>ENA-OYZN01000141-OYZN01000141.1-human-gut-metagenome-genome-assembly--contig:-NODE-141-length-51152-cov-13.030648_pt1 | contig 51152 bp, 46 predicted proteins | sample MGYA00243294_ERZ653483 | MGnify/ENA primary metagenome ERZ653483 (study PRJEB26926, sample SAMN06165155) | human gut metagenome | biome: ENVO:00009003; feature: ENVO:2100002; material: ENVO:00002003... | reverse complement strand
CGTCAGATGTGTATAAGAGACAGATATTGAATAGACAGAATATAAGGAAATTAATATTGATTATTTCTTTACTTTTGTTCCCAATAACAATATGGTATATGTCACCCTATCTGATTATTCAGGGAGCAATGGAAGGTATTGTATCTGGAAGTTTTATTGTATTTGCTTGTATGTTACTTGGTTCTATCTTTTTCGGAAGAATTTTCTGCAGTTGGCTTTGTCCTATGGGAGGGATGCAGGAATGTCTGTTTTCCGTAAATGAAAAGGTAAAGTTTTAACTTACAGAATGATAGAAAGGGGAGAAAGCAATGGCAATAGAAAAAAAGATTGATTATGTAATTTTGGGATTATTAAGTCACGAAGATTTGACAGGATATGAAATAAAAAAAAGAATGGATACGTCATTAAAGTATTTCTGGGGAGCGAGTTATGGCAGTATATATCCTGCACTTAGTGATTTGGTTGAACGCGGACTGGCAAACAAACGTGATGGTGCAGAAAATAAGCGAAACAAAATAATATATTCTATTACGGAAGAAGGAAGAATTTATTTAAAAAAATGGCTTCAAATTCCTGCCGAGAAAGATGAGCTACGTTATGAAACATTGCTTAAATTATTCTTTGGCAATGAGGGTGGAGCAATACAGGCAATAGCCCATATAGATGCATTTCAAGAGAAGATTGAGGGAGAATTGCCTTATCTTATAGGTGCAGCAGATACTCTTAGAAATAGCATCGATGTCGATGATACACACAAATATTATCTACTTACAGTAGAATTTGGTATTAAAACGTATCATGCATATTTAGAATGGTGTGAAGAAGCGAAAGAAATACTAGGTGAGGAGAAAAAGTAGAATGTTTGGACATTTGGGATTTTCATATACAGGATTGCTATTTATGTTTATGCTGTTTATTCCTAATTTGATATGGACGAATAAACAACCACAGGGTTATAGTGCTGAAAATGAAAATAAGCTCTTAGTTGTGTTGGAGCGGGTGGGAGAGGTTTTGACGACCTGCCTCGCCCTTATATTTTCTGATTTTAATTTGCAAGGAGTGTCTAAATGGTCAATGTGGCTTGTGGCTGCATTTGCTCTGATGATAATGTATGAGATTTGGTGGATACGGTACTTTAAGAGTGAGCGCAAATTAGCTGATTTTTATAGCAGTTTCTTAGGTGTTCCGGTGGCAGGTGCCACGCTGCCGGTAGTTGCTTTCTTTCTTCTTGGTATATATGGAAAAGTAATATGGATGATGATTGCCAGTATTGTTTTGGGAATCGGACATATTGGTATTCATCTGCAACACCGTAAAGAGATTGATTTTAAGTAGTTTGCGGGCACCACTTATACAACCAGTAAAACATTTCCTGAAGAGTTTATGTAAATCATCTCCGGCAATCAGGATTCCCGGGGATGATTATTAAATCTTACCTGTTACCAGCGGCGGTCGTCATGCCTGTCCCGGTGGTCATCCCATCTGTCGTTTCTGCGGTCATCCCATCTGTCGTTTCTGCGGTCATCCCGTCTGTCGTCTCTGCGGTCATCATGTCTGTGCTCTCTGCAACCGTCACACCTGTCGTTCCGGCGGTCATCCCGCCTGCGCTCTTCACAGCTGTCACATCTGTCCTCTCTGCGGTCATGGTCGTGATGACAGGAAGAACATGGCGAACAGTCCCGTCTGCAATCCCGGAAACGTTCAAATTCGCTATGCATAGAAAACTCTCCTTTTTTATTTAGCATATGCAGGAGTGGCTGTGGGTTGTGAATGATATCTACAAGAATATGTATAGCAAAGCTTATTTGCTTTGCTTGTTGACAGGATAACCATTTCCCTGTAAATCCGTAGATGCGGTCAGGGTGCTGTTTTTGTCCTTGTTCTGGTCAGGTCTGTCACTTTCCCATACACCCTGTGGAATTGTGTTAACCGGTTTCTTTTTGTCTGTAATTTTCATAATGCCCTCCAAAATTTTTTATTAGTATTACACTTCTGAAGAAAAATATGTGATTGGAAGAAATCTTGACATGTGATAACATTAAAATTATAATAAAATATAAGTTTATTTATGAAGAAGATTTTAAGGAACAATCGACAACAGACACAGGAACGGAGAAAGGTATATGGAGTTACAACAATTACAGTATTTTTTGGTGGCTGCTCAATATGAACATATCACAAAGGCAGCCAATTCGTTACATATTGCACAACCAGCATTGTCCCAGTCCATTAAGCGTCTGGAGGCAGAGCTGGGAGTAAAGCTGTTTGACCGGAAAAAGGGAGGAATTACCCTGAGTGATTCCGGCAGGCTTCTGGTGGAAGAGTTAAAGCCTATTATGAAAAGTCTGGACAGCCTTCCCAAAAAGCTGGCGGATACTGCGAGAAAACAGCACCAGACCATTCATTTAAATGTTTTGGCAGCGTCAATTCTTGTGACCAACAGCATTATTGCCTACAAGGCAAAGCATCCGGATATCAATTTCCAGTTTGTCCAGAGCCAGTCCTCCATGGACTATGATTTGTGTATCACGGCAACCTTACCCAGAAGAAATCCGGCGGCAAACCAGATGATGCTGGAGGAAAACTTTTTTCTTGCGGTGCCTGCATCCTCAAAATATGCTATGTATGAGGAGATTGAGCTTGCGGAGGTAGCGGAAGAGGGATTTATTGTAATGGCGGATACCAGACCTATCCGAAGCATATGTGACCAGTTTTGCATGGAAGCAGGATTTACACCGGATATTGTATTTGAAAGTATGAATTTTGAGTCGGTGCGAAGCCTGATTAGTGCAGGACTGGGAGTCGGTTTCTGGCCGGAATATTCATGGGAAAGTGCAGAACCTTCCAAAAATATGGTGCTTTTGCCAATCAAAAGCCCGGAGTGCAAGCGGGATATTATTATTACCTATAACCAGCAGTTTTCAGAAAATCCCATTGTAAAGGATTTTTACGATTTTCTCATTGACTTTGCGATGGATTGTAAAGAACAGCACCAGATAAGCAGGGAACAGGGTAAGAAGAGATAATAAAAAAGAGAAATCAGAGGTACAGATAAATGGATTTGCAAAATAATGAAAATAGATTTGATAAATGTGATAAAAATAACGAATTAAAGGCAAAGAGATTAAAGCATTTTCAGACAGGTATTTTTGCGGAGCTGGATGAAAAAAAAGAAAATCTGATAAAGCAGGGGAAGACAATCTATAATCTTTCCGTGGGAACACCGGATTTTGAACCGCCAAAGCATGTGGTGGATGCGGTGGTGCAGGCAGCTTCCAAACCGGAAAATTATAAGTATTCGCTGCGGGATTTGCCGGAGCTGCTACAGGCAGTTTCGGATTACTATAAGAGAAGGTTTGGAGTGGAGATTTCCACAGACTGTATCACCGGAGTGCATGGTACCCAGGAGGGGATTGGGCATGTGGGCATGGCACTTTTGGATGAGGGAGATTTGGTGCTTTTGCCTAATCCGGGATATCCGATTTTTGAGGCTGGCTCTTATTTAAGCGGTGCGGATTTGTGCTTTTATGACTTGAAAGAAGAAAATAATTTTCTGCCGGTGCTTTCGGAGATACCGGAGGAGGTTGCAAGGCGGGCAAAGCTTATGATTGTGTCCTATCCCTACAATCCGGTATGCCGCACGGCGCCCCGTTCATTTTATGAGGAATTGGTGGAATTTGCTAAGAAATATCACATTTTTGTAATCCATGATAACGCATATTCGGATATCATATTTGATGGCAAGGTGGGAGGCTCCTTTTTGTCCATACCGGGAGCCATGGATATCGGCGCAGAATTCTTTTCACTGTCAAAATCATTTAATGTGACAGGGGCCAGGGTTTCCTTCATGCTGGGGAGAAAGGATGCTGTGGATGCACTAAAGCTTTTGCGCAGCCAGTTTGATTTTGGAACCTTTCTGCCGGTACAGTATGGGGCAATTGCAGCTCTGGAGGGCTCAAATGATTTTGTAAAGGAACAGTGCAGGGAATATCAGAGACGGAGAGATGCTCTTTGCGGTGGCTTCCGGAGAATCGGCTGGAATGTGCCGGACAGTGAGGGAACCATGTTTGTCTGGGCTCCGGTACCGGAGGGATATGGCAGTTCAAGAGAATTTTGTATGGCAATGATGGAAAAGGCTGGAGTGCTTTGTACGCCGGGAGATGCTTTTGGAAGTCTTGGAGAGGGTTATGTGCGCTTTGCACTGGTGCTGCCTGTGGAAGAGCTTGATAAAGTGGTAAAGGCGGTGGCGGACAGCGGTGTGCTGGTACAGGGTAGCGGAATATAGACTAACGTATCAAAATACGCACGATACAATTTCATAAAGTGCATGATTTTTGGTGTAAATGTTGGGCAGAACTTGATATAGTAGTAAAAGATAACCAGTAGAAACATTTTGAATAAAAATATTTACATTCAAGGCTTGCAAAGGAGGTTCCTATGGGGAGAAGAGCAACGAAGGCTTCAGACAATATATTTTATCAGGCAAGAGTAGAAGCGATGGAGAAAAATCCGGAATTCAGCAGCAGAGAGAAGGCATCCGATGTAATCGGGATTGACCGTACCAGACTGGCAAGGATTGAATTGTCAGAGGTGGTTCCCTACCAGGAGGAGGTAAAAATGATTGCACAGGCATATGATAAGCCGGAATTGTGCAGCCAGTATTGTGCAGCACTTTGTCCTCTGGGCAGTATCACAGGCAAGAAAATTAAAGTAAAAAATCTGGACCGGCTCATTTTAAATACCCTTGGTTCCATAAATGATATATCCGATTTGAAGGATTCCCTGATTGATATTTCGGAGGATGGTTTGGTTGACGAATCGGAGAGGGAGGAATTCAGAAAAATTCTGGGTGTTCTTTCTGAGATTTCCGAAACGGCACAGTCGTTAGAACTTTGGGCAAGAAAGAATCTGGAACGGTGGGAGAGTTAGTGCGCTACAGCATTGAGGGAGGATTATGGAGTTATGAGCAGAAGGCGGGGAGGAAAACAGGTCAGCGGAATGGAAATGGGATTTATCTGCTGCCAGGGAATTGCATTTGTGCTGTTGCTGGGAATTTTAATACAATTCATATCAGCGAAATTGACATTTGAGTCAGGAGTGGAATATCTGCCGGTCACCATTACATGGACAGATTCGGAAAGCTATGTAAGTACATATTGGGAGGATGGGAAAGAACGGACAAAGACCACATATGATAATTCCTATAGCTATACAGTGGATGGAGTGGAATACAATCGTACTGTGCAAGGAGACAGTTGCAGTGTTACACCGGGAAATTAGGAGACATGGTATTATAATCCAAATGACCCCAATAAAATAAGCCAATGGAGCTCTGCCGGAGATATGATGGGAGCTACCTCACATGTGTGGGTTTTCTTTGTGATTTTGCAGCTTGCTGCAATTTTTTTTAAGATAAAGGTGGAGCAAAAGAAACATCTGATTAAGGCTGACAGAAAAGCATATGAAGAGAAAATCCGTCAGGACATGCAGAAAAACAGGGAAATTTATAGCACCCTAAACCTTGCAATTGATGGGGAGAAGGTATTTGCTGTCTTGGAGCCCTTGCGGGTAAGAATCTGTAAAAATCAGAAAAAAATAGACAATATTATGAAAAGAGAAAATGTTCAGGTTGGAGGAATTTTTATTCCGGTAACCATTGTTGTAAGCTTATTAGATAGCTATCGGCTTCATAAGCTTCGGGATACGCTTGCTGCGGAGCATACAGCTTTTTATTTGGAATATAAGAAAAATATTGCAGAACCTGTTTTGGAGCATTTTTTTGAAGAATTTCAGTATAAGCCGTCACAGGGGTTTTCAAAAAAGGAGCTTTCAGATTTTAACCTCTTAAATAGATTTCAAAGCCGCCTGGATTTTCTGATTTCTGAGGATTATATTGAGGGAACTTACAAGGGTGTAGGGTACCGCCAGGCAGATGTGAAGCAGGAGAAAAGTGTGAATGCAAGTGATTTATATAATGAAACCGCAAGGCTGAATGGAAGAATTTCAGTCTATGAGTATAAGAAAAACCTTAATGGTGATATTGTCATAGAATCTCACGGCAGTACATATGTGGATGTGCGTGGAATGACAAAGGTGGAAATGGAAAATATGCTTTTTAATAACAAGTATGATGTGTACGCTGCGAATGAGCAGATGGCATATTACCTGCTGACACCGCAATTTATGGAATATTTGTTACAGCTGGATGTGCGACGGGAGACAGCTTTCCGGTTTTCGGGAAATAATATATATGTCCTGCAAAATGGTATCAATGGCATATTTGAAGTGGATATGGAAAAGCCCTTGGATTTACAGTATGAGATTGGAAAAAGCTATAATGAGCTGAAGGAAATTTTAGACTTTGTGGATATAATGAATCTTGACAAGGTGGCAGATGAGGCGAACCTAAGAGCAATGTATTTACAGGAAGAAGATACAGAGAAGGAATCACCTGTTGCGGAAGACAATAAACCTGTATATGGAGTTGTGAATAGGGAAGATTCTGTATTTGGCGGGCCTGCTTTTGAAGATGCAAAAACGCAGGATATATATGAGGATGATAATTTGGACAACTGGAATAAACCAGCCACCTCAAAGACGGGGAGCAGCGGATTAAGGTTAAGGCTATAGCGGGAATGTTTGCTAAAGTTTGTATCTTATTGTTGTTTATTAAATAAAAGGAAAATGAAGGTGAAGTATTTATGAAGGAAATCCAACTGGATGAAAACAGGATTATAGAGGCGTTAGAACCGAAACGAAAAAAGAAAAATAATTTTATTACAATTGGGGTTGCAGCATTTTTTCTTCCATTTATTGTTGTTGGTTTATTCCAAGTACTAAATGGAATTGGAATATTCCAGGAATCGACCGGAATGGTTGTGATGGGAATGATTTTACCGTTGCTTAGTTCTTGTGGTGTGCCAGCCGGAATTGCTCTGCTGTTAATCGGTGCAAAGCTTTCAAAAGAATATGAAAACGATTATAAGCAGCTGATTGCCAGGCATGTTCTTCAGGCATGCTTTGATGAGGCAGAATATTTTCCGGAAAGAGGATTCACAAGGGAAGAATTTCGGGCTGCCCATTTAATATACTGGCGAAATGATTTCAGCTACGCTTCTGAAGATTTGATTACCGGACAGCATGCAGGAGTGGAATTTAAACAGTCAGATGTTCGGATTACTCATACTGTCGGAAGCGGTAATGATAGAAAAACCGTAGTGGATGTAGACGGAAGACTTGTACAGTTTCACTATAAAAAGGCAATTGCCAGCCGGATATTGATTGTTACAGATACACATGACGCTGCGCTGGAGCGTGGACTTTCCAGGGTTGAGATGGAAGATGTGGATTTCAACAGGAAATTTGATGTTTACTCAAGGGATGGACATAGTGTATACTATTTGCTGACACCACCGTTTATGGAGTATTTAAAAAAGCTATGTGAGTTTGACCGGAATATCTATATTAGCTTTGATGGAGAGGATTTGTATATACTGCGTTCCGGAAAGGGCGGTATTTTTGTTCCCCCAAATGGAAAGGTTGATGTACATAGGGAGGTGGAGAAATCCAGACAGGAATTAAATGAGATTGTAAAGATTATAGAGATATTGCAGTTAGAGGATAAGGCTTACGAGGATAAAATGCTTGCTATGCAGAAGGCGGCAGAAATGGTTTCAGAGAAAGAGGGAGATGAATGGGCGGAAATTGAGCAGACGCCTTATGTGATGGAGCAGTCAGATTTGCAGGAAACCAGGGAGGTGCCTCATGTTGAGGTGTCAGGCAAGGGGTGTTTTGTTACGGTTGTCATTGTGATTGCATTTATTATTATCATATTTGCTTTGTCTTAAAGTCAAAAGAGAATATTAAAAAGGGAGGATTTTATTATGGTAATTGGAATGATTGTTGGAGTTGTTGTATTGGTTGTTGTAATCTGGTTTATTGGCACGATGAATGGGCTTAGAGCAGCCGCACTTAAGGTGGATGAAGCGGATTCCGGAATTGATGTGGCGCTTACGAAGCGTTACGATGTGCTTACAAAGCAGCTGGCGGTTGTAAAGGAATACACTTCGCATGAGAGTAAGACTTTGTTTGAAACCATCCGTTTGCGTTCCGGTATGAGTGTTGGGGAGAAGTCAGAGGCGGCAAACAAGATGAACGAGGTGGCAAACCAGTTCCGTCTCACTGCAGAGGCATATCCGGAGCTTAAATCCAGTGCAAATTATATCGCCTTACAGAACAGTATCACTGATGTGGAGGAGCACTTGCAGGCGGCAAGACGCCTATATAATGCCAATGCCACAGCTTACAATACGAAAATTGTTATGTTTCCGGCATCCATTGTGGCAGGTATGATTGGGGCGAAAAAGAGGGATTTGTTTGAGGCAGAGGATTATAAGAGAAATGATGTAGAGATGAAGTTCTAGCGACATTGTAAAAAAGTATTTGACAAATTTTTTTAACAGGTTTATACTTAAACACAGTTAAAACACTGGCATGATTCAGTATGCTGGTCATACCGTACTACAAAACCGATGAGTAAGAGGAGTAGGCTATGGTAAAGCTTTACAGAGAGCTGTGGTGGTGAGATACAGCAGGTGGTCGATAGTTGAATGGACTTACGAGGGTGGCTTGAAATGATTTTTCAGAGTAGATGCCAACGGGAACCTGTCCGTTATCAATGGGGTACATATGATAGTATGTATGAAGAGTGGATGCATAGCATCAATTTGGGTGGTACCGCAGAAGTATATTATGGCTTTTGTCCCTGTATGGGACAGAAGCCTTTTTTCATGTTAGCATTGAGGTTGACAAGGCATGGTTTTGAACAAAGTAAAAGAAAAATATTTCAGGAAAGGAAGGTAAAGTATGTTTCCAAGTTATGAAGAGGCAAGGCAGTTTGAAAAGGAATATAACATGATTCCGGTCTGTAAGGAAATTTATGCAGACATTGTAACGCCAATTACATTGTTGAGAAGGCTGAAGGAGATTGACAGTAAATATTATCTGTTAGAAAGTGTGGAAGGTGGTAAACAGTGGGGACAGTATTCCTTTCTTGGAGTGAATCCCCTTTTGCAGATTAGCTGTAAAAACGGAATGGTAACCATGAAAAGCGGGGCGATGGAGACAACTGAAAAAAAGGATGCCATGCAGGCGCTGCGGGAGCTTCTGGGGCAGTACCGTTCTCCGTCTATTGAGGGAATGCCAAGCTTTACCGGTGGTCTGGTGGGATATTTCTCCTATGAGATGATTGGTTATGCCGAGCCAAAGCTGCATTTAAAGGAAAGTGATTTTGACGATTACAATCTGATGCTGTTTGACAAGGTGATTGCCTATGACCATTTGAAGCAGAAAATCAGTGTAATTGTGAATTACCGCAGTGAAGCCGGAGAACAGGGATACAATGCGGCACTGTTAGAGATTGAGAAAATGATTCATCTGATTCAGGACACAACGCCGTTAAAGAAGGAGAAAGCGGATGAAGCAGTGGAATTCACCTGTAATCTTTCTGAGGAAGAATATTGCGGCATGGTGGAAAAGACTAAGCATTATATCCGGGAGGGAGATATCTTCCAGGGGGTAATCTCCAGAAGATTTGAGGCAGATTATGAGGGCAGTTTGATTAATACTTACCGGGTGCTCCGGACAACAAACCCTTCCCCATATATGTATTTTATCGGATGTGAGGATTTGGAAATAGCGGGAACTTCCCCGGAAACCATGGTAAAACTGGTAAATGGCAAGCTTACCACATTTCCGGTTGCCGGAACCAGAAAGCGTGGAGACACAAGGGAAGTGGATGAGGCGCTGGAGGGGGAGCTTCTTGCAGATGAAAAGGAATGCTCTGAGCACAATATGCTGGTGGATTTGGCGCGAAATGATATTGGAAGGATTGCAGAGTTTGGTACGGTGGAGGTAGAGGAGTATATGAAGATACACCGTTTCTCAAAGGTTATGCACATTGCTTCTACCGTAGTGGGCAGGCTTCGGGAGGATAAGGATGGCTGTGATACGATTGCTGCATTGCTTCCGGCGGGCACCCTGTCCGGAGCACCGAAATTCAGGGCATGTGAGATAATAGATGAGTTAGAGCCGGAAGCCAGAGGCGTGTACGGTGGTGCAATTGGATATCTTGATTTTTCCGGAAACCTGGATGTCTGCATTGCCATCCGTACAGCGGTTAAGAAAGGAAAAAAGGTGTATGTACAGGCGGGCGCCGGAATAGTGGCAGACAGCGTACCAGAAAATGAGTATATGGAATGCGCCAATAAGGCAGGAGCGGTTATTGAGGCTGTAAAACGTGCATCGGAGGTGAATGGATGATGATTTTGCTGATTGATAATTATGACAGCTTTTCCTACAATCTGGTACAGCTGATTGGCGGCATCCAGAAGGAAAGATATGAAAAAGGGTTATCCCAGGATGGAAAGGACTGCAATTATGGAATCAAGGTAATCCGTAATGACGAAATGACGGTGAAGGAGATTGAGGATTTGAATCCGGAATATATTATTTTATCTCCGGGACCGGGAAGACCGCAGGATGCCGGAATCTGTGAGAGTCTGTTACGGGAATACCGGAAAAAGGTAAAAATTCTTGGTGTATGCCTGGGGCATCAGGCTATCTTTGAGGCATTTGGCGGAACAGTGACCTATGCGAAGAAGCTGATGCACGGGAAACAGAGTGAGATATCCTTTGATAAATCAGAGCCCATATTTCGGAATATACCGGACAATATTAAAATTGCAAGATACCATTCCCTGGCAGGGGATGCCAGTACGGCACCGGATTGTCTGAAGATTATAGCAAAAACCCCGGACGGTGAAATCATGGCGGTGAAGCACAGGGAAAAGGAAATTTACGGATTTCAGTTTCATCCGGAATCTGTGCTTACAGAATATGGGAAAACAATGTTGGAAAACTTTATTGCATAAATAACAGAATGCAGAATATAAGAAGCTTAGAGATTTATAATGCTTTAATGATTGCAAAAATGTGATAATAATTGAATTAGGAGGATGCAAAATGATTACAGATGCAATTAAAAAATTAGTGGAAAATCAGGATTTAACCTATGATGAGGCGCTTGCCTGTATGGATGAAATTTTCAGCGGTGAAGCTACAGAGATTCAGACCGCCGGTTATCTGACCGCACTCTGCATGAAGGGGGAGACGGTTGAGGAGATTTCTGCAAGTGCAAGAGGAATGAGAAACCATGCAGCAAAGCTGGAGCATGATGGAATGGAGGTGCTTGAGATTGTAGGTACTGGCGGAGACTGTGCCAATTCCTTTAATATTTCTACCACCAGCGGACTGGTGGCGGCAGCGGCAGGGGTTCCCATTGCAAAGCACGGGAACCGGAGTGTATCCAGTAAATGCGGCGCTGCGGATGTACTGGAGGCATTAGGGGTGAATATCACAATCCCTCCGGAGAAAATGAGTGAAGTGTTGCAGAAAACAAATATATGCTTTATGTTTGCACAGGTGTACCACAAGGCAATGAAATATGTGGCACCGGTCCGTAAAGGCTTGGGAATCCGTACCATCTTCAATATTCTGGGGCCCCTTACCAATCCAGCAAATGCCAGTATGCAGCTGATGGGTGTTTATGAGGAAGCACTGGTAGAGCCTATGGCAAAGGTATTAAACAAATTAGGCGTAAACAATGGTATGGTGGTATATGGTCAGGACTGCTTGGACGAGATTTCATTAAGCGCGCCAACTACGGTTTGTGAAATCCGGGATGGGGAATTTAAGACCTATGTGATAGAACCAGAACAGTTCGGATTTGATAAATGTGATAAAAAGGATTTGGAAGGTGGTAATCCGGAGGAAAATGCAGCCATTACAAAGGCAATCTTAAGCGGAGAAAAGGGAGCAAAAAGGGATGCGGTTGTATTAAATGCAGCAGCCTGTATCTATATTGCAAAGAAAGCGGATACCATGCAGGAGGCAGTTAAGGTGGCAGAAGAGATGATAGACAGCGGTAAAGCGATGGAGGTTTTGAACCAGTTTGTGGCATTGACGAATGCATAATGAATAGGTAATTGTGAAACTGACTTTTTGAGAGCCTACGTTGTACAAATGTAACAAATATGTTTTTCGGACCGTTTGCACTTGGTTGAGAACGCAACAGTGCTAAGCAATGTAACACTCTGCACACCAAGTGTGCAGGTGTACTTTCGTACTAAGCTCGAAAACACCTCGCTAAGTACTCAATGCAACCACTGACGTTCTCAAATGTCCTACAAACATAAATTTGTTACATTTGCACAACTCACATTTTAAAATAATGAGTTTCACAATTGTCTAATAATGGAAGCAGAAAGGAGCAGATATGGCAGCGGATATTTTAGAGAGGATTGCCGCAGATAAGAGAATACAGGTGGCAGAAGAAAAGAAAGCAATATCTCCGGAACAGATGAAAGCCATGGCACTAAAGGCGGAGAGCAGCCTGCCGGATTTTATCTTTGAGGAAACCCTGAAGAAGGAGGGCATATCCTTTATCTGCGAGGTGAAAAAGGCATCACCGTCTAAGGGTGTGATTGCAGAGGATTTTCCCTATGTGGAGATTGCAAAGGCTTATGAACAGGCTGGGGCGGACTGCCTTTCCGTATTGACGGAGCCAAAGTATTTTCTGGGCTGTGATGAGTATCTTTCCCGGATTCGGGAGGCGGTAAGGCTTCCTATATTGAGAAAGGACTTTACAGTGGACACTTACCAGATTTATCAGGCGAAGGTAATCGGTGCCAATGCGGTTTTACTCATATGCGCCCTGCTGGATGAGGCATTTATAAAGGAATGCATAGAAATATGTGACGAATTGGGACTGACAGCGTTGGTGGAAGCCCATGATGAGGAGGAAATCCGGATGGCGGTAAATGCAGGTGCGAGGGTTATCGGGGTCAATAACCGGAATCTGAAGGATTTCACGGTAGATATTCATAACAGTACCAGATTGCGGGAATTTGCCCCGGAGGGAACCCTTTTTGTGGCAGAGAGCGGTATCAAGACGAGAGAGGATGTAAAAGCCTTTGCGGATGAAAGGGTAGATGCCGTATTAGTGGGAGAAACGCTGATGCGGGCAGAGGACAAAACACAGATGCTTGCTTATCTGCGGGGAGAGATAAAAAATGAAGATTAAGATATGTGGTCTTAGACGGAAAGAGGATATAGATTATGTAAACCTGTGGAGACCGGATATGGTGGGCTTTGTATTTGCCGGAGTAAAGAGAAGGATTGATTACGAAACGGCAAAAATGCTTAAGAAGAATTTAAATCCGGAAATGAAAGCAGTGGGAGTTTTTGTGAATGCCGATATGGAATATATTGACAGGCTGGTGGCAGATGATATCATCGACATTGTGCAGTTGCATGGTGATGAGGATGAAGCATATATCCAAAGCCTCAGGCGAAGCTTCCGGCAAATGGGAAAACAGGATACTCCGGTTATAAAAGCAGTCCGGGTAAAAAGTACAGAGCAGGTATTAGCGGCGGAGAGGCTGCCTGTGGATTATCTGCTGCTGGATGCCTTTACAGAGGAGGAATATGGAGGAAGCGGCAAGGTGTTCAATCATGCCCTGATTCCCAATTTAGAAAAGCCTTATCTGCTTGCTGGTGGAATTGACTGCAATAATGTGGTGGAAATAATTGATTCTTTAAAAGAAAAAAATGTGACACTCCCTTTTTGTATTGATGTCAGCAGTTCCGTTGAAGTGGATGGATATAAGGATGAAGATAAGATTATTAACATTATTTCTTTAGTGCAGGCACTATAAAATGAAATAAAAATGTGATTTTGAATTTTGTGATTACCTATAATAGAGATATAGGTAATTGCGAAACTCTGTTTTCGTTACCGACCGTTGTGTAATATAAACAATATCAACGCTGGGCACGCAGCTGTGCATACCTTTCTACTAGGCTCAACTTCGTTTCGCCAAGTATACAGGCATTTTGCTGCTTGTCGCTCGTAATGGTACGTAAGGTGCCAAAATACGGCACCTAAGTACCAACGGCTCCAAAGCGCCCTGCTTATGATATTGTTTATATTGCACAACTAGATTTTGAAAAATAGAGAGTTTCGCAAATGCCTAAATACAGATAAAGAGAAAGGAGCAGCTATGGAAACAGGAAGATTTGGAGAATATGGAGGACAATATGTGCCGGAAACATTGATGAATGCGGTGCATGAATTGGAAGAGGCATATGAGCATTTTAAAAATGACCCGGATTTTGTAAGGGAATTAGAGGATTTAATGAAAAATTATGCCGGACGCCCGTCACTGTTATATTATGCGGAGAAAATGACAAAGGATTTAGGCGGTGCCAAAATATATTTAAAGCGGGAGGACTTAAACCATACAGGCTCCCACAAGATTAACAACGTATTGGGACAGGTGCTGCTGGCTAAGAAAATGGGAAAGACCCGGGTCATTGCAGAGACGGGAGCCGGACAGCACGGTGTGGCAACTGCCACAGCTGCAGCCCTGATGGGAATGGAATGTGAAATCTTCATGGGAAAAGAGGATACTGAACGCCAGGCACTGAATGTGTTCCGCATGGAGCTTCTTGGTGCAAAGGTGCATCCGGTCACCACTGGCACCATGACCCTTAAGGATGCTGTAAACGAGGCAATGAGAGAATGGACCTCCCGTGTGGATGATACACTGTATGTTTTAGGCTCTGTTATGGGACCGCATCCGTTTCCGATGATTGTAAGGGATTTTCAGAGTGTAATCAGTAAGGAGAGCAAGGCGCAGATTTTAGAGGCAGAGGGAAGGCTTCCGGACGCAGTGGTTGCCTGTGTCGGCGGAGGCAGCAATGCCATGGGTTCCTTCTATGAATATATTGGGGATGAAGGAGTACAGTTAATCGGCTGTGAGGCGGCAGGTCTCGGTGTGGACAATGAAAAAAATGCTGCCACTATCGCCAACGGTTCTGTGGGTATCTTCCATGGAATGAAGTCACTGTTCTGCCAGAATGAATATGGGCAGATTGCGCCGGTTTACTCCATTTCTGCCGGTCTTGATTATCCGGGAATCGGACCGGAACATGCGATGCTTAATAAGACGGGGCGGGCAACCTATGTTCCGATTACGGACGAGGAAGCGGTGAAGGCATTTGAATATCTGTCAAGAACCGAGGGCATTATTCCTGCCATTGAGAGTGCCCATGCCATTGCCCATGTAATGAAGATAGCAGGAAGTATGGATAAGGACCAGATTATCATTGCAACGGTTTCCGGACGTGGAGACAAGGACGTTGCAGCAATTGCAAGATACAGAGGAGTGGAAATTTATGAGTAGAATTAGCAAAGCATTTGAAAAGGAAAAGGCATTTATCGCATTTATTACGGGAGGAGACCCGGACATTGAAACCAGCTATGAGCTGATTAAGACCATGGCGGCAAGCGGGGCGGATATTATTGAGATTGGCATTCCATTTTCGGACCCCATTGCAGAGGGTCCGGTTATCCAGGAGGCGTCCCTTCGGGCGTTAAATGCGGGAACCACAACGGATTCCCTGTTTGATATGGTGGCAAGGCTCCGGAAGGAGATAGATATTCCTCTTATCTTCATGACCTATATCAATCCAATCTATGTATATGGGACAGAGCGTTTTATGAAAAAATGTGCAGAGGCGGGCATTGATGGCGTTATTGTACCGGATGTGCCATTTGAAGAGAAAGCAGAATTAGCCGGTTCCTGCAGGGAAAATGGCGTGGATTTGATTTCGATGATTGCGCCGACTTCTAAGGAGAGGATTGAGATGATTGCCAGAGAGGCGGAAGGATTTATTTATTGCGTATCATCCCTTGGGGTAACCGGAGTGCGTTCTGAGATAAAAACAGATATCGGAACCATGGTAGAGCATGTGAAAGCGGTGACAGATGTTCCTTGTGCTGTAGGCTTTGGAATTTCCACACCGGAGCAGGCAAAGAAGATGGCAGGTCTCTCTGATGGCGCCATTGTGGGCAGTGCCATTGTAAAGCTGGTGGCAGAGTATGGAAAGGATGCTGCCCCATATGTAGCGGATTATGTTAAAAGCATGAAGGCTGGCGTGATGGAGGCATAGAAGGTAACCCCTTTTGTCAGGCAAAACAGGAGTCTGATGAAAGGGGATTTTTATGTTGCCAAGTATATGAAAAATGTCACAAAAATATAATTGAATGTGCTGAATACGGAAAATAAAAATGTGAGCGCGTTTCATGACGGTTTTGTGCTTTTTAAATTGCATTATCTGCTGTTGTGTAGAAAAAAAGGATATTGATAGAAAAAATGTGTAAAAAGGAAGAGAAAATATAAAAATATAATCGAAATAATGTGAAAATGGTAAAAATAAAATGTGAATGCCACCTGTTGTAACAGAGAAAGGATTGTTCTAATATTTTTTAGAAATACTATAATAATATTAAAGAAAAAATAACAGAACAAGGAGGGGTTATATGAATTGCGGATTGGTCAAAAGGTGGTGGACTGCGAATCGGATTACGATTTGTTACAGTGTTTTTATTATGATTGCCGGAACAATATTACACTTTGTATATGAATGGTCAGGTGAAAATGCGTTTGCAGCATTATTTTCACCGGTCAGTGAAAGTGTGTGGGAGCATTTAAAGCTGTTTTTTGTTCCGGCGTTTTTCTATACGCTTTTTATGTATTATCTGGTAGGGGAGAAATGCCCGGATTACCTTTGGTGTCAGGTGAAAAGCATTCTTGCGGGGCTGTTGTTTATAGTGGTGGTATTTTTCACATATACGGGAATCATGAAGCGTAACTATAGCGTGATTGATATTGGCAGCTTTTATCTGGCAGCCATTATTTCCGGCCTTGTCACTGCAAAATGCCAGAAAAACCTTCCGGTTAATACAAAGTGGCGGGGAAGAGAACAGGGAAACAGCAGAACAGGAAAAGGTCAGGAAGACAGTGGAATCAAAAGATATGCAGGAGTTGTATTGCTGGTGTTATGGGCATTATTTATCTGGTTTAGCTATCATTTACCGGAGCCCCTCGTCAAATGGTTTCCCGGATTATTTTTAGAATACTGATTTTTGTTGCATTCTGGAAGAAAAATCCATATAATGCTTATTATATAAAGGAAGGAGCATATATGAGTCAGTTTTCATGGGATAACGAATGGAGATTACAGGAATTAAAGGAGGAATCTTTTCTTGTCCGCCATGTGATGGATAAGACTCCCAAATGGGTCAGTCTGGTGGAAAAAAAAGTGCCGGATACGTTACAGAATACATTGGAAACAGCATTTACGAAAGCCTTTGTAACCGTATTTGAGAAAGGGGCTGGTCTCATTGAGAAGACTTACCGGAAGGACAAGCAGATTTCCCGATATAGGCAGAATAAACAGGAAATGGAACAGGAGAATTTTAACCGCAAAGCAGTGAAGCGATTTGAACGCCAGGCAAAGCGGACAATAGGCAAGAATCTGGTTATTTCCAGTGTTGAGGGCATTGGTTTCGGAATTGTGGGATTAGGAATACCGGATATTCCAATTTTTGTATCCGTTCTGCTAAAAAGTATATATGAAATTGCCATCAGTTATGGATTTCAGTATACAACAGAGAAGGAAAAGCTGTTTATTTTAAAGGTTATTGATGCGTCCCTGCAAAGTGGTGATGTGCTCCGAAAAAAGGATGCAGAGGTGAATAAACTGATTGACCGGTATTATGAGGAGGAAACCATGCCGGAGCAGGTGGGGGAGACGGATGAATTTGTAACGGAACTGCAGATTACAAGGCAGATTGATGTTTCTGCCCAGGCATTGTCCCATGAGCTTTTATATGGAAAGTTTGTACAGGGAACGACTTTTGTGGGAGTTGTAGGAGGAACAGCGGACTTTACCTGTTTGAAACGGATTACAGATTATGCTTCCCTGAAGTATAAGCGGCGTTTTTTGCTTCGACAGGTGCCAGAAGAAGAGTAGGAAAGGAGACGCCCGGTAGCGGGTGGAAAGAGGAAGAATGGATATTTTTATTGCAGTACTTTTATTAATTGCCGGTTTTGCATTGCTGATAAAAGGAGCCGACTGGTTCGTGGATGGGGCAGCAGGAATTGCCGCCAGATTTGGAATTCCCCAGCTGGTAATCGGACTTACCATTGTGGCAATGGGAACCTCTGCGCCGGAGGCGGCAGTCAGCATTACAGCTGCCAAAGCAGGAAATGCGGGAATTACCATCGGAAATGTTCTTGGAAGCAATATTATGAATATACTGGTAATTCTGGGAATTACTTCAGTTATTACGGCAATTGCTGTACAGAAATCGACAATCCGCTATGAGCTTCCGTTTATGCTGGTAATTACGCTGTTATTAATGTGGCTCGGCTGGACTGGAAATGAGATTGTATTCTGGGAAGGTGTTGTGCTCTGGGTGTTTTTCCTGATTTATCTGACTTATCTGTTTATTATGGCAAAAAAGGGTCAGGCAGATGAGGAAGAAGAGAAAAACAGGGCATTGTGGTTACAAATTGTTATGCTGGTGGCAGGTGTGGCAGGAATTGTACTGGGAAGTGATTTGACAGTGGATAATGCATCAAAAATTGCGGCTGCACTCGGTATGGATGACCGTTTAATCGGGCTTACCATCGTGGCATTTGGTACTTCACTGCCGGAGCTTGTGACTTCCATTACTGCGGCAACAAAGGGAAAAGCAGACATTGCAATTGGTAATATTGTAGGCAGTAATATTTTTAATATTTTATTTGTGGTAGGAACAACGGCACTGATTACGCCGGTAACCTTTAAGTCAAGCTTTTTGGTAGATTCTGTGGTTGCCATAGCGGCAGGTGTGTTACTGTGGATTGGTGTATGGAAGGAGCAGAAGCTGAAACGTCCGGTGGGTATTATCATGTTAGTGGCATATGCAGCGTATTTTATATATTTATTGGTGTAAAGGGTGGAGAAACGGATATAAGAGTGATTGTTTAATCGAATATAAGATTTTTTGAAACAACTGAGGAATCAGTTGTTTCTTTTTTGGGGAAAACAGATAAAAAGAAACAATAGGTATAATTAATAGGAACTATAGTTCGTTTTATATAGCGACACGGGGTGATAAGATGGAAAAAATACAAAGGAGGAGGTATTGTATGACAGGGGATAAGGGAATGAAACAGGGACTTTTATTGATTAAAAAAAACGAGATAGATACTTGTAACCAGCAGATAAAGTCTTTGAAAAGATTAAAGAAAAATATACAAAGTGAAATGAAAAAATGGATGGGCGCATATAAAAAACATAATTCTCTTCAGATAACAAGAGAGGTTGTGGTACATGGAAGATTCGAGGGAAATAAAGCAGAAGAAATACAGACTTTATATTGCGGAAAAGTATACCGTATGAATAGTAAATATATGCAGAAGATTATAAAGGTTTGTGAGACGATGGATTTGCAGATATCCGCTATTGAGACTTATATAGGAGAATTACAAAATTTTATTCAACAGTTACAAAATGAAATAAATAATATGGAGGGATAGTAGCATGGCAAATAAGGTGGTATTGAACAAGGACGAGATTAATCAATTTACGCAGGATTTAATAGTCTATCATAAGGAAATTTTATCTGGAATTGCTCTTGTGCAAAGAAAAATGAATGGCTTAAACGGAAGCGGAGATGTATTCCATCTGGATAAAACCTCTAAAAAAATAAAGGAATTGCTGGATACAGTAAATACGGACATTATACCGATACTGCAGAATACTTTATGGGAATCAAATCGCTGTGCTGATTTGCTGATACAGATAATGAATGGTCTGGATAGTTAAAGGAGGGTTTATGGATAAAATTATAATTGACCAAACTGGCATTCAAATAACAAAAGACGATATAAGAAAAACAATTTCTAGAGAGCTTACAGATGTGAATACAGCATATTATAAAAAATTGAAAAGTGCATTTAAAAAATCACAGGGAGATTACGTGAGACAAATACAGCTTCAGGTGGAGGAAGAATATAAGATGATTACCGCTTTGGCTGGTTTGTATGAGAGGATATTGGAATATATACAGGAAGCAGCAAGACAGGTTGAAAGTGTGGACCAGCTGTTTGCTGCACCGAAGATAGAGCTGGAGGATTGGAATGGGAAAATTAAATAATACAATTGCGGTGGAAAAGGGTTATTTGGAAATACTTAGGGATAATGGAGACAAGATATTGGATTCTGCAAAAGAGGTGACAGAGGCAATTGAAGGCTTGGATAAGCAGGTAGATTCCGTGATAAAAGGTTTGCCTCAGGGAGTAAAAAGAACAGGAACGCAGGCGGCAATAGCAGCAGCAAGAAAAGAAGCCAAATCTGATATTTACAGAAACGCTAAAAAAAGTATGAATAAAAAAATAAGTAAAATAATGGAGGAGGTTCCTCAATATGATAAAAAATGTGGAGATGTGGCAGGCAAATTAGTTATAGTTACGAAGTCATTGGAGAAAAGGATTACCAGTCTGGAAGAACTGGTTGCAGGTGGAAGTGTCAACTCAGATGGTGATACATTTTATAAAGCGCTTCAGCAGTTAAAGGAGGACTGGAAAGAAGATGAAGAAGCCTTAAAAGAGATATTAAAGGAAATTAAAAATGCGCTAAAGGGAGTAGAAAATGAGGCATGCCGCTACAGTAAAGACCCTGTGAATTTATCTACCGGAAACTTTGTCTATGATAGGGAAGATTTGAGGATAGGAGGAGCAGTTCCGTTGTCCTTTCACAGATATTATAATTCCCTGGATGAAAGAAGCGGTGTATTAGGAAAAAAGTGGAAACATAATTATGAAATATGTCTGGTGTTTGAAAAAGAGCATATTACGGTATGGAAGGAAGATGGCAGAGAGGATTGCTTTAAAAAGGAAGAGGACAGGTATGTAAGCGTTACAGGAAGTAAATATTTTATAAAAGAAATAAGTCAGGGGTATCAGTATGAAGAAAAATATGGTATGATGTATATATTTAATAAATTAGGATATTTGTTAAGTGTGTCAGATGCAAATGGAAACCAGATTGTTTTTACATATAATAAAGATAACAGATTAACGAGTGTGAAGTCACTTTCAGGGCAACTGTATTATCACTATAATGAGAATGGACAGCTGACGGAGGTTCTGGACCATACTGGAAGAAGAGTACAAATCAGATATGATGGAGATAATCTTTGCCAGGTTATTACACCGATGAAGGTTCCTTATTTGTATACCTATGGTACAGATGGCAATCTTAGAAGTATTGTAAATCCGCAGGATGTAACAACAGTTAAAAATCGGTTCGATAAAGAAGGAAGAACGAGGAAGCAGAATTTTCCTGATGGTGGGAATATGAAGTTTTCTTATGACGATGAGCACAGACTTGTAACTCTGACAGAAAGAAATGGCTCCAGGACGGTATATGAGCATGATGAAAGATATCGGAATGTACGGACGACTTATGCAGATGGAGAGGAAATATATGCGTATAACCGGTACAATCAGAGAACTTCTTATACAGATAAAAATGGAAACCGTACTGTGTATGTCTATGACAATATGGGAAATCTGGTAAAAGTTGTGGATGCTCTTGGAAATGCAACACACATTACTTATGGTATATACAATAAACCGGTTTGCATTAAAACCCCCGAGGGCGGTGAAGTTAAGTATAGTTATGATGAAAGAGGGAATTTAATAAAACAGGCAGATGCTTGTGGAAATGAAACAAGACTGCAGTACAACGAGAGGGGAAGACTGGAGAAAATTGTACAGACGGATTATTCGGAAATAACGCTGTTGTATGATGATATTGATAATCTTACTGCGGTTGTATATCCGGATGGAACAAGACAGATATATATTTATGATAAATTGAACCGGGTAATTGCGTCAAAGGACGAAAAAGATAATGAAACACGCTATGTTTATGACGATGCTGACAGAATTGTACAGGTAATCAATCCAGAGGGTAATATAAAAAAGTACACTTATAATGTGAGTGGAATGGTGACAGCAATAGAAGATTTTGATGGCAGAAAAATTACCAGAGGGTATAATTCCTTAAACAAACTGGCATGGGAAACAGACAAAGAAGGAAATACAATTCGTTATGAGTATGACCTGATGTGGAATGTCAGCCGCAGGATATTACCGAATGGAGGTGTAGTTACATATGAATATAATGAACTAAATCAGTTGGAAAGTGTTACAAATCTATTAGGTGGGAAGCTATTCTATAATTACGACAAAAATGGAAATGTTATTCGGATAGAAAATCAAAACGGGGAAGCAGTTACCTATGCATATGACCAGCTTAATCGAAGAATTAGTGTTACAGATACATTGGGAAATGAAGATAGAATCTACTATGATGCTATGGGACGTGTAATCTGCAAAGTGGATGCATTGGGAAGGTGCTTTGATACAGTTTATGACCTGAATGGGAATAAAACGGCAGAGACTAATGCTGTGAATGGAGGAATGACCTATACCTATAATTGTATGGGAAGAGTCCTGACTATGGAAGATGGTATAGGAAGGGTAAGAAAGTACAAGTATGATATACGTGGCAGAGTAAAGGAAATGGAGGACTTTGACGGAAGAAAAGAAAACTATTTTTATGATAAGAAGGGAAATATAATTTGTAAAAGGGATAGTGCGGGTGCAGAGTATCGCTATACATATGACAGCATGAATCGTATCACTGAGGTGCGCAATAAACAAAGCATTCTGCAATCCTTTTCTTATGATGCAGTTGGAAATCGCCTCAGTGTAACAGATGCCAATGGCAACAAGACAGAGTTTCGATATTCTCCCAATGGAAACATGAACCAGGTAACGGATTCAGCAGGCAGTGTAACCTGCTATGAGTATGATGCCATGGGACAACTTGAAAAAATCATTTATCCATCAGAGGGGAGGGAAAGGACAACTGTTTATGAAAGAAATCTGGCAGGACAGATAACCAAAGTAAAAGATGCCATGGGGAACACAGAAGTTTATGAGTATGATTGTTATGGCAGAATGACAGGGAAAACAGACAAGAATGGACAACATACCAGCTTTGGGCATAATGCCATGGGAGATATAATCCATATCCAGTACGCAGACGATAAAGAGGTGTATTTGAGTTATGACCCACTGAGACAGTTAAAGGAGCTGCAGGACTGGACAGGAACCACCCAGATTGTGAAAGATGAAACCGGAAGAACCAGAAAGATTATAGATGCATCCGGCAATACTGTAACCTATGAATGGGGGATACTGGGAGAAAGAACGGGTGTGATTTATCCGGATGGACAGAAGATTATTTATGAATATGACCAGTACCTGAATCTAAAAGAAGTGACTGCCGGAGAAGACACAACCGCCTATACCTATGATGAAAATGGGAGATTATCCGGAAAAATTTACGCAAATGGAATGAACAGCCGCTATACCTATACAAGAGACGGAAGACTGGAAAGCCTGCTCCATGAGGATAAAGAAGGAGTATTAGACCGGTTTTATTATACCTATGATACCGTCGGAAACTGCATTGCAGAGGAAAGGGAAAGAAGGAACCTTCCGGAAGAGAGCGGAAGCTACCGTTATATTTATGATGAACTGGGAAGGCTGACCGCTGTAGAGAAGGATGGAGAAATACTTGGCAGCTATGAGTATGATGCATATGGCAACCGGACAGGAGAAAGAAAAAACGGAGAAGAGATTCGGTATTCGTATAATGAAGTGAACCAGTTAGTAAAAAGAGAAAAGGGGTTAGAAATACAGGACTATCTGTATGATGCAAATGGAAACCTGTTACAGACTGTGCAGAATGGAGGGGTTATAGCCCGATATCAGTATGACAGCATAGACAATATGGTCTTTGCAGAGACAAAACAAGGCAGAGCAGAGTACCAGTATAATGGTTTTGGGAAGAAAACAGGAATGAAAGTCGAAATGGCAGGATATGAAGGAGATGGGCACACAGGAAGAGCGGGCTACATTTTGGATTACACAAAAGACTATAATAACCTGTTACAGAGAAATACAGGGGGAAGGACAGAAACGTATTTCTGGGATAACAGCCTGTTGTCAGCTAGCCATACGAAAGAGGATGATTTATTACACCAAGAAACTCCAACTACAAACATGACCTATCTTTTAGACCCATTAGGAAGTCCTCTTCATTTCTGCAATGCAGAGGGAGGCATAGAAGAGAGTTATGGTTATGATGCGTTTGGAGAGGATTTATATACACAAGAAGATAATACAGCAGTCCAATTTATAGACAGGATACAGCCGTTTGGATTTACCGGATATGAGAGGGATGATATCAGCGGATTATACTATGCCCAGGCAAGGAGATATGATGCGGGAACAGGGCGGTTTATTAGCCGGGACATGATAAAGGGACAAGTAAGTCATATGCAGTCGCAGAATGAGTATGCGTATTGTTTGGGGAATCCGTTGCTGTATGTGGACAGGGATGGTAAAATTCCTACGAATAAGGAGAGAAAAGGTACTAAAACAATAAAAATAGCAGTAAATGCAAATGTGGGAATAGGAACAGGAGGAGATATAGACATATCGTGGGATAAAAAAGGTAATGTAGTGCTTCAATATTCATATGTGTGTCCTGGTATAGATGATACTTCTAGTGCAGGGCTTTGGGATGCAGGTATAGCAGTTCAATATCAATGGACAGATGCAGAAAGTGTTTATGACCTAGAAGGAAATGCGAGTTATGTAGGTGCTTCAGGGGGACCTGGTTGGTATTTGGGTTATGACACAGTTTCATTTGATGATATGAGCGACATGAATGGCTCGGTGAATGGAGGACAGATGCAGTTAGGTTTTGGAGCAGGAATGGATATCCATATGACAGAAAGTTATACAATGACGTTGACCACATTTAAGAAAGGGGACAATGATGAACAAAAGTCTTGAGTGGATAAAAAATTTAAAATATAGAAGTATAGTGAAGATATATCTTCTGATTATATTTGGTTGGAACTTTTTTCTGCTGCTTTTAGCTATATATAGTTTAGGAAAGGGAACTTTAGTTATATTTGGTATATTTTTAATGGTAATCATTCTTGTATTATTATTAAAAAGGAAGTGGAATTTGTTATTAGGCTTGGGGAGTATTGTTTTGTCGACAATAATTAGCTGCATTTTAATAATGTATTATATTGATTTGCTTTTGGTTTGGGTAATGATGACATGGTTAATTGCTGGAATTTTTCTTATTTTGTGTGGTGTAAAAAATCTTAATATTCCAATTGACAAGAGAAAGATAATGATATCAAGAGGTGTTATAGGGATTATATTTGCAATAATTGGAATATCTACTTGTTTCTATTAAGTAGATATAGGAAGTGGAATATTTATGAATATGCTCAGTACCTGAATCTAAAAGAAGTGACTGCCGGAGAAGACACAACCGCCTATACCTATGATGAAAATGGGAGATTATCCGGAAAAATTTACGCAAATGGAATGAACAGCCGCTATACCTATACAAGAGACGGAAGACTGGAAAGCCTGCTCCATGAGGATAAAGAAGGAGTATTAGACCGGTTTTATTATACCTATGATACCGTCGGAAACTGCATTGCAGAGGAAAGGGAAAGAAGGAACCTTCCGGAAGAGAGCGGAAGCTACCGTTATATTTATGATGAACTGGGAAGGCTGACCGCTGTAGAGAAGGATGGAGAAATACTTGGCAGCTATGAGTATGATGCATATGGCAACCGGACAGGAGAAAGAAAAAACGGAGAAGAGATTCGGTATTCGTATAATGAAGTGAACCAGTTAGTAAAAAGAGAAAAGGGGTTAGAAATACAGGACTATCTGTATGATGCAAATGGAAACCTGTTACAGACTGTGCAGAATGGAGGGGTTATAGCCCGATATCAGTATGACAGCATAGACAATATGGTCTTTGCAGAGACAAAACAAGGCAGAGCAGAGTACCAGTATAATGGTTTTGGGAAGAAAACAGGAATGAAAGTCGAAATGGCAGGATATGAAGGAGATGGGCACACAGGAAGAGCGGGCTACATTTTGGATTACACAAAAGACTATAATAACCTGTTACAGAGAAATACAGGGGGAAGGACAGAAACGTATTTCTGGGATAACAGCCTGTTGTCAGCTAGCCATACGAAAGAGGATGATTTATTACACCAAGAAACTCCAACTACAAACATGACCTATCTTTTAGACCCATTAGGAAGTCCTCTTCATTTCTGCAATGCAGAGGGAGGCATAGAAGAGAGTTATGGTTATGATGCGTTTGGAGAGGATTTATATACACAAGAAGATAATACAGCAGTCCAATTTATAGACAGGATACAGCCGTTTGGATTTACCGGATATGAGAGGGATGATATCAGCGGATTATACTATGCCCAGGCAAGGAGATATGATGCGGGAACAGGGCGGTTTATTAGCCGGGACATGATAAAGGGACAAGTAAGTCATATGCAGTCGCAGAATGAGTATGCGTATTGTTTGGGGAATCCACTATTGTATGTGGACAGGGATGGAAAAACGCCTACATTATAATAGGAGCGGTTGTTGGAGCAATCATACCACTTATTTTTGATATAGCAGCACCACTAATCGAAGGTGGAGAATTAGACGGTTCAGATATTATTATTGATACTTTCACAGAAGCAACTGTTGGAGCTGTGGCAGGAACGGGTGTGGGTACTGATTTGTAATGATATTAACTTTATGGGTGCAGCATATGGAACTTCAACGGGAAAGGAGATTATTTGGGAGATATTGACCCCAATAATGTCATTAATGACAGTACAAAACGAATATGCATCAGAACAAAACGAAAAAAGTTTATTGAAAGATTAGGTGAATATAATGGAAATTAGATTATGGTTATTTGTTATAATAACAATTTTTGTATAGAGTATGGTTACTTTACGGATATATATGGGAGTGGGATAAGAATCCATTGCAACTTTTTCGTGCATGATTGCCTTTTTTGAAAAAAGAAGGAAGATAGAAATTAATGGCAGTAATTTTATATCAGTTATATATTGAAACACTAACAATTGTTTATGTAATCAGGCTTTTCTTTCTAGCAAGTGGACTTATACAGATTTAATTAAAGAATGGTTTCATTTTATACAATTTGGAATACTTGGTTTAATAGTATGTGCGGGTTTGATGGCTATGGTAGAAAAATTCATAAAAAGATATTTAAAAAGAGGGGACTATAGCGCATATGAAATGGCTTAAATCTCTTGAATTAAAGGGATTGGATAAGGAAACGTTTTCAGAGTATCTTGTAACTTACGAATATCTTACAGAAAAGATTGAGCGCCTTGATAATAGAATTGAAGAGCTTGCATCAGGTGATAAATACAAGGAAAAAGTTCAAAACATGGGATGCTTCTTAGGGGTAAAAATGCATACTGCTTTATCGATGATAGTTGAGATTGGTGATTTTAACAGGTTTGAGAAAGCACCAAAGTTCGCAGAATTTTTAGGCTTGGTTCCAAGTGAGAATTCAAGTGGTGATGACAGAAACAGATATAGCATCACTAAAGCAGGAAACAGTTATTTGAGACGCTTAATGGTAGAAGTAGCTCAAAGCTATACACGAGGTAACATAGGTCACAAATCTATAGCACTAAAACAACGTCAACAAGGATGTTCCGCGGAAGTAATAGCATATGCAGATAAGGCTAATGAAAGACTGCGTAGACGATTCTATAAGATGACATTAAACAAAGGGATAAATAGAAATGTAGCCACCACAGCAATAGCAAGAGAACTTGCTTGTTTCATGTGGGGAGTGGCAACAGGAAATATCTCATAGATATGATATTCAGATACTTCAGTCAAGGCTGCTTTGCGGCAAGACCTATGACAGAATCATCTGAATATCATGAATGGTAACAAAGCAGATGAAACTGATGTTATCAGATTCCATCTGCATAACAACACTAACACTAGATGCAGAGGCAGGGGCTTGGAGCACTCTTAGGTCCGAATTATTTGCGATGTACCTCTGTTGACATTATATTAATATATTTTGATTCACGCTAGGAGACGGCAAGATTCACGGCGGGCCATTGACCTGTTGGCAACCAATCCAAGTATAGCAGAGTGGTCAAGGCCGGGGATTGTTAGATCTGAGGCTCAGCCTCTGTATCCAGTGTTAAAATTTAAAAGAAAGGAAAATGTGGTGATTTCTTGAAATTTACTCTTGACAAGAGGTCACTTTATAACAGGTACGAATATGGATAATATGATGGTACAAGCCCGGCTTCGGGAGATTAGCAACAAAATCACCAAATATACTTCCTCAAAAAATGAAATGGAGAACATAAAGCGTGATTGTGTGAGAAAACACGAAAGCTGGAAGACGGATTTTAAGCGATTAGCAAATAACAGAGAATTATCCCAAGTAAAAAGAAAGAATGTTTTTGAGGGGAATATGGCGGATATGCTGCATACAGAGGTTGGCGATGCCATTTCGCAGATTGAAAAGGGAATAGAAAAGTCAGAGGCATTAGAAGATGCTTTGGAGAAACAAATAAAAAGACTGGAGAGGAAAATATTAGATTTGAAAGCAGAAAGACAACGGTTGGAACAGGGAGTGTTTTAAGGAGGGATGTATAGTATGGCTAAAAAAGTGGGTTTGAAAGAAAAGGAATATTTGGAACTGGTACGTCAGGTAAAAAAGGTGCATAAATCCAGTCTGGCAGCAGTGAATCATGCACTTAGCAAAATAGAGGCATTGAATTGTGCTGACGGTGGTTTCTATACAAAAGATATTACACCAAAGATATCTGAACTTCTTCAGGAGATTAGGAATATGACACAACTATTGGAGGATGCTTTTTCCGTACACGAACAGATAATAGATAGTTTTCAGAACACAATTGCGAATTATGATGCATACCGTTAGGAGGGAACATGGCAGATATTAATATTGACTATGACAAGATAGATAAAGTGATTTTAGAACTGGAAAAAACACTGAATCAGAATTTAGAGGATATAAATTCTATATATAATACAATTTCCCACAATCTGTCAGAGTCTGCGGGAGAAGAGGCAGATGCACTTCGAAAACTTTCAAAAGCTGAAAACAGGCTGATGAAGGTAATGAAAGAAACGTTGTCCCGTTTGGGCAAGAATATACATACCGCAGCGGATGAGTTAAAGAAGATAGACATGAAGTATGCAACGGGAGTGAAAATAACGAAAGAGTAGGTAGGAATACGATGGACCGGATATTTCAAAAAAATGAGATTGAACAGATATGCAGAGAAATTAAAAAGGTGTTAAAAAAGTCTCTGGATTACATGGAGGATATGCAGTCAATTGCCGACAGGGCACAAAGGGCACTTTTAGAAGTTCCGGCTGAGGTACGGGAAAACAGTGCAGAGCAGGCTGCCAGACAGCTGCGGAGCTATATAAATCGGATGGATTTTGACTCTGTTATTTCCAAACTAGAGAAGTGCAAAAGCAATGTCAATGAAAAGATTCTGCCGGCAGACAGCCGGTATGCAAAACAGACAGATGCGTTAAGGAGTGATGTCCAAAGGATTGAGAAGGCAGTACGGCAGATACAGAGATTTCTGGTAGATGTACCTCTCACCGGCAGTTCCGTGGATTTCAACTTGAACTTTGAACTGATGAAGTTCAAATATAAGGAATTAATAGAAGATGTTTCAGAGGCCGTCAATAAGCTGCTGATGAATGTGAAGGGGGAAGAGGTAAAAAGCGTATGGTTTTCCAAGGACCCGGTAAATTTAAGCACCGGAAATTTTATCTATGCCCATACGGATTTGGATATCAAAGGGGAATTCCCTTTCCGGTTTCGCAGATTTTATAATTCACTGAATCAGAGAAAGGGAGTGCTGGGAAAGGACTGGAACCATAACCATGAGATATTTCTGGAAAAAAGCGGCAGGGAAATAATCCTAAATCTGGAGGATGGAAAAGAAGAACGTTTCTTATCTGTTTCTGGCGATGGATATCTTTCTGTCTATCAAGGAACCGGTACGCTGGTACAGACAGAAGACGGATATGAATATACGACGAGGGAACAAAGGAAGTACTGTTTTGATATGGAGGGATACTGCATCAGCCAGAGTGGACGAAAGGGTGGCTGTCTTAAGTACATTTATGAGCAGGACGGAGATAAAAAAAGGCTGAAAAGGATAGAAAGCACAGCAGGACAGTTTTTTGAGCTCGCATATGATGCAGAGGGTTTTCTTCAAACCCTTATAGACCACACAGGAAGAAAAATTTCCTATGAGATACAGGACGGTTTTCTTCTAGCGGCAAGCACTCCAAATGGGGACTGGTACTGTTATGGTTATACCCCGCAGGGTAAACTGAAATATACAAAGAATCCCGAAGGAACGGTGACGGTGAAAAACACCTTTGATGAAAGGATGCGTACCACAAAGCAGCGTTTTCCTGACGGCAGCAGGATGACCTATGAGTATGATGATGAAAAACAGGAAACCCGGCTGACGGAACGCAACGGGAGCCAGATTATATATGTTCATGATGACCAGTTTCGGGATGTCAAACACATATACAGTGACGGAGAAGAGTGTTTTGAATACAACAAACGTGGGCAGCGTACGCTGTTTGTAGATAAGCTGGGTAACCGGACGCGGTATGCTTATGATGATAGGGGAAACCGCACCCGGATTATCAATCCGGTGGGAAACGAGATGATGTTGGAGTATGGACCGTTTAATCAGGTGGCAAGTGTGGAGATTGACGGAGTACGGAAAGTACAGAACCGGTTTGATGAAAAAGGAAATCTTATCGAATCTGAGGATGCAGAGGGAAATGTGTTCCGGTTCCGTTACCAGGAACAGGGACGGGCGGACCGGATTCTTCAGCCGGACGGGGGCGTGGTCACATTAGAGCGGGATGCCAGAGGCAACATTACCTGCCTGACCGACCCGGAGGGCTTCCGTCATCTGTTTGTGTATAATGAGCTGAATCAGGTAGTGGAGACCGTGGACGGAAACGGAAACCGTACCTCCTACGCCTATGATGACAATGGAAATATTATCCGTGTCACAAACCCGGAGGGAAATACAAGAACCTATACTTATAATAAGAATAATAAGGTGACCAGAATTGTGGATTTTGACGGAAGTGTTACCACCCGGGAGTATAATGCCCTGAACCTTCCTTGTAAAGTAACGGACAAAATGGGGCGCACGACACTTCTTGCTATGACTGCATGTGGAATGTAGCAAAGGTCACACAGCCGGACGGGACAGAGACGGCGTTCCTTTATGATGAACACAATCATCTGACCCGTATACGCAATGCCAATGGGGATATGGTGTATTATACATATGATGCTGTGGGGCACCGGATTAGCAAGACGGATGAACTGGGAAATACTTCCAGATTCTTCTATGATGCCGCAGGCCGTCTGACGAAGGTACAGGCACCGGAGGGCGGCTGTACCGAGTATGGATATGATGCGGAGGGAAATGTACTATGGGTGCGGGATGCCCTTGGCAATGAAGTGCATCTGGAATATGATAAAAACGGAAAACTGACCCGGGAGACAAACCCATTAGGAGAGAGCAGAACATATACCTATGACTGCATGGGGCATTTGTCCTCGGTTACCAATGAAACCGGACAGACAACGGTATATGAGTATGGGAAATGCGGACATCTGCTCCGTGTAATTTATCCGGAGGGAAAAAGTGCAGTTTACACCTATGACGGGAATGGAAACGTAAAGACCTATACGAATCCAAGAGGATACCAGTTAACATATACCTATGATTCCCTTGACCGTGTGGTAAAGATAGAAAACAGCAGCAAAGAAGTGAAACAGTATACCTACGACGGCATGGATAACGTCCTGTCCATGAAGGACAGCAGCGGTGCCGTGACACAGTATGAATATTCCCTCACTGGAAAGCTGTTAAAGGTGACGGACCCGTTAGGGAACGAGACCACGTATGAGTATGATGACCGGGACAGACTGGTCAGCGTATGCCGGTACGGAGAAGGAATGGACCCGGAGCTTGAAAACGTGCAGGAAATAAACCGGAACTGCCGGATCACCCGATATGAACATGACCGGATGGGGAATCTGACAAAGGTGACAGACGGACTGGGACAAATAGAGACCTATGAATATGACAAGGCGGGCCGCCTGGCTGCAAAGGTGGACCGAGAGGGGTATCTTACAAAATACGGCTATACTCCGTCCGGCAACCTTTCGCAGATCCGGTATGCGGATGGAAGGGAAGTAAAGCTTAGCTATAATGCGATCCGGCAGCTCATACAGATGGAAGACTGGCTGGGAACCACCACAGTTGCCAGTGATGCCATGGGGCATGTGACAGATGTATCGTTTCCGGATGGGAAGGAGGTTTCCTATACATATGGACCAAGGGGCGAGCGTACCGGGATTACCTATCCGGATGGGAAGCAGGTACAGTATGAATACAACGAATTCACAAGACTGGAGAAGCTGATACAGGGAGAACAGGCCATTTCCTATGCGTATGATGACACCGGATTTCTGTCAAGGAAGGTCTTTCCAAACGGTGTGGAAACGGAATATTCCTATGATGAAAGGGGAAGGCTTCTGGCACTGGTTCACCGGGACAGCACAGGGGAGCTGGACAGCTGCCGGTATGCCTATGACATGGCGGGAAACCGGAGCCGTGTAACAAGGAGGCGCAGGGGAATGGAAGAAGAAAGCGGCAGCTATGAATACCGGTATGACCTGCTGGGAAGGCTGACGGAAGTGATGAAAGACGGAATCCAGCAGCGTGCTTATACATATGATCCTTTTGGAAACCGCAGCAGCATGACAGAGAATGGTGTTGAAACCCGGTATGCCTACAATGAGGGGAACCAGTTAGTGTTAAAGACAGAGGATGCATTTGAGACCACCTATGCGTATGACAGGCGGGGAAACCTGGAACAGGTTTTGGAGAACGGCTCCGTGGTCAGCCGCTACCTGTATGATGCGACAAACCGCCTGGCAGAGGCAGAAGGACAGCACCGGGGGAGTGCGCGATATTATTATAACGGGTTTGGACAGCGTACCGGAAAGACCACCGGAGAGGGTAAAGAGACCGTATACCTTCCCGACCCTACAAGGCAGTATCACAACCTGCTGCAAAAGACAGAGGAGGGGACAAAGCAGATATATCTGTGGGATGGCGGTGTGGCGGCACTGTTAGAAGAAGGCTCACAGGAACCACAGTATTATCTGAAGGATGAGCTGGGAAGCCCAATCCGTCTGATGTATCGGGATGGGGAAATCCATGAGAGCTACGCTTACGATGAATTTGGAAGAGAGATGCACTTCGGGCAGAAAAGCACAGAGCCTGTCCAGCCTTTTGGGTTTACAGGCTACCAGTATGACCGGACAGCAGATACGTATTTTGCCCAGATGCGGGAATACCAGCCAAGGACAGGGCGGTTTGCTGCACGGGATATCATTCCGGGATTTAAGGATATGCCGTTTACAATGAACCGCTATACCTACTGTTATAATAACCCGGTTCTTCTTGTAGACCGGAACGGAATGTTCCCATCACTGGAAACGGTTACCGACACCCTGTCGGATTGGGGAGATAGTGTCAGCAATACACTGGATGAATGGGGAGATGCCTTTGCGGACGGGGTGGACAGTATCGCAGAAGCATCTGCTGATGTGGTAGAAGATGTAACAGGGTGGATTACCGACATCGGAAACCAGTATTCAGATGTTACAGAACAGATAAAGGAAAAATTGAAAGATCCTGTACATATAATCTGTAAAGTAGTATCAAAGGGTACCGGATTTACCTACGCAACACAGCAGGGTTATGCAGATGGATTTTTAGAATCGGTGGATTTCCACCGGGATAAGGCAGGGATTTTCCATACTTCCCCGGACTGCTGGCAGCAATATATGGGATACTGTGATTTGTATGACTGGGTATTTGATACGGCAACAGATATGAAGAAAAACAAATATCCGGTAACAGTGGATGGGGAACAATACTGTGTTTGGATGTGGAAAGGAGACTACCTGAATCTGGGTGCAGGAGCAGAAACGGGAATTTACAAAGGGGGAGAGCCATTCTGGGATGTAGCGGTGGATGATGCAATGCCAATGACACTGACAACGTATGATAAGGATGGGAATACCATCATGTGTTACATGCCGGATGAGCCACAGTGGTGGATTACAGGATTTGATTCAATGACACAGGATGTTGACCCGGACGATTTAACAGTGATTGGAAGTATTGACATGAGTTCTTATCCAGAGTTGTGGAAAGCTTTTAAGAAAATCTATAGTACAGATAAATATAAGGATATCTTTTGCTTTGATGAAGAAAGTCAAACAGTGTATTATAATTGGTGAGGAGGATTATGTTGAAGAAATTAAAGGTGATTTTGTTTTATCTTATTTTAGGAATATGCTTAGGAGGATGTATAAAACCAATGAGTAGAGGAGAACGATTAACAAAAGAATTAGGCTCAGAACAGCAGATGGCAGATCAGATGATGGAAGATATAGCAGCGGCATTGGATGCAGGAGATGCAGATGCTTTGAAAAGTTTGTTCTCTAAAACCGCACTGGAAGAAGCCACGGATATAGACCAGCAAATATCTGACCTTTTAGAATTTTATCAGGGGAAAAAACAAAGTTTTGAAGGTTTTGCAAGTTCTAGTACACATACAAAATATGGTGAAGATATAGAAAAACAGCTTATTGGTCACTATCTATTAACTACAGATAAAGAATCTTATCGAGTTATGTATGATTATAATGTTATTGATAAGGACAATTCCAATGCAGAAGGACTGAGTCAATTAGAGGTTCTTACAGATGAAATTTATGAGAGGGACGATTTTAATTATTTGTCTGGAAGTGAAGGATATGAAGGACCAGGAGTGTATATACAGAAATAAATTGGTATAAGTTAAAGTTATTTTTAATAGGTGAGAGTAGTTTATGACCCGACAGCAGACACGTATTTTGCCCAGATGCGAGAATACCAGCCAAGGACAGGGCGGTTTGTTGCACGGGATATCATTCCGGGATTTAAGGATATGCCGTTTACAATGAACCGTTATATATACTGTTATAATAATCCGGTTCTTCTTGTGGATTGGAACGAAATGTTTTTGCTAAAGATTACAATAAACAAGTAACATTCCTATTTACTTTTTTATGTTTAAGATTACAGGACATGCACAGGCATGTTCTTTTTTTGCCCAAAAGTGTCAATGGGTATAGTGAATAGGAACTATAGTGTGTTTAAATAATGCTTTAAAAAGAGTAATATAACATTTAGAGTATTATTTACTGATTATCAATAAAGTTAGTTATTTTGCAATTAAGTATCTGTTCTATAAGGTATTTTGCTGGAAAATGCTGTTTATTTGTAAATTAGCTTTATTTATTGACAAATTCATATGGGGTATCCCCATTTGGTTTATAATACAAATAGCCTATAAACGTACAGGTAAATATTCAAAAGAAAACGGGAATGGAAAATGTCATTTTATAGTGAAGCGGGAAAAAGAATTTGTGAACTTAGAAAGATGCAAGGTATGACAAGAGAAGAACTGGCAGAAAAGGCTAAGGTCACATCAAAATTTGTATATGAGGTTGAGGCAGGAAGAAAAGGCTTGTCAGCGGTTACCCTATATGATATAGCACATGCATTATCAGTGAAATGTGATTATATTTTATCAGGGGAAGAAGAGGAAAGCCAGACTGTTGATTTACAGGAAACTTTGAAATTATTTGAAGCACAGGATGCGGTGTTCATTAATGAAATGCTGAAGCAGTTATATATATTTGTTAATCGGAGAAAGAACTAAGTGGAACTGTTATTTTCTGATTCAGTTCTTTATTAATGATTTACGAGGGGGATAAAATTGAAACGAACAGTACTGGGTGTAGTTTGCATCATTTGCATTATGTGTAGTTTTACGGCAGGATTTTATTATTGTAAGGAAATGAGTATCCATGGAGACAACGAGTCGGTTCAGAGTGATATTGAACGAATAGCAATTGTTAATTTGGATGAAGGCATTCAGCTGGACGGAGAAAAAATTTTGTACTCAAGCAAGCTGTTAAATTTCACTTCGGATTATGTTTATGTGGGTTTGGGTGAAGCAAAAACGGGAATAGAAGCAGATATGTATGCTGCTTATATTATGATACCATCTAATTTTTCTGAATGTATTGCAAGCATTAACAATACTCCCCAACAGGTAAAAATAGAATATGTTATTAATTCTGGTTTAACGGACCAAAATCGTTTGGAAGTAGAAAAACGATTGTTTACTTTTAAAGAATTGGTGAATTCCAATGCGGCGTATATCTATCTGAATTCTGTTTTAAGTGAATTTCATAGTGTTCAGGATTCTGCAGTTACGATTATGGAGCATGATAAGACGGATTTGGAAAATATTCAGGACATTAATCCGGATGATATTTTCAATATGATTGATTTTTCGGAATTGAAAGAGACGGATAATCATATTGAAAATGTGGATTTGACGCAATATCTTAACAAAAACACAACGGAGACAGCCGGTATATTTTCAGAGCTTGATAAGGGGATGAAAGCTGGACAACAGAGGTATCAGGAGATTTTAAACGATTATAAAACGGTTTCTACAGAAATAGAAAATGTTAAAAACACAGTATCTGATTATAATCCTCTGCTGGATGAAAAAGGTAATGTTGTATATCAGACAGGATTGAACAATCTGAATAAAGCAATTGATGAGTATAATGAAAATGTAAAAGTGGAAGAGGAGAAAGCGGTTGAAGCATTAAAAAATGACATAATGGAGGTGTCAAAGGAATATATAGATGAAGTATTGAACGAGGCCCAAAAAAAGACGGATGTGGAATTAACGGATATACAGAACCGAAATAAAGATATTGTAAATGATAAGGTAAATACATGGAGCGGGGAGCAACAGGAATATTATATAGGTCTGGAGGACCACATTAATGAAGGGATTTTTGAATACAGGGAGGAGTATAGAAGACAAGGAGATAAATTGTGTGATACTGTCATAGAAGCAGGCCAGGATATCGCAAATGAAATAAATAAATCGAGTGGTAAAACAATTAATAAAGATACCGCTATTGGACTGGTAGATATTTATACTTCTAAATGTGTAGGTCTAATTGGAGCAGCTTATGATGAAGATATTATAAAGGATATTGCATTTGCGGATTATGATGAGTGCAGTATGCCGGATTTTGAAAACGATGCAATTGTATTACCGGAGGTAGAGCAATTGCATATCGAGCAGGAAGAGACCGAAGAACCGGAAGAGGAGAGCATTTCGGAAAACGATTGGGAAACTGGTCAAATATCAATTGATATTGATGAAGAGATAGATATAGAAAATGATTTGTCAAAATTTGCAGCAAAGAAACAAGAGGATATAGAAGATATAGTAAAGACAATTAAAAGTGATATCCAGGTCTCAAAATCGGATATTACCAATATACTGGATAGCCAGATTATTGATGTCATAGAGGACAATAATGAAAGCGGAAAAGAAAGTTATAATACAGCTGCCAAAAAGCTGATTAACAGTATACAGAGCTATGATGATAAGGTATCAAAATTTAATATTTATGACTATATCAAAAAACAGGATATTACAAAGCATCAGACGGAGCTGACAAAAAATATCAATGCCCTTGGAAATGCAATGAATACAAAAAACGTAGAATATTTGAAATTTGTCAATAAATTGTATGAAAATGCGAATTTGAATATTACAACTCTTCAGGGAGATATGCAAAAAGCCAATAATGCTTCCAAGAAGAAATTATATAGTGTCATAACTGCATTAAAAGAGAATAAGGAAAGTATCAGTGAAGAAGATAATCAGATATTGGGAGCTTTTGCAGAGAAATTAGCATATACCCGGATAGGAACTCTGGAATATACGGAAATGTATAAGTTTATGGCAAATCCGGTTGATGTATCTGGCCGGGATGATAAGAAAGAAATGGTTAATACAGATGATACAGATGAACTGCAATTGGATTATAGATGGATGCTGGTAGTGGCATTGTTAATACTTATGTTTGTGATTATAGTCCGAATGCTGGTAAAGGTTATACAAGAGCGAAAGGATTTGAAAGCGATAGAAAATGAGTGATACGCATGCAATTAAATTAAAAATGGATGTTTTGAACCAAAAAGGTAATGAGTATGTGTCAGTAACGGATTTATATAATGTAAGTATATTTACAGATGAGAATATGCTGGAATTTCAGGAAAAGGAAGCACAGGAAAATGCATATTATACAGATATGGGAACAAAGGTATTTTTGAATAACCGGAAACAGACAGAAAATTCATTTCTATCCGGTTTGTTTCTGGAAGAAATATCTGTTTCAAAAAAAGAGGAGTTAACAAGTGAATCAGAAACAATGAATACAGGAATTTTCTTAATTGGAGTATTAGCTTTCATAATTTTTGTATTAGCTATGCTCCGGTACAATATTTACAGAGCGGTTAGGAGAAGAAAAGATGCAGATAATGGTAACCTTTATCGATAAAGAAACCAGGATTGATTTACTAATTGATAACAGACAAAAGATAATAGATACTATGCAAACGGTGAAAGAAACGGGATGGTTATTTACAGATGGTGAGGATGAAAATTATTATGTGAAATCTTTACGGAAATGCAGGCGGATTTCTGTCTTTTGTTCCTATGAAGAAGCTGGTATTTTTTCAGGAGATGTTCTGGAAGCTTGCAGCTGTGACATATAATATGATTTTTCACCTTAGATAAATAATAATACACAGAGAAAGGGGGAAGGCGAATGGCTGATTTAGGTATAAAGGATCAGGCGATGCGGGCTCAGATAAAAAAATTAAAAAGTCTGAACAATGAGTTTCTAAGATTGACAGGAGAAATGACAAAAAGCGTCAATGCTTTGTGCAGTAATTGGAAATCCAAGTCAACAGAGACCTATAAGCAGGATTATGCCAAGCTTACAGGTAATTTTAAAAAGACTTCAGGTGTTGTTACTGATTTAATCCAATCAACAGAAAAATATTTGGATGATATGGACAAGTTAGATGCGGCATATTCCAAGAGCAAGGTAAGTACAGGTGGCAAGTAGGAGTAAACGCAGAACAATCTGATGGAGTATCATCGGACAACAATCGTTTTTAGGAGGCTGCCATGCTACATGGCAGCTTTCAGTTGCCAAGCATATGAGAAAAAGGTCCACTGGACCTTTTTTGAGTTTAATAATAAGACAAATGAGGAGAAAGAATATGGGTGTAGAAGCAGAAAAACAGTTTTATAAAAAAGAGTACCGATTATCTGAGTTTAATGCAAAGAATGGATATGATTACACAAGGATAAAAAATGCAGATAATATTTTTTTAAAATGTAATATTAGCGTGGAAAATGAAAAGGTAATAATTACCTATAATATAGATGAGAAAGAGGAATATAAAAAAATTTTGAAAGAAAGCCGCATAGTAAGATTAAAGGCATTGTTAGATGTTGGAAGGTTCCGGGATTATTGGGAGGAGTTTGTATTTTCTATACGACCGGAGAATTTATATTATGACATGTATGACAAAGTATTTGTTATGTTCCGGGATGTCCGGGATACGGATTATGTGTATGAAAAGTCATCCTGCCTGGAGGAATATAAAGCGCTGATAGGGTGTACGTTATCGGCAAAATACAGCTTTGACGATTATTTGCAGGGCGGAATGAAGCTGTTGAAAAAGGATAAATTTCTTGTGCAGATTGCGGAAGCAGAGGACTGGGAAAGTGTTATGAATGTGCTGCAAACGGAAACAGAGAGATTGATTGTCTATAACAGAGAGAAACGAATGGAAGTAAACCGTTCTTCGTATAAATTTAATAAAAGAATGATGATTTTTTCATTTTTTATATCTGGTATTTTTATAATTGTGTGCAGCTATTATGCGCTTTGGATAAAACCATATGACGAAGGAGTAATTCAGGCAAATCATTGTTATCTGGATATGAATTATACGGAAGTGATTGACAGCCTTGGAAAAATTAAGCTGAGCAGACTGGATAATTATGAAAAATATATTTTGGCGATATCCTACATAAAATGTGAAAATTTGACGGATGAGCAGAAAACAAATATTTTGGCAGCTGTAGAAATTCATGGCAATGAAAAAATATTGGACTACTGGATTCAAATTGGAAGGATGAATGTAAAAGATGCTGAGAATATAGCACAGCAGATATCAGACAACCAGCTTTTGGTATATGCCTATTTAAAGGAGAGATATATTTTAGAAGCAGATACCGCCTTATCCGGGGAAGAAAAAACAGCGCAGCTTAAGGATTTGGATGATAAAATCAAAACTCTGACGGAACAGGAGAATACGGAAGAATAGATGCAAAACAGTAATGGCAAGGAGAGGAATATGGAAATTTTACTTATAAAGGAGAATAACAGGTATGTAGAAATGCCGGCAAAAGAGGTGGTGAGGCATAAGGGGTTATCCATAGAGAAAGAGAAAATCAGTCCGTATAAATGGATAACATTAGAAAACGGGCTGGAGGTTTTTCTAAAAAATAAAATGGGAAGAGTTTTTTTGAGAAAACGAGAACTGACGGTAGGTGACAGGAATGCGGATGTTGTTATCCCAGACAGCGACATAAGGGCAGTTATTTCAGAAAACACAATTACATTTTATAAAAAGAATGGGCAGAAGGAGCAGTATATATTCGTAAACGGAAAGGAAATAGTATTTACGCAAAATTCTGTCTGTATCGAATATAGAGAAAGTGATATTGTGATGTTCCGGGATGTGGAATGTACTTTATGGAAAGAACGGATTGAATTAAACGGAGAAGAAGGGAGTTTTTATACACATCTAGCGGAATTAAATGCTATCGAACCTCTGACGAAGGAGAGTATACATTACAGGCGTTCCCCAAGGCTTATTATGAATGCGCCTGAAGAGAGTGTTGTGATTAACAGACCACCGGAAAAAGCGCATTTTTCAAAGCAGGGAATTATACAAATGATAGTACCTCCGTTAGTTATGATGGCACTCACCATTGCCACCAGCTTTTTGTCCAGCGGTGGTTCGTATGTGATTGTTACTGCTGCGATGACAGGCGTGACCACGGTATTTTCTATTATACAGTATTTTAATGAAAAAAAGGATTGTAAGGAAAAGAATAAAAAGAGAAAAGAATTTTATGAAAGTTATCTGTTGAACAAACGAAAAGAATTATTTCAGTTATATAACAGGGAAAAAGCGGCGTATCGTTATAACTATCCGGAATTATCTGAATTAGAAGAGATGATTCAAACTTTCAATAGTCGGTTATATGAAAAAAATTATAATGATGACGATTTTTTGCAAATCCGAATAGGCACCTGTGATACGCCAGCCAGTTACCAGATTGAATTTGATGCACCGGAAATGGTAATGGATGAGGATGAGCTGGTGAAGGAAGCGGGTGCCCTTGTAGAGGAATTTTCTGTCATACCGGATAAACCTGTTGTAATTGATTTAAAGAAAGCGCATCTGGGACTGGTTGGAGAAAAAAATCTGATTCATGAGCAGATAAAGCTGTATATTGCGCAGTTGACATTTTTTCATAGTTATCATGATTTGCAGATAATTAATATTTATGACAAAAAATACAATGATGATTTTGCCTGGATGAACTGGTTCCCGCATCTAAAAATCCAGTCTATTAATGTAAATGGAAACATTAATTCCGAGAGAATGCGGGACCAGATTTTAGGAAGCCTGCAGCAGATATTGAAGGAACGGCAGATAAAAAATGAGGAAAAGAAAAAGGAGTCACGTTATGTACCGCATTTTCTTTTTATTATAGATGAACCTAAACTGATTATAGAACATGCAATTATGGAATTTCTTGGAAAATCCGACTTTACATTAGGCTTTTCGATTCTATATACAACCTATTTAAGGTCGAATCTGCCGGAAAATATAGGTACCGTGCTTCTGCTGGAGGATTCAGAGCATGGCACACTGCTGATGGAAGAAAAGAAGGTTGTAGACAGGAAAATTAAACTTCAAAATTGTGGAAATGTGAAGCTTGAATGGATGGCAAGGAATGTCTGCGCACTGAAGCATGAAAAGGGAATGACATCTCATATTCCGAATAATATTACTTTTTTTGATATGTATGGAATTAAAAGACCGGAGGAGCTGCAGATTGCAAAACGATGGAAGGAGAACCAGGCATACAGAACGCTGGCAGTTCCATTAGGGGTGCGTGCTGTGGATGACTATGTATATCTGAATCTACATGAAAAGGCACATGGACCGCACGGACTGGTAGCAGGTACGACAGGCTCCGGTAAATCAGAAATTATTCAGTCTTATATATTGTCATTGGTCGTAAACTTTCATCCATATGAGGTTGGATTTTTGCTGATTGATTACAAGGGTGGAGGTATGGCGGGTCTGTTTAAGGATATGCCGCATTTACTGGGAACCATTACGAATCTGGATGGAAGTGAAAGCCAGCGTGCCATGGCATCCATTAAAAGTGAACTGGCAAGAAGACAGCGTATCTTTAGTAATCATAATGTCAATCATATCGATTCGTATAACAAATTATTTAAAAATGGGGAAGCGAAGGAACCGATTCCACATCTGTTTCTGATTAGTGATGAGTTTGCAGAGCTTAAGAAGGAACAGCCGGATTTTATGGCAGAGCTTGTGTCTACAGCGAGAATTGGCCGAAGTCTTGGAGTTCACCTGATTCTGGCAACCCAGAAGCCATCCGGTGTTGTAGATGACCAAATTTGGACTAACTCAAAATTTAAACTTGCTTTGAAGGTTCAGGATGAAGCTGACAGCAGGGAAATTTTGAAAACGGCAGATGCAGCAGGTATCACCCAGCCCGGACGGGCCTATCTGCAAGTGGGAAATAATGAGGTATATGAGCTGTTTCAATCTGCATGGAGTGGTGCAGCCTATAGCCGGGACGGAGAGAAGGAGGAGACGGATACGCGGGTATACCGGCTCAATGAATTGGGACAGGGCGAACTTTTGAATATGGATTTGAGCAGTGCGGATGAAGATATTTCGGTAAAAGCAACGCAGTTGGATGTAACAATTCAATACGTAAAGGAGACGTTTGAGCGAGAGGGAGTTCCTCCTGTGAAAAAACCATGGCTTGCGCCTTTAAGGACGATGCTGGTGAGCCCATATGTGGAAAAAATAGCAGATATGACAGAGAATATGAAACCGGATTTGCAAATTGCTCTTGGCATGGTAGATATTCCGGAGGAACAGGCACAGGAGGAATTGGTCATTGATTTGATGAAGGAAGGGCATATTGCATATTTTGCCTCGGCGGGCTATGGAAAATCAACGATGCTGATGACAGCGGTATTAAGTCTGGCAATAAAGAATGATGTAGAGCTTGTCAATTTTTATATCATCGATTTGGGAAACAGTGCATTAATTCCTCTTAGTAACCTTCCTCATACTGCAGATTATATGCAGTTTGATGACACGGTAAAGATAGGAAAACTCATCCGGATACTGCAGGAGGAAATGAACACCCGGAAGAAGCTGTTTGCAGAGAAAATGGCGCAGAATTTTGATGTATATAATCAGACAGCAGATGTACCGCTAAAGGCAATCGTGGTAGTGGTGGATAATTTTGATGTTGTAACGGAAATAGGGTATGACGAAGAGGAATTTTTTACAAGGCTGTCAAGAGACGGTTCCGGTCTGGGAATTTATCTGATTATTACTGCCACCCAGAGTGGAGCAGTTCGTTTTGCTACCCTAAACAATTTTAAAGTGAAAATAGCCGGATTTATGTTTGATGAATCGGAAGCACCATCTATTGTAGGACGAAGTGATTATAAACTTCCTGAAATACAGGGACGTGCTTTGGTGTCTTACCACAATGTTAATATTATGCAGATTTATACTATGGCAAATCTGTCAGACGAGGTTGGATATATAACCGAGATTAAGAATCTGATACAGAAGCTTACTGAAAATTGTGGCGGGAAATGTGCTCCGAAAATACCTATGCTGCCGGAGCAGTTTACCTCTGACATGCTCGCAGATTACGATAATCTGGAATTTGAAGCTGTTATTGGTCTGGAAAAAGAGAAGGTGGAGGTAAGAGGATTGAACCGTGCAATGTCTCCGTTTATTGTAATAGGAGAGCCGGCGAAGGGAAAAACAAATGTGTTAAATGTAATACTTGGCCAGATTATGGGAAAAGCAGTGGTCTATTTAGTTGATTCTAAAAAATTAAGTTTTTACTCTTGTAGTGAGGAGCTGGAGTATTATCAGCCTGGCGGAGAGATTGAGGATTTAATGGACGAATTAAATGAATTTGCAGAGGATAGAAATGCGCAGTTTAAAGCTGCTCTGGAGAAGGGAGCTGCCATACCGCCGAAGGAATTCTATCTGCAGCAGGAACCGCATTACCTGTTGGTGGATGATGCCGACGATTTTATTGAAATGCTGGAGGATGATGCGGATGAATATGCAGAAATTATAAAAAGAGCAGTGGAATGCGGACTTATATTTATTGTAAATGTAAGCACTTCCGGATTACGGGGATATGATGATTTAACTTCATGGATTAAGACGGCGGTATATGGACTGGTACTGAGTGACCAGGGAATGAACAGTATTTTTCCGGTTGCTTATGACCGGGAGAATCCTGTATTTGGAGATGGTCTGTTGTTTAAAAACGGTGTATATGAGCGTATTAGGATACCACAATATATAGATTGAAAAGGAGGAGGCAATGGGAAATGGAGATAATACTGCACAGAAGAATCAGTTACAGCAGCAGATTCGGGATAAAAACAGTGAGGTCTTAAAGTGCGAAGGTATAAGAGAGCGGCTGTCGGCGGAAAAAGGAAAGCTGGAGAAATACCAGAAAAAATGGAAGGCACAGTATCAAAAGCATAATAATTCTAAAATAGCATCCCAGGTTGTGGTAAAAAATGTATTTGAGGGAATCGTGGCAGATAAATTAAAAGGTTATTATGGCAGCCAGGTGAAAAATATGTGTCAAACAAATAAAGAAGTGCTGGATTTGTGCAAAGAGCTGGAATCCCAAATCCGAAAACTGAATACACATATAGCAGATTTAAAGGGAGAAATCACGGATGCCAATACGAAGCTGAAAGGTATGGAGGAGTAGGATATGTGGGAATTAAACATGAGGGAAGAGGAATACAATAAAATGCAGAAAAAGCTGGCAGATTATCACGCAGACGAACTCAAAAGCTTAAATGCTGTAATAGCAGACCTTGAAAAGCTTCTGGGAAATGATAAGGATTTTCACCTTCAACAGACGGAAAATAATTTGCTGGCATTATTGAATGTAATAAAACAGGATATTCTTCCGTTAATAGACAGTACATTTCAGTCTACCGAGCAGTATGTAGATACAGTGATTACCAGCTTTAATAATATTGATACACTTTGTTAGGGGGGCTTATGGGAAATATTACACTTCAATCCGTAGTGGTAAAGGCAAAGACTGCCGGAATAAAGAAAAGGATACAGTCAGAAATTTTAAATGCCAATAAGAAAAACACAAAAAAATTAAAACAGTATATGAAAAATTCAAAGGGACAGAATGTGGACGCACTGAAAGCACAGCTGGATAAAGAGTCACAGCTTGTAAATGGTCTGGGAGATTTGCTGACAGACATGGTGGAATATATAGATATGATTTGTGATGATTTTGAGCAACTGGACAGAAAATATGCAGCAAAGAAATTAAATTAATGGATAGTGGAGGGAGATAAATGGCGAAATTACTGCAGGATAAAGCATTTAAAAGCAATGAATTAAAGGAACTGGCAGATGTGGGAAAAAAGACCCTGAAAATGGCAGAGGAGGTCAGTGATGATGTGAAAAAAAGCTTGACGGAAATCATGGCACAGTATAACCAGATACCGGTTCAGGCAAGGCAGGCGGGAGTGGAACGTGCTGTAAGGAGTGCACAAAAGCGGATACAGAGTGGTAAATACAATCTGGAGAAAAAACGTCTGCAGAATACTATAAAAAGGATGGAAGAGGCTGTTCCGCAACACGATAAGGAATGCGCAGGACAATTAAAGCAGCTGTCAGAGGCATGTGACCGTCTGTATACAAGAATTACGGATTTGGAACGTTTTCTGCAAAAAGGGAAAATGACTCTGTCCTCAGAGCAGTTTAAAAAACAGCTGGAAGAATATCAGAAAAAATGGGAAGAAGAAGGGAAGGCGTTAGAGGATATATTAGAAGCGGTGAAAGCCGGATTAAAGGGACTGGCATTAAAAAGCTGCATGTACTCCAGAGACCCGGTAAACCTGTCTACCGGTAATTTTATTTATGATAAGACAGATATAAAAATTAAGGGAGAGCCGGGACTGCTATTCCGCCGGTTTTATAACGCATTGGAAATGCGGAAGGGGGTTATGGGAACCGGCTGGATTCACAATTATGAGATATGTATCCTGAAGGAAAAAAATGGAATACACCTATTTCTGGAAGACGGAAAGGAGGAGTATTACGAAGAGAATGAGGAGGGGTGTTTTGAAAGTGTAGGCGGAAGTCTGGGAACGGTAACCGGAACGGAGGAGGGTTATCTGTATGAACGGTCAGATGGATGTCAGTACTATTTTGACCAGAAAGGACGATATGTCCGTTATGAGGATGAAAAAGGGACAGCTCTTTTTTTATCCTATAATGAAGAAGGTAAGCTGGAACGTGTACAGGAGGAAACAGAGCATGCTGCTGTTTCTTTTCTTTCTTATGGGTATAATGAGGAGGGACTGCTTGCGGAAGTGACGGATTATACCGGAAGGCATGTCCGGTTGTTATATGAAGGGGAAAAGCTTTCCAGGGTGGAAGCACCTGCCGGAAGGGTATATGGCTACAAATATGATTCAAGTGGAAGATTGGTACAGGTGGAAAATGCTGTTGGAACTGTGACGGTGAAAAATACTTATGACAGTGAGGGGAGAACGAAACGGCAGGTATTTCCGGACGGAAGCAGAATGAAATACCGATATATGGATGAGGAGGGCCAGGTGGAGCTGACCGAGCGGAACGGGGCAAAAATCATTTACTGCCATGATGCCTTATATCGGAATACGAAGACCATTTATGAAGATGGCGAAGAACTGTATACCTATGACCGGAATAACCAGAGAACTTCATATACGGATAAAAATGGAAACCGTACTGTATATGGCTATGAAGACAGGGGGCGCCTGACAAAGGTGGTGGATGCATTGGGAAACAGAACTTCCCTTACCTATAATGGAGATGGAAAGCTGATGAAGGTGTCATTAAATGGAGTCGAAAAAATACGAAATCATTATGACAGGAACGGAAACCTTGTTAAGATGTCTGGTGCACAGGGTATAATGGAGTTTGAATATGACCAGAAGAAGAGACCAATCTGCATTGTGCAGGCAGATGGAAGCAGGCTGAAGATTGGTTATGATGCAAAAGGGAATGTGGTAAAGCTCACCGATGCGGCAGGGAATGATACGCTGTTTACATATGATGAACTGGGGAGAGTGACGGAAAGCCGGGATGGGAACGGGAATGTAACAAGATACCGTTACAATGAGAAGGATGAACTGATAGCTGTTACCAATGCAGAGGGCAATACAAAGAAATATGAATACAATCATGGCGGCAAGGTAACAAAAATTACGGATTTTGACGGAAGCATTACGGAACTGGCATATAATTGTTTAAACCGTGTGGAACAGGTGACGGATGCAGAGGGAAACCGGACTGCCTATGCCTATGACAGAATGTGGAATGTTGCAGCGATAGAAGAACCGGAGGGTGGAAGGACGGAATATGTATACGATTTGCAGAACCGCCTGGAGATGGTGACAGATGTAGAGGGAAACAGCGTAAAGTATGTCTATGATGCCTGTGGAAACCGGACACAGGTACAGGGAAAGAATGGCGAACAAACCTCGTATGCCTATGATGCATTAAACCGTATGGTAAAAGTCACAGAACCAGATGGGGTTGTTACCGAATTCAGCTATGATGCAGAGGGAAAAATGACAGAGATAAAAGATAGCATAGGCAATTTCAAAAAAATGGTGTATAATAGAGCAGGTAAATGCATTTCTGAGACAGACCAGCTGGGGAGAGAAAAGAAATACCAATATGATGCCATGGGAAACCAGACGGTTTTTATCGATGCAGCCGGGAGAAAAACTCAATATTATTATAAAAAAGGCGGACAGCTGGAAAAGGTGGTGTACCCGGACGGCACATGGGAATGTTATGTCTATGATGGATGTGGAAATGTAATCCGGAAGGAGCGTGTGGGAGGTTACACTGTGGAATACCGGTATGACTGTCTGAACCGGCTGATTCGGATGCAGAGCAGCACAGGGCAAACCAAATGCTATCGGTATGATGCGGTGGGAAATGTAACAGCTGTGACAGATGCAAATGGAAATGAAACCCATTACCACTATAATCGGAATGGCGTGCTTTCCGGTGTGACGGATGCAGAGGGGGGAATGACAGAATACCGCTATAACCGCAATGGATTTTTGAAAGAGGTTTTACAGCCGGGAAGAGAAGGAGAGGAGGAAGAGCCGAGAAGAATCCGCTATGGAAGAAATCATTTGGGACAGGTGACCGAAGCGGAGGATGCTCTTGGACGAAAGGAATATTTTGTCTATGACAGTGCTGGGAGACTGGCAGAGAAGACAGACCGGGACGGAAACCGTACTGAATATACCTATAATAACATAGGTCAACCTCAGAGGATTACTTATGGAGATGGAAAAGAAGTACAGTTTACCTATAATGCGTTAAGACAGCTTCAGGAGGTAAAGGACTGGCTGGGAACCATGACCTTTACCCATGATGAGGAAGGCCGTCTTACCGATGTGACAGACCAGAGGGGAAAGAAAGTACAGTACCGCTATGGTTCCTTCGGGGAACGGGAAGCGGTCATCTATCCGGACGGAACGGAAGTAACCTACTGCTATGATGAACTGTTGCGGTTAAGCAGCCTGAAGAGTGGCAGCCAGGAGGCAGTCTACCGGTATGATACCATGGGAAGACTTGCGGCAAGACAGACCAGTGAAGGCATCCTTACAGAGTACGGTTATGATGCAGTGGGACTGCTGTCCACCCTTACCCATACAGGGGCAGCGGGACTCATAGAGGCTTACCGGTATGACTATGACCCGGCAGGAAACCGTATCCGGGAGGAACGCTTCCGGCAGGACTTAGAGGAGGAGAACGGAATCTATACCTATAGCTATGACAATCTGCACCGTCTCATCCAGACGGCAAAGGATGGGAACATTTTGCGGGGCTACCGTTATGACAGCTTTGGAAACCGTACGGAAAAGACGGAAGGGGGAGTGCATACCCGTTATGCCTACAATTCCTTAAACCAGCTGATTCAGGATACGGACGGTTTGCTGGAGCACCACTATGAATATGATAACCGCGGAAACCTGGTCAAGACATTGGAAAACGGAACCCTGCAGCGTGCCTATGAATTTGGGGCAATGAACCGGATGACAAGGGCAGTGGATGGAATGGGAAACATAGCGGAATACCATTATAACGGATTGGGACACCGTATCGGAGTACGGCAGGGAGTGATTGGCTGTCCGGTAAGCCAAGGCTTATCCGGGCATAGGACAGAGGGAACTCCGGACTTTGGAGCAGATAATGTTGTTCCACAGACACCGGAGGTATGGAATAAGGAGACAGCGTATATTCTGGACTTTACCAGGAACTACCATAATCTGTTGCAAAAGGAAGCGCGCGGAAATGTCCAGAGCTATATCTGGGACAGTGAAGTCTTGTTCATGGAGGAAAACGGAGAGCGTTACAGCTACTTAAATGACATGCAGGGAAGTGCCATGCGGCTGTTAAACCACGGAGGAGAAGATGTAATATCCTACCGCTATGATGAATTTGGAACAGACCTTTCGGAAAATCAGGGACAATTCCAGCCATTTGGCTATACAGGCTACCAGAGAGATACCATAGCGGGGACCTATTATGCCCAGGCGAGGGAGTATGATGCTTGGAGCGGCAGGTTTACTGGGGAGGATGTGGTGAAGGGGAGTGTGACCTATCCAGAGACCTTGAATGTGTATGGGTACTGTTGGGGAAATCCAGTAAATTATGTGGACAGGGATGGAGAGTTTCCGACAAAAAATGATATAGAAGAAACAATAAAAGAGGCTTACGAAAAGGCAGAAGAGTGGGCAGTAAATAATGTGGATGTTAAAAAAAGTGTTACTATGACTACAAGAGAAAATTTTGGCATAGTGGGACATTATGAAAAAGTTACTGTTAGTGAAAAAGGTAATAATAAAAAATATAATGTGACCTTGGATAATGCATCACTAATTTCTGGCTCTGTGAGTTTAAATTATAATATTGGCGGTATTGATATAAATGGTAATGTAGGTATTTCAGGAAGTGGTCCTCAAACATCATATAGTTATACTTGGACCGGGAAAGATGATAAAATACATAGTATTAAAGTAAAGACAGATTTAAAAAGCGTAGGAATTGAGTGGAAAAGTGATAAAGAACTGTACGGGTCTGGAATTAGAATAAATATGGGGAAGTTTTCTACATCAGAAATATATACATTTAGGACAGATGATACAAAAGAGGCAACAATAAGAAGAGAAGAAGGGAGTTATCTTAATAATCAAACACTGGCTTTAGCAGTTGTGGCAGTAGTAGTTTCAATACCAGAACTGGCATCAATATTTGGTAGTGTATCAGTTGCAGCAGCAGGATTAACAATGTGCATTTTAATAGCAAATTTATATAAAGAGCAATTAAAATATAAAGATGATTGTGAAGTATAGTGGAGGAAAAATGGAAAAGAATAGTAATTATAAAAAACTTATAAAAATAAACAAACAGTTTCAACTAGGAGTACTTATTTTTATAGTCTCAATAATATTTATAATTTTATCAAGAAAACCTTATGATTTAAACCTTACTATTATTAAAATGGTGAGTTGTACTTCTCTTATTTTTATTTTTCTCTATATCCTTAAGAAAAGAATTCAGAAAATAATTTTGGAAGAATGTGATTATGAGGCTGTCTCTTATACACATCTGACGCTGCCGACGAATAGCCTTGTGTAGA
>ENA-OYZN01000135-OYZN01000135.1-human-gut-metagenome-genome-assembly--contig:-NODE-135-length-51969-cov-12.947952_pt1 | contig 51969 bp, 44 predicted proteins | sample MGYA00243294_ERZ653483 | MGnify/ENA primary metagenome ERZ653483 (study PRJEB26926, sample SAMN06165155) | human gut metagenome | biome: ENVO:00009003; feature: ENVO:2100002; material: ENVO:00002003... | reverse complement strand
GAGATAGGCTCCGGTCTCGTGGGCTCGGAGATGTGTATAAGAGACAGGGATATATTAAGGATATCCAGACTAATTCAATTGATATTATGAATCATTTTGATGTACTATTTTATTGATGATGTAATAATATTCCTTTTCATGTGGCAAACACCTTTTTGCCAGAGTGCTCATATGATAAACAAAAAAGGTTAATAATTTATGGCATATTCGGATTATGTGCCTGTTATAGGTACAATTATTAATATTTCAAGGGGAAATGACTGCTGCAGCCAGCGGATGTCATTTCGTACCGAAAATGGAATAGTAAATTTTATGGTAGATTCCCAAACGCAGGTTATTGACAGCAGGCAGCTTCGTCCGGGAATGCGGGTGGCAGCATTTTATGACAGCAGTCTGCCGGTACCGTTGATTTTCCCTCCACAGTATACGGCTAAGATAATTACGGTGGTTGGCAGGAATGAACAGGTAATGCTGAACTTTTTTGACCGGAATCTGCTTGCGGAAGACAAATCCTTACAGCTGAATATCGCAGGAAACACCATTCTTAACACCATCAACGGGCAAAGCTTTACCTGTGACCCGGGGAGGCATACCCTTTTGGTTTATTATTCTGTAACAACAAGAAGCATTCCTCCGCAGACGACACCGAGAAGGATTATTGTATTATGCTAGGTGAACTTATCTGAAACTGAGAAAAAACTAATTGAGAATAGTAATGTTCTGTGCGATAATAAAATAAATTATAATAAATTGCAGTAAAGGAGAAAAAACATGAAGGTATTATTAGTAAACGGAAGCCCGAATGAAAAGGGCTGTACTTACACAGCATTATCTGAGATTGCGCAGACATTGGAACAGCAGGGAATTGATACAGAGATATTCCATATTGGAAACAAACCGGTAAGAGGCTGTATCGGCTGCGCCGGCTGTAAAAGAAGTGGGAAAGACCAGTGTGTGTTTGATGATGACATCGTAAACCGGCTTGCGGCTAAGGCAAAAGAAGCAGATGGGTATATTTTTGGGTCTCCGGTATTTTATGCATCTCCAAATGGCGCAGTGCTTTCAGTAATGGACCGGTTATTTTACAGTGCAGGAAAATATATGCAGTTTAAGCCTGCGGCATGTATTGCATCTGCAAGACGGGCAGGTACAACGGCAACCCTGGACGCTCTTAACAAATATATTGAAATCAATAACATGCTTATGGTTCCGGCATGCTACTGGAATATGGTGCATGGCTCCAGACCGGAGGATGTAAAGCAGGATTTGGAGGGTATGCAGATAATGCGAAGCCTTGGAAATAACATGGCATGGCTGTTAAAGCTTCTGGAGACAGGAAAGGCAAGCGGAGTGGTACATCCGGAGCCGGAAGAAAAGGTAAGGACGAATTTTATCCGTTAGAATGACTGTATGCAGACCGGATTAACGCTTGTGCTTGTAGTAAAAAACCGCAAGCTGGGTCCGGTCGCGAAGCCTCAGCTTTTCTAATATACAGCTTAAGTAATTGCGTATCGTCCCCTCGCTCAGACACAGGCGGGAGGCGATTTCCCTGTTGCTTAAGCCCTCTGCCACCAGGGTGATGATTTCATATTCTTTTTCGTTAATATTCTCTTCTGTGTAATCAAAGGAATCAGATGTTTTTATCAAATTCGGGATTTTGGAAATGATTTCATCCCCGTATACATTCTGCCCGGAGGCTACAGCCTCAAGAGCCGGAATGATATGCTCAAAATTTTGTTTGATAATGTAGCCTTTCGCGCCAAGCTCCAGAGCCTTTACAATATATTCATCATCCACAAAGGTAGTTAAAAATAATACCTTTGCGTCCGGAAATATCTTTAGCAGCTCAGCCAGAGCTTCTGTTCCGTTCATTCCCTGCATCCGGATATCCATCAAAAGCACATCCGGCTTATATTTTCTGTACAGGGACAGTGCCTGTGAGCCGTCATTTCCCACGGCGGCAACTTCAATTTCGTCCCCTGCCTCTAATATCATTTTTAGTGACATGCAGACCAGCTGGTCATCATCTATCAGTACTACTCGCATACGTCAGTCTCCTGTTACACCTTTTTCATTCTTAGTAAGTATTAGGTAATTGCGAAACGGTCGGTAACGAAAACAGAGTTTCGCAATTGCTCATTAGTAAGTATATTATCAGATAATACCGGTAAAAGCAATGAAGCAGAAAATGCTTCTTTTATTTTGGAACCGACATGAAAATCCGGAAGCCCGTTTCAGCACTGATATGCAGAATCCCGTGAACACCATTTACCCGGTCTCTCATATTGGAAAGTCCGATTCCCCTTTCCTTCTCTGAAAAGTGGTCTGCGGCAGTAGTGCCGTTATCTTCAATTAAAAGCTGGTAAAATCCTGGATGCTCCTTTACCGTTACCGATGCTCTTGTTGCATTACTGTGCTTTATGATATTGTTCAGCGCTTCCTTGGTGATGGCAAGAATACAGTACTTTACATCCCGTGGGATATTCCGGGATATCTCACAGCTGAAGGTAACGGGGCAGAAGGTAAAGTGGCTGATTAGGGATGAGAGAGCCTCCTTCAAGTCAACCGATTCATCATGCAGGTCGTGAACACTGCTGCGGATACTGTCCATGGAAGCATTTAAGGTGTCCTTTAACGCTTCTAAATGGGGTTTCAGGGTTTCATCTTTACAGACAGTGAGAAGGGCGCCGGTCTGTAAAATGGAACGGGAGAGCATATGCCCTACATTGTCATGGATTTCTCTTGCAATCCGGTTCCGTTCCTTCAGAATCGCAATATAAATCTGGTTATCCTGGTTCTCTAAGAGCTGTTCATTATTTCTTTTCAGTATCATTTCCTTTTCAACGCTGTTATCCCGGAATGTTTTAATCTTCTGCTGCAGCGTGTCCCGCAGGTTATTCTGGTGTGCAAGGTAAAGGCTGATGCCTGTAAAGGGAAGAACCAGCAGACAGGCAGGCTCCTGAAACTTGTACAGATAGAGAACTGCCGGCATTATATAGAGATAAGGTAAAAGATACTGCTTCCGGTAGAAAAAGATATAGCAGAGCAGAGGTAAAAATGCACACAGCTCCGGCAGAAAGAAGCATAGAACCAGGGAGGGGACGCCAAGACGCTTAAGTGTCTTCTCATTGGTGGTGATATACTCAAAGCAGTAAAGGGAAAGCAGCAGGAGTATCCACATGATGTGTAAGGCGTCCAGCTGTTCGGATGGATACAGGACAGCACCCAGTATAAGCAGGATAAAGGAATCTATAAAGGTTGACATAATATGATCTCCATTCTGTGACATTTGTCATGTAATTTTCTTACATTTTACACTATAGTTTTTTCTTTGGATAGTGTAAAGTTAAGTACAGATAGAAAATGGGAGGAAAAGGATATGGTTGTAAAAATTGAGAATCTGGTAAAACGATATGGTGACATGGTAGCGTTAGACCATTTTAATCTGGAGATAGAGGAGGGGGAGATTTTCGGACTGCTGGGACCAAACGGAAGCGGCAAGTCCACCACGATTAACTGTCTGCTGTCGCTTTTGGAATATGATAAGGGAAGGATTGAGGTGTTCGGGCAGGAAATGAAGCCGGACAGCTACAATCTGAAACAGGATATCGGAGTGGTGATGCAGAATGTGGCGGTATTTGAAGAGCTGACGGTATATGAAAATATTGATTATTTCTGCGGGCTGTATGTAAAGGATAAAATAAAAAGAAAGCAGCTGGTGGAGGAGGCCATTGACTTTGTGGAGCTTGGGGATTACCGCCGGTTTCTTCCAAAGAAATTATCCGGTGGTCTTTTGAGAAGACTCAATATAGCCTGTGGTATTGCACACAAGCCAAAGCTTATCATTTTAGATGAGCCTACAGTGGCAGTTGACCCTCAAAGCCGCAATAAAATCTTAGAGGGGATTCAGGGCTTAAACCGGCAGGGGGCAACCATCATTTATACCTCCCATTATATGGAGGAGGTGGAGCAGATTTGTACCCGGATTGCCATTATGGATAAGGGAAAAAATGTTGCCATCGGTACGAAGGATGAGTTAAAGGCAATGATTGACCTTGGAGAGACCATCAGTGTGGAGATTTTAGAGCTTCCGGAAAATGTAATCGAGGAGATAAAAAGGCTTCCCCATGTAATTCAGGTCAGTTATGAAACCTATCTGTTGAAGGTGAAGTTTTCCAGAGGAAAGCATAATCTATTGCGGCTTCTGGATTTATTAAAGGAGCAGGAGATTGGATTTGGCGGGGTGCATTCGGAGCTGCCAACCTTGAATGATGTGTTTCTGGAAATTACAGGAAAAGCATTACGGGATTAAGGAGGAGAGGAATATGCTGCATTTTTGGTATCGTATGAAAATGATGCTCCGGACACGTTCCGCTATCTTCTGGGCAATTCTGTTTCCGGTTTTCCTGGGAATGGTATTCTATTTTATGTTCGGCAATATTGGCAGGGTGGAACAGTTTTCGGAGGTGCCGGTAGGGATTATCTTAGAGGAAGACAATGACATGCTTGTGGAGCTGCTGAAGGAAACAGAGGTAGAGGATAAGCTTCCTATGTTTGAGGTGACGGAATATGACAGCGAAGAAGAGGCGGAGAAGGCATTGCAAAAAGAGACAATCCATGGCTATATCCTTGTAAAAAGCGATGATTTTTCTCTGGTGGTAAAGGAATCCGACATTTACAGCTCTCTGATAAAAACCTTTTTAGACCAGTATAAACAGAACCATGCCCTGATTCAAAGGGTGGCGGCAGAGCACCCGGAGCGGGTAGAGGAGATGGTAAAGGAGCAGTTTTTGGGTGAGAAAATCGGGATAGAGGAGATTGCACTGAAGGGACAGGACAAAGACCCGTATACCCAGTATTTCTATGCATTGCTTGCCATGGCATGCCTGATTGCCTCTATGGTGGGGCTGGAAAACGGGTTCTGGATTCAGGCGGATTTATCCGATGTGGGAGCCAGAAGAAATGTGGCGCCTGCAAGGAAGATGAAACAGGTGATGACGGATTTTCTGGCATCCCTGCTGCTGTATTGTATTCTGATGACCGGGGTGCTGGCGGTTCTGGTGTTTGTCTATAAGCAGGATTTTGGCAGTAACGTGGGCTTAATCCTTTTAGGCACATGGACGGGAAGCTTTACAGGCCTTGCGGCAGGCAATTTGATAGCGGTGGTGCCAAAAGGCTCCCGTACAAAGAAGGAAGGCATTAACGTGGCATTTTTTATGACAAGTTCCTTTCTCGGAGGTTTGCAATGGGGAGATATTACCTATATTCTGGAGAAGAATTGTCCGATAATTAACCGGATAAATCCGGCAACCTTGATGGTGAACGCCTTTAAGAGTCTGGCGGTTTTTGGAGATTACAGACAGTATGCGGTGAATCTGGTGACACTGCTTTTGATAGGTATTGTATTTCTTGCCATCAGTATCCTGAAGCTAAGGAGGACAAAATATGCAAGTATTTAAAATCTATTTTAAACTGCTCAACCACTATAAGGGCATAATTATTTTATATTTTTCTATTTTTATCACAGTGGCGTTGATTATGACAGGAAATTTGTCTGCGGACAGCAAAAAGGGGTTTGAGGACCAAAGGCTGGATATTGCGGTTATCGACGAGGATAAGCAGACTCTGGGAGCAGCAGTAAAGAAGTATTTTGGGGAAAAACATAATCTTGTGGATATGGAATATGATGAAACTGCAATTTTAAATGAGCTGTACTGGAGAAAGCTGGACTATGTACTGGTAATTCCGAAGGGATTTGAGGAAGCCCTGTTAAACGGAAAACAGGAAGCCGTGGAATTGAAGAGTATGAGGGTGCCGGGATATTTTGACGCCAGCTATTTTGAGGCAGAGCTTAACCTGTATACATCAAAGCTGACGGGCTTGCTGGCTGCCGGGTATTCCGCAGAAGAAGCAGAAAAAGAGCTTATGGATTTGCAGGCTCAAAAGACAGAGGTCACGCTGGCAGCCTTTGTAAATGAAAACCAGAACGATGCCTGTACGGTGTTTTTTACTTACGCACCGTATCTGTTTATCACCCTCGGAATGAACGGGGTCGGAATCATTTTACTGCGGTTTAATGGGAAAGAGGTAAAGGACCGCATGGAGTGCAGTTCTACCTCCATGAGAAACCGAATAGCCGGTATTACCGGTGGAATTTTAGCCTTTGGAGCTATGATGCTGACGGTGGTTCTCATCATAGCCGGCATACTTTCAAAGGGAAGCATTTATACCGATGTGCGGTTTCCGTTTTTTGTACTGAATCTGGTCTCCATGCTGGTTCTGGGGCTGAGCCTTGGATTCCTGACGGGAATGGTTGCTAAGAACAGTGAGGAGGTAAGCGGTATGGTAAATATTGTAAGCCTTGGTCTGTGTTTTCTTGGTGGTGTGTTTGTACCGCAGGAATTTTTCAGCGATACAATTATAAAGGCTGCCAGGTTCTTTCCAACGTATTGGTATGTGGCAACCAATGAAACCATAGGAGGCATGAAGAAGCTCGATACAGCGCTGTTTGGGGAAATCTTTTCACAGATTGGTCTGGTAGCCTGTTATGCATTGGTATTTTTTGCAGTTACCCTGGTGGTTATTTCCAATAGGAGGAAGCGCAGGGCATAAAAAGAAATTGAGAAAAGCATCATTTTGTGGGATAATAGATAAATAGTACAGAATTAACTGTAACAGGAAAAGGAGCAGAAACAGATGCGGATAGGAATTGATATGGGCGGTATGTCGGTAAAGCTTGGACTGGTGGATGACAAAAACCAGATTGTGGAAAAGCTGGTGATTCCCACAAGGCTGGATGTACCGGCGGAGGATATGGTGAAGGATATCATCAGGGCGGTTTATGTCTTGATGGACAAGGGGAAGGTGACGTTTGAAAACTGTACAGGAATTGGAATTGGCAGTCCGGGAACGCTTGATGACAAAAACGGACTGATTCTTTACTCCAATAATTTTGGATGGGAAAGGGTTCCCATTGTAAAGTGGATGCAGCGGGAGTTTCCGCTTTCCGTCAAGCTCGCGAATGATGCAGATGCGGCTGCATTAGGCGAGGTGTATGCCGGAGCTGCCAGGGGCGTGAAGAACGCCGTACTACTGACCCTTGGAACCGGAGTTGGCGGAGGCGTCATACTGAATGGGGAAATTTTTCATGGCCCTTTGCATGGAGGAGTGGAATTAGGGCATATGGTGATTCAGGCAGACGGTGAGCCTTGTACCTGTGGAAGAAAGGGCTGTCTGGAGGCGTATGCATCGGCAACCGCCCTTTTGCGGATGGCACAGAAGGCGGCAAAAGAAAATCCAGCTTCGGTTATGAACCGGCTGTGTGGAAACCGGCTGGAATGTATGAATGGAGAGATTCCATTTCAGGCGGCGGATATGGGAGATGAAGCGGCGAAGAGTGTGATTGCGGAATATGAATTTTATCTGGCGACAGGAATTGCCAACGTGATTAATATCTTCCGCCCGGAGATGGTTATTCTGGGCGGCGGCGTGGCAGCCCAGAAGGAAAATCTCACCCAGCCTCTGGAGGAGATGGTAAAAGAGCTCTGCTTTGGAGGCTCCCATGGAGAGGTAGCGCGTATTGTTACCTCTAAGCTTGGCAATGATGCGGGGATTATCGGCGCAGCCAGCCTGTTTTACTGTTGGCTATAGATGGCACCTCCTGTACAGGAGGTGTCTTTTACTGTGCAGCACCATTTACATAAAGGGTAAATCCATTGGTATCCACATTGTCCATACTTCCTTCAAAGGAAGTGATATAGCTGTCCCCGGTTAATTTCCAGGTACTGCCGCTGTCAAGGCTTACGTTTACCGTACCGCCCTCCTGCTCTTCATTTATGCTTCCCTCGAAGCTGCTTTCTTCTGACAGGGAAAGTGTGAGGGAGGATATCTCATCCACAATGATTTTACCGGTTAATTTCTGGTCTGTGGCATACAGCTTCATATCTGCACCGTTGCTTCCGGCGGTTCCCCAGCCCCGTGAACCGTCATTGCCCGCAACCCTTAAAAGAGTGTCGTTTGCAAGGGTAAGGGCGACATTTTCAAGGTTTACGGTAGAGGAGGTATTGGTAGAGTAAAAGAGGTCTCCATTCTGATTCGTAATACTTCCCCCGGAAACGGTAAAGTCTGCCTCACCCTCTTGTGCATCTCCGGACATGCTCTGGTATATCATGATAGTATGCAGATTTTCTGTTTCATCTCCCTGGCAGGTTCCCTGCATATTGCCGGTAACCTCACAGTTATTAAGGGTTACGGAATTTTTTCCCTCAATTACCACGCCCTCTGATGCAGTTGCGTTTAAGGTGGCGTCTGTAACGGTAATATCTGCCGTGCAGTAGACAGCAGGAGAACCGGTGCCGTTGGTGGTATAGGTTCCATGGGTGACATTAAGGGTACCGCCGCCCCGGTCGCTGCGGATTGCTGCCGAGGACTGCCCGCTTGTCTCAATATTTAAATTGGATGCCTGGATAGAGGCTCCGCCGGTTACATCAATACCGCCGGAATTGTCAGCAGAAGTGGTTATGCTGGTATTGCTCACCGTTACATTGGTATTACTGCCATAGGCAAAAATACCGTTGGCACCCTGGGCACTGGTGGTGATGACGGAATCCGTTAAGGTTGCGGAAGCACCGTCCAGACTTAAGAACCCGGCATTTAATCCGTAAAAATCACTGCTCTCCGTATTGCTGGTATCACCGGAAGTCTTTTGGATGCTGAGGGCGGTGCCGCTATAGGTAACAGAACCCTCCACACGGAGGGCATTTTCATCTGTATTTTCGGAAATGTAGGAAACGTCGGATTCCTGTTTGTCTTCTGTAATAGTGGTGGCACCGGTTCCGGTATCGGCAGAGCCGCTGCTGCCGGGCTCTTCCATGGCACCATTTCCATTTTCTGTGGAAGAAAGGGCAATGGAGGTAATGGTGTTGTCGTCACCGAAGGTAATAATCAGCATGCTGTTTTCTGTAATATCAGAAAGACTGATATCCTGTAATACGGATTCATCTGTAAGGGTCAGAGTAAAGGTGGTGCGGCTGCTGCTTCCTGCATCATCTTCGGAATTATTTTCCGGCGGATTGCCCTCTGGCATTTCATCCATCCTTCCGCCGCCCATCCGCATGCCTTCGGATAAAGACAGGGTAATGGTATTGCCATCGATGGCTGTGACTGTTCCGGTGAGGGTTGTATTTTCAAAGGTAACTGTATTCTGGCTGGCGGTTCCTGTATTCTGTTGATTTTCAGATGTCTCATTGCTGCTGCATCCGGTTAACAGGGAGCCGGCAAGAAGCAGAGACATGGTAAATGATAGTAAGTGTTTTTTAATCTTCATAGGCATTCTCCTTTTTTAACTTTCTATGGCTATCTTACAAAAGAAAGATTAAAGCTAAATTGAAAATATGTGATAGAAATGTGAATCGGGCAGGAAGTAATTTCTTCCTTGTATTTACTATAATTATGTGCTACGTTACATATATTATTAAAGATTTCCGGCAGAACAGAGATAATGGAGGAGTATCATGCAGACTCTCAGAAAAATTACCAGCTGTATATTTTTTATAATCTGGGGAATGGTTTGTTTTTCATTTCCCGTACAGGCGGCGAAGACATCCGCTAATCCGTCTCTTGTGATAGCCCTTGACCCCGGACATGGCGGCGAAGAAGAGGGGGCAATGTATTATGGGCTGATGGAGAAGGATATCAATTTCAAAATGGCAGAGCTGGTAAAGAGCGAGCTGGAGCAGTATCCCAATGTTACGGTCTTTCTCACACGGGATGGGGATGAACAGGTTTCCCTGTGGGAGCGGGCAGACCGGGCTAAGGAGGCAGGTGCAGATATTCTTTTAAGCCTGCATTTTAACGCCAGCGTTGCCCACCACTCCCAGGGAGCTTCTGTCTATATCACCACGGGGGAAGCATACCGGGATGATTTGAGACAATTTGCAGATTACCTGTTAGGGGAGTTTGAGGCAATTGGTCTCAATAATGCGGGCACCTTTGCCAGAGTGACACAGATGGGAGGCAGACGGGCAGACGGCACCTTTGATGACTACTATGGGATTTTAAGACATTCCTATAATAATGGTATGCCCTCCATGATTATTGAGCACTGTTATATGGACGCAGAGGCGGATAAACCGTATTTTTATGAGGAAGAGGGGCTGGAAAAGCTGGCAAAGGCGGATGTAAATGCAATTGCCGCTTACTATGGGCTTACCGGTGCAGACGGAGAAGAGGTAATGCCGAAGCATGCAGAGAAATTTGGTGCCACCACAAAGGCGCTGGAAAAGAATTATTATGAAGCGCCCAATATTACAGGCATCCGGCTGGCTGATTATGACGGAAAGACGCCGGGAATGGCAGAATTTGAAGTGGAGGCAGAGGACGGAGCCGGGATTACTTCCATTTATCTTGTCTATAAAAATGCAGATACCGGCGAAACGGTAACGGTTTCCCTGGCATGCTTAGACAGCCTGACTACAGGAACCCACCGCCTTGGTGCATATATCCCGGCAAAGCTGGAGCTGGGAAATTATACCCTGTCCTATATCGGCGCCTATAATGAAGCTGGCTATGATGCGGGGTACAATCTGTCAGACAGCTCCATGGTTGGTTTTGGAAAGTGTGACTGGCTGAACCGGTTTAGTTACAGTGGAGAGGCTGATTTTAAGGTGAAGGAAGAGACTGTTATTTCCGATGCATATGCCAGGAAACTGATTCAGGAGGTGGAGACGAGGCTTCAAAGAGAACGCAGTATCAGCCTGTTTCCAATGCCTTCGGGAATCCAGGCGTTTATTAAGTAAAAAAGGACTGTTACCTCTTAGTAAACAGTCCCGCAAATTCCGGTTATAGATAGTGTATGTCAATTATCAAGAGCTTTTTCGTAGTCCTCAAATACGGAGTCAAAGATGCCGGCAAGACCGGTAAACTCGCAGCCATAGCGGTATAATGTGTCAGACAGCTTTGCCCTGTGGAGAATTTTAACTACAGTCAGAATTTTCTGTTCTGAATTCTCCAATACAATGATAGCATTAAAATAATAGCCTTCCGGTATATAAGTGGTTGTGGTAAAACCAATTCCCGCCTTTGAAATGTCAAATACATCAATCTCTGCGTTCAAATCCCGGATGACATCATTATCCTGTTTGAACACTTCCGACACTTCTAATTTGAGTGCGATTGGAAGCCGTTTAAAGCGTCTTTTTTCTTCCATAATGATAGTCCTCCCCAAAATTCTTAATAAAAAAACAATTTTTCCCATTGTAGCATAAAAAAATAAAAATAACAAATAAAATCCGCATTTCCATTGACAGTTTTAAAAAAAAAGGATAACATGAACATGCTATACTACAGGATAATAAGGGACAAATGTTAGGAGATTTACTTACATGAGCGAAGTATTTGACAACAGTTTTGATGAGGATGTACTGCATGAGGAATGCGGTGTGTTCGGTATTTACGATTTTGATGGCAATGATGTGGCGGCGTCCATTTATTATGGCTTGTTCGCCCTGCAGCACCGGGGACAGGAGAGCTGTGGAATTGCCGTTTCAGATACGGAAGGACCGAAGGGAAAGGTTCTGTCTTCCAAGGGAATGGGACTTGTAAATGAAGTGTTTACACCGGAAGATATGGAAAAGCTTAAGGGTAATATCGGAGTGGGACATGTCCGCTACTCTACGGCAGGAGCTTCTACCAGAGAGAATGCACAGCCCCTGGTGTTAAACTATGTGAAGGGAACGCTGGGACTTGCCCATAACGGAAATCTGGTTAATGCGCCGGAGCTGCGGAGAGAGCTGGAGCTTTCGGGAGCCATCTTCCAGACCACCATCGACTCGGAGGTAATTGCCTACCATATTGCAAGGGAGCGTGTGAACACTGCCACGGTAGAACAGGCTGTCCTGCGGGCGCTTAATAAGGTAAAAGGCTCTTATTCCCTGATTGTTATGAGCCCGAGGAAGCTGATTGGTGCAAGAGACCCTTTTGGTTTCCGTCCGTTATGTATTGGCAAACGCAATAATGCATATGTGCTGGCATCGGAGAGCTGTGCGCTGGATACCATCGGAGCAGAATTTATCCGTGATGTGGAGCCCGGAGAAATGGTAACCATTACCCCGGAGAATGGTATTGTATCCTATAAGGATATGTGTCAGGAAAAGCATGCCAGATGTATTTTTGAGTATATATATTTTGCAAGACCGGACAGTGTATTTGATAAGATGAGCGTATATGAGTCCCGTATTATCGCCGGAAGATGTCTGGCAAAGGATTCGCCGGTGGAGGCGGATATTGTGGTGGGAGTGCCGGAATCCGGTAATGCCGCCGCTCTTGGATATTCTCTGGAATCCGGGATACCATATGGAACCGCTTTTGTAAAAAATGCCTATGTGGGCAGAACCTTTATCAAGCCAAAGCAGAGCCAGCGGGAATCCAGTGTGCAGGTGAAGCTTAATGTATTGAAGGATGCAGTCCGCGGAAAGCGCGTGATTATGATAGATGACTCTATAGTGCGTGGAACCACTTCAGACCGGATTGTCAGCATGTTAAAGGAGGCGGGCGCTACAGAGGTACATGTGCGTATTTCCTCGCCGCCATTTTTACATCCGTGCTATTTCGGAACGGATATTCCAAATGAGGAACAGCTGATTGCCCATAACCGGACCATTGAGGAAATCCGGGATATTTTGGGAGCAGATTCCCTGGCGTATCTGGAGATTGACCGCTTAAAGGAGCTGTCCGCAGGAAGACAGTATTGTGACGGCTGTTTCAGCGGGAATTATCCGATGGAGCCGCCAAAAGAAGATATTCGTGGGGAACATGATGAGACCGTAAGGGAAAATAAGAAGAAAAAGTAGAGGAAAGAGCAGAGGAGGATACAGATGAAAGACAAATATGTAAGTCCGCTTTCAGAGAGATATGCCAGCAAGGAGATGCAGTATATTTTCTCACCGGATATGAAGTTTAAAACATGGAGAAAATTATGGATTGCCCTGGCAGAGACAGAGTATGAGCTGGGACTTTCTGAAAATGGGAAGCCGGTTATTACCTTAGAGCAGATTGAGGAATTAAAGGCTTTCCAGAATGATATTAACTATGATGTGGCAAGGAAGAGAGAGAAGCAGGTACGCCATGATGTCATGAGCCATGTATATGCTTATGGCAAGCAGTGTCCGGCGGCGGCGGGCATTATACATTTGGGAGCTACAAGCTGTTATGTCGGCGACAACACAGATGTAATTATTATGACGGAGGCAATGAAGCTGGTTCGCAAGAAGCTGTTGAATGTAATTAATGAGCTTTCCAAATTTGCCATGGAATATAAGGATTTACCAACCCTTGCATTTACTCATTTCCAACCGGCACAGCCAACCACCGTTGGCAAGCGGGCAACCCTTTGGTTAGAGGAGTTAATGCTGGATTTATCGGATTTGGAATATATGATTAGCCAGCAAAAGCTGCTTGGCTGTAAGGGAACCACCGGCACCCAGGCAAGCTTTTTGGAGCTGTTTGATGGAGACCATGAGACGGTGCGGAAAATTGATGGCATGATTGCGGAGAAGATGGGATTTAAGGAGTGTTATCCGGTATCCGGACAGACCTATTCCCGTAAGGTGGACTCGAGAATTTTGAATGTGCTTTCCGGAATTGCCCAAAGCGCCCACAAATTCTCCAATGATATCCGCCTGCTCCAGCATTTAAAGGAGATTGAGGAGCCTTTTGAGAAGAACCAGATTGGTTCCTCTGCCATGGCATATAAGAGGAATCCGATGCGTTCTGAGCGTATTGCATCTCTGGCAAACTACGTGATGGCAGATGCATTGAATCCGGCTATCACGGCGGCAACCCAGTGGTTTGAGCGGACGTTGGATGATTCTGCCAATAAGAGGATTTCTGTGCCGGAGGCATTTCTGGCAATTGACGGTATTCTGGATTTGTATTTAAATGTGGTAGACGGTCTGGTGGTATACGACAAGGTTATCTACCAGAGATTTATGAAAGAGATTCCGTTTATGGCAACGGAAAATATTATGATGGATGCAGTAAAGCGCGGTGGTGACCGTCAGGTGCTGCATGAGAAAATTCGCGAGCATTCCATGGCAGCGGGTGCGATTGTGAAACAGGAAGGAAAGGAAAACGATTTGGTTGACCGTATCGCTAATGACCCTGCCTTTGGTATGACCAAGGAGATGATAGAGGAGCTCCTTGAACCAAAGAACTTTGTCGGGCGCGCACCGGAGCAGACGGAAGAGTTTATCAATGAAATCGTAAAACCGGTTCTTGCCGCCAACAGTGACGTGCTGGGAATGACAGCGGAGATAAATGTATAAGATAAACAGGGACATCCGGGAGAGAAGGTGTAATTCCAGATAGGTCCGTGCGGCAATTAGAGGGTCATGCAGGAAATGTCTGCATGGCCTTTTATAATAAGTCAATCAATGGAAAGATTGTTGGTTGGAGGAATGAACGAATGTTAAAAATTGCTATATGTGATGATGAAAGGTACTTTAGAAAAAACGTAGAAGCAATATTAAAAAACTATGCAGAGAAAAATGGCCTGTTGTATGAAATTGACCAGTTTGAATCGGGAAAGGAATTTCTGCAGCAGGGAATTGAGATGGTGAAATACAAAATTGTCTTTCTGGACATCAATATGGATGAGCTGGATGGTATCCAGACCGCAAAGAAGATTCGACAGGTGAGCCGGGAAACCTTTATAGTGTTTGTGACAGCATATGTGAACTATACTCTGGAGGGCTATAAGGTAGATGCGGTCCGGTATCTTTTAAAGAACAACGTGAATTTTACAGAATCCGTGGAGGAATGTATGGACGCCATACAGGAGAAAATGAATTATTCCATTGTGAGGAAGGAATTCCGTTTTCAGGAGGGCGTGAAAAAATTTCCGCTAAACCGCCTTTTATACATAGAAAGCCAGCTGCATAAGCTAGTGTTTTACATTATGGAAGATGAACTGAAGACATATACGCTTTATGACACCTTAAATTCCATAGAGGGTAAGCTGGAGGGCAATAATTTTGTGAGGATTCATCAGAGCTTTCTGGTGAATATGCAGTACATAAAAGGAGTGACCAGATACCAGGCATTGCTGAGTAACGGTACGAAGCTGGTTATCCCAAAGGCGAGATATAAATATGTGGAGGAAATGTTCGTTGCATACAAGGGAGAAGTGTAAATGTTTGTTTATATCCAAAGTGTATTAGTGGTTTTATTGGAAATATTGTGCTGTAAGATTTTCTTTGAGTCCTTTGGCAGTAAAAGGCATCCCGATGCATTTTTTGTCAACGTGGCAGGGATTGCTGTGTTAATATTTTTAACATATTTCATGGCAGTTTTTTTAGACAAGTATTTGATATTAAAAGAGATATTGATTATTCTTGCAACGGCGGTGATTATGTTTGGAATGCTGAATATAAGCCTGCTGAAAGCCATTATTCTGTCTGCGCTATTCCAGGGGCTTGTGCTGTTGGTGGATTACTTTGTTCTGCTGCTTAATGTAGCGGTATTCCAGAGCACGGCGGTGATAGAGCAGGTCTACTATGTACAGGGCTCCCTGCTTGTTATTTTAGGAAAGGCAATTCTGTTTTTAATTGTTCTGCTTATCAGCCACAGCATCGGACAGAAATCCTCTGCCGTTTTGCTGGATTCGGAATGGCTGAGATTTCTGTTTTTTCCCATTTTTACAATATGCACCCTGATAGCGCTGGTGCTTACATCGGGAAGCATACATAACCAGGAGACAGATGACCTGTTCTTTGTGATAGCCTTTGGGCTGGCGGGAATGAACATTGTTGTGTTTTATCTGATGAATGATATATTGGAACGGGAGATGCAGCTTCGGGAAAGCAAAATATTTGAGGTGCAGGTAAAGAACCAGACGGACATGTACCGGGCTGTTTCGGAGAATTTTGACAACCAGAGAAAGAAGACCCATGAGTATAAAAACCAGATGATGTGCATCGATGCCTTGATTGAGAAGAGAGAGTATGGGCAGCTGGAGGCATATGTGCAGAATATATGTGGAAAGCTTAACAGGGAATTGGACGCCATTAACACCAATCATGTAATTGTAAATGCCATTATGAATACAAAGTATCAGGAGGCGCTCTCTAAAAATATTCTTTTTGTCTTTCAGATGAATGATTTATCGGCATTGCGGATAAGTGATGAGGATATTGTCGTCATATTAGCCAATCTGCTGAACAATGCAATTGAGGCGTGTGAGAAATGCAAGGGGAAAAGAATAATCAAGGTGAAATTTGTCATAGAAGATGAAAATGTTATCTTATCCGTAAGAAATACCCACGAAAACAATCTGGTCTTTCAGAATAACGAAATCCAGACCTCCAAGGAGACGGATATGGAGGAGCATGGCATCGGAATCCGGAATATTATTCAGACAATAGAGAAATATGGAGGCTCGTATGTAATCAGACCGGAGGAGAACGAGTTTTATTTCTCCATTGTAATACCACAGTAAGGGAGGCTTATCCATTTTCTGCAAAATCCGTCCAGTTTCTGCAATCGGTATTGATAATTGGCTGATTTGTGTTATTGTCAGAAACGGAGGTGGGATTTATGGTAGAGAGAGCGGCAGTCAGAATGATTAAGCAGATGACAAGAGAGGGACTCATTGATGTTCCGGAGCAGGAGCACTATGTTTACGCACTGATTACACTTACGGAAAGTGCGATAACCACATGTGCCATTGCGGGTTTGTCCCTGGTGTTTGACAGGGTACTTGAGACCGTGGCGTTTCTTGTCTTTTTCTATTCCCTGAGAAAAAGGACAGGAGGCTATCATTTGTGGTCTTTTCGCACATGTCTCTTAGGAACGGTTGGGATATATTGTACTGTCGTGGTCTTGATGCCGGAGTTAATCAAACAGCCACCGGCATTGTTTGGTTCGCTTGCCATATCGGTGTGCGTGCTTGCGTGTATTGGCACAGTGAATCATCCCAATATGAACTATGACGACCAGGAATTGTCTGAGATGAAGAAGGCAGCCAGAATCATGACTATGCTTGAGGTGGGTATTATTCTTTTCTGCTATTATTTAAAGGTAGATATGTACCTCGTAGGGTATATGAGCAGCGGCGTCATATTGTGTGCAATTCTGGTCTGTGTAGCAAAAATAGAGGGACAGGAGGTGAAGAAGAGGTGAATAGGAACAAAGAAGTGAACAAGCATGTCCTGAAGGTGGTTAAGAAAATCACAGAGGGAGAGGTTAAGCGCAGCGGACGCAGATGGCCTCCGTATTGTTCTGGATTTTTACATCAGCCTAAACGTCCAGAGCAGAAATAGGACAGATTCTATGCACCGGTTTTAAAAATAAGCCGGCTGCATAGATTTTTTTTACAGTTTTTATTGGATTGCGCCAACATCATTGTATTGTTCAAAGCGTTTCTCGATAACGGCGAGAACGTCTGCATAGTCCTTAAGCTCCTTTATAATGGACTCCTCATCACAGCGTTTTTTCTTGTAGGAAATCCGATGCTCCATGCTTGCCCAGAAGTCCATGGAAAGTGTCCGCAGCTGGATTTCAACCGGGAAATATTCCATGCCGTCCAGGCAGTAAACAGGGACGCCCATTATGATATGGTAGCTGCGGTATCCGTTGGATTTGGGGCTGGATATGTAGTCCCGCTCCTTGATGACGATTAAATCCTTCTGGCGTTTCAGAATCCGGAGTATATTGTAGACATCTTCAATAAAATAACAGATAACCCGGATTCCGGCTATGTCCTGAATGCAGTCCTTAGCATTTGACATGGTGGGTTCCTTTTTCTTTCTTCTAAGCTTGTCCTCCAGGCTTTTTTTCTTTTTCAGGCGGCTCTGTACGTTGTGTATCGGATGATTGGAGTACTCGGTGTACAGGGTGTGGTTCAGCACATCTAACCGGGTAAGGAGCATCTGCCTTGCATCATCATAGGATTGTATAAAATTAAAATATTCTTCGTCTGTCATGGTTTGAATCCCCATACTATATGTATTTTTCAGCTTTGCCGGTTTGTTGGTTCTATCCGGGACTGAATAAAAAAATTTTACGAAGAAACTGTGTCTTCTTTATGAATAAATTCTTATAAAAAGGTAAAATTTTCACAGCTTACCATGTTTCACATTCTATACCAGAAATTTACACATTTCTTTTGGGAAATAAACACAGATTGTTCATAGGCTGGGAATAAGATTAGCGGGAGCACATAAGTTTATCAGGAAAGAGAGGACGAAGCAATGATTGAGGTAAAGAACCTTGTGAAGCGCTACGGGAATCATGTGGCGGTGGACCACTTGTCTTTTCGTGTGGAAAAGGGGCAGATATATGGCTTCCTCGGACCAAACGGAGCAGGTAAATCTACAACAATGAATATGATAACCGGGTATCTGGCATCCAATGAGGGTTCAGTTGTGATTAACGGACATGATATTTTAGAGGAGCCGGAGGAGGCAAAAAAGTGCATCGGTTATCTTCCGGAGCAGCCGCCGTTGTATATGGATATGACGGTACGGGAATGTTTGCAGTTTACAGCAGAATTGAAGGCAGTTCAAAAGGCGGAGCGGGAAGAAATGATAACAGATATTATGGATTTGCTGGGACTTGCAGATGTGAAGGACCGTCTTGTAAAGAACCTGTCAAAGGGCTACCGGCAGAGGGTAGGTCTGGGGCAGGCGCTGGTTGGCAATCCGGAGATACTGATACTGGATGAACCGACAGTGGGGTTAGACCCGAAGCAGATTATCGAAATCCGCAGCCTGATTAAGGACTTAAGTATAGAGCATACGGTTATACTGAGCTCCCACATTTTGTCGGAGGTAAGTGCAATCTGCGACCAGATTATGATTATTTCCCACGGAAAGCTGGTTGCCTGTGATACACCGGCTAATCTGGGTCAGAGTATGGAGGGAACCACAAAACTGGATTTAAGCATACTGGATGTGGATGACAAGGTCAGCCCTCTGTTTGCCGAAAAATTTGATGAGACGGTTCAGGTAAAGGGCACACGGGAAGGAACGGTCTGGACAGGAACATTACAGGTTGAGGGGACGGCAGATATCCGTCCGGAGCTGTTTTATATGCTGGCAGATGCGGAATGCCCGATTCTGGAGCTGAAACAGGATAAGATGTCCCTGGAGGATATCTTCCTGGAGCTGACAGAGAGTGAAACGGATGCGGAACAGGCTGTTTCCGAAAAGGCAGAAGAGGCGAGAAAAAAGAGAGAACGGTTTATCCGGAAGGAAGGTAAGGAGGAAACAGAAAATGAAAGCGATATATAAGAGAGAGCTGGCAAGCTACTTTAAATCCATGACCGGTTATGTATTCATGTTTTTTGTATTCCTGATTGTGGGAATCTATTTCTTTGCCTATAACCTGAATATGGGATATCCGTCCATGAACGTTACCTTTAACAGCATTACCTTTGTCTTTCTGATTGCAATACCGGTTTTGACCATGCGTGTGCTGTCCGAGGAACGGAAGCAGAAGACGGACCAGCTGCTGCTGACAGCGCCGGTGTCCATAGAAAAAATAGTATTTGGAAAATATCTGGCACTGATAACTGTGTATCTGGTTCCCATAGCTGTAATCTGCGTTTATCCATTGATTATGCGGCAGTTTGGGGAGATTTCCTTTGCTCAGAATTATACGGCAATTCTTGGATTTTTCCTGCTGGGAGCCGCCAATATTGCAGTGGGAATGTTTATCTCCTCTTTAACGGATAATCAGATTATTGCGGCGGTACTCACATTTGTTGTAATGTTTTTGAGCTATATTATGAGTGGATTGGAAAGCTTTCTTCCGTCCTCCATGTCGGATGGGATTATTGTAAAAATAATGGAAGCCTGCAACATGGATGGACATTTTCAGGCATTTATTGAAGGCACCTTTGATGTTACAGCGGTTATCTATTTTCTGTCTGTCATGGCAGTGTTTATTTTTCTGACAACACAGACCATGAAGAAGAGACGTTGGAGTTAGGAGGTGTAAGATATGGCAGTTGATAATAAAAAGAAAAAACCAATCCGGCTTATCCGCAATAAAAAGGCGTTTAAGAAGGGAAGCTATAGTGCGGCATTATCTGTAATTGTTGTAGCGGTGATTGTGGTTCTCAATCTGGTAGTGGGGCAGATTCCTTCAAAATATACCCAGTTTGATATCAGTACCGGAAAATTATATACCATCGGCGATGAGACAAAGGAGACACTGAAGAATCTCACAGATGATATTACCATTTATTATATTGTTCAATCCGGCAACGAGGACAGCAATATTGAGAAGCTGTTAGACCAGTACGAGGAGGGTTCCCCTAAAATCAAGGTGGAAACCGTAGACCCGGTTGCCAATCCGGCATTTATAAAGCAGTATACGGAAGATTCTCTGTCTGAAAACAGTCTGATTGTAGTGGGAGGCAGCCGCAGTAAAGTGGTTTCCTATAACAATCTGTATGAGACGGAGTTGGATTATACCACTTACCAGTCCACAGTGACCGGCTTTGACGGAGAGGGACAGATTACCAGTGCAATCGCCTATGTCATTTCCGAGGATGTACCGGTGCTCTATTATGTGGAAGGGCATAGCGAGGTCAGTATTCCGGATTCCCTGAATGACCGTATTGAAAAGGCAAATCTGGAATTAAAATCCCTGAATCTGTTAACGTCAGATGGGATTCCGGAGGATGCGGCAGGACTTTTGTTAAATTCTCCGGAAACGGATTATTCCGCAGATGAAGCACAGAAGGTTATTGATTATCTGAAAGATGGCGGTAAGGCAATCATTTTAACGGATTATGTGGGAAATGATTTGAAAAATTATTATAGCATTCTGGAGGAATATGGAATTGAAATTACAGATGGTATCATAGTGGAAACCGATACCGACCATTATGTCCAGATACCATATTACATTGTTCCAACCATTGGAGCATCGGATGTGACAGACGGAATGACCCTTGGCGCCAGCAATGTGCTGTTAAGCGGCTGCCAGGGTCTGAATGTGGCAGAGGATGTCCGGGATACCCTGGTAATAGACCAGATTTTGTCACCGACAGACGAGGCGTTTGTAAAAACATCGCCGCAGTCCATGACCACATATGAAAAAGAGGATGGAGACATAGAAGGCTCCTTCAGCGTAGGTGTTGTCATTTCGGAAAGTGTAAGCAGTGATACGGCAGAGACTTCGGAGTCAGAAGAGGATACTGCAGCCCAGAAGGAAACCCAGATTGCCTGCTTTTCTTCCTCCTCCATTCTGGATGACAGCATAAACAGCATGGTTTCTGACGGCAACTATACGCTTTATATGAACTGTGTGAAATGGATGGTGGATACAGACGACAGTGAGATTATTTCCATTGCCAGCAAATCCGTTTCTCTGGATTATCTGACGGTAACACGGGGAAAAGCAGTATTTTATGCATTTGTTCTGATTCTGGTTCTGCCTCTTGCCTGTCTGGTTATCGGTGGAGTTATCTGCCATAAGCGGAAAAGGAGATAAGACGGCGGCAGGAAGAAAAAATAAACGGGAAAGAAGGGATGGCAATGAAAAAGAAGGGTCTGCCGCTTTTGATAGGAGTTGTAGCACTGGCGCTTCTGACGGTGTTATATGTGATGCTGGTAAGGCACAACACGGAGACAGAAGAGGAGGATACCACCGTCAACGTGTTTGATTTGGATGCCGGAGATGTGGCGGCTGTCCGGTTTACACTGGATGGGGAGGAAGAGACATTTACATTGGAGGATGATACATGGAGTCTTGCTTCCGATGCCGCCTTTGAGGTAGACAGCAGTAAAATGAGTACACTGCTGGATACGATTACGGCAATGGCTGCAACCCGGACACTGGACAATGTGACGGATTTGTCGGAATATGGTCTTGATGAGCCGGTTCAGACGCTGGTTCTGACCATGGCAGACGGAACCGTCTATACAATCTGCTGGGGCAGCTCTAATGATATAACAGGAGATGACTATGTATATATCAAAGAGAAGGAAAATGTGGTATATACGGTGGATTACAGTATTCTGGATGCTCTGGGTGAGACCCTGGAGGATTACCGGGCTGAGGAGGAAACAGCCACAGAGGATAGCAGCCAGGAGGAAGAGACTACAGAGAAGGAAACCTCCGAGGCAGTGACAGAAGAAACAACAGAAAATGAGACACAGGAATAGAGAGAAACAGATTTCCCTTCGGAGTATAAGCCGGAGGGGAATCTGTTTTTTTTGCTGCTGTCAGCACCAGGCAGGTTTGAGTGTACCCTTTGTTAAGTTTTTGTGAATTTTTTGAAAGCGTCTAGGTTGCAAAGGGATTTTATGATATACTATCATGTGGAGAAAAGCGATATATGTTTAAGAAAGGGTGATTGCGTGAATAACAACCACAATGAAAGAATTAACACATACTCACAGCTGACAGATGAGATTCAGAAACTATCACAGTTATGTCTTGAAAATCTACAGATTGACACAGAGCTTTACACAAAATACGAGGTAAAGAGAGGTCTTCGTGATATTAATGGCAAGGGAGTACTTGCCGGTCTTACAGATATTTCCAAAATCCAATCCTATATTGTTGAGGATAATGATATGATTCCATGTGAAGGTAAGCTGTATTACCAGGGTGTGGATGTGGAGGATATTGTTGCAGGTTTTATAAAAGAAAAAAGATTTGGTTATGAGGAAACCGTGTATCTTCTGCTGTTTGGCAAGCTGCCGAATAAGGAGGAGCTTGCAACGATAACAAAGATTTTATCCGATTACAGAATGTCGCTCCCGACACATTTTGTGAGGGATATTATATTAAAGGCGCCAAGCAAGGATATGATGAATACATTGCAAAGAAGCGTTCTGACCCTGTATGCATATGACGAGAAGGCAGATGACACTTCCATTCCTAATGTACTGCGGCAGTGCCTGCAGCTGATTTCGGTGGTTCCGTTGTTATCGGTGTACGGATATCAGGCATACAGCCATTATCATGATGGCAACAGTTTGTTTATACATACACCGCAGCCGGGATTGTCAACAGCGGAAAACCTGCTCTATGTGTTGAGACCGGATAGCCGGTATACGGAGCTGGAGGCGAGGATTCTGGATTTGGCGTTAGTGCTGCATGCAGAGCATGGCGGTGGTAATAATTCCACCTTTACCACCCATGTGGTAACCTCTTCCGGAACAGATACCTATTCTTCTATGGCAGCTTCTTTAGGCTCCCTGAAGGGACCGAAGCATGGCGGCGCCAACATCAAGGTGACAAAGATGTTTGCGGATATGAAGGAGCAGGTGAAGGACTGGAATGACGAGGAAGAAATCAAGGAATATCTGAAAAAGCTTCTGCACAAGGAAGCTTTTGACAGGGCTGGACTCATTTATGGAATGGGGCATGCCGTGTATTCCATCTCTGACCCGAGGGCAAAGGTATTTAAGGGCTTTGTAGAAAAGCTTTCTGTGGAAAAGGGATATGAAAAGGAGTATCAGCTCTATGCCAATGTAGAGCGGTTAGCGCCGGAGGTAATCGCGCAGGAGCGCAAAATTTACAAGGGCGTAAGTGCCAATGTGGATTTCTATTCGGGGTTTGTATATCAGATGCTGGGTCTGCCGGCAGAGTTGTTTACACCGCTGTTTGCCGTGGCTAGAATGGCAGGCTGGAGTGCACACCGCATAGAAGAGCTGATTAACCAGGGAAAAATTATCCGTCCGGCATATAAGGCGGTAAAGAAAAAGCAGGTCTATATCCCGATGGAGGAAAGATAAGAGCCGGTATCGGAATACAGCAGATGGTTATTTTGTATAGAGAGGAAGGTAGAGCAATGGATAATAAGGTAATGAATCAATTAAGTTATGGACTTTTTGTGCTGACGGCAAAGGATGGGGACAAGGATAACGGATGTATCGTTAATACTGCAGCCCAGGTGACAACAACGCCGAACCGCATTATTGTCACAGTGAACAAAGAAAATTATACACATGATATGATTAAGAAGACAGGGGAGTTTAACGTATCTGTTTTAGATGAGAGCGCCACATTTGATACCTTTCAGCATTTTGGTTTTCAGAGTGGAAGGGATACGGACAAGTTTGCAGAGATTACCTTTGCAAGGGCAGAAAATGGAATTGCCTATCTCACAAAGGAGTGTAACGCATATATTTCCGGAAAGGTTACGGATACCATAGATTTGGGAACCCATACCATGTTTATTGCGGATGTAACCGGAGGAGAGGTGTTGTCAGACAAGGCTTCCGCAACCTATGCGTATTATCATGCAAATATTAAGCCTTCTGCAAAGCCTGTGGAGAAAAAGGGATATATCTGTACGATTTGCGGGTATATTTATGAGGGAGATTCCCTGCCAGCTGATTTTGTATGTCCAATCTGCAAGCATGGTGCGGAGGATTTTAAACCATTATAGGACGAGCATAATAGAAATCAGGTGATAAAATGATTCGGAACCGGGAAAAAAGATTTTTAGAGGGACTTTTTTTAATTGTACTGTTTTACCTTTTGGTTGAGAATATTACGGTAGTGAAGGGGATACTGACAGTCTGTTACAATGCGGTTTCACCGCTTATTTACGGAATTGCCATAGCATTTATTGTAAATTTGATTGTTGTGAAGCTGGAAAAATACATGACAAAGGGGATTTTTGAAAACCCGGCTATAAAACGGACCACATCCATTATAGTTGCGATTCTCATTCTTACAGGAATGATTACCATTGTATGCTTTAACATGATACCCGGTATTGTGGAAAGCGTGAAACAGATTGCGGAAAAGATGCCCCAGGCAGTGGAAACGGTTATCGGCTTTCTGGAGAAAAACTTCGGCATTTCAGAGGATATGATGGATGCTGTCCAGAATTTTAAGATAGATGAGGACCTTGTGAATAGTATGTTCGGGCTTATGGAGAACAAATCCTTCATCGAGGCAATCAAAGCCAGTGGAAATGCCCTGGGAAGCTTCATTTCTGTCTTTGCGAAATTTTTTATCGGACTGTTTTTTGCCTTTTATATACTGGCAAAAAAGGAATCCATCGGGGCATGGCTGCACAGGTTCATTGAGACCTATCTGCCGGAAAACATTGCTGCGAATATCGAATATGTGGGACATATCATTTATGAAACCTATGCCAGCTTCATATCCGGACAGTGTCTGGACGCCATTATTTTAGGCTGTCTTCTGGCACTGTGCATGGGGATTATGGGACTTCCGTATCCGGTATTGATTGGAGTGATTGTGGCAGTGACGGCGCTGATTCCTGTGGTGGGAGCATTTTTTGGCGGAAGCATAGGTGCGCTTCTGTTAGTGATGGAATCGCCGATTAAGGCATTGACCTTTATTGTTTTATTTTTGATTTTACAGCAGATTGATAACCGGTTGATTTATCCCCATATTGTGGGAAATGCAATCGGTATTCCGTCTATTCTGATTTTTGCGGCAATCATTATCGGAGGAGAATTTGGCGGTGTGATTGGCATGTTTTTAGGCATACCATTTACAGCAGTTATTTATACCCTTGTGGAACAGGATATGGAAAAGCGCAGAAGGAAAAAGCAGGAGATAGAAAAAGAGGCGGAAAAGCCGGGAGAAAAAAGTAAGGGGTAATTACGGAAAAAGGAACGCCTATAATGTGATTTTTTGAATCAGCATTTCGTAGGATAAGCCGTCTGCCGGGCAGAAGGGCCATAGGATAACACTTTCCGTAAGGTTAAGGCTGCGGCTTCTGATATCGCTGATTGCCTGACAGGCACCCTCAATGGCATCCTCCCTTTCCGGGCGGTTGTGTTCCAGCCCTAGGAAGATGGCTTTTCTGGCACTGGCAAGTAAGGCGTCATGAAAAAGGGGGATAAAGTAGTTATTTTCCTCCTTGAGCCGGCGGGAAAAGGCTTCAGAAGGCACACCGTCAGCTTTGAAAATGGTATTGTTCAGATTGACTTCAAATACATGGTAGATATAGGAGAACATGGACTGAAACTGGCTGTGTACTCCAAAACACCAGATATAATCATAAGAGGCAGGGGCAAGGGGGATTGCCGCCTGCCTGCTTTTTTTATAGCAGGCATCCACAAGCGACAGGGCAAAGGTTTCAAAGGCTGCCGCAGTCATATGGGATTTTTCCTCCCGCAGGAAGAATTGCAGTTCCTCGCAAAAATCCCGGTAATCGGATTCAGTGATACCGTTGAGGCTTACGGGCAGGCATTCCACCGTACCGGTATGCTCAAGGTGATAGGTGTTAAGCGCCTGCTGTAAGGAGTCCGTGTCGTAATCCAGTAGTGTGATTTTGGAAAAATGGGTGGAAAGACGCTGTAAATCCAAATCATTGCAGGCACCGGCGCCCAGTATGGCAAGGGTTGGCAATATCTCTGTCTGTTTCATGCCGGGACAAAAGGAGAGCGGAAGAGAAACCTGGTCTGTCTGGGCAATCAGGTAATCTGTAAGGGTATTCCGGTAATGCTCCCAGTCGGCGTATGCGTTGGGAAGGGTAAAATGGGATTTGATTTCATCATATAAAGACATGGTTTCTTCTCCTTTTGAATAGGCTTGCTGCATAATAGTATAATAGAAAAGGAAAATAAAATCTACCTTGAAAAAGGATATGGAAATGGTATACTTCTATATATCCCGGCAGAGTGTGGACGTCTGGCACAAAACTGTGGGGAGAAAGGAAAAGGGAAGATTGAAGGGACATTTAACAACAACACAGATTATTATATTAAGCTTTTTAACAGCAATCCTCATTGGCGCTCTGCTGTTAAGCCTGCCTGCCGCATCGGCAGACGGACAGGCTACCCCGTTTATAGATGCATTGTTTACTGCCACAACCAGCGTATGTGTAACGGGGCTGGTGGTGGTTACAACGGCAAGCCACTGGAGTCTGTTTGGGCACATCGTGATTCTGGTTTTAATCCAGATTGGAGGTCTCGGCGTTATTACCATGACAACAACGGTGATGATGCTGCTGGGGAAAAAGATTTCCCTGAGCAACCGTATGCTTTTGGGAGATGCTTTTAATCTGGACACCTTACAGGGTCTGGTGCAGTTTTTAAGGAGAGTGTTTAAGGGAACCTTTCTGGTAGAAGGACTGGGAATGCTGGCATTTTTACCGGTATTCGTGCCCGAATACGGAGTGGCAAAGGGTATATGGTATTCCCTGTTTCATGCAGTGTCTGCCTTTTGTAATGCTGGGATTGATATTCTGGGAGATAACAGCTTTATGCCCTATGTGCATAATGTATGGGCAAATGTTGTAACAATGGTTCTTATTGTTTTGGGAGGTATTGGATTTGTTGTCTGGTGGGATGTGGTTTCCGTTGTCCGGAAAAGGCTGCATTCCGGGGCAGGGAAACGGAAGCTGTTTGAAAGCTTTTCCCTGCACACAAAGCTTGTACTGTGTATGACGGCATTTCTTCTTGTTTCCGGTACATTTCTGATTCTCCTGTTTGAATATGATAATCCGCAGACAATAGGCAGCTTTTCCTTTGGGGAAAAGCTGTTAGCTGCCATGTTTCAGTCGGTAACCTTAAGAACGGCAGGGATTGCTACCATTTCCCAGAAGGGACTGACCACGCCGTCTGTTATTATCTCACTGTTTTTTATGTTTACAGGAGGCTCTTCTGTGGGAACTGCAGGAGGCGTCAAGGTTACGACAGTGGCGGTTATTCTGCTGGCTGTGCGGGGAACCGTCCGGGGACAGGAGGATGTTACCTGTTTTAACAGAAGAATTTCCGAAAAGGTGGTGCGTAAATCATTTGCCATTGTATTTATCAGCTTTATTGCCAGTGTAGCGGCGGTAATTGCCATGCGGCTGCTGGAAACAGGAGAGACGGTGGATATGATTTTTGAGGTCTACAGCGCCCTTGGAACGGTGGGATTATCCAGAGACTTTACGGCGACTGTGGGACTGGCTGGAAAGCTTATACTTAGTATCTGTATGTTTTTAGGAAGAATTGGACCAATTACAATGGTGATTGCGTTTACCATGCGGTACACCCAGTCACCGGAGAGACTGCCGGAGGGAAGGATAACGGTAGGGTAGTGGAACATAGAAGTTTTAGATAGAGAGGACAGGAGTGTGGATATGAAGAAAAGGGAAGGAAGAAAATCTTTTGCGGTATTTGGATTAGGAGAGTTTGGAAGAAGTGTTGCCCTGGAATTGATGAATGCGGGGGCAGAGGTTATGGTGTTGGATAAGGATGAGGACCGGATTTCTGATATGGCAGATGAGGTGACCCTTGCCATGCAGATTGACGCTACGGAGATACGTTCCTATGAAACGCTGGGACTTTCCAATATGGATGGAGTTGTGGTGGCTATGACCGGCTGTCTGGACGCCTGTGTTATGGCAATTCTGGCGGCGAAGGAGGCAGGGGTTTCCATGGTGCTTGCCAAATCCCAGAATAGTACACAGACGGCGATTTTTGAGCGGATTGGAGCGGATAAGATTGTAACCCCGGAACGGGATGGCGGTATCCGTGTGGCAAGAAATATGATTGCAGGGAATTTTCTGGATTTCTTTGAGCTTTCAAAGCGCCTGCGCATGGTGGAGGTGGCTGTAAAGCCGGAATGGGCAGGAAAGAGCTTAAAGGAGCTTTCCTTAAGGCAGAAGCATAAAATCAATGTGGTGGCATTAAGGCACAACGGAGAGCTGACAACCGATATCGACCCGGAGGAACCGCTTCAAAAAGAGGATACGGTTTTAGTTATTATTGATAAGAGGTATATTGAAGATTTGCTGGTTTAGGACATGATGGAGAAAAACCTATGGTTCAATTCACATAATTGCCATAGAAATAAGGTAAAATGACATTCAGGAGGACGGCAGAGCAATGATGCAGGCACAGGCTTTCAAGGAGAAGACAGGCAGACAGATTATATTGATGGATGGCGCAATGGGAACGTATTTTAACCGGCTTCACCCGGATGCAGGAGAGGCGGAAAATGCTAATATTACACATCCGGAATGGATAAAGGAGATACATAAAAAGTATATCCGGGCGGGAGCCGGAATGATACGCACGAATACCTTTGCGGTAAACCATATGCTGTTTGAAAAAGAGGAGATGCAGGCAAACCTCATTGCAGCGGTAAAGAATGCACGGGAGGCGGTGGATGAGCTTTCCCGGGAGTGGGAAGCTTCAGAAGCTGCACAGGGAAGACGGGAGATTTTTATTGCAGGCTCCATCGGTCCAATCCGGTACAGCAATGAAAGAGAAGAGGAACAGGTATTTGAAGAATACCGGTTTATCTGTAATACGCTTTTTGGGCAGGGAGTCCGCATTTACATTCTGGAAACCTTTGCGGATGTGGAGATGGTAATCCGGCTGGCAGAGTACCTGAAAAAAATGGCAGCAGAAAACGGGGAGGAGCTCTTTATTCTGGCACAGTTTTCTGTAAACCGTATGGGCTATACCAAGTATGGCTACAGCATGCAGAGACTGGTTCGTGAGATGGAAAAGGAAAAGGTGCTGGACGGCTTTGGCTTTAACTGTGGTATCGGCGTGACCCATATGAATAAGCTGTTGGACAGCCTGACCTTTTCAAAGGACAGTATCGTGAGTGTGCTGCCCAATGCAGGATATGAGCATATGCTCCGGGGCAGACAGTTATTTATTGATAATCCGGTTTACTATGCATCCGTTATGGAGCAGATAATGGAAAAGGGTGTGAATCTGATTGGAGGGTGCTGTGGCACGACGCCGGAGTATATCCGTGTTTTATCGGAGCTTCTGGAAAAACGGAGCACTCCTTTTGCAAAACACATTGCGGTATCAGAGGATAACGATATGCCTGTGGGAAAACCGAATCCATTTATTGAAAAGCTGAACAATGGGGAACGGGTATATGTGGTGGAGATTGATTCCCCATTTAACCAGAAGGCGGATAAATTTTTAGAGGCGGCTTATCGGCTTAAGGAAAATGATGTGGATTTGGTTACGATTTCCGATTCCCCTATGGCGAGACCCCGGGCAGAGGCATTCGAGATGGGAATTTATATTGCAAATAAGACCGGTATCCGTGTTATGCCTCATGTATGCTGCCGTGACCGGAATTTAATTGCCCTGCGCTCTGCCATTTTAGGCGGGCACATTAACGGCATCCGGGATATGCTGATTATTACCGGGGACCCGGTGGCACGGGATGACCGGAATATCATTTCCAGTGTATTTGATATGAACTCCATCAAGCTGATGGATTATGTAAAGAATATGAATCAGGAAACCTTTGCGGAAGAGCCTGTTTATTATGGAGGCGCCCTTAACTATGCAGGGATAAATGTGGACGCCATTGCAAACCGCATGAAGAAGAAAATGGAGGCGGGCTGCAGTTATTTTCTGACACAGCCGGTGTATTCCGATGCAGATATCGAGCGGGTCAGGGAGCTAAAGAACCGGACCGGCGCAAAAATTATTCTCGGTATTATGCCGCTGGTAAGCTACAAAAATGCCATATTTATGAAAAATGAGCTTCCGGGGATTGATGTGCCGGAAGAGATTATAAACTGTTACCGCCCGGATATGGAGCGGGCGGAGGCAGAGGAGACTGCTGTTAAGATTAGTGTGGAGATTGGGAAAAAGGCAATGGACTTTGCGGACGGATTTTATTTTATGACGCCATTTAACCGGGTGTTACTGGTGAATCGAATTATAAACAGATTGAGGGAATGCCAATGAGTGCTTTTGTGGAATTCAAAAATGTAAGTAAATGCTATCGGACAGGAGAGGTGGAGATTCATGCGTTACAGGATGTGAATTTTCAGATTGAACAGGGGGAATTCTGTATTATTGTGGGAGCTTCCGGAGCCGGAAAGACTACGATACTGAATATCTTAGGCGGTATGGATACTCTGACGGATGGAGAGGTATGGCTGGACGGCAGACAGGTTTCTTCTCTGAATAAGCGGGAGCTTACCGCTTACCGGCGTTTTGATGTGGGCTTTGTATTTCAGTTTTATAATCTGGTTGGAAATCTTACCGCATTGGAAAATGTGGAGCTTGCCTCCCAGATTTGCAAGGAGCCTCTTGACGCAAGGACGGTACTGGAGCAGGTGGGATTAAAGGAGAGAATGTCTAATTTTCCGGCACAGCTGTCCGGCGGGGAGCAGCAGCGTGTAGCCATTGCCAGGGCACTTGCCAAGAATCCGAAGCTGCTGCTGTGCGATGAGCCTACAGGCGCACTGGATTACCAGACCGGTAAGGCAGTGTTAAAGCTGTTACAGGATACCTGTAGAAATACAGGAACCACTGTGGTTGTTATTACCCATAACCAGGCACTCACCGCAATGGCAGACCGGGTGATTACGGTTAAGAGCGGCAGAATAGCGGATATGCGGATGAATGAACAGATTGTGGATGTGGACGCACTGGAGTGGTGACGGTATGAAAAAGGGATTGATAAAATCAACATTTCGGGAAATAAAAGAGAGCTTCGGGCGGTATATGGCAATACTGCTGATTGTTGCTTTGGGAGTGGGATTTTTTTCCGGGCTTAAGGTGGCATACAGTGCAATGCTGTATACGGCGGATACCTATCTGAAGGAGCAGAATTTTTATGACTATCATTTGCTGTCTACCATGGGCTTTGATGAGGATACGGCAGAGTATCTTGAGGAAAAGGCAGAAGATGCGGTGGCAGAGGGCAGTAAGAGTGTAGATGTTCTGATGACAGAGAAGGATGGGACAGAGCTGGTTATCAAGACCATGGAACTTCCGGAGAACGTCAATAAGCCGGAGCTTACGGCGGGACGGATGCCGGAAAATGCAAAGGAGTGTCTTGTGGATGAGCATGGCTTTGGCGAAGATGCCATCGGGAGCACATTGACAATTGCAGAGGAAAATACGGAGGAAAACAGGGATAAATTTAAGGAAACGGAGTATACGATTGTAGGACTGGTGCGTTCACCGCTGTATACCCTTTACCAGCGTGGAACCACTTCTATTGGGAATGGAAGCATAGATGCGTATATCTATCTGGAGCCGGAAGCTTACAATATAGACTATGATACGGATATTTATGTGGTATTTGATACGGATGCAGAGCTGTATTCGGATGAATACAGTGATTTTATGGATTCTAAGGAGGAGTTCTGGGAGGATATCTGCCAGACTGCGGCAGATATGCGGTATGAGCGTATTTTTGCAGATGCCAGTGGGGAGATTGATGATGCAGAGGAAACCCTGCAGGAAAAAAAGGCAGATGGAGCAGACGAGTTAGCGGAGGCATTGGAGGAATTAAACAGCGGGCAAAGCCAGCTTCAGGACGGAGAAAACGCAATTGACCAGGCAAAGAAAACCATAGAGGAGAATGCCAAAACCCTTGAGGAAAAGGAGAACGAGTATAAAAAGGGACAGAAAACCTATCAGAAACAGAAGGCAGAGTTTGACAAGGGAAAGAGTGCTTATGAAAAGGGCTTGAAAGAATATAATTCCCAATATAAGGAATATGAGACGAGCCGTAGAGAGTATGAAGCCAGCAAGACCGCTTATGAGGAAAGTGAAAGGCAGTATGCGGAAGCCCTGGCGTTGTATGAGAATGGCAAAGATACTTTAAGCGAGACAGAGCGCCAGGCAAAGGAGCAGGAGCTCAAGGTCTGGAGGGAGACATTAGACACCACCAGCCAGACCCTGACAGCTGCCGGGGCGCAGCTGGACACCGCAAAAACTACCTTTGCAGCTACGAAGAAGACCCTGGATGAAAAGGGGAAGGAGATTGCAAAGGGAGAGAAACAGCTTGCTAAGGCAAAAAAGGAGCTGGAAGACGCCGGAGAGCAGATTGAGGAGGCAAAGGAACAGCTCGCCTCTGCCAGAAGCCAGATTTCTGAAAAGGAGCAGGAGCTTGAGGATGCAAAAGCGGAGCTTCTTAAGGGGCAGACAGAATATGAGGATGCGAAAAAAGAATATGACGAGAAAATTCGCGACGCAGAGGAAGAACTGGCAGATGCAAGGCAGGAGGTAGAAGAGATTGAAAAACCGGAAACCTATGTATTGGGAAGAGATAGCAATGCAGGCTATGCCAGCTTTCAAAATGACGCAGGTATCGTAGAGGGTATTGCAAGAGTGTTTCCGATTTTTTTCTTTCTGGTGGCAGCACTGGTCTGTATGACCACCATGGCAAGAATGATGGAGGAGCAGCGTACCCAGGTAGGAGTTTTGAAAGCGCTGGGATATTCCAATGGTGCAGTTATGGGTAAGTATATCATTTATTCCGGAAGTGCAGCGGTCATTGGTGCGGTTGTGGGCTTCTTTGCAGGCACATGGGCATTTTCTGTTGTTATCTGGAAAGCCTATCAGATGATGTATGATATGGGCTCCCTGCACTATGTGTTTAAACCAGGCTATGCGGTTATCTCTATTATAGTGGCACTGCTGTGTTCGGTGGGAACTACTGTTGTCTCCTGTTACCAGGAGCTTCAGGAAATGGCAGCCTCCCTGATGCGGCCAAAGGCGCCAAAGGTGGGAAAACGGGTGCTGCTGGAGCGGATTCCGGCTGTCTGGAGCCGCTTAAAGTTTCTGGATAAGGTATCCATGAGAAACCTGTTCCGCTATAAGAAGCGTCTCTTTATGATGATTGTGGGTGTCAGCGGATGTACCGCATTACTGGTAACCGGCATGGGTATCCGGGACTCCATCTCCAAAATTGCGGATAAGCAGTTTGACACTATTTCACTCTATGATTTGTCGGTGAATATCAGTGAGGGAGAGGTCAGTGTAGATGGTATGGAGGATGCTTTGCTGGTTTCTGAAAAGAGCATGGATATGCAGGTGGATAACAGGACAAAAAGTGTAAATGTGCTGGTGCCGGAGAGCAGTGAACAGTTTGCAGAGTATATGGATATACATGATGAAGACGGGGAAGAGGTTGCATTTCCGAAAGACAATGAAGTGGTGATTTCCTTTAAGACGGCAGAGAATTACGGGATAAAGATTGGAGATAAAATCCGTCTGCAAAACAGTGATTTAAAGGGCGGCTCGGTTACAGTCAGCGGAATCTATATTAATTATTTTAACCACTATGTAATCATGACACCGGATACTTATAAGACCCTGTTTGGCGGGGAGGCAGACTACAATGAAATGTTTGCCAATATCAGTGAAGGGGCAGATGTACATGCAGTCTCTGCGGATTTGATGAAACAGGATGGTGTGACATATGTTTCGGCAAGTGAGGATATGAAAAAACAGATAGCCGATATGATGAAGAGCCTGGATTATGTTGTGGTTCTGGTTATTGCCTGTGCGGCGATGCTTGCATTTATTGTTATCTATAACCTTAATAATATCAATATTACCGAGCGTATCCGGGAGATTGCCACCATTAAGGTTTTGGGATTTTACAGGGAGGAAACCAATTCCTATGTATTCCGGGAAAACATTATTCTGACCCTGTTGGGAAGCCTGGTGGGCGTGGTTCTAGGTCATTATCTGCACGCCTTTGTTATGAGCCAGATTCAGATTGATGCGGTGGCATTTGATACCCATGTATCTGCGGTAAGCTATATCATCAGCGTATGCCTGACATTGCTCTTTAACCAGCTTGTGAATCTGTTTATGTCAAGAAAGCTGGAAAATATTGATATGGCAGAATCCCTGAAATCTGTGGAATAAGAGTTGATAAAATAAAATTTTTTGACTTTTATATTAAGAAAATAAAGAAAAATATGAAAAATTTGGAATAAAGTCTTGACAAAACTTAAAATTGTTGTGTATAGTATTCTTATTCCAAAGGAGGACAATACCCAAATTGTCCTCTTTTTTCATGTTTGCATTGAGCCTTGCATGGAAAATTAGATATACAGCTAAGGGGAGCTTGCTCACCGATAGCAAAAGTATTAAAGAAGGAAGAAGGAGAGAATTATGAGTTTTTCAGAAATTGTAAGCGTAGTAGACGATTTTGTCTGGGGACCGGTCATGCTGGTATTGTTAGTGGGTACCGGTATTTTCCTGACAATCCGTACCGGATTTTTACCATGGAGGAATCTTCCCTATGCGCTGAAAAGTACGTTGAGTAAGGAAGCACGCACAAAGAGCAGAGGAGAAGGTGATGTGTCACCGTTTTCTGCATTAACTACGGCATTGGCGGCTACAATCGGTACCGGTAATATCGTAGGTGTTGCAACGGCTATGGTTTCCGGTGGTCCCGGAGCACTGGTATGGATGTGGATTTCTGCATGCTTTGGGTTAACCTCTAAGTTTTCGGAGTGTATGCTCGCCATCAAATACCGTGAGGTAAATGAAAAGGGTGAAATGTCCGGTGGTCCGATGTATACAATGAAAAAAGCATTTAAGCATAAGAAATTCGGAAGTGCTCTGGGCTGGTTGTTCGCATTTTTTGCAGTGATAGCATCCTTTGGTATTGGTAATATGACCCAGGCAAATTCCATTGCATCAGCCTTAAATGAGACCTTCCATTTTCCGGTTTCTATTGTAGGTATTGTGATAACGGTGCTGGCATTGCTGATTATTGTTGGGGGAATTAAGACGATTTCCAAGGTATCTTCTGTTGTGGTACCAGTGATGGCCATATTTTATGTCATTTGCGGATTGATAGTTATTATTGGAAATATCGGAAATGTACCTTCCGGTGTAGCTGCAATTTTTTCAATGGCATTCAGCGTGAAGGCTGTATCCGGTGGCGCTCTTGGTACGGTAGTGGCATCCATGATGAGTGCGATGCGCTATGGTGTTGCAAGGGGTGTCTTCTCCAATGAAGCAGGTATGGGTTCTGCAGCGATTACAGCGGCAGCGGCTACAACGGATAATCCGGTTCGCCAGGGTTATATTAATATGACGGGTACATTTTGGGATACGATTGTTGTTTGTACCATTACCGGTCTTGCCATTGCATCCTCCGGCGTGCTCGGCATGACTGCAGAAAAAGCAGTAGGTACATATGAAGTAAACGGAACACAGATGGTTGTGGAAGCGGATTACAGTGGAGAAACAAAGACTACAGAGTATGATATGGCAATTGATGGGGAAACCGTTACATTGACTGCAAAGGATACTACGCTCAAGTTAACGCCTTATAATGGAGACAAAGAGAATATTGCTTCCGGTGTAACAGAGGCTGCTATAACAGACGGTGTGATTACCGGTACATGGCAGGGCGATGATAAAAATGTATATAATTTCTACGAGGATGGTTCCTTTAAATATGACCAGCTGGTTGAGGGTTCTTCACTGACGATTCAGGCATTTAAGACGGTACTGGGCTCTGCTGGTGGATGGCTGGTAGCCATTGGTATTACATTATTTGCATTTTCGACGATTCTTGGCTGGGAATATCACGGAGAGAAGGCATTTGAATACATATTGGGAACTCATAAGTATAATATGGTTTACCGCGTTGTATTTTCTTTGATTGCCTATATCGGTGCAACCCAGACTTTAGATTTGGTATGGAACCTGTCGGATATTGCCAATGCGTTGATGGCAATTCCCAACCTGATTTGTCTGCTGATTTTAAGTGGTGAGATTGCAAGAGATATGAAAGAGTTCCAGAAGGTGATTAAAGAAGAGAAGGCGGCAAAGTAAGGTCCGCAAAAGAGATAACTCAAAAATGGTTCACCAGACTATTTTTTCATATGCATGGCAACACAAGCCGTTTCTGTGGAAATGCAGAAACGGCTTTTTAATGTCAGTTTTTATGTTAGGTAATTGCGAAACTCGTTTTTTGAAAGCCTGCGTTGTACAAATGTAACAAATATGTTTTTCGGACCGTTTGCACTTAGTTGAGAACGTAGCAGTGCTAAGCTCGAAAACACCTCGCTAACCACTGACGTTCTCAAATGTCCTACAAACATAAATTTGTTACATTTGCACAACTCACATTTTGAAATAACGAGTTTCGCAATCACCTAAGTTTTTATGTATGAGAGAGAATAATGCCGGTATTTTTCATAAGACAGCCTTAGCAATTTTAGGAATTTTAGCAATACCTGATGTAATTTGGACAATTCTATGGTATGATACGAAACAGGAAATATGCCGGAATGGATATGCATATTTTAAATGAATAACAGATATTAAAGGAGGAAATTGAAAATATGTGTAAAGCGAGAAAAGGAAGAGGAATCAAAAACATAGCAGGGGTCATTTTAGCCATGCTGCTTATGATAACCGTGTCCGGATGTGGTGCGGACAATGGAGAAGCCAATTCAGGCGGGGCGGATAACCGGCAGACGGTAAATGAAAGCGAACAGGATGCTGTGCAGGAGGAAACAAATGAGACGGAGGAGCAGGATGATTCCGCCTCCTATCAGGAATTGCAGGAGGGAGATACCGCTCCGGATTTCACTGCCGATTTGGCAGACGGAAGCACATTTACACTCTCCGAACAAAGCGGTAAGGTAGTGCTGCTGAATTTCTGGGCAACATGGTGCGGACCTTGTGTTGAGGAAATGCCCGCATTTGAAAAGCTTCATAAGGAATATGGAGAAGAGGTGGCAGTTCTTGCCGTGAACAGTTTAGAGGATGAGGAGACGGTGAGACAGTTCGTTGCGGAGACCGGGTATACCTTCCCGATTGCTTTTGATGTGGAGGGAACTGTGAATATGAAATATCCGACAGATGGTATCCCGTATACACTGGTGATTGGTAAGGACGGTACGGTACAGAATATTTTTGTCGGTGCGACAGATGCAGATACCCAGTACCAGGAATATAAGAGTGCCATTGATTCTGCACTGGGTAAATAATCCGGAATATGACGCAAAACGAAGGAATGGTGAATTTCTATGGGAAAACAATTAATCAGGAAGGGATTGCTCATTATAGCGGTTGTTCTTATTATAATCGGTTTAAATCAGAACGGTTTCCGGGATATTAAAAATAAGGCAGTCCGTATTTGTTATGAGTGTATAGGAATCGGATAATGAGAAAGAGAAAATTAATCCAGGTAATATGCGCGCTTTTATACAATTGTAATTTTACCGGATTTGCCGAAGGAAAAATTTATCAAGGTGATATAAAGGGGGTATGTGTTCCGGGATTGAACTGTTATTCCTGTCCGGGAGCGGTTGGTTCCTGTCCCCTTGGAAGCTTACAGACTGCGCTGCTGTCATCCCGGTATAAATTTCCGTATTACATACTGGGAATGTTGTTGCTGTTTGGAGTGATACTTGGAAGAGTGGTCTGTGGCTTTTTATGCCCTTTTGGTCTGCTGCAGGAGCTGCTTTACAAGATTCCCTCGAAGAAAATACAGAAGAACAAATGGACGAGAAGATTGTCCCTGCTAAAATATATGATTCTGATTGTATTTGTCATTGGAATACCGCTTATTTTAGCGGTGCCGGGATTTTGTAAATTCATTTGTCCGGCAGGTACATTGGAGGGCGGCATCTTTTTAGTGGCAATGAATGAGAGGCTGCAGGCATTGATTGGCGGGCTGTTCTCATGGAAAATGGCAGTGCTGGCAGTAGTGATTATTTCAGCAGTATTTATTTTCCGAAGCTTTTGCCGTTTTATCTGTCCTCTGGGGGCGTTCTATGCACTGTTTCATAAGGTTTCCATTGTGGGAATGAAGCTGGATGAGGAAAAATGTAATGGTTGTAATGCCTGTGTAGCGCACTGTAAAATGGATGTCAAGCGTGTAGGTGACAGGGAGTGTATTCAGTGTGGAGAATGTATAGATAAATGCAGTCAGTGTGCGTTGAGTTTCGGAGGAAAGGTTTTTGAGGGGAAGCGAGAAGAAAAATCACAAAAATAATTATGTTTTGATTTTAAAAATATGATGAAAATGGAAAGAAGAATAATGTGATGCATACTTTTGCAAAAAATGTGTTATTATTGTCGAAATTTTTTCTGACTTTATATCTGGTATATAATGTATAAAAAACATAACTGGCAAGAATAAGGTTTATGCTTTGATAGTGTTTATTTTTAGAATTGAAGTTATGGGGAATTGATTTGGATTATGTGATAAAACAAGACTGCCATGGGTTTTAAGAAAGGCAAAGAGTCGATGTCATTTAGATATAGATGGTATTGGCTTTTTGTCTTTCTTTATGGTTATGGAATGTTTTTTACTAAACAGGAGAAAACTATACTGATTAGGTTATTATAAAAACAGAAAGGCAGGAAAAATGACAGAATCAGTATGGAGTAAATCAACATGGATACCGGAGCGGAAATCGCTTTCTGAAAATATAGAAACAGAAGTTGCCGTAATCGGTGCCGGCATGACAGGCATTTTAACCGCTTATTTGTTGCAGGAGACAGGAAGAAAGGTTATTGTGCTTGAGGCGGACCGGATTGGCAGTGGACAGACCAAAAATACAACGGCGAAAATCACAAGCCAGCATGGAAGAATTTACAGCCAGCTTACAAAAGATTATGGTGTGGAATGTGCGAGGTTATATGCAAGGGCAAATGAAGCAGCCATTGCAGCATATGAGCGGATAATAGAAAAAAATCATATAGAGTGCCATTTTGAGCGGCTTTCGTCCTATCTGTATTCTACTTCGGATAAAAAAGCATTGGAGGAGGAGGCAGGACTGGCAGCCTCTTTTGGAATACCTGCTTATTATACAGAAGAAAGCGAGCTGCCCTTTACCATAGCCGGTGCGGTCTGCTTTGAAAACCAGGCGCAGTTTCATCCGCTGGAATTTTTAAAGGCACTTTCTGAGGATTTAACGATATATGAGCAGACAAAGGTTTTATCCGTAAAGGGACATTGTATTGATACATCAAAGGGGAAAGTCATGGCAGAGCATATCGTATTTGCCACCCATTATCCGATTATAAATCTTCCCGGTTTCTATTTTGTCAGACAGCATCAGGAGCGGAGTTATGTACTGGCAATTTCCAATGTAGAAAAACTCCATGGCATGTATTACAGTATGGACCAGGAGGGGCTTTCCTTCCGGATGGAAGGAGATGTATTGCTGCTTGGGGGAGGAGGACACCGGACAGGGCAGGAAGCAGTGTACGGAAAAGAAGGATATGGATTTTTGAGAAATGCGGCGGGGCAATATTATCCCGGGCATAAGGAGATTGCGCATTGGTCTGCACAGGACTGTCTGCCACATGATAAGCTGCCATTTATTGGAAGATACTCTGTGTTTCGGCCATACTGGTATGTGGCAACGGGATTTAAAAAATGGGGAATGACGGCGGCGATGCTATCGGCAATGATTTTGTGTGACCGGATTTGTGGTGTGGACAATCCATATGAAAAACTCTTTACGCCACAAAGATTCCATTTAAAAGCAGGTCTTTGGGCACTGTTAAAGGATATCGGGGTGAGTGCAACAGGGCTCGCAAAGGGAGCGTTTCATTTACCAATCCAGGGTATTTCAACCGTTAAACCCGGACAGGGAAAAATTGTAAGGTGCGGCTTCAGAAGGTATGGCTGTTATAAAGAGGAAACAGGAAAAATCCATAAGATTCCGGTAAGGTGTCCGCATATGGGCTGTGAGCTGCAATGGAATCAGGAGGAGCGGACATGGGACTGTCCGTGCCATGGCTCAAGGTTTGATATAGATGGAAATCTGATTGATGACCCGGCGCAGATGAGGGTGTAGTATTTTGGTATTGCTGTATCCATTCCGTTTGAAGTGTTTTCGCAAATGTGGTATTCCTAAAAGAAATTTTGGTTAAAACTAACCGAAATATCTTTTAGAAAGGCTGGTAAGCCTGTAAGGAAACAGATTGGTTGATTTTTTAATGAGAAAAATGTATTGCTGTTGTGCGTACAGACTGATATAATATTAAAACAGTAGAAGAGAAGGGGCGGTATGGAAATGGGAATTTATCTGAATCCGGATAATAGCAAATTTGCAAAAGTGGTAAATTCAGAAATCTATGTGGATAAAACGGAACTGATTGCTTATATGAATCATGTCTTAAATACATTACAAGGATATATCTGCGTAAGCCGCCCGAGGCGTTTTGGTAAATCAGTTACGGCTGATATGCTGGCAGCGTACTATGGAAAAGGCGATTCAAAAGCGTTGTTTGAAGGATTAAAGATTGCTAAGGATAAAACATTTCTTACACACTTAAATCAGTATAATATGATATTTCTAAATATGCAGGAATTTTTAAGCCGGACAGGCAGTATGGAAGAAATGCTTGCATTACTGAGAAAATCGGTTTTGTGGGATTTGAAAAATGCCTATCCGGATGTTAACTATTTTGATGATGCAGATTTGATTCGGAGTATGCAGGATATCTATGCGGTAGAACAAACCCCGTTTATTATTGTTATTGATGAGTGGGACTGTATTTTCCGTGAATATAAAAAGGATGAAAAAGCCCAGAAAGCCTATCTTGATTTTTTAAGGGATTTTCTGAAAGATAAAGGCTTTATCCATCTGGCTTATATGACAGGTATTCTTCCGATAAAAAAATATGGCACGCATTCCGCACTGAATATGTTTTCGGAGTTTTCTATGACTAATCCAAGACAGCTGGCATCCTTTGTGGGATTTACAGAAAAAGAAGTACAGGAGCTTGCGGTAAAATATAACCGTGATATGGCAGAACTAAAGGAATGGTATAATGGCTACCAGTTTGATGGTGTCGGCGCTATATACAGTCCCAAATCGGTTGTAGAGGCAGTTTTGTCCGGCGTTTGTGATGTGTACTGGAATAAGACCGAAACTTTTGAGGCACTACGTCTTTATATTGACATGAATTTTGAAGGTTTAAGGGATGATGTAATTGCCATGTTATCGGGAGAAAGTGTTCCGGTAAATATAGACAGCTTTTCCAATGATATGGTAACCTTCGCAAACAAGGATGATGTATTTACGCTTCTGGTTCATCTTGGATATCTCGGATATCATTTTGATGAAAAGACCGTATTTATTCCAAATCATGAGATACGGAGAGAATTTGTAAATGCGATATCTGTTTCTGACTGGGGAGAAGTGTCCGAAGCACTTCGTGTATCTGCCAGAACACTTCAGGCGATTTGGAACATCCAACCAGAGCAGGTGGCGAAAGGAATCGAGCAGGCACATTTTGAGACATCCCATATCCAATATAATGATGAAAATGCGTTGAGCTATACTATCTCTTTGGCACTTTATGCGGCAAGGAATTTCTACACATTGTACAGGGAATTTCCAACAGGAAAGGGGTTTGCTGATATGGTATTTTTACCAAGAAAGAAATTTTCGGATAAACCGGCAATTGTGGTGGAACTCAAATGGAACAAAGGTGCAAAAGGAGCGATTTCCCAGATTAAGGAGCGGCAGTATTGTAAAAGTTTAGAGGAATATCAGGGCAATATCCTACTGGTGGGAATCAATTATGACAAAAATACGAGGAAACATGAGTGCATAATTGAGGAATGTGAAAAGTAAGCGGATATGCTGGCAGGAAGAACAAAAACAATAATATAAATGAAAACAGAATAAAAAGGCAGTGTTAAGGCATATGAGATGTAATCATTTCATATGCCTTTTTGGCATTCAAATTCACGAACAACAAGTTTTATAACTAGATGTGCTTATTTCGGGGATAAGCTTCTTTTTGGTCGGTCAGACCTGCTAAATAGTCCATACTGGTATCTAAAGCCAGAGCAATTTTTCTACATTGTTCAAATGTATAATATCGCTTTCCATTTTCTATTTTGGAATAATCGCTTTGGTCAATTCCTGTCAAATGCTGCATCTTAATCTGCGTGTATCCACGTTCTTTTCGTAAATCTTTCAGTCGCCCCATTATAAATTTTCTCCATGCCAGTTTTTTTAATCGTTGAGTTTTTGGTGTCATATTCTAGTATTTCCTTTACTGAAATAATTATGGCATTCTGACCTATTGACAAATAGGGTGAAATTGACCTAAAATGAGGTTGGAAAATAGAGGCTTATGAGAAGGTGAAGGAGGAGAAAAGCTTATGAAATTTTTGGAAAAAATAATCTGGTTTGTTTTTGTGATAGCAATTGTTATACTTAGAGGGAATGTGGTATTTGCCACAGAAACGGAATCTGCACCGATGTTGGAATTGAATGGCAATCCAATCTCTATTTCAGAGAATACAAGCTTTTATTTTTTGCCATCAGAAAGCAGAGGATATGGGTTACATATGGTGTCAGATATAGATGGCGATGAATGCAAGGGCGTAGGAATTTCTGTGTATTACTATGATACGGAGTGGCAGGCTTGGATTGAGGATACCTATGAGGTTTGTTATGAACAATATGATGAAGAACTTGAAAAAAATATATTTGATGTGGAGTATGGATGCTATTTAAAAAAAGATGTGGAATATAGGATAGATATTGATATTTTTGGTGATGACAGCAGAGATATTCAGCTTACTCTGACAGAATCGGATGCAGCCGGTATGTATCAGAATATGCTTTATAGAGTAGATAATGATGTAAATTCTGGAAAGTACATTACCATTACTGCTTATGAAGGTGAGGACAAGGAAATTACCATTCCGGGAGTGATAAACGGATATCCGGTTGAATCCATTGGTGACAATGCATTTGCAGGTTGTGAGAGCATAGAAAAGCTTTGTGTATCAGAGAATATTGCATACTTTGGAGATTGGTCTTTTTCCGGCTGTTCAAATTTAAAAATTGTAGAATTGCCATCTACTTTTTTGTATCCAGGTCAAAATCCATTTAAAGGCTGTCCGATAGAAAGTATTACTTTTCCTAATGGAAGTGAGTATGGGAAATTTGAGAATCATTCATTGATTATCAGGAATACACTGATTGGATATTATGGCGGCGATGCAGAAGAATATGTGATTCCGGACGGGGTGGAAGAAATAGCAATGGGCTGTTTTCCAGATTGCAATATACAGGGTATGTATATACCGGAATCCGTGTATTACATTGGCTCAGCTTTTTACAGTCTTTCATCCTTGGAGAAATGTTATATAGCAAATCCTTCCTGTCGGATTCAATTAGCCGAGGAGGAAGGTGATTGGGGAAGCTTCTATTCTGAATGGGATGAAGAAAATAATAAGGCGTTTTACAATGTAACAATATATGCAAAGAGCAATGGCTTATTGGAAGGATTGTGCAAGGATGGTGGAATTGCTTTTGCGTCAACCGGACAGATGGAACAATATACAGAAATTAAAGAGGGAGAGTTTGCAAGGGGAGGAATATATAAAGATGGAAAGATATATTATAGCTTTTGTCCAGAAGAAGATGGGACATATCTATTAGACATAGGAGAACCATCGTATACCATATCATCAAGTGTATGTGATGAAGCAGGAAATGATATAGCAATGGAGGATGGGGCTTATTTCTATGATGCTTATATGTTACAGGCGGGAAAGCAATATTATATAACAATGATATATAAATATGGGATCACTTATGCTGGTAGCGGACTTTGTGTGACAAAGGCAGGAAAAAATGCGGATGGTTTTCTGGATATAGAGAATAGTAGTATATCTGCAAAGACAGCAACACCGGGTGATACCATTACATGGAGTTTTAAAATAAAGGAAGGATATCAGGCAATAGATGCCTATTGTAACTTAGAATTTCCAAATGGTTCAACCGGACGCAATACGGTCATTCGCATTAATGAAGATTATGTAGATGTTTCTTATACTGTTCCTGAAAGTGGACAAAACGGAACATATCATATAAATTCTTTGGGAATATGTATCGGGGATGAAGCAGAATGGTTAGATACATCCGACTATGCTTACGATTTTTCTTCGCTAGATGTCGTTATTGGTGGGATGCAGGAAGATGATACACCGCCTGATGTGGATTTTGATAAGATAAAAGTGTCTATAGATGATAATAAGCTAAAAATTTATATTCCGGTAAAAGATGATTTGAGTGGAGTAGACGAAATTGGTGTAGAATTTCTTATATTTAATAAAGATAGGAATGAATGGGAAGAACTGCCTTTTAGTTATGGTTGGTCTTTTAGCATTAATCCGGGTGCAGGGACTATATTACAAGACGGATATATGGTGGAGCAGGCGTTTGATAAATTTATGAGAGATGTTGAAAGCACATTAGGTCATAGGGTTGCATCTACAGATATATTTGCAATTAATCGTATTGGGATATGGGATGCTGCAGGAAACGTGGCAGAAGGTATTGATTATATAGAGGATGAAGTTACAGGCATCGATAGACTGCCATCTTATTTGAGGTTTACAATGGACAAAACAGAACCTAACCCGGAAGAGGGAGAATCCTCAGACCCAAAACCGGGAACTTCGGATAAGGATTCAGGTACAACACAGCCAGAAGATTCAACCACATTAACACCAAAAGAGGAACAGGATAACCAATCGGTATTGCCAACGACAGGTACTACTATAAAAATATCTACCGGAACATATAAAGTAACAAAATCTACGGAAACAGGGAAAGAGGTTGCATTTATAAAGCCAAAGAGCAGTAAAAAGTCAGCAATCACTATTCCAGATACTATAAAAATTAGTGGATTTACTTACAAAGTAACCAGTGTCGCCGCTAATGCTTTAGCAAACAACAAAAAGGTTACAAAGGTCACAGTCGGCAAGAATGTAACTTCCATTGGTAAAAATGCCTTTAAGAAGTGTACAAAGTTAAAAACAGTCACACTAAAATCTACTTCCCTTAAGTCAATTGGCAGCAATGCATTTTATGGAGACAAGAATTTAAAGACCATTACAATCAAATCTTCAAAACTGACTTCAAAATCTGTCGGCAAAAATGCATTTAAAGGAACAAATAAGAAGCTGACAATAAAGGTGCCAAAGAAGAAAGTATCATCCTATAAGAAATTCTTAAAGAAAAAGGGAAATAGTAAGATAAAGGTTAAGAAGGGATAAGAAAAGAATAGTGAATAAAAAGGAGGAAAAGTAATATGAAGAAGTGGAGCGGTCTAATTGTTATGGTAATTGTGGGGATATTATTATGTGGTTATTCTTCGCAGGCAGAAGAAGTTACAAATTCTGGAATTATCTATAGATTAGATGAAGAGGATAACACATGTGGAGTTGTTGGATATAATGCGTCGTATATGTCTTCTAACATATCTATTCCAGAAACGATTACTCAAAATGGTAAACTATATAAGGTGACATGGATTGGTAGTTATGCTTTTTTTGAATGTAAAAAAATAGAAAGTATTAACCTTCCCAAAAGTATAGAGTACATTTACCGGGAAGCATTCAAGGAATGTAAAAAATTAAAAACGATTTCTATTCAAGAAGGTTTAAAAGAAATTGAATATGAGGCTTTTTATGGTTGTAGTTCTTTAGAAAAAATTGCGATTCCGTCTACTACATATTTGATAGATGTAGAGGCATTTAAACTATGTGATAATTTGACAGAAATTAAAGTTGATGAAGGTAATGATGATTATTTTGATTTGGAGGGTGTACTTTTTGATTATAAAATAAGTGGTTATGATGAAGAAGAAGGATATATATATGAGCGATGCCTTCGCTGCTATCCAGGAGGCAAAACAGGAGATACATTTAAACTTGAAAGTGATATGGTTTGTGCTGGAGACAATCCTTTTATGAATAATCATAATTTGAAATCAATTGTTGTAGATCCAAATAATGAGACGTATTCAAGTTATGATGGTGTTTTATATGAGAAAGTTGATGTATATAGTGAAGGTGAATTTAGAAACGAGATGTGGCTATATGCATGTCCTGCTGGAAAAACAGGTAAAGTTAGTATTTTGGATGGAGTTGACACGATTGTATGGGATGCGTTCTATGGAAGTTATGCTTCAGAAATAATAATTCCAGATTCGGTTACTTTTGCAAGTCCGAGCGCATTTGTTGGATGCTCTAATCTGGAAAAATTGTCAATTGGAAAAGGATTTGATGATGTCGCTAATGCCTTGGATTTCTCATCATATAAAAAGTTGAATTCCATTGTAGTATCACCAGAAAATAAGACATTTACAGTAATGAATGGAATTTTATATAACAAAAAAGGAACAAAAATTATATATTGTCCAAAATCGGTGACAAGTGCTACGATTTCATCAGCTGTTACAGCGATAAGTGAAAATGCATTTATAAATTGCTCTGATTCTTTAGTACTTACTGTCGAGAAAAATTCGTTTATGTTAGAATATGCAAAAAGTAACGGAATAAAATACGTAATTAAGGGTCAAAACGTAGATGAAAAGGTAGAATCAAATATTGCCCAAAAAGGAGATGAAAAGGCAAAATCAAATATTGTCCCAAAAGGAACAACAATAAATGTGTCTGCTCAGAAGTGTAAGGTAAAAGTAACTTCATCGTCTGCTACGGCTCCAAGCGTATCCTATATCAAATCAACCAATAGCAAGGCAAAAACAATTACGATTCCAGATACAGTTAAGGTAGATGGTATTACCTACAAAGTAACCAGTGTCGCCTCCAGTGCTCTGGCAAACAACAAAAAGGTTACAAAAGTTACCGTTGGTAAGAATGTAACTTCTATTGGTAAAAATGCATTTAAAAAGTGTACAAAGTTAAAAACAGTCACACTAAAATCTACTTCACTTAAATCAATTGGCAACAATGCATTTTACGGGGATAAGAATTTAAAGACCATTACAATTAAATCAACAAAACTGACTTCAAAATCTGTCGGCAAGAATGCATTTAAGGGAACAAATAAGAAACTAACAATAAAAGTCCCAAAGAAGAAAGTATCATCTTATAAGAAATTCTTAAAGAAAAAGGGAAATAAAAATGTTACGGTAAAAAAATAACGAGGTAAATAAGTTGATTTATATCCTAGAAGAAACAGTATAATAAAAAGTATACTGCTTTGATAATTTAATTAGAACGGAGGAAAAAGAATGGGGGAACTTGGCTGCATATTTTGGCTGATATACTTTTGCATATTAGCGTATGCTTTGAATTATCCATTGATAGCATTAATAATGATAGTTGTTCCGATTTCAATATATATTTATAAGAAATATTACTCGGAGGAAGGAAAAAAAGCTACAAAAGAAAAGAGACTTGAAAAAGAAAAGAGAAGCAATCGGCAAGAGTTAACGCAGCTTTTAATTAATTTTATATCAGAAAATGGTGGATTGAAAAAATTTGAAGCATATTTGTCAAATGGATATGTTGAAAATATGGAATTAACAAATGTGGCAGATGAGCAGATTGTCTTTTCATTAAATGAGTATGGATACTCTAAAACAGATATATATACAATTTGTAATATTTTTGATAAACTTTCTAACAAGTTTGGTGGAGAAGTTGTGAGGAAATATACGGCATACAAGGCTACAGGAGTTGCGGCAATGTCCTATGCAATGTATGGGGACGGTGGGGAAATATTAACGGGAATTATCTTATATTCAAAAGAAGAACGTAAACGGTTACAAAAGGAAGATGCTGATAAAAGAGATAAGGAAAGATATGGGGATTACAAAAGGCTATAATTTTTCTGAAAATAATGAGAAAGGGAGAAAAACGATGAAAACAACAAAGAAATTAATGAAATGCTTATCAGCAGGCGTATTGATGTTCATGGGAATCTTATCCGTGGGCAACGTAGCTTACGCAGAGAAAATGAAAATCAGTGAGTTCAAGGATGCGGCTGTCAGACAGGCAGTGATGGAGGCGCAGTTTGGTTATGATTGGGAGGAAAACTATGCTGACTATGATGATGTTGTGATTGAAACAGATGATATTAAGGAACTGTATATCGGCTTTGAGCTAGGCTTTGTCAAGGATTTATCCGGCATTGAAAGGCTGACGAAACTGGAAGAAATTGAGATTTGTCAATTTGTAGGCAGTACGGCTTCTTTTTATCAGACAAGTTTAAAAAACGTCAGTATTGATGAAAGTGAGGCCGCAACGGTAAGTATTGATGCACCATATATCACCACTTTTCGTTTTAGCAGTACCGGAACGGCTAAACTGAATATGAACACTCCGAAGGTAACATCCTTAAGGTTGTATGGCAGCAAGCTTGCCAGTCTGGAGGGACTGACAAAATCGATACAAGCCCAGCTGACAGAGTATTATCTAGAGGATACTGGCTTATGCACCTGTGTGGATGTATCAAATATGGTAAATCTGAAGACGTTAGGACTGTCAGGAGAAAAGATAAGCCAAATTAAGGGACTAAATAATCTGACGAAATTAGTAAATGTTTATATCCGTGATACAAAACTGACAAAATTGGACTTTTCAAAGCATAAAAAGCTAGTATTCCTGATATGCGAAAATAATAAACTGACCTCTTTGAAGCTGTCAAAATCTTTAGAGGATTTGTATTGCTATGGAAACCGGCTCACCAAATTGGATGTCAGCAAATGCAAGAATCTAAGATGCCTTTATGCAGGAAAAAATAAATTGAAAAGTATCAACATAAAGAAAAATAAAAAGCTGGTGGAAGTTTCTTTAAGTGGAAACAAGAATTTAAAATCCCTTAATGTAACACAGAATAAGAAATTACGTATTTTATATTGCAGTAACACAAAAATTTCTTCATTAAATCTGAAAAATAATAAGAAGCTGCGGCAGATTTCCTATTACGGAAGCAAAATCAAGAAGCTTGATTTAACAAAGTATAAGGATTTGACCATTCTCTATGCGGCAAAGAAAGGTCAGACCGTATCCCTTAAAAACTTCTTGGGAACCGGATATAAATGTACACAAAAAACCACAAATGTTACCTACAGTAAAAATAAAAATTCAATTAAGGTAAAAAAGGCTTTATATTATTATGGTGATACGGTAGAATTGAAAAAGGGAAAAAAGGCATATCATATTCTGGTAATACCTAATAAAGCAGGCTCCATAGCATATAGTGAGCTTATATTCCGGCCATAATAAAAACAAATGAACGAAGCAGCAGCCTTTGGGAAAGACAGCGATAAAAGGCAGTGAATTTTTGCAACAAGAAAAAACAGGAAAAGAAAGCAGCAAATAAAAAATGACGATAGAAGGCGCGGGCTTTTCAAATAAGAATAACAGCAATAGAAAGAGAGAAAACAATATGAGTACCCGAATCACAAAACTTGGAAGAACATTTTTAACAAATATTTTAATCGGAGTAATGCTGATTGTAATATCCTGTCCTGTATATGCAAAGACGTCAAAAATATCCCTGTCCTTAAGCGGTAAACGGGCAGTCATCATGGATATGGACAGTGGTAAAGTAATATACAGTAAAAATGCAAAGACAAAATGTCATAATGCCAGTACCACGAAGCTGATGACTGCCATTGTGGCAGTGGAGAAAAACAAGTCATTGAAAAAGAAGATAAGAATTTCTTCAAATGCAAACAGCGTAACCGGTGTCAGGCTTGGGATGAGGACCGGTGACCGTTATTACCTCCGGGACCTCTTACATGCGATGCTGCTTCCATCAGCAAATGACTGTGCAATAGCAGTGGCAGAAGGAACCAGCGGCAGTGTGAATAAGTTTATGAAACAGGTTAATAAAAAAGCGAAAAAGATTGGCTGCAAAAATACACATTTTGGAACACCTAATGGACTGCGCTCCAGCAAAACGCATTATACCACAGCGTATGATCTGGCATTGATTATGCGATATGCCTATAACAATGACACAATCCGGAAAATTTTGAAAAAGAAGAGTTATTCTTTTAAAAGCATAGGTGGCAGATATCATTCTGTTACCAGCACGAATCATTTGCTGAACAGCAAAGATTACTATTGCGTTGGCAAAACCGGCAGTGGATGGACTGCAAAATATTGCTTTGCCGGTGTTTATACATATAAGGGACATTCCTATGTGATTGTGACATTGGGAAGCTCAGGGGACGGTGAACGCTTTCATGATGCAAGGAAGATGATTTTCGCCTGTAAAAAGAATGCGAAGGAAGTTCAAAAGAGTCTTTCCCTGAATAAATCCGCCGTAGAAATGGAAATTGATTCCTCCGTGAAATTAAAGGTGAAAGGAATCAAGGCTGATGTAAAATGGAGCAGTAAAGACAAGAGTGTTGCCAAGGTTGACAAGAATGGTAAAGTAACTGCTAAAAAAGCGGGAAAAACTGTAATTTCTGCCAGGGTTTATGGTAAGACATTGAAATGTAGGGTAAAAGTGGTGACAAAGAATGAAGCAACGTAGATATTATAGCTTACTTTTCGTTGAATTATGTAAAAATATATGTTATTATTTAGATAAGTAAAAATGGATTTGACAGTTTTTTACCATATGTTTCATATAATTTCATCTTTGAGGTGATTATATGAAGAAGAGTAGCAAAAAGGTTAATTTTACAAAAGAGGAGGTTGATATTATGGCTTTAGCACAGAGAATGAATTCTGGATTTATTATTTCTAGTGATAAAAAAGATGATTTTTTTAAAAAAGTAAATGATAATCGACCGACGAAAGAATTTTGGGATGAATGCAGACAAATTCGCAATAATATAAATCAAGATACAATTAATGAGATGAATGCGTTAATGGATAGGGATGATAAATGACTGCAGAAGAATTTGATTTTGTGGAACTCAATCAATCTGAAGTATCTGATGAGGTAATAAGTCAGTTTGATTGTGGTAATAGGAGCATGACAGAGTACCTTCATCAACATGCTAAAGATGATACGATTAAGGGTAAGGGCGTTACATATGTACTTGTTACTGCAGATAGAAAGCGCATATATGCATATGCAACAATCGCAACATATAGTTTATATTATTATGAAGATGCAGAAAAATTCCATACTAAAGAAATGAATGAATCTGGAAAAGTTCTGTTAGCTGTTCCTTCTATAGAGATAAAAATGTTTGCAATTAGTAAAAAGCTAAAGGGTCAGATAGCATATTTGTTAGACCCTAAAGGCCAACAGCATTATTCAAGTATCTTTTTTAAATTATTTCTTGAAAAATTATATTATATGTCGATGAGTTCTGTTGGTTTTCAAATGGTTTTTTTACGGGCAAATGATGAAGGGGAAAGACTTTATCGAAATAATAAATTTGTGGAATGTGATAAATATTTAAGTACATATGATGCTATGGCAGAAGGGTGTACTTCACTGAGACCGTTTCAAGTTTTGTGTAAACTCAAAAAACTGATATAAGATTTGTGAAT
>ENA-OYZN01000132-OYZN01000132.1-human-gut-metagenome-genome-assembly--contig:-NODE-132-length-52711-cov-6.298352_pt1 | contig 52711 bp, 46 predicted proteins | sample MGYA00243294_ERZ653483 | MGnify/ENA primary metagenome ERZ653483 (study PRJEB26926, sample SAMN06165155) | human gut metagenome | biome: ENVO:00009003; feature: ENVO:2100002; material: ENVO:00002003... | reverse complement strand
AAAATACTTATGCTGCCAATCACTTTATCATCTACCGTAATGGCAAAAGCAAACGTTTCATCTTCGTCTGCTGAAAGCATGGCAGCAATATAATCCACCCCATCTTGTTCCATATAAGGGTAAGGTAGTCCGTCCCTAAGATGATCTTGTACTCTTCTATTGGAGAGAGCTGTCGCTAAATCTTTTGCGTCTGATAACTTCCATTTTCGTATTTTGCAAGCCATTTTCCCGATCCTCCCGATCAATTCTGATCTATACTTTTCTTATAGGATGCCTAATTACCGTTTTCCGCTTTTCAGGTGCAACCTTATTAGCGTCGGACAAATAAATTTCGTGATGCAAACGCTTGTCCGTTATGTCATTCACATATCCATTCTCGTCCAAATAAGCATCCATCAAGGCAACCGTCGCAGGTTCATCGTCAAATGGACCAATGTGCATAATCTGAACACACAGTCCTTCATCAACAGTGAAAAATTCTGCGGATGAACAATCTAATTTCTTCTTTTTGGCAGCAGTTTCTTTTGCCCATTCAAAATCTATCTCTTCCACAAAATCAGGCAGACGGATCACAGAAATCCAATGAAAACTGGATTTATCGCTATAATCCGCTCCATCCACACCGTCCTGCCACCAAAAACCCTCAAGGGGAGGGACCACATACTCGAAGAAACCTTCCATTTTGTGATCTGTCTTATAGCTCATTTTCAGAGTATATGCCACGGCGTACAAAATGCTGATTGCTTGTTGATATGCCCCGCCTTCCTCATTTGGATCGCCTGTACCTCGAACTGCAATATAGTTCACCTTTGGAACATTGACGATTTCAGGTTTGTTCTTGGGCATATAGAATTCTTTGTATTCTTTCTTAAAATCAAATATCATTATTATCACACCTCGCGAAATAAAATAATATGCTTATCGGTTCACCACGCATGAACCGTTTAATCGTTTTATTAAATTCTCAATAGAACCATCCATCCTCGGGACACTTCTTCCATAGTCATTCCAGAATTCAGGAAACACATTATAACCATTTTCATGGCCTCTCCAACTTCTAAATATGACTGTTTAAATCGTAAAATCTGATTACACACTGGTCCCAATCATGTTCAACAACGTTCTCTTAAAGATTCGATATCTGTTAACGAATCAATCAATTCCTGTACCTCAACAAAAAATCTGGATAGATGGAATCCATCTGCTACAGCATGATGGATATTCATTGTAAGCGGCATAAGTGCTTTGCCGTTTTCTACTTCATATTTCCCCCATGTTACAACAGGAGCTAAAAATTTACCCTCGTCAAATACATGAACATCAAAATGCTTATACCTTACCCAAGGTAAGCAAGAAACATCGAAAAAATTCTGTGGCTGATTCCCTATGATTGCACGCGCATCATGATATTTTCTCTGGTCATCTACGGTTCTTTTATAAAATTCAAACAGGCTGTCCGTGTATTCTGTTACAAACTTGGAGAAACTTTCATCTCCTTGATTGAATACGGTATAAGACGGCGAAATATAATCCCAACGGATCAAACTACCGTCTTTATCCCAACTGTATTTGAACTCATCATGGGAATTAACTGCCTTTGATACGATCCATATCATAGATGGATAGAATTTCAAATTGTTCTTTCTCGCATAGGTAAGCAGTGGTGCCACATCAATATCGACTGTCAAGCTCATTACAATACGCATTTTCTCGATATAAAATTGAAAAAGGCTTCCTCTCCTCCATTCATCTAAATTAACTTTCGTATAATTCACGATAGAACAATCCTCCTTAATTTGTCACTTCAGGAAACAGTAAGTCACGAAATTTTCCTAATCGTATTACTACATTTTATGTGCTGGATTGAATGATTGCCGAATTTAAATCACCACTTTTTCTTACGCAGCTCTTGCAGATCTAAAAGGTTGACTGCGATACAAAAGAGGGACTTCTTACGCCCGCCATAATAGCCAGACAGGAAAACGTCCAGCATCTTTCCCTTTTCCATCTACTCCGCAAGAAAATCCTTGGAATACTTTGAAAATAAAGGATTTATCGCAATGTGTCCACCTAATGATCCCTTTCTACGATTTCACTTGCGTTTCTGCTTCCCTCACCACCTCATAAGGGCAAAAATATGGGAAGAAAAATCTAATCACAAGCTATAACAGCGTGTGGCAATCGGGAAACTGTGACATATGTGCGAATATATTATACTGGAAGATTTTAAGATGGACAAGTACATTTATGATGAAAAGAATCGTCTTTGGTACGAACTACACGGCAACTACAATTTGTCGTGTCTTACCTTGTCACGATAGACGAACCGTCAAAGGAATGCCTTGAACGGCTCATAGAGCAGATGAAACAGACACCGGGACTACACTCAATAACATACGGGCGTGCGCGAGGGAGATTGTGGACAAGAAAGTCATTTACGGCATAATTAAAATCAGCCGTTCGACCTAAAATCAGACGGATCTTGAAATTCGATTTTCTTTCTGTATAATGATATACTATGTTCCAACAAGGAGAAAGAGAAAATGAGTAATAAAAGAAAGCGATCCGCACATATTGCGGCTATATGTATTGTATATTTCATCGTCATGATTTGTGATATACAACTGACTTATGCCAAAGGAGAAACAAAATCATCCACAGAAGCAGATATTTACAGCAATATAGATGATTACTTGCAAAAGTGTGTAGAAAATGCAAATATTCCTGCAATGTCTGTAAGTATCGTAAATAAAAACGAAGTGTTATTTTCAGGAAACTATGGGCAATGTGAAAACAATGATACGCCATTTTTCCTCGGCTCGGTCAGCAAGTCATTTACGGCGGTCTGCATTATGCAGTTGGTCGAGCAACAAGAGATTGACTTGACCGCCACGATATCAACCTATCTGCCGAATGCAACGGACGGTGATAAAATCACGGTCAATCAGTTGCTAAACCATACAAGCGGACTTGGCGAGCATCAAACACTGGAAGATTACAAAATCGTAAACAAGCAGGGCGTTCATTCCTATGCAAACGTGAATTATTCCCTGTTGGGAGAAATCATTGAGGCTGCCAGTGGGAAATCCTATTCTGAATACATATCTGTAAATCTGTTTGAGCCGTTAGGACTTTCGCATACTGCCGCAACGCTTGACGGAAGTATAGAAAACGGGGTGATTGACGGATATACAAATTATTGGGGGGGTACCGATAAAAGCAACCCATAAATATCCTTCTTCTAAAAATGTTTGGATCACCGTACCCGCAGGTTATCTCTCTGCCTCCTCGAATGATTTGGGGAAATACCTGCAAATGTATCTGAACGGTGGGAACGGTATAATTTCAAAAGAAAGCATCAATACAATGTTTTACGGAGACACCGTCTATGTTGAGGGTGATGTCCCATTCTGGTACGGATATGGTTGGGCTACAGTGAAGGAGCCTCTTTCCGAGCCGGTACTGCGTCACAGTGGTCTTATTGAAACCGGAACTTCCTGCGTTTTTATTCTGCCCGAAAGCGATATTGCTATTGCCCTTGAAGCAAATGTAAACGATTATTTCGTAACGAACGAAATGATGAATCGCCTTGGCTGGGGCGTTGTCCTTATGCTTTTAGGTGATTCGGCAAATGAAATTACAGACAACGCATATGTATTAAATCATCTGTGGATTGATTTGATTATGCTGACAATACTATTTATAGCAATTCTATCGTGGTGTTTTCTTCCCCGCTATGTTCATAGCATAAAGCACAGAAAGATAATTTCGAGAGTGATGCTACTTGTACTATTTCATTTCTTGCTGCCGATTTTTATATTATTGCTTGTTCCAATATTTTTCGCAACACCACTATGGGTTGCAAAAGCCTTTGTTCCAGATGTCTTTATAACTATAATGATTTCGTCCGCATTGCTTTTTATTGGTGGTTTGGTAAAAAGTGTTATCCTGTATAAGCATATAAAGTATAACGAATCGTTTGACACTATTATGGGGTAATCAGAAATTATTATCAGATAAATGATGTATACCGCCGTGTATAGGTAAAACTATAACGGCGGTTTTTTCTTTGCCTATCGGCAGTTTTTTTGAATACGATTCAAATTTCATGATGCCAATCATTCCAGAACCGTGTGCAAGACTGTTCGAAAAAATCTCACAAGCAATCGCTATAATATAGCATATGACACTGTTTTTGTTTCATCGGAAGCCGATATTTCTTCAGCCTTTTCCATTGCTTTCTGCAGAAGATCTTCGAAGTGGAACGTGATCTCCATGCGATTCGGGCCGTAAATGACAACGGATTTTACAAACATATTAGCAATGTCTTCCGTCAGTTTCTTCAAATGCGATACAATTTCCGCCTGGGATGCCATATCGGACACTTGATTGGCAAGCATATCTTCCTCAGATTCCATCGAATTCAGCATCGCTAATTGTCCTTGCAGCTGATCAATCTGCAAAGTCAGCTGCTCTTTGACCTGAAGGTAGGCGCCTTTGGAAATAATCCCCTCCGCATACGCTTCATATTGATGGATTCGTTTCGCTTTTAAGGTTTCCATGTTCTGCGTCAGCCGTCTACCCTCGCCAAGCCTCTTTTGGCGCGTCACGTGATCACGAATAATGGGATCCAAATGACAGAACAATGTCAGCTTTGTTTTAAGTGCATGAAACACAATACTTTCGATCTGCTCCGCCGGATACATGGTACTGTCGCATTTGGAATGTTTTCCTGCAGACCGTTTATGACGGCAGGCAATGTTAGGCGTGTACCCACGGCCATGATAGGACATACTAAGACCGCAATTTCCGCATCGTATTTTACCACCGAGAGAAAATCCCGTTTTTTGCGGTATGGTGTTTCTTTCTGCCCGATGAATCGCTAACTGTGCCTGATGATATTCTTCTACCGTTATAATAGGTGGATGCACGCCGTCTACGATAGTACGGTCTTTGAGCGGCACCAGCCGTCTTGACTTACTTCCTACACAGATCGGAGCTGTAACACCTTGTACCAAAGCACCCGTATAGCTGTAGGATTTCAGAATCCGCCATACGGCAAATGTCGTCCACAACCATTCCTCATACGCGACCTTTCTGTTCCATTGCATATAGTCGGAGGTCTTCTCACGGTACATTCCAGGAGGCGGTATTTGATTCTCATTCATATAGCTTGCGATCATGCCCGTGTTCCACCCTTGTATCGCCTTTTCAAAAATCAGCCTGACGTTTGCTGCTGCTACGGGATCAAGCACCCATTTTGAGGGATCCTCTTTGTTTTTCAGATAACCGTAAGGCGTTCTGCACGCCGTGGATTTTCCTTGCTTCCATTTGGTCTGTACTGCACTTCTGTATTTTTTGGATAAATCCTTGCTATACAGAGCGTTGATCAGATTGCTGATGCTCATTTCCAAACCCATCGTTTTCCCGATATAATCATTGCTGTCATAGGTGGAATTGATGGCAATAAACCGAATGCCCAGCACGGGAAATATTTGTTCTAGATAATCTCCCACACCAATATAATCTCTGCCAAGCCTTGAAAAATCCTTAACGATAATAACTTGGATCTTTCCTTTTTTGGCTTCCTCGATCATTTCCTTGAACGCCGGGCGTTCAAAGTTTGTTCCGCTGTATCCGTCGTCTATAAACTCACGGATATCGCCATACAGATCTTCTCTTGCTTCTACAAAGCTCTGCAAAAGAAGTCTTTGATTTTCTATACTATTGCTTTCTTCTTTGTGATCCTTTCCGAGATCGCCGTCTGTCAGAGATAACCGAAGATAGAACGCTATCGTCATTCTGCCGCCTCCTCTTCTCTCCACGCGTCGATCTGTCCGATCACATTCTCATATTTGAAGCGAACTTCAACGCCTTTGTTTTGACTGATATGAACACTCGCTACCAATTCCTGTAGAAGCGTTTCGTTTAAACCCGTTTCACCTAAATACTGCTCCAGACGTTTTTCCAATTCCATAAACTGTTCTAACTGCCGTTCCGCGAAGCGACACTCCACTTCCATTTTCTGCAGTTCCTCCCGAGCAGCATCTCGCTCTGCCATGTACTTAGTTTTGATCGTCTGATAATCCTCTGCATTTACGATTTCTTCCGCAAGGCTTTCATAAAGATTTACCAGCTTTTCTTCCACCTTCTCCAATTTCAGCTGTATCCGCTGTTTCTTTCTCTGAAGCTTCGGAATACCGCCGTTTTTTCGGATCTCACGCTGCATACCGGACACCAAACGCTTACGGTCACATATCCTTTTCACCATGATATTCACCTGATCTGCGACCACTATTTTCAGAAAATCCGAATGGACTTTCCATAGCCTGCCGTATTCCGAATTGTTTTTATCCGTTACACGGCAATCGCAGGAATAGCTTGCGCCGTCTCTGTTTCCATAACAGTATTTCGTATAGCTCATACGCTTTCCGCAATCCATGCAAAATACCATGCCCTGCATCGGGTCTTTTGGATTGTAGGGGTAGACGTTTCCTTCTCTCTGATGCCAACGGTATGCACGGGAATCCAGAATTTTCTGCGCTTCTGCAAAATCCGCTTTTGAAACAAGCGGCTCGTGCATATGATGCCAGACGATCCATTCTTCTTTTGGGGTCTTATGTGTCGGAACATTCAAATACAAGATTTTACGCCTTTTTCCCCAAATCAGATCACCGATATATATTATATTCCGAATAATGTCCCTTACTCTACCCGAATTCCAGGCATCCTCCTGTGTAAAGCTCTCGCCTTTCTCAACAATCGTTTTATATGCTAACGGTGTCAGTATCTGCATACGGTTCAGCCGGTCCGCTATTTTTCCGCTCGTCACACCCATCAAAAACCAGCGGAATATCATTTGCACGATTGGCGCGGTATCCGGATTGACAACATAGATATTGTTTTCCGTATCCCGTTTATATCCGTAAACCGAGCGCAGAAGTTTAACATCGCCCCGCGCTCTGTGAAGATCATTATACGCTGTGACCTTGCGAGAGAAATCCTTTGCATACAGATCATTTACCATATTCTTTATGGGAATGGCAATGTTATTGATATCGCATTCCCGAAAGCTGTCAAAATTGTCGTTGATGGCAATCAGCCGCACATTGAGACGCGGCAGGAGCGTTTCTATGTAATATCCCGTTTCCAGAAAATCTCTGCCGAAACGAGATAAATCCTTTACAACGATGCACTGTATTTTTCCGGTTCTGACGTCATCCATCATACGGACAAAATTCGGACGTTCAAAATTTGTTCCCGTGTATCCGTTGTCAATATAGGTATCCGTCAGTTTCATGTCCGGATGCTCTGCAATATAATTGTGCAGCATAACGATCTGTGTCTGGATACTCTCATCCTGCTCTTTTTCCACAGATAATCTTGCATATGCAGCAGTTGCCATTTTCTTATCCAAACTCTCGGATATTTCCGGCAGGACAATCGCTTCTGCCGTCTGCAGATTCTTTCTGCTTTTTCTTGCCATCTGTTTTCACCTCGTTTCTTCCAACCACAGCTTCGGAAGTCTGTCTCTCCATTTTACATGAATAAACTCTACCGATGCCGTTTCAAAGCGGTACACTAGCACCTTTGAAATATACTTTTTCAGTTCTCGTTTATCAAAATGTTCTCCGATCTGTAGATTGGCATACAGCTCCAGCCATGGATTTTTACTGCTGAAGACAGTCTCCACTTCTTCCATTGCCGTCATATGCGTCTGAAGCGTTGCATTCATCTCATTCTGTTTCAGAAGCGAAGACTGATACTGCTCCGAATAGTCTTCTTCAGTAAGCTCTCCCGCTTCGTAACGTTTGCTGTACTGCATTAGCTCTTTTTCAACGGCAGACATTTTTGCAAACACAGCAATTGCCTTCTTGCGTAATTGCTCTAACTGCGCTGCTTTTTCTTTTTCGCACAGTTCAGTTTCCAGAAGTTGTTTTACGCGTCGTGCTTTTTGCACTTCACAGAAAAGCATTTTCTTTGCGGATTCTGTTACAGTATCAACCTTTATCCAAAGCTGTTGATAACGTTTGACCTGTGGCGCAGGATATCGGAATCGCAAGATATGTTCCTTGTCCGAAGGCTTTATATATGACATCAAAGGATGCTGTGTTTCCTCGTCTACGATGATACCGGAATACCAACTGTACTCGGAATTGCTTCTGCCATTCTTCACATTGTTCCGCTTATGCAGACCCTGCTGTGCCGCATCAAACAACGTTTGATCCACGATCACGGGACACGGATATTCGTAATCGATCCCTCGGATACAACGCTTCCACTTTCCGATATACATCTCGTTTGCCAGAATGTTTTTTACACGAGCCGCATTCCAGTTTTTATGCCGCTCGCCGCAATCCTTATCGAACTTTTTGTAGGCGTATTGAAAGGGTGTATCAATTCCACGTTCCTGAAGCGATTTAGATATGGTCAGCATAGAGGAACCGTCACGACACATTTCAAATATTTCTCGAATGATTTGTGCGGCAATCTCATCCACTTCAAGCGTATCATCGTCTTTCCATACATAACCGTATTTCATATACTGCCGTCCCTTGCACTGTCTTGTGGCGATTATAGATGCTATCTCTCCGCGATATACGCTTCTGTTTTTCTGCAAATAGGCTTCCACCTCATCCTTGGTCTTATCTGCGGAACAGAAATCATCCTCCGCAACTGCAAAATGTACGCCTGCAGGATAAAGAATCAGATAGATCAGATCATATGTGGAAGTATAATTCCGTCCTGCATAAAAAATGGAGCCGAACAGGATACAGTCATATTTACGATTTATGCCGTCTTGCTTCATTTGCAGAAAAGCAGTTTCTTCATCACGGACTTTTTTGCGGTCAGAGTATTTCTGCGTAATTTTCCATCCACGCTTTTTTGCATATTCTGTAATCAGTGCATTTTGCTTTTTGAGCATATCTTCCTTCGGTTCGATTGCCCAACATCCGGAGAGCGCTCTTGTATAACTGACACACCTCATACGTCACAACTCCTTTCTCTCTGCTCTGCAGATCCTTCAGCGGTGGTAATCATCAGCTCCATTTCGTCCATATAGCGGAATTTGATCTCAATGGTATTCTTATCATACACAACGATTTTCTCAATCAGCGTAACGGCTGTTTTTCTGTCTAATTCCGTAATGCTCCCATACTGCTTAAAATCTTCGAGCCAACCCTTTTCTTGTATACTGCATAGGTTCATTTTGGCTTTCTGCTCTTCCACCTCTGCCTGTGCTTTTTTCGCCATTTCGATCTTCAGCGAAAAGCGATGGTTCAATTCACAGTATTCCTCCTTACTGACGATCTGATCGGTCAGATCCCGATAAAGCTTTAATTTTAGTTGCGTATATCGGTCGATCTCCGCTTTTAAGGAAACCAGCTGATGATTCAAGGTTTGAATTTTGAAGTTATCGCCCGGAAGCTGTTCTGTGGTTTTGAGTATTGCATCTGCTTTTATTAACTTTCCGATCTGCAACTGTATCTGGCTAAGAACCGTTTCGTATACACGGTCGGCGCGGATCAGATGTGCCGTACACCCTAAAGCATTTTTGTATGTCGTGCAATGATAGTAATAATACTTTTTCCCATTTTTAACGGTGCTTCGCTTGACCAAATTCTGTCCACAGTCGCCGCAGCGTATCAGTCCTGAAAATACATTGACCCGTTCTTCTCCCGGTGATGTCCGGGTATCCAGCGTAAGCAATTCCTGTACTCTGTCATATACAGCTCTGGGTATGATCGCCTCATGAGTGTTTGCAACTCTGATCCATTCATCCGGTGCGATAGGTCTACACACTTTCACCTTATAATTGATCTTTCTGTTTTTTCCTTGTACGCACGTTCCCGTATAGACTTCGTTTGTCAGAATACTCGTCACGGAGCTGGCATTCCAGACGGGATTACGGCTGATATTGTAACCGCTGTTATAATGAAAACCGCAGGCTCTTTTGTATTCCATCGGGGTGAGGACTTCAAGCTCATTAAGCCGATCCGCAATTCTATTTGCGCTGTAGCCCTCCAATTTCATGTTAAATATAGTTTTGACGATTTCTGCGGGGTACTCATCGATGATGAGCTTGTTCTTATTTGCAGGATCTTTTTTATATCCGTAGCTTGCAAAGCTTCCAATAAACTTTCCATTCCTGCGCTTCACATCGAGTTGACTGCGTATTTTGATCGATATATCACGGCAATACGCATCATTGATCAGATTCTTAAAGGGAATGACGATCTGATCGACATCGCTCTTTTCGTCCATACTGTCATAATTGTCATTGACCGAAAGGAAACGAACCTCAAGCACGGGAAAGATCCGTTCCAGATATTTTCCCGTTTCGATGTAATTTCGCCCGAAGCGTGACAGGTCTTTTACGACCACACAATCAATCGTTCGGTTCTCGATTTCCGTCATCATGCGAATAAATGACGGACGCTCAAAGTTTGATCCGCTGTATCCGTCGTCCACAAACTCCCTTGTCTTTGTGATCTCCGGATGTTTTTTTAGATACTCATTGATAAGTTCACGCTGATTTTGAATGCTGTCGCTTTCCACCTTGTCTCCGTCATCTCTGGAGATACGCAGATAGATAGCGGCTGTGTAATTTGTTTTTCTTCGTAAACGCATAAAAGCCACTGACCTCCTTGGATTATCAACGTAAACCAAGAAAACCAGCGACTTCTGAAATTACTTATTATTTTGACCCACTTATCTTATACACGATTCTTGGCTTTTCGTCAATATAAATTCTGAAGATTTGCAATTTTCAGAATTCATACCCTCTGCGACAAAATCAGTGATTCTGGCAATACCACCCCATTTTCTATCACCTTTTGTGTGATTACTTTTTTATTCAAACAAGCACCAAGTTTATCCTCTCGTTCTGTTTTGATTATCCCGATCCGCTCAAAGATCGGGTAAAGATAAGACGCTCCGAATGTTCCCAGCTTCTTAGGGCCGGTGACAACGCCGCCTAGTTCCTGTGACTTATGAAACGCCATAAACACTGTCGCTTTTGTTATGCTGTCTTTTTTCCGGTCAACGAATAACTCGCCACCCTTGATGGTGTATTTGAAGCGCAGTTTTCTTGATGTATGGAATACACACCCTTGCAGTTCCTCCAGTACTTCCCATAAAGCTTCATCTGCATCAGACTCTTTCAAATATGGAAGTATGTCCATAAATGCCTTGCATGAACGCTGGCGCTGTCTTTGGTGTTTCTTTCGGTCAGCATCAACGCTCGTCTCGTCCATGTTGTAGATCAGCTTGGTGTATGGAATATAACTATGAACTGATGCACGGGATAAGCCAGTTATTTCGACAATCTCTGGAATGCTTCTCCCCTCATCGGCAAGCTGTTGAATGTTTCTGCTTGTTTCCGTTGAAAACATCCCTACTGTGATTAGAATTTTCCGAGCTTTTAAGATTGTGATGTTATATTCCGCTGCTACATCCCGTAGGCTTGCATGATCCCGATCTGTCGTATATCTATCATCATATGCTTCTCCGTAGGAAGCAACCACCTTGGCTGTTAATTCACGCATGGAGCGATCAGCGTCATAATTCATTTTTTTACGTAATCGAGACATTTGAACGCCCTCATTTCCGTGACTATCTAACCATATCAATAAGTAGAATAATTGTCAATCGTTTATTCGAGACTATCTAATCACACATTCAAAAAGGAGAACCAGTTTTATACTGGCTCAAAGAAAGTATCGGGATGATTACTGTCAAAAATCTCATTTGCCCACATCAAAGTGACTAGATTATCTGTTTCACTTAAATTGATAATGTTATGTGTGTATCCAGGGAGCATGTGTACAGCCTGGATTTTCTCTCCACTTACTTCAAATTCAATCACTTCATCTGTTCCAATCTTCCGTTCCTGAATCAGCCCATGACCGGAAACCACAATAAAGAGCTCCCACTTGGTATTATGCCAATGCTGCCCTTTCGTAATACCAGGCTTAGAGATGTTCACAGAGAATTGGCCATGATCTGTTGTCTTCAATAATTCTGTGAAGCTCCCACGATCATCACAATTCATCTTCAAATCAAAGGCTACCTTTTCTTTCGGTAGGTATGACAGGTACATTGAATATAGCTTATATTCAAAAGATGTTGGTGGAATAGCTGGCATGATCAGCGTCTCAGGTTGATCGTGAAAAACATGAAGAAGCTGTACTATCTGGCCTAATGTAGCTTTGTGCGTGATAGATGCTCCGCAATATTTCCCATCTCCACACCATCTTGGCGTTAAACCATCATATTCTACCCCTTCAATCACTTCTCCTGTCTCTGGATACTCGCAATGCTTCGGATGACCTTCCATTGCATCGTACATCTCTTCGATAAGATCGTCAATGAATAATAGTTCTAATTTAACCGATGGATCATTTACAGTGATTGGTAGATCATTTGCTATATTATTGCAGAATGTTCCAACTGCACTATTATAGTTTGGCTTTACCCATTTCCCCACGAGATTCGGGAAACGATATACCAGCACTTCCGCCCCGGTTTCCTTTGCATAGTCAAAAAAGAGCTTCTCTACGTCCCTCTTGGATAATCCGTATTCGCTTGTTCCAAATCTTCCTGTCAGTGTAGCCTGGAGGGAACTGGAAAGCATAACAGGACATTTGTTATCATGCTTCTTTAATATGTTCAAAAGTGTTGACGCAAATCCAAAATTGCCAGCCTTAAACTCTACTGGATTTTTTGGTCTATTTACGCCAGCAAGGTTAAATACAAAGTTACAATCCTTGCAAAACTGATCCAGTTCTTCTATCGAATTGTTTCTGTCATATTCATATATTTTATCTATTTGCAGATTGGGTCTGGTTCTATTTTTCCCATCTCTGATATTCTTTATATTCTCAACAAGATTTCTGCCTACAAAACCGGCAGCGCCTGTTACCAGTACATTCATTGATCTTTTCTCCATACCATTTTATTCACTACGCCAACATAAGACTGTATAATTTTTATCACTTTATCACTGACATTCTCGTCCACATAGTCAGGCACAGGTATGCCATTATCCCCGCTCTTGATCATCTCCACAGCTGTATCAACAGCCTGGAGCAATCCTCTGGTGTCAATCCCGGATAGGATGAAACATCCTTTATCGAGCGCCTCTGGACGTTCCGTGCTTGTCCTAATGCATACTGCGGGGAACGGATTCCCAATACTGGTGAAGAAGCTACTCTCTTCCGGCAAAGTTCCGCTATCACTGACTACAGCAAAGGCGTTCATCTGCAGACAGTTATAATCATGGAAACCTAACGGTTCGTGTTGGATCACACGGGAATCCAACTGAAATCCCGACGCCTCTAGGCGTTTCTGTGAACGTGGATGGCAGGAATATAAAATGGGCATATCATATTTCTCTGCCATTCGATTTATTGCTGTAAACAAGCTAAGAAAATTCTTCTCCGTGTCTATATTTTCCTCTCTATGAGCAGACAAAAGGATATACTTACCCTTTTCTAACCCAAGTTTCTCATAGACATCCGATGCCTGGATTTTCTCCAGATTCATTCTCAAAACTTCGGCCATTGGCGACCCAGTTACATAGGTTCTTTCTTTAGGTAATCCGCAATCAGCAAGGTATCTTCTGGCATGTTCACTGTAGGCCAAATTTACATCCGAAATGATGTCAACAATTCTTCTATTCGTCTCTTCTGGAAGGCACTCATCTTTGCATCTGTTCCCCGCTTCCATGTGGAAAATCGGAATGTGAAGGCGCTTCGCACCGATAACCGATAGGCAGGAATTCGTGTCACCAAGAACAAGGACTGCATCCGGCTTCAACTCCACCATTGCCTTATAACTCGCTGCAATGATGTTGCCCATCGTTTCTCCAAGATCTGCGCCAACAGCATCAAGATAGAGTTCCGGATCAGCTAGACCCAGATCTTTGAAGAATACACCGTTCAGATTGTAATCATAATTCTGTCCCGTGTGAGCCAAGATCGTGTCAAAGTATTTGCGGCACTTCTTAATCACTGCGGCAAGTCTGATAATTTCAGGCCTGGTTCCCACGATAATCATCAGCTTGATTTTTCCGTTTTCTTTCCAGGTTGGCATATATTTATTCCTTCTTTCCCACCCACCTCTGAGTGGTTTTTTATTCTAACCACACTATAAATCCGTTAACTCGTTCAGTCAATTATTATTACGCCTCCACAGCGTGTGGCCGTCTTTCCAGCTCTTCCTTCACATAGTCTGTGATCATGATCTTGGCAACCACACCATCGACGTCGAGGCGATTAGTATTGTGGCTTGTATAAGCTTCATCGCCTTCGGTCAGCACATTACCTTCCACATAGAACTTGTCATAGTTAAGAGATCTTCCATCCGGAGCGATGCGGAAATAATGTCCCATGTCTGTGGCTCTCAACCGCTCTTCCCTGGTCATCAGGGTTTCGTAGAGCTTCTCACCATGACGAGTACCGATAATCTTCTTCTCGGTCTCTCCGAACACCTTCATCACACCATCAGCCAAATCACCAATAGTAGAAGCATCCGCCTTCTGGATAAACAGATCGCCCGGCTCAGCATGCTCAAATGCGAAAGCAACCAGATCCACAGCTTCATCGAGATTCATCAGGAATCTTGTCATATTCGGATCTGTGATCGTGATTGCTGCCTTTCTCTTAATTTGGTCGATAAACAGCGGGATTACACTTCCTCGACTACACATGACATTACCGTACCTGGTGCAAGCCAATACCGTACCGCCGCGTTCAAAAGCCTTTTGTGCTCTGGCAGCCACAACCTTCTCACCCACTGCTTTAGTCATGCCCATCGCATTGATTGGGTATGCAGCTTTATCGGTTGAGAGGAATACCACACGTTCAACTCTATTCTCCACAGCCGCTGTGATCACATTATCGGTACCGATGATGTTGGTTCTCACAGCCTCCATCGGAAAGAACTCGCAAGAGGGAACCTCTTTGAGAGCTGCAGCGTGAAACACATAATTAGCACCATACATGACATCGCGGACGGAATCGATGTTCCTCACATCACTCACATAGAACTGCACCTTACCGGCGTAGTCAGGATACTTCGCCTGTAAGGTGTGTCTCATAGTATCCTGTTTCTTCTCGTCACGGCTGATGATACGGATCTCCCCGATATCGGATGTTAAGAAGTGCTTCAGGACTGTTGAGCCGAAACTGCCGGTTCCGCCTGTAATGACTAAGGTTTTTCCTTTGAATGCTTCTGTGATTTGCATATTATTATTTCCTCTCTTTCCACAGCATACTTATCAAAAATGTGGATTCCGTCAATTCGGTAAAATGAGCCTTCATCAATGATTTCTACTGGTTTACCCAGTATATACTCTCCGTGCGAATATTGGAGGGCTGTTACTTTGTATTTAGTTAGTTCCATGTTTTTCACCAATATTTTGGATTCAAATTAGATGATCCTCTCGTTATTCTATTGACATTCTTTTCTACTCTGACCATATATCCTTTGTGTTTTCATCCATTTCCACGCCATTACTGTACATAGAGATGAGCCAGGTATCCTCTGAATACTCAAAGGTATGGAATACATTCTCGTTAATTAAGAAGAAATCTCCAGCTTTAATCTGATATTCCTCCTTTTGATCTCTAAGCCAAACTATTAGCTTGAAAGATCCTGTGATTATGTAAAAAGCTTCTTTATTATACTTGTGATAATGTCCTCCGCGAACAGATCCACCGACAGAGGTAATTATATTTACCTGCTTCCATCCATCATGCACCAACTGCTTTAGGCTTCCAGCGGAGTTTTCAAATACAAAATCAGGTTGTAAAAAGTCTATAAGATTCATTTGTTCCTCGTTTCATACAGTACTTAAGCCACGCTACCAAACCCATGCTATGCTTGAACTCACCACTCTGAATCATCTGAGTAAAACCCTGTTCGTCAACAAGGACGGCATCCATAAACTCCAGTGGTTCCGTATCTGGTTCCTTAACCTTCTTGCATTTAGCAGTGAATAGATAGCAGACCTCATTCGATGATCCAGGAGAAGGATAATATGCGCCAAGTTCCACTATATCGCCAGCCATATATCCTGTTTCTTCCAGCATTTCTCTGGCGGCAACATCAGTTGGTTTCTCTCCTAGCTCAATTCCACCGCCAGGAATCTCATATTCATAAGACTTTATAGAATGCCTATATTGTCGAATAAGAATAATCTTATCTTCATCAAATCCAAGCACTCCTACGCTATCCTTTTGAACCACATATGAGTATGGATAAGTCTCTCCCTGATATTCAACAGTGTCAAGAATGACCTTAAAACGACCAAGTTTTGCCTCATCTGTTCTGATAACCTGATAGAATTCTTCGCGGCTTTTCTTTTCCATCCTTTTGCTTACCTCGTAAGGAATGTCTCTCCTCTTCCAACTCTAGCACGCCAATAGTCAAGCAAATCATGCATGGTCTTCTCAAACGAGATTTCCGGCTCCCAACCAGTGTGTGCTTTAAACTTTCTGCAATCCGGGACCTGCAGATCTGCATCAATCGGACGAAGTCTCTCGGGATCAATGACGATCTGAATCTCGTCCTTCTTAGTACTATAAGAAATAAGGGTATTCAAAGTATCTTCCACTTCGCAGGTATAGCTACCACCAATGTTATAGTACTCACCAGCAATCGGATTTACGGTCACAAGCATATAATATGCTCGAACTGCATCACGGACATCCGCATAGGTTCTGAGGCTCTTCAAATTACCGACCATAACCTTCGGCTCGATCATTCCAGCCTCAATCATTGCAATCTGCTTTGCGAAGGTAGATTCATGGAACACATCGCCGCGGCGAGGACCGGTGTGTGTGAACATACGAGTTGTCATAACCGTCATGCCATAGGCTTCTGCATAATAGCGACCAAGTAGATCAGTACCAGTCTTAGAAATTGCATATGGGCTTGCCGGATGGAACGGGCATTCTTCATGAATACCTGTCTTAGGCTTCTTTTCTGCAGGGATTCTTCCAAATACCTCAGATGATGCACAAACATGAATCACCGGTTTGTAATTCTTATCTGTATCCATAGCAAGACGGAAAGCCTCAAGGAGGCGGCAAGTGCCAAGGATATTCGTGTTCAATGTATCAATAGGAGCCGTGAAGCTCGTCTGTGGGTAAGACTGTGCTGCCAAATGGAACACATAGTCAGGCTTAATCTTATTAACAACCGTGATCAGGCTCATCTCATCATTGAGATCAGCATACTCAAAAAAAATCCTGTCCTTTTTATTAACGCGATTAAGTAAATGTTCTACGTTGTCAAGTGGACTTCTCCATCGGCAAACACCATAAACATCCCAATCTGTATTCTCAAGCAGGAAATCTGCTAGATGAGAACCAACCATTCCTGTAATACCTGTAATTAACGCTTTCATTTATTTAATTCTCCTTTCAACTTACGACAGGTGGATAGTCTTCCGGTGCGTAATAAATAACGTCTGTCCCACCGTTTTCAAATTCAAATGGTACATACAAAAGATTGCTTAATTCTTCTTTAACAATGTTCTGCCTATCTTCGGGAACATAGAAAAGTAAGAAACCTCCACCTCCAGCACCAAGAAGTTTTCCGCCTAATGCTCCGGCATTAATCGCTTTCGCATACAGATCATCAATTGCATCCGTACTAATGCGAATACCTGTCTGACGTTTTAATTTCCATGTATAGTCGAGCAGTTTTCCAAAATCATCAATGCTAGTATACTTATCAACCAGCACAGATTCCGCCTCATGAACAAGCTGTTTCATCTCCAATAGCTGCTTTGTCTTATCCCGAAGATGGTTTTTCGTTTCAGTTTGTATCTCTGCTGATGAGCGAGAGAATCCTGTGAAGAATAGCATTAGCTTTCTATTCAACTCTTCTTTTTTTTGAGGAGAAATGATTATTGGAGAAACTTGGTAGCCATCATTCCGAAAATCAATGCGATTCAAGCCTCCGAATGAAGCAGCAATCTGATCCTGCAGACCTCCTGCCTCGTTGCAAAGCACTCTCTCCAGATAAATTGCGTCATCAGCTAGTTTTTTCTTTCCTGCGTATTTACCTTTTAATGCATAAAACGCATTTAGTAATCCAACAGCAAAAGATGATGATGTTCCAAGGCCTGTCCTCGCAGGAAGGTCAGCATCATATGTTATGACCAGTTCATGCATATCTAGCATTTTCATGGCCTCTCTAACCATAGGGTGTTCAATCTCATTTGTTTCAACCACACGTTCGATACGCGAATAAGTGAGTTGATTTTTATAATTAAAGAAACGTGGCAAATGTCTGACAGTCACATAGCAATACTTATCAAATGTGGTTGAGAGAACTGCTCCACCATGTTCGTTAAAGAATTCCGACATATCTGTTCCGCCCCCAAAAAAGGACATGCGGAATGGGGTCTTCGTTATTATCATTGATCCACCCTCCCGAAGAACTTATCTTCCAACATCAAGCACCAACAACGATAAATAGGCAGATGCAACACCTGGATTATGTAGGTTTCTGTCTGTAGAACCTTTACAGCCACATCGGCCACACTCGCCAACTCGCCGCCTTTTGCACCAGTCAACCCAATTACTTTGATGCCCAATGCCCTGGCTACCACTGTGGCTGACATGATATTCTTGCTATTTTCGCTTGTGCTGATTTCAAGGAATACATCTCCTGGACGACCGAAGCCAAACAACTGCTGTGCAAATACACCAAGTCCATCTATATCATTAATATAAGCTGTGGAAAGCGCCTCATGCGCCACAAGTGGGATCGCCATCAGTCCGCGTTCAAGGTTCTTTGCTAAGTCTTCTCCCCTTGCAGGGTCAATTTCTTTTAGTTTCTCTGCCATCTCTGGTGTCACAGGGCGAGGCGTCTTGAACCTCTTCATCAATTTTCCTGCAATATATTCGCTATCCGCAGCGGATCCACCATTATCAGCGATTAACAGCTTTCCGTCATGTTCATAACGCTCTTGCATTACAAGGTATGCATTGATGATCTCTTGACGGCATTCTCCAAGAATCGGATATCTTTCGATCAGCAGATCAATGTGCTTTTCGAGATGAGATTCAAGTGTCCTCATATTTCATTTCCTTCTTTCCAGGGCATCACTGCCCAATCTCTTTTTTATAGGTAACTCTCAAACTTTTGAAGAGAATGAACCGTAACATTCTGATCAAAAGAATCGTTACCTACTAAAGCCGTGCGACATCCAGCCGCTTTCCCAGCTTTAATATCATTTTCACCATCACCGACCATCCAAGACTTACTTAGGTCGATGTTGAAATCATCTGCCGCTCTCAATAACATTCCTGGTTTAGGCTTACGGCAGTCACATTCAATCTTCAGTTCCGACACCTCGCCTTCATACCCTTTATGGGGATGATGCGGGCAGAAGTATATCGCATCAAGATATGCGCCTTCCGCTCCCAGGAGCGTTTCCATCTTATTGTGGATCTCCTGAAGCTGATCGTATGTCACTTCACCTCTTGCTATCACGGGTTGATTGGTCACAACGATAGCAAGATATCCAGAAGCATTTATTATTCTTATCGCTTCCGTCACTCCGGGAAGTAGTTCAAAATCATCAATATTTCTAAGAAAGCCTACATACTTGTTTATCGTGCCATCTCTATCAAGGAATATAGCCTTTTGTTTGTTCTTCAAGTTCTTTGCCTGAACCCTGCCTTCTCGATAATCAGCACACACGGCCTCATACCGATCCGGCGTACCCATATCCTTGACATACTCAGGGCTGTCATAGCAGAACATTTTTCCTGTTCTGCAAAGAGGTTTTAGGATTTGTCTATCGAGATCAACCTTGATAATCTTCCCGTCAACCTCCTTGCCCACCTTCTCTGCGTCTATCCCTACCATATCAAGCACGGCTAGATTGATGACATGCAACCCGGCGTTCACGCGGTTCTGATACCACTGTGGGTGGATATCCTCTTTTGTTAGCCATCTTTCTACATTTCCACTTGCCCCCGCTACAATTACACCGCTATCATAAGGATGACTGTTCGGATGTGTGAATAGCGTAACAAGCCCACCTTTTGCTTTGTGGTAGTCAACAAAGCGATTGAAGTCAATGTCAAAGATAGAATCTGCATTAAGAAGCAGAAAATCGCTGTCTAGCTTATCCCGTATTTTGAATAACGCTCCAGCATTACCAAGAGGAGTCTCTTCTACAAAGTATTCAATCTGGACACCGAAGGAAGAGCCGTCACCGAAATAACTGATGATGTGTTCTGCAAGATGGGAAACAGTGATAATCAGATCGGTAAATCCCTGATCTCTCAGGCATTCAATCTCTCGCTCCAGAACCGGCTTGCCTTCAATTTTTATCATTGGTTTCGGGATGTCAGAAACAACAGATGAAATCCGGGTTCCCTTACCTCCGGCCATTATTACTGTTTTCATGCTTACTTTATCCTATTTTCTATAATTATCCTTGTTAATCTTGTAATCTTCATAAGTCTGCTTTAGCCCTTCCTCAAAGCTGATAGAAGGTCTCCAGCCGAGATCAAACAGTCTGCTAGAATCAAGCAATTTTCTTGGAGTTCCGTCCGGATGGATATGATCATAGGTAATGTCTCCGTCAAAACCGACAATCCCCGCAATCTTGGCTCCCAACTCCTTCATCGTTAGGTCGGATCCGCAGCCGATATTAATCCAAGACATGCCAGGAACATTAGGCTCATTTCCCGGATCACCAGAATAATTTTGCATCAAGAAGAAACAAGCATCCGCTATGTCATCGATATGAAGAAACTCGCGCATAGCAGACCCAGTGCCCCACATAACAACTTCTTTACTAACGTTCACCTTTGCATCGTGGAACTTGCGAAGAAGAGCAGGGATAACATGAGAATGCTCTGGATGATAATTATCACCAGGGCCATAAAGATTACACGGCATAACAGATATAAAGTCTGCTTTATCCGGATGATGTGTATTCAGATATTCGCAGAGTTTAAGTCCTGAAATCTTTGCAAGAGCATAGCCTTCATTTGTAATCTCTAATGGAGATGTAAGGAGATACTCTTCTTTAATTGGCTGTGGGCACTCTCTCGGATAGATGCAGCCACTACCAAGGAAGCAGAATTTCTTCACTCCTGTGTTAAAGGCAGCCATAATTGTATTAAACTCTATCATCGTGTTGATATACATGAACTGATCAAGAGCCTCGCGATTTGCCTGAATCCCGCCGACTTTTGCAGCTGCCATAAAGACATAATCCGGCTTTTCTGTTTCAAAGAAGGCTTGAACTTCGGATTGATTTGTAAGATCAAGTTCTGAATGAGAACGTGTGATGATATTCTCAAAACCTTTTTTTCTAAGTTTTCTTATGATTGCAGAACCCACAAGACCGTTATGTCCTGCCACATATATTTTGTCATTAATCTGCATTACATGTTTTGTTTTCATAATGATTATTTCTCCTTCTTTATCTTTGTACTCTTCCATTGCCACCGCTCTTCAAAAGAGCATCTACATCATTTACGGTGGCTCTGTTGTAGTCTCCTTCTATAGTCTGCTTCAGGCAGCTTGCAGCTGTGGCAAATTCAATAGCATCCTGGCATCTCATTCCAGAGCCAAGCGCATATATAATTCCGGCTCCAAAGCTATCACCGCCGCCCACACGATCCACAAGCTGAATATCGTATTCTCTTGAGAAATAGCTCTCAACTGCTTCAGCGTCATAGAGCATTGCGCTCCAGCCGTTTCTGCTTGCCGAATAACTCTTCCTCAAAGTAGTCGCTATATATTTACACCCATACCGACTATATATCACTTCCGCTGTGTGAACATAGCCAGCATTGTCCAGTTCACCCGCCTCAACATCAGTCAGTTCATTCGTAATGCCAAGAACTTTCTCTGCGTCTTCCTCGTTAAAAATGCACACATCCACATATGGCATCAGTTTCCTCATTACAGACTGTGCTTTTTCTGGACTCCAAAGTTTTGCACGATAATTGAGGTCACAGGAAATTTTGATTCCTTTCTCTCTCGCCTTCTGACACGCCTCAAGACAAATCTCCGCCAGCTCGACCGATAAAGCTGGGTTAATACCTGTCCAATGGAACCAGTCGGCATCATCAAAAATAGCACCCCAGTCAAATTCTTCTCTCTTGGCAAGAGAAATAGCTGAATACGCACGGTCATATATAACCTTTGAAGGACGCTGAGAAGCCCCCTTTTCAAGGTAATACAATCCCATCCGACCTTCGCCATAGATGATCTTAGAAGTATCTACTTTGAAGTAATCTAAGGAATGAGCGGCAGCATGTCCAACATCAGAATCTGGAAGTTTCGTTATAAAAACAGAATCTACACCAAAGATAGAGAGCGATACCGCTACGTTCGCTTCCCCTCCACAAAAGGTGGCATCCAAACTATCTTTCTGAAATAGTTTTGTATATCCAGGTGCTGCAAGCCGGAGAAGGATTTCTCCAAACGTTACTACTTTCATCAGCTATTCCTTTCAAATGACAACATATCTGGGTGTTGTCACAAATTCTATATCAACATCCTTGCTGACTTCTCTCAAAATAGTAATCATGCCAGCATTCTTCTTTTCTGCCAGTTCCCTCTCTGTATAGAAATTCATCTTCTGATCAGCATAGTTCTCATCGGGATTAACAGAATATCCATCCATTCCGGCAATATATATTTTTTTCACATCAAGCTTTAAAAGAAGTTTTGCAAGCATAAGGCCTGCGTTGTCTTCAACTGCTTCAACGAAATTAAGCAAATCTTTGTATCGCACCTGCAGATAGACATCAAGAGCGGGTATATTTGAAGTAACAATGCTCTTTGATCTCTTAACTGCTGGAAGATCGCGGTATCTCCTCAAGTTGCTGACAAAAAGAAAATCAGTTAGCGAATTATCATAATCATAATTGATACTAATCGTGATTACATCGTCTCGCTGCGCATAGGAAATGATCTGCTCTCTCTCTGTAACCGAACTTTGCCCTGGGGCAATCATCAAAACGCTTTTCCCAGCCAGTCTCGTTTTCAGATCAGACAAATGTGCTTCCTGCACACGATCTTTCTTCTGATACTTCAAATATAAATCCTCAATATAAGCCTTATCATATGAAACCTTCTTGTCTTCATCCATCATGTCGAAGATTTCATTCATATCTTCAAATGTAAGCGTTTTCTTCTCATCCAGATATCCAGCATAATTTGGGTGTGCGTTGTGCGCAGCCGAGATATAATTAGGAAGTGAATATCCCCAGTAGTTTCTTTCATAGAACGGGGTCAGGATCTTATCAATAATTGTAAGGAGAGGCTTAAGTTGATATTTCTTTCCAACATTCTCGTTAAGGTATTCAACAAACAACTCCGTGTTCAGATTACCGGCTCCACGTCCCATTCCCATGATTGATGAATCAATGATAAGATTCCGGCTGGTTTGAACTGTGGTGAGTTTCTGGGCGTTAGAATACGCAAGCTGCATATTATTGTGACTATGGAATCCGATCCAAATATTCTCTTTCAGATTATGCTCTACCATATAGAACAAACGAGTCAGATCTTTACCTTTCATCATTCCAAAGCTGTCAACAATATAGAATGCATAGGGTTCAAACTCATTAACAGCTCGGATGAGGGAAAGGAATTCCTCATCGATATAGCTAAGGGACACCATTGCCTGAATAAACACAAGATATCCCTTAGCTTTAATCTGCTTGCAAAGTTCCAGTGATTCCTTCAAATTCTTTTTGTGAAAAGCAACTCGGATACCATCAACGGAGGAGCCATCATAATCCGGAAGATCGTCAATGTTATATTCACTATAGTTCATCATAGCAACAAACAGTCTTCCATCCCTGTTTTCAGGAATGATTCTGGCGACTTCTCGGAGCGTGGTAAACTTAGTTACATCGGGATTATACTCAACCCTATTTGTAATAAAGCCACACTCAATGATTTCAACATCAGCCTCTACTAATCCGGCAGTTATCTTTTTTGCATTATCAAACCCAAACTGCCATTCATTGCAATAGCCGCCATCGCGTAAAGTGCAGTCGAGAACATGTACTTTGTTCATTATGGTCCTCCCATATAGTTTTTACTGATTGCTAATCTCGCCGGCTTCTATCTTGGAGGCAACAATCGCACGAACTTTCTCCAAATCATTAGGCGTATCCACAGCCACTGTTTCAGAATTCACTTCGATATACTGTACCTTATATCCATTTTCAATAAAGCGCAGGATCTCAATGTCTTCTACAGCCTCAACTTTGGCTTTACCGTACTTCATTCCATAATCGCAATAGAACTGAAGTGCATCAGGTTTGAAACCGTAAACGCACACCTGTTTATAATATGAATAGTCAATATTCCCTTTTGGATAAGGTGCAGTAGCACGAGTCAAATAAATGCCAATACCATCCTTGTTGGTAATAACCTTCGGAACAGTAAAGTTCACAGCATCCACAGGATCTTTGATCTTTGTCATGAGGTTGGAGATTTCGAGATCAGGGTTCGTGTAAAAAGGCGCTATAGCAGCTTTTATTGTCGAAGGCTCAAGGAGAGGTTCATCACCTTGGATGTTCACAATAAGATCTGCAGGAATCTTCCTGGCAACTTCTCCAATCCGATCCGTTCCCGTCTTGTGAGACTCAGAAGTCATAACGACCTCAACCCCAAGATCTTTACATGTGTTAAAGATCTTATCATCATCCGTAGCTACATAGACGGCATCAAAGTCTTCTACCTTCTTACACTGCTGAAAGACCCACCAGATCATAGGCTTACCACAGATATCTGCGAGGGGTTTTCCAGGAAAACGGGATGATTTGTAACGCGCGGGAATTACTCCAATAATTTTCATGACCTTTGTTGCAGAGAATTACTCTCTGTTCTCCTTTCCTTTGATGAGTTTATTTAGTTTCTTATTAAAATAAATAGGTTCCAATATTTCAAACGGTAAAAGCGCAATAATATTGGCCAATACCACTCCTATCCAGCTTCCTGTAATATGAACAAGCAAAAACGCTAATGGAATATCTACAACAGCTGCTACTCCCATCCAAATATTCTGTACTTTGTAATATGAGAAGCCATTTCCAAAGCTTGTATTTACATTGTGAACAACAAACATAAAATTCGAAATTGAAAAGATAAATGCAAACAAATAATTAACGTTAACCGTCGATTCTCCAAGCCATATATTCATCACCCACTGCAAAATTGGTATTACTACGCAATTAATTGCCAGACATGCAAACGTTAAGCATAGAAGCCTTTTATAAAGCCTCTTTATCCACGAGTAATTGCTTTCAACTTTAGCTTTTGTAACTGCCGACCATATCGGTGTTAACATGACTACAAATATTGAACTAATTCCATTATAGATTCGGTTATATGCCTGGAATTCAACGACATTATCGGGCAGGGTCAAATAACTAATCAGAAACTCATTTGTAGATGATATCACCATAAATATTATAGTAAGCCATAGTAGAACCAATCCTTCTTTGAAAATCGATAACGCAAACTCCCTGACATAGAAAGAGAGCCGGGGCAAGCACTGCGGTATCAGTTTGATGAAAACAATAACTGTCGCAATCAACAGAGGAAGATTAACCGCAAGAACATTGATAAAGGAGACCTTTAGCAGATTGCTCTCGTCCGTTTGGTTGCTCATCAAACATACAGCAATCAAAATGATGCTGTTTGATAATAAGGTCAAAAAGCTTACAACCCACGCCTTTTGAAACGCATACAAAATCGACTGAATAACCTTCAAAAGCAACTGCAGCACCATTCCTGTAAAGACAACCCTAAAACACGTGCTTAAAATTGAATGACTTAAAAGAGTGTCCGAAATATTCAGTATTGTATTCCAATTGGCAAAAGGTATAGCAATGAAACCAACCATCCAAACAAGTATCAGTATTCCTGCAAGGAAAAAATATGCAGAAGAGATATATTGTCTTGCCAGTTTATAATTCTTGTCTTTGATAGCATTGGGTAACTTATTTCGTAATCCATTACCAATGCCTAAATCGAACATCAAAAACCAGTTTAGAACCGATAAAATAGTTAGCCACGCACCTAGTACGGTTGAGTTCTGAAAGTACTGCATATAAATACGCAGCATCAAGAAATTGACCACTATCGCACCACCCTTGACGAATAGGCCGGCGACAGCATTTCCAATTATGGTTTTATCATCCTTATTAATTGTTCTTCCTAATAACTTCATATGGTTTGAACCCTCCGCGAATTTACGCTCTGACTTTCCTTATTTTTTCCGTCATGGATGAAGGCAAAATACGTTTTATTAGAATCCTTATCCTCATCTTTAAAAGAACAATATCATTTTCAAATTTTGAGGGTTTCAAAAAGTTATTAAGTCTCCTGATCTCACATTTTTCCTTGAAATAGTTGAGCGCACCTGTTTCTGACTTCCCGCCAATCTGATAATTTGCGATAACAACATCCACTTGAAGATATTCCACATTTGTCTTAAACAACTGAACACATTGATTGTAATCGGCGGCGTTTTTGTATTTAAGTTCAAAAGGATGTTCCATAATAAAGTCCCTTGAAGCAAAAAGAGCCTGATGGCAATATGGCATACTCAAAGTATTAGTTATCACATCCATAGATTGCGCTTTTACATGCTTCTTAAAAGTTTTACTTACGGAATAAACATCACCATAAACAAAGGTGTAATTATGATCCTCTATCTGCTTACCTAATTGAGCAAGAACGTCGGGTGAAGCAAACGTGTCTCCGGCATTCATAAAGCAACAGTATCGACCGGTTGCAATCTTTGCACCTTTGTTCATTGCATCATAGATACCGTGATCCTTTTCTGAAATTACTATTGTGATACCCTTAGTATCGAAAAAATCCTTTATATCATTAACTACTTGAATCGTATTATCTGTAGACAAGCCATCAATGATAATGTATTCATAATCATCATAAGTCTGTTTATAAACAGATTTCATTGTTTCAGAAATTAGATCAGCAGCATTAAAGCAGACTGTTATGATTGAAAACAATGGCATATAATCTCCTACCGTTGAGTTTTCCCAAGCCTGAAATTTGAGAGTACCCACATCCAAATGAATGCATAGACTAGAGAAGTTTCAAAAAATGGACTGAGCTGAATCGTAAAGAACATACAGACACAAAGCATCACTTGAATGCTTAACTCATATGAATTGTTAGGAGCATTTAAAAAAACAGCTCGTTTGCGACCAATTAACATGGAAATGATAAAGATTACAAATAGCCCTCCTATCATGCCAAAATCTATCACCATATCGCCAACAACAGTAACCCAAGACGCTCCTGATCCATCAAAAGCACGACCGCCAACAACCGTCGCCGCTCGAACTGCATCATTAGTAGACTGCACAATGTTTTGGAAAAACTGGCTGCGGCGTGCAATATAATGTAATTGAACTAGTCCAAATGAATGAGGACCATGGAATTGTTCAACAAGCAATGCTACATTTTTAAATTGTGCACTATAGTAATTTAAAACCTGAAATACAAGGGAACCGAAAGCACCAAAATTATCGTAAAATGGCTTAGCATTTTCTGTTAATGTAAAGCTATCATTTAAGCCGGAAATTACAAGCATTGTATCAAAGTTCTTGAAGCGGTTTCCAATGATATAGTTTGAATATCTTAAAAAGGCAATTACTCCTGCAACAATTACAGCTGTAATGGCAACTCGTTTTCCACGTCCTGATTTATTGGCCAACAATTCCCTAACAGTAGGTACATTTTCATCAATTGTATACGGTTTATATAACAGTAAACAGATAAGCGCAATTAAAGCAAAAATTAGATTCAATCTACCTGATAAGAAGATTACAGGTAAAACATATAGAATCAAGGCGAAAAATGCTTTAATTGGAATTCTACGATTCTCTGATTTTGCTTGAAATCCAATTTTTAAAAACAGCGGTAAGCCTAGTGGTGACAGGAACGATCCAATTATACCCATAAACGAACTGTGAACATCGGATCTATTTGCACTAAGGAAACCGTTTAATCTTATAATATCGTAAAGCCTAAGAACGGCTCCGAGAACAGTCAAAAATAATAAGATGTTATCATTTACTCTGATTTTTTTCCCGGACGACGTATCGATTTTTGTTCTCATACCAAATGACCTTCCGAGAATATACACACAAAAAAAAGCAACGATGTATAGCCAGGTTTTTAGTCCAGGCACATAGAAATAGGAGATACCCGAGAACAGGTAAATCCCCAACATGGCTGTCCATGAAATGATGAGCCAAAATAGGTCATTTATTATAATATTGGTATTTCTCTTGTATATGATCCATATAATCAATCCGTACAGAACAAAATACGGAATCAACATGTAAACCATTTATATGTACCCTCTTCGTTTTTGTAAGATTAGTGCTTTTCAGATAATATCTATCATTAGCTATTTATCATTCTTTTCGCCCATGAAGCTGCTTCTTCGATGGATTTAAAGATCTCAATAGCATCGTCCTGCAAGGATGGGAAATTATAGAAAATTGCCTTATCTTTTTCGTTAATTATTATGGCCCCACATAGGGAGTCATTATATACGCCTTCTAACAGCGTAGTAGACTTTCGTGAAAGGCAGATATTCCCCTGGATTGCATCAGTCAAATCCTGTATTACCTCGATTTTCCCATTAAACTCTTCGTAATCAGAAAGATTATCTTTTGGATGATGCTTTATGCATAGTTTTGTATTGGCAAGGTAATCTAACAGTCCTTTGAGAATTTGGATATTAACCTCCGGTTCCCTTGGTTCAGAAAAATATACAATTTTTCGTTCAGTTAAACTCTTCGCAGACTTTACTTTAAACATCCCTTCAACGATCTCTTTATTAAACACAAACTTGTTTGTGCCATAAAGATTGTTAAGATGCTTTGCTGCATTTTCACTCATCGTATAGAAGGTGTTTCCAGTAAAGCAATGTGGGAATTTATATCCGTACTCAATGCCATGAGGTATACATATAGTATCAATTCCGGCTTTTTTTGCTTCCTCTTCTTCTGCTAATGCATATAGATCCAAATTATTGCCACTAATAAATTTTCCTTTCCACGGAAGTGCAAAGAGTTCTCTAAGAAGGAATTGATAGAATTTAGCTGCAAGCAGTCTGTTTGTGAAAAAATCTAATATATATGGTAGTGAATAGTTAAACCCCCATTTCAGCAAATTGTCATATAGTGACGTTAGAGATTTTTTTGCTTCACGATTTGCTTGTTGCAAACATCTAATTCTTGTCGATAGTGGAAAGAATGTATAGAAATCGCCAGTACCAACCGAATCTTCATAAAACATTTCTCTACTATCATTTTCTTTGATTTTCCCTTTTGCAGCAGGAGTTCTTAATACTACAACATCCTTTTCAAAGACGACTTCACGATTTCTATATTTGTTTTGCAATTGCTTGAAAAACAGATATCCTGTAGCACCATCAATTTTTATCCTTTTTTTTATAAATGATTCTTTTTTTTCTTTATTCTTTCCACATACAGCAATTCCTAAAGATACCGCAGCGTCAATAGTATAGTTTCGGATTTCAAAATTTTCTTCTGCAATGTCTATCTTTTCAACATTGTTATGTGCCAAAAAGAATTCTATAGCAAGTTTCTTCTGGATCATATTTGAAAAGAGAATATCGTCAAACACTTCTCCAGTATAAAAAGTATCTGCCAGAGCATTTGAGTGCTTATAAAACTGAATCGTGAATAAATCTTCAAAAGGTGTTTCCTCATAATTTATTTTGTAAATGCCGTTTTCCAAATGACAAATATTCATTGCACTTTCTCCTGTGCGATTTTAATATTATTTACGCAAATATGCTCTAAATTATTTTAAAGTTCTTTAAAGCATATTATTGACTGAATCAATTAACCAATCCCCGTTAAAGTAAAACGAAATAATTTCAGTTACCTCCGGCATGTCAACGTCTCCATAATTGTATCAATATATTTTCGTGTGCATATAGAACGCTCTAAATGATCCGTAACGTACTTTCTTGCGTTAGTTCCTAGTTCTTTCCTCAACTCTTGATCTTCATATAACCTAAGGATATTTGCCGCTAGCTGTTCTGAATCACCAGCAACACTAAATAAACCAGTTCTTTCGACACTTATAATCCGTTCCATTTCAGTATCTCTATCAAAGCTTGCTAAAACCGGCGTTCCCGTTGCCATAATGCTCCATGTTTTACTCGGCATTGCGCTACCACCGAATCCTTTTTTACATGGGACAATGGACGCATCACCCAAACTGTAAACATAAGACACTTCACTATATGGCTGAATAGGGAAGAATTTCAAATTATCCAATCCTGCTGCCAACTTCTTATATTCTTCCTCTTGGGCACCCTTACCAAATATAAGAAATTGGATTTCATTTTGATTTTTCAGTTTTTTTGCTGTTTCAATAATTACTTCTATATTCTGCGCATAGCCAAGGTTTCCAGCATAAACAACAGAAAACTTATCGTTTGATATGCCAAATTTCTCATAAAGATAGTTTTCTTCCTTGCGTATCGGGCGAACTGTCTCTGAATCGATCCAGTTAGGTACAACGATTATTTTCTCGGGGTCTACACCTTTTTTTACAATATTCTCCTTGATGTCATTTGAAATAACAATTATTCGATCTGCATATCTATATGTAAAATTCTCAATTTTTTTCCCAATCTTAAAAATTATAGAGCCTTCGCTTGTCATTCCTGCCCCGACGAACGAGTCTGGGAATACATCTTGTAAGTTATAGATAAATGGAATCTTCTTTCTTTTTTTGATTATTGCTGCCATTGCGCCCTGTGTTGGCGGAGTAGATTGGACAAATATTGCGTCAGCATCAACTTTCGAGGATACACGAATGAACTTGGCATTCATTCGCATATAACGCAATGCTCTTTTTATCGAGTTTTTTCCTTCTCTTGGAATGTTCAGCCGAGCTATCTCCAACTTGCCATCGATCTTCTTTTCTATTTTCCCCTTATAGGACTCCCGAATATCATCTGTCACGCCTCTTGTAGGTAAGGGAACATACAGCTTTACATTCATTCCAGATGCTGCGAAATCCTCATATAAATTTGTAGATAAATATAAACTCGCTGCTACCTCAGGTTCATAATACGCACTATATACTAATAGATTCATTTCATCTAATCCTCTACACTAACTATATTAATAGTGTTACAGCATCTCTCAGAAATTGTAGCAGCATCATCTGCATTCATGCCCTGAGCAATTACAAAACCCACGCGGTCATTACTACTCTTGATCTCACTAACATGCTCACCCACACTATGAACCACACTTACCTGAACAACCCCGAGCGTCTTCTCAGCTTTTTCTATTCCTTCAATACTTTCTATTGTCCCCTCTCCTGTCTGGAAGTATCTTATAGCAGATCCCTTATTCCACTTTGGCTCCAGATCCGGCTTCTCACCAAGAGCAATTCGGATACTTGCATCAACCATATTGACACCAGTAGATAGCGGAACCAAATGCGTAGTAATGCAATCGCCACCTAAGCGGGCACCAAGTTCAACAATCTTTGGGCCGTCCTTAGTTACCTTTATCTCTGTGTGAGAGGGGCCATTGGATATACCAATCGCCTTATTAGCAGCAATCGCCACTTCAGAAATTCTTTGCCTAACGTCCTTTGCAAGTCTACTTGGTTGAGTATGCCCCATCTCCACAAAGTAAGGAGCCCCCGTAGTCAACTTGTCGGTGATTTGAATAACATGGACATCTCCATCAACAGCGAGCGTCTCCACACTGACTTCTGGGCCTTCCATGAATTCTTCAACAACGATTTCTCCTCCACGAGAGAACTTGACCGTATAATCGTAAGCGGCATCGATATTACTATCATCCTTTAATAGATCTACTCCTCGACTGCCGGAATTATCCGCAGGTTTCACGATGCATTTATAACCAGCAGCTTTAACTTTCTCTACAGCCTCGATAAATGCTTCTTTCCCTTTCACACGGAAATACATAGGAACTGAAACCCCTGCTTCCTTCAGTGTATCACGCATAAAAGCCTTATTTGTGGCCTTCAAAGCTGTATCTCTCGAAACACCAACAAGTCCCAATGCTTCGCTCACAACCGCCACAGTCTGCATCGGCATATCGGAAGCAAGGGTCATTATTCCATCTATCTGATGCCTCTTAGCCGCTTCAAGCACGGCCTCAGTGTCAATGGTGCTTATAACTTCCTTAACCACGTCATCAACACTAAAACCAACTGCTTCTGGATTCATATCCACAGCTATGACCGCAAGGCCCATCTCTTTCGCTTTCTCAATCGCCGGGAGCTGCAAAATACTAGCCCCTAGAATCATAATTTTCTTCATGCTTTACTTCACTTCTGTTTTAGTTCCGTCTTTTTCTAGAACGTATGTATCTTCTACATTCGCATCCACGCGATTGACATTCTTATGGCCAAGAACAGTTGCAACGGTCATAAAGATAATCTTAATATCGAACCACAAAGAAAGATGATTGACGTAGTAGATATCATTTTTAAGTTTCTCTTTGGTGAGTACAGAGTTTCTGTTAACTGACTGGTTATAACCAGTGATACCCGGTCGTACCGTGAGAACAATTCTCTCCTCATTTGTATATTTATCTAAATACATAGGTGTATCTGGTCTCGGTCCAATGAAAGTCATATCTCCTTTTAGAATATTGATAAGCTGTGGGAGTTCATCAAGGCTTGTTTTTCTCGCAAATTTTCCGAACTTTGTTACACGCGGATCATTATCTCCGTTATATGTAGATCCATCCGCCAAACGAATATCCGGCGCATCGACTTTCATAGAACGAAGCTTAAACATCTTGAAAGTTTTGCCAAATCGTCCGATTCTGTTTGCCATATAAAAAATCGGGCCATTATCTTCTTTCTTTATAAATAGAGCTGAAATGCCTATTACAATTCCGACTGGCATCATCAAAATTGCAGAAAATATAATATCAAAAGTTCTTTTAATAAATCTGTATAAAAAATTGCCTGACGGCCTCATATTATTTGACATAGTGAAATAACTCCTGATACTTATTTGCATCGAGATCTTTTTTATAATCCTCCATCATCACTCTAAAATCTCCAAATTCAGGAACAAAGCCGAAATCTTTTTTAGATCTCTCCATTGAAAAAAGATAGGATGGTGTATTATTTGTAATCTCTGGCTTATATATAATTTTTGATTTCTTGTCTGGACTCGGGGCCCATAAGTCTGCAATAATTTCCGCTTGCTGTTGAAGGGTAACACTGTGACCAGACGTCATATTATATAGACCATAGGTCTTATCACTCTTCATTGCAAGATAAAAAGCATGTGCAACATCCTTAACATACACAACATCTCTGCTCAGATTCGGATCGCCGAAAATACAGATATCTTTGCCCTTAGATGCATTGTCAATAAAAATCTTCAAGCCAGACTTACGCAGAGTGCCATTAATAAAAAGGGAATCATGAGGTCCTACACCATAAACAGGTGGAAAGCGGAACCATGCACACTGCATCCCATGCTGCTGATTGTAATACTCCATAGTGTCATTTGCTGCATTTTTCGAGAAAACATAAACAGCGTGGTCACCAGTATAAATAAAATCACGTGGCTCATCTTCCGTAATGACGTGCTTTCCCCATGCTCCACGAACGTCTGCGTATGAGCAGTTTGAGATAACCTTCTTAATTCCATTCTTCCGGCAATATTCAAGAACATTAATCGTGCCAATAGTATTAATCCTAAAGTAATCAGCAGCGTTTTCCTCTTCATCTAGGTTTACTTCTGCATTGGATGGCAAAAGACCACCCAGAAGGATTACACCCTCAACTCCCTCAGTAGGAAGCTGTGCAAAATCCTCTGCATACGCGAGGTCAACGTTATAATATTTGACACCCAATTTATCATAATGTCCTTTGAATTTACTATTCCTTCCAGTTACCGCAACTTCACAACCTTGTTTAAGAAATTCTTCTACAGTGTAAACACCTATGAAACTAGATGCACCAATAATAATATACATGTCATTCCCCTTTCATTGTGGGGAATAAACCCTCCCCATAATAATTACATTCTCATATCTTCCATTTTGAAAATGGTGGTCTATCAAAATTCCCTCTTTCTCAAAGCCTGCTTTTTCATAGCAACGAATAGCTCTACGATTTGACTCAAATACATGCAAGTAAATCCGATGAAAGTTTAAATGTAAAAATGCATAGTTTACCAGGGTTACCACAGCATCTTTACCGTACCCCCCCCCCGAATATTTCCCCCAGACTGATGTACAGCTCAGCATTAGAATTTACATGATCGAAATTCTTTAAGCCAATTGTCCCTATCGCTTGCCCGGATTCTTTTTCATAAACCATAAATATTTTTCCATTGGGATTTTTTGACTGTCGTTCTACCCACTCTTCATGTTCATATTCTGAAATAGGGTACAGAGTTCCTGTTAACGGCCGAAGTTCTTCTTTGTTAACCCATTCGTAAATTTTTGAAGAATCTGATTTGGTAATACCTTTTAGAACTACCTTTTCGCCTGAGATCATATTCATTCTCCTATATATTATTCCACACACTTATTGAAGCACTCAATCACATACTCCACATCCTCATCGGACAACAGCGTATGCAACGGCAGCGTAATCAAGTTATGATAATAGTCATAGCTATTCGGATAATCCTTAATATCCACACCGTTCCCCTTATATGCCGTCATCATCGGCAGAGGTTTATAGTGGACATTCGTTGCAACACCCATCTCCGCCATCTTCTCAATAATCTCGTTACGCTGTGCCTCAGTAATTCTAGGCACACGAATTAGGTAGAGATGATTGGAACTATCCATGTTCTCGGTATGATGAACCATGTGAGAAACACTCAGTTCATCACAAACAGCGTCATACTTCGCCATCATCTGCGCACGGCGTTCGAGTAATCTGAGGTACCGATCCAGTTGTCGCAGACCAATCGCCGCCATAATGTCAGTCATATTGCACTTATACCAAGGTCCGATAATATCGTATTCCCAAGCACCAATCTTCGTCTTGGCAAGAGCATCTTTGTTCTGACCATGGAGAGACAACAACTGATACATATGGTAAATCTCAGCATCATTAATCCCGGGAATCGGAAGCCAGGTAGAGGCTCCTCCTTCCGCTGTAGTTAAATTTTTCACCGCATGAAAGCTAAAACTAGTAAACTGAGCGATTGCGCCACAGTATTTCTTCTCTCCGCCAACTACACGGCTGGCACCAAGACTGTGCGCACAGTCGGCAACGACCGCAACCTTACCCAGAGCTTTTTGAATACGGGATGACAAATTATTCAACGGATCGCTGTGATCATCCATAGGAGTGAATAGGTTCTTTTTTCTCTCAACAATTTCAAAAATGCGGTCGTAATCGCAGACGATGCCACCAAGATCGACTGCTATGATAGCTTTGGTCTTATCTGTGATAGCCGCCTCCAGCTTCTCATAGTCCATTTCTGGCATATGAGTGACCGGGTCGCCGTCCTTCTGGATATCTACAAAGACAACCTTTGCACCACAATGGATTACAGCAGAAGCAGAAGCCGTATATGTATAAGCCGGAACAATAACCTCATCACCGGGTCTTACGCCGAAAATTCTTAGATTCAGTTCTTCCGCAACCGTAGCGGAGTTTAAGCACACGACACGGTTGGAATACTTCTTAACGTTCTCTTCAGTATTACAATCAACATCTGTTCTTCCAGTCTCAATATACACAGCAAGGCGGCGCTCCAGCAGCTTTGTCCGAGGACCGGTTGTGATCCACCCCGAACGCAACGCTTCCACCACTTCAGCGATTTCCAATTCTGTAATATCTGGCGGACTGAATGGGATAGTTTTCTTATTTTCAACAGACATGATTGATGTCCTTTCTGCTCACTCAAATTATTTGTTTTAAAAGAAATTGGGAGTTACTCCGGTTTGTTTCTCATACTCCTTTGCCCACTTACTATCAAGATCAGCAACAGGAGCTTTCCATGGTTTCAATTCAAGAACAACAATATCATCATGTGCACTTATGGAAGTAACCGAACAGTTCTTGTCAAAATCGCTGTCTGTGAAATTTTCCTTGCTTGTAAACTCTTGTTTTTTATCCTCCAAAACACAGATAAACTTGCCGTTGATTTTTTCTAAAACTGTACTCAGTTCAAAATTCATTATTCCATCCGCCTTTACTATATTTGGGTAATTCTTAAAGAACGACAATTAGCCGAGAGTGCTTCCACTTCGGCTAATTCAACCTCCTTATCAAAATTTTGTACGCCTATCAGATTGGGTCAAAATAAGCTATTCCAGAAAAACACTGAGATTTTTCATGGTGCCTTGACCTTCGCCTAATCCCGTACAAAACCTCATAACGAAATTGACTTAACCTTCAACAACCCTTGAAAAATCAACATTTTTCTTGGTTGTATCTATTATACAATACGGTCCAACAATGCTCATGTCACCTTTTAGAATATTAAACACTTCCGGCAACTCGTCCATACTCGTAGAACGAAGGATGCGTCCAAATTTAGATAATCGTTGATCATCTGGTAGTAAATTACCGGAAGCATCTCTTTTATCCGTCATAGAACGAAACTTGTAGAGTTTAAATATCTTTTCGTCTTTTCCAGGTCTTTCCTGTTGGAATAATACAGGTGAACCCAACTTTATCCTCACAAGGAATGCTATGATCAGATATAGCCACCAAAAAATAATCAGGGCAAGAATTGCACATAAGATGTCAAGCCATCGCTTTATATATTTCTTATACATATTCTATGTCTCCGCATTACTTTTCTAATTACTTTTCTTACTCAAAGCAGGCCCGGATTGTCTCAATAACCAGATCCTGCTCTTCAAGCGTCATCTTATTATCACTCGGCAAACAAAGGCCACGATGGAAAATATCCGCCCCTACATCCACGCCTTTTCCGGCAATATATGCGTTTGTTCTACCTCTTCCGTTGCCCTCTCTTGTGACGAATCCATTCATCCGGTAAATCGGTTGCATATGCATAGGTTTCCAAATTGGACGGCCTTCCGCATTATATTTGATCAACGTCTCCAAGATTTCTGTAGGGCAGCTCTTTCCATGTTCAGCGGTATACAATGCTTCGCACTCACCCCGAACCTGCTTACACATGGCAGTTTCATCAATCAGGAGACAAGAGAGCCAGAAATTCGGCTCTGAATTCTCTGCATCAAACGGATTCATGCTTACAGGAAGCCCCTGAAAGCCCTCTTGATACCTTTTATAGATTGTTTTCTTCTGCTCAATATGCTCTGAAAGATAGGGCATTTGACCGCGTACAACGCCTGCAATCACATTACTCATGCGGTAATTGTAGCCGAGTTCCTCATGCTGATACCACGGTGCGTTTTCACGGGATTGCGTAGACCACTTTCTCACTTTGTTGGCCGCTTCCGGATCATCGGTCAGCAACATGCCGCCTGAAGAGCCGGTAATAATTTTGTTGCCGTTGAATGAGATGGCATTATAAGAACCAAAAGTTCCTGTCTGGACCCCTTTATACGTTGCGCCGAAAGATTCCGCCGCATCTTCGATAATTACAGCATGATTTTTCTCACAAACCGCCTTGATTTCGTCGATTTTACCCGGAGTGCCGTATAAATGGGCGATTACAACAACCTTAACATCCGGATAGAGTTCAAATGCCTTTTCAAGCGCAACTGGATCCATATTCCACGTATCATATTCCGTATCAATAAATACCGGTATTCCGCCCTCATACACGATGGGATTTACAGTTGCATCAAATGTCATATCGGAAGCAAATACTTTATCTCCGGGCTTTACTCCAGCCAGTTTCATGGCCATATGTAGCGCAGCGGTTCCGCAAGACAGCGCTACCGCATATTTAACGCCGACCATCTCACTGGCCATTTTTTCAATTTCATTAATGTTTTCTCCAACGGTTGACATCCAGTTCGTTTCATACGCCTTTCTGACATATTCAAGCTCCGGACCATGCATCGTCGGACTTGCTAGCCATACCTTGCGGCTAAATGGCGCGATGCGTTGAATGGAATTACTATTTTCATGAAACATTTTACGATTTCCTGACTCCCTATATTATCCCAACGTTATGAATTAATTTTCGATTCTATTGAAAATACAATCCCCTGCTCGGGTTTACAGTCTGACAGCACATGCGAATTCCATCCACAATGAAACTGCCGTGCGAACTCCGAATGATAGATAGCAATATTTTCCATATTAGAGTGATTGTATTGAATAAATAACGATTTTTGCATAAGCTTCGCCATTTCGGGAAACGTGACACAGAAGAATCTGTCGTACCACTCCCCAAATGGTAAAATATTATGTCGTTTGCCGCTGTGGGAACGAGTTCTCTGCTACGATTCCCTTGCAGACAAAGTACGGTGTTAATTATATTCATTCCTGGTAACTTTGTCAACGTTTTATAAGGAAACACATCCGACGGTTTTGGTACATTTTTTTCTTTCTCGTCAACCCAAAAATGGATAACATCAAGAACAGGATCTGTGCAATATCCTGCATCTCAACAGATTGATTCTTTAAAACGTTCATAATTTATCTGTCTGCTTCCCCTCCCCGTTGCATTTGCGCCCGTTTAATGGTATCCTGATAACATCTTAAAAATATTCCAAAACAACGAAAGGCACGGAGACATGAATACGGATTATTACATCATAGAATATAGAGAACGCAGAAAATTCAAACGAACTGCCATCACAACGGCAATTTGTGGCGGGCTCGCTCTTCTTGCAGTCGGAATCTTTCTGGTCTGCAAATATATCATACCGGCGGAGAAAATATCCGAAATCTATACGGACAAGCTATTTTACTATGTCACTTGGTTGGTCAAAAAAGCAATCAGCTATTTTCCCTTCTCGATTACAGAAATCGCACTCTATACATGTATCATAGCAATCGCAGTCATGCTGATCAAAATGATCATCAAAACGGTGTGCGCCATCCGCGGGTATTTTATACAAAAAAAGGCAGAAGATCCAATCGGTAAAATGTCCCTGCTGCGTCCCGCGGCACAATTTGCGCTCCGACTCACCAGCATATTCTGCATCCTATTAACAGCCTTTTTCCTGTTCGGAGGCATCAATTACACAAGCCTCACATTTGCAGAAAAAGCAGGATACGAATTGGAAGGAAACGACGTCAATCAGCTCCGCCAGCTATGCACCTTATTAGGATCAAAAGCCTCCTCTGCCCGATTGAAACTCGAACAAAATGCAAATGGAACAATCAATGACAAATATTCCGAATATAACCTTTTCCGGCTCACAGACGACGCATTAGAAGCATATCAGAACCTACCGGAAGAATACGATTATCTCAAAAAAGAATATCCTCGTGTCAAACCGGCAATCAGTTCAGTTGTCATGTCGAACATCCATATCACAGGAATATATCCATACATTTTACCGGAAGCAATCATAAACGCGGAAACACCTATCATGTGCCTGCCGCATACGATTTGTCATGAAATGGCCCACCAAAGAGGCTTTGCAAGAGAAGACGAAGCCAATTATATCGCATATCTCGCCTGCATCAGTAGCGACAACCCGCTGTTCGTATATTCCGGGTACTATACGGCCTTCACCTATGCTATGAACCAACTCTTCCTTTATGACCAAAATGCTTGCGAAGAAATCGTAGCAAAAGTAAATAGCGGCATATGGCTGGACAGCATAGAAGAAGGCAATTTCTGGAAACAATATCAAACAATTAGCAGCGAATTTAGTAGCAATATAAATAATACATATCTCACGATCATGGACGTCGATGACGGTGTACATAGCTATGGCCGGATGATCGATCTGATCCTTGCCGAAGCAAAACGAAACGGCACGATAAAATAATCAAGGCGCTGGCGTCTCTACAGGTTCGGCAGAAATTGTTGGTTCCGGCTCCAGTGTCTCTGTCGGCGGAACAGGTGTTGGCGTTGGCGTCGGTGTATTGAGATCAGGCGTCGGCGTAACATTCGTGCGCGTCGAAATCGTCACCGTGTATACATATTCACCAATCACCATAAATCGTTCGGTATCGATACTGGTAAAATCCAGCGGAATCCGGTATTCCCCCACTCCGAGTCCAGTAAGATCGAGCATCGGTCCAAGAGAGGCCACCGAAAGCGCATTTAAGTCTGAGGCTTTGCCTTTAACACGGATCGAAAACCGCTCCGGAGTAAAATCATATACATATGCCGTCGTATCTTTTCCCGGCGTACTGATCGACGAATTTACATCCACGGAATAAGACTTCACTTCATATCTCAAAATTTCCACCATCACTTGAAGCTGCGCTATTTTATACGCTGTCACATCCTCGGGAAGGTACTGCGAGAGGTCAAACGTTTTAACCACATTCTCAGAAGCACCAGAAATATCAATGTTTCCAACATCAATCGATGTAATATTCCGAAGCTCCGACGCGGAGCCACGCAAGAGGACCATTTCCGGCGAGATCGTCTCCTTATTCAGATAATAATCATCATGTGGCGTTCCCGTAATACTATAATGAACGGGCACACGCTTCGCGACTTCGATTTTAACGGAAATTTTCTCCGTATCATACCGGGCTGTCGCGTCTTCTCCATTTGTCAGAATAAAGCGGCCAATGAAAGAACCCGTCCTGTTCGAATCAATCGAATCCTCCGCAAGGCTGTCTGCGAGGCGCACCTTGATGCATTCAATCTCATCGATTTCGGACGCAAATCCAGAAATCTGTACGCTGCTCGGTTCAGCTGTCACAGAAAGGAACTCATATCCTTCGCGCAGCAAGCTATTGTCATATTCCACAATCACGTCCACATTACGCTGCGTTACCTGATCAAATTTTAAATCAATCGTCTTAGGATAATAATCTTCTATTTTAATGCCAAGTCGGGAACATTCCGGTTCGCTGACCTGCAGCGTCGTAGTACCCGCTGTTGTAATCTTTGAAAAATCCACCGCCGCGTAAAGGTCAGAAGTTGTAAGATTTCCGATGATATCCGAACGTCCGGAAGCCTTCACCGTAATGTTTTCAGGATATGATGAAGTCTGGTCATTGAGCCCGTGTGAAGAAGGGGCATTACGGTTTAAAATCGTAAGCGGGATCTCAAGAGAACGCGTTTCTTTCGGATTCGTATAATTCAGCACCAAAAGCCATGATACGATACCGAGCAGAATCGATACAACGACATAAAAACTTTTACTCTTCAAAATTTTATCAAGCTTTGCCTTTGCCATTGCCGTCACCCTCCTGATGTTGTTTAGACTTCCGATCGATCCATTTTAACAGTCCGGCAACCTTGCCGCCGTTTTTCTTTCCCCTCTCCTGCGGCGCAAGTCCTTCTCTCAAAAGCTTCCGTAAAACGTCCGGCGTAATATTTCTGGTCAGCACGCCGCCGCGCGCTATGGAAACATATCCCGTTTCCTCTGATACGATCACAGAAATACAATCCGTACTTTCACTGATTCCGATCCCTGCGCGGTGACGCGTGCCGAGATCTTTATTCAAATGCAGATTATTGGAAAGCGGCAGATAACAGGCTGCCGCATAAATTTTATTTTTGCGAATAATCACCGCCCCATCATGGAGTGGGGTGTTTTTTATAAACAACAGACGAAGCAGCTGGGCAGAAACGGCCGAATCTATAATTGTACCCGTCCGGATTACTTCACTCAAATTTGTTTCCCGTTCAAATATGATCAGTGCTCCCGTCTTTTCCTCCGCCATCGCGGAAGTCGCCTTTACGACCTCTTCTACTAGGACACTGGTATCCGCAGTGTTCTGATTACTTGCCGTGAAAAGTTCCCGGATCTGACTTTTGCCGATCCCCTCCAAAATTCTGCGCAGTTCCGGCTGAAACAATACGATCAACATCACAGGCAAAACTTCAATCACCATTTTCAATACAAAAGAAACGGTGGAAAGGCGGAGCAAATCGGAAACGAATGCCGCAAGCAAAATCAATATAACACCTTTAATCAGCTGGAATGCCCGTGAATCGCGCAGCAACGTAATCAGCAGATAAAATACATACGATATCATCAGGATATCAATAATAATCCTAAAAATATCCCAAACGCTGCGAATCCCGAAATATTCTACTATGAAAGTCGTCACGCTGTTGAAATTCAACGATGCCAGCTGCATAAATAAAACCTTCCTTTAAAGAGTCATCAGATATTGTATAAGAACAAACAACGTCGTGGCCACCATAGATATGGCCAATATAAAACATATTATCCTGATGAGAAATTTATTAAAGTTTTGTCTTTTGTTTGTTTTCTTACTCATCCGGCCGTCACACCTCCGTATCCCGGTCTTCGTCCGGCGCAGTTGAGCTGCCGTCAGCAGAAGCATATTTTACTTCTACAGATGCCACTGTATAATTAAAAGATTTGATCTCTTCATCCATTTTATCTGTGATCGCCTGCAACGCTGCCTCCATCTTGGCTTTCACATTGTTGCACATCTGTGTGACCTCCAGGCGCATATCGCGTAAATGTTTGTTTTTATCTACAATATTCACACGTAAAATTTCCGATTTTTCTTCCAGTGCCTGTCGTTCTCTTTCGGCCTCCGTTTTTGCACGGTTCACAATCTCCCGCGCCGTATTTTCGGCGTTGATCAACGCATCGGCAACTTTTGTTTTTTCCTCCTGAAGCACGATATAGGAAGAAGAAAGCTGGTTGTATTGCGCCAGCAAGCTATTATACGAATCCGCGAGTTCTCCGTAAGCTTCCCCTAGCTTAATAATCTCATTGGTGTTAGCCTCGATGATCTCCGTATAATGCCGATTGAGCGCCTCCAGATATTCGGTAACGTATTTCTTCCTGTATTTCTTCAGAGGCACATCAAACGTTTTCGGCTCGCATCTCCCCTCGGTCAAAATGGTTTCTTTGTCAAACGGCTGCACCGGTTCAAGAGTTTTGATCTGAAACTGATTCTCCAATGTCATTCCTCCTCACATATTTATCGAGCAGGGTGCGCAACTCTTCGATCGGACGGAGTCCGATCAGCCGCTGTTCCGTAATCCCGTCTACTAACAACGCCAGCGTGGGCACACTCGAAATCCGGAATTCTTTGATCGTTTTCGGGCACTCTTCCACATTCACAGTTCCGATCAGCAGGCAGCCTTCGTATTCCTCTGCAAGTTTGTCCAACACAGGCCCAATGGTCCTGCACGGACCGCAATTGGGCGCCCAGAAATCAACCAGAATCGGAACTCTGCTCTTTATAATAATCGTATTGAAATTCTTATCGCTGAAACGTATGATTTTATCGGAAGCCATTGATTCTCACCTAGGATTTATACAAAATTAGTCTCACCGATTTAGTATAAATCATACACAATCTTTCGTCAACCGGATTTCTCTGTCTTTCCGGTATTTTACATTAAAACAATCCGCTAATATGCCCGTTTTCATCGACGTCGATCCGCTCCGCAGCAGGCGACTTCGGCAAACCCGGCATGGTCATGATGGAACCGGTAAGCGCTACAATAAAGCCAGCGCCAGCTGAAATTTTCAGGGCGCGAACCGTGACTTCAAACTCCTCCGGGGCACCTATTTTCGTCATATCGTCGGAGAAACTATATTGCGTTTTTGCTACACAGACCGGCAAGTTTCCATACCCGGCCGCTTCGATCAGCTTTTTCTGTTTCAGCGCCTCCGACGTATATTGTACCCCCGTGCCATGATAGATTTTTCGTACAATTGCGTTCAATTTTTCATCGAGGCCTGCCGCGTCTTCATAACAAAATCGGAAATGATTCTGTGCTTTGTGATCCTCACAAAGCCGGACAACTTCCTCTGCAAGCTGTACTGCGCCTGCGCCACCGCGTGCCCAAACATCGGAAAGGGCAACATGGACGCCCAGTTCGCGGCACTTGCTTTCAATCAGATCCAGTTCCGCCTGACTATCCTGCACAAAGCGGTTAATCGCAACAACGCACGGCAACCCGTAAACATCCTTGATATTCGAAACATGGCGTAGCAGATTCGGAAGGCCCTTCTCAAGCGCTGCAATATTTTCACCGGCCAGCTCGTTTTTTGGGACTCCGCCATGCATTTTCAAAGCGCGTACCGTAGCTACAATAACTACCGCAGACGGCCGAAGCCCCGCAGCGCGGCATTTAATGTCTAGAAATTTCTCCGCGCCGAGATCCGCGCCGAAGCCGGCTTCCGTTATAGCATATTCCCCAAGTTCCATCGCCGTTTTTGTGGCAATTACAGAATTACAGCCATGTGCGATATTGGCAAAAGGTCCGCCGTGTACAAGTGCGGGCGTTCCCTCCAGGGTCTGCACTAAATTTGGCTTCATAGCATCTTTCAGGAGCGCTGCCATTGCGCCTTCGGCTTTTAGCATGGAAGCCGTAACGGGCGCTTCATCATATGTATAGCCGACGATCATTTTACCCAGTCGCGCTTTCAGATCCGTAAGAGAGGAAGAGAGACACAATACCGCCATGACTTCCGATGCGACAGTGATATCAAATCCATCCTCACGCGGCACTCCATTGACGCGTCCGCCAAGGCCGTCTGTAATATAGCGAAGTTGGCGGTCGTTCATATCTACACAACGCTTCCACGTGATACGCCGCGGATCGATATGAAGCGCGTTTCCCTGATAAATATGATTATCTAGCATTGCTGCCAAAAGATTATTCGCAGCCCCGATCGCATGGAAATCTCCGGTAAAATGCAAATTGATATCTTCCATCGGGACTACCTGCGCGTATCCACCCCCCGCAGCGCCCCCTTTGATTCCGAACACAGGGCCCAGCGACGGTTCGCGCAGTGCTACGACAGGTCGTTTTCCGATTTTGCGCAAGCCATCTGCAAGGCCGATTGTCGTCGTCGTTTTTCCCTCTCCCGCAGGAGTTGGGGTAATGGCCGTCACAAGCACGAGCTTGGCAGGTGCTTTCTCCTTGCGGATCGGCATAGAAAACGTATCGATTTTCGCTTTATATTTTCCGTAATACTCCAAATATTGTTCATCGATTCCGGCACTTTGTGCAATTTCTGAAATTGGCTTCATTTCGGCGGACTGTGCAATTTCAATATCGCTTTTATATGTGTTTTGTGTTTTTTCCATAATTTAAAACGCTCCTTTCCAATAAAATATTTTATTTCCGATTGCGTATTTTGGCAAGCGTATTTCTCACGGCGCCGCAAACAAATGGTTCCTTCAGCAGCAAAAGCATTGCCGCATATACGCCGAAGAAGAGAACCGCAGAACAGCAGAGCATAGCGAAGGGTGTTAAAGACAATACTTTTAATAATATTCCGCATACTGCTGCCGCAAATAATGAAGCGGCTATTTTAAAGATACTGACATCCCGGAGATGTGATTTGATTCGATCGCGTAAATACCAGCATTCCACCAAAAGTACCGTCAATTCTGCTGCCGAGCTAGCCAGCGCAGTTCCAACCGCGCCAAGGAACGGGCAAAGCACGACATTTAAAATAATATCAATCACCGCTCCGTAAATCATTGCAACCATGATCTTACGTTCCTGCCCCATCGGCGTCAGAATCTGAACTCCTGTTATATTCGCAAGACCGGCAAACAATACAGACGGCATCATCAGGATCATGGGCAACGTCGATTCTTCAAAAGCATCCGTAGAAATAAATGTAACGGATTCTCTGGCAAATATCATGAAATAGACGGAAACTGCACTTGCAAATACGATAATAAAATTGATCGTCATGAAAATTGTCTTCCGGAACTCGTCCATGTTCTTTTTCTGAACATAATAAGAAAGCCGCGGAAGAAGCACCGTTCCGAGCGACATCACGAACGTTGTCAGTACGGCTTTGATTTTAAGTGGCACTGTGTAATAACCAACTTCCATATCATTCTGAATAAAGCCAAGTAAAATTGTATCGAATGTGGTATAAATGCTCGACGCAGCAGCTGTCGCAAAAAAAATCATGATCGGTTTGATATGTTTCCGAAACTCATATTTATCGGGTGTTCTTTTGAGCGATACAAATTTCCGGATATTGATAAAATTCAATATATTGGATGCACTCGTTGCAAAAACGGTGATTGCTCCGTATATGATATAATCCTGCGATTCTTTCACAAATAAAAACATGAGAACAATTGAGAGGATTTTAAAAATCAAAGACCGAACGGTAATATAGGTATACTGTTCTAGTGCACTATACAGCCAGTTGACACCGATTACATTTAGAAGCATATTGATGCTCATGATCGCAAGCAGCACTTTATTTTCCATGAATCTTGGCACGGTAAACAGCAGGACCAAAAATGCAGCATAGGAAACGACCGTCGTAAATATATTGATAAGTAGCAGTTCTTGGACGGTTTTCGATAATTTCTGTACATCGTCGCGGATTTTAGCGCACGCCCGAATCCCGTAAGTCGGAATTCCAAGGGATGCAATCATGGTCAAATATGTGATCACAGAAGTCGCAAACGTTATTTTTCCGTTATTTTCAACAGAAAGAACTCTCGTGATATACGGAAAGGTGACCATGGGAAACACCATCGCCGACGCCGTATATATAAAATTCATAACTGCATTAAATTTGACGGAACGGATTTTCATAGCGCATCGCCTGTTTTGGCAGAATTCGCCTTTTCAAAATAGACAAATAGCATTCCAAGGATATTCCAGAACATAAACGACGCACCAGAATTCAGGTAGAATACATCTCCGATAAACATCATGGAAGCTACTATCGTAATTAAAATGCTTGCGAGCGCCGTAATACGCACGCAATCCGGATTTTCCCGGGTTCCTCTCATACGGGCAATCCCCTGAAGAACATAAATTGCAGACAAAACGGTAAAAATCATCGCAATCACAAATCCTACAATGCCCTGACTAAGTAAAATATTCAGAAAAGAATTATGCAGGTTATCAAAAATCATCACATCATTATTCACTAAAAATGTATTTGGAAGCTGTTCCTGTGCAAATGCAACAGCATTAAACATAGAAACGCCGAAAACTGGACGCAATCTGTAAATTTCAAAGCCACTTTTCCATAAATCGAAACGTTTATTACTGATATCCTGTTCAAGATCCTGTTCCCGGCCGATCTGCTGGTCGGCGCTTGGTGTTTCCGTCTGCGTCGTTGTTGTAAGACGTATAATTTCATTATAGGTTTTCTGAATTCCCCGCGGCAGTATGAATAAAGCGCACATAATACAAAGCGCCGTAATGCAGGATATGACCCGGCCCGCTGCTTTTCTGCTTTCAAGCTTCGGCAATTTAATCAGACGCACATATGCATAAAATGCGCCACCGGCCGCAATACATACGAGGCCAGTACGAGAGTCTGAAAACGCAATGTAGAGCACCTGGATAACAGCATTGGCGCCGCACAATATTTTTACGAAAATATTTTTATAACATTTTACTAAATAAATGCCGATAAAAATCGCAACAATGCTGAGCACAGATCCATAGTTCGGATCTGTATAAGCGCCCCAAAGGCGGCCCCAGACCAGTCCTGACAACTGGGCCGGATTTTTTGTGTAATCCATAATGGAATGGTTGAACAGTAGCTGCAGAAAACTAAGGATTGAGGCGCAGAGCATGTATATCAGATATACCCATGAAATGATCCGAAACTCTTTCTCAGTCTGTTCACGCGGCTGTTCCGGGTCTTTTAGAAATAATATAAAGTACTGGAATACCATCCAGACCATTGCCTGCAGTGGTTCCAGAAAACCATACTTCAAATTTAAAAGCATAGAGATGCCATAGCTCCCTATAAACGCAATCAGAAGCCATATGTATTTCATCTTCAGAAAGCGACGGATATGGATAACGCGGTATAACAGTACGATTCCTCCCAGAAGAACAGATGCTGCCACCAGTACGTTTTTCAGATATGGTATATAAAGCAGAATGCTGCTGAACGAAACAAGTACCAAAATCAAATAAATAATTTTAAATATCAAACCGGATGTAAAATATCCCATTATATTTTTAATCTTCATCGACTTCCTCCCACAAATGTTTTTCAAAAAATTCTTCGAGCCAGGCTGCAGTATCTTTGATATTATACCCTTTTTCTTTCAGTTCTGCGGCGTATGCAGACCTTTCACAATCTTCGTTGCGTCTTGCCGCTTCCAATGCTCGATCCGCCCAGAGAGAAGCAGGGGCGTCAAGTGATTCATATTCAACCAGACTTGTAACCTGGACCTCTCTTGTGATCGTATCTGAAATCAGGCACGGAACTCCGCCGGCCTGTGCTTCCACAACAGAAACAGGAAAGCCTTCAGAAAAAGACGGGAGTAATAATACATCAAACGCCTGTAATAAGCAATTGAAATCCGGCCGGAAGCCGGCAAAAAATACTTGCTTCGATAATCCTAGGGCAGAGGCTTTTTCTTTCATTTCTTCCAGTAGTTCGCCTTCTCCTACTAAAAGCAGACATGTCTGGCTGTTTTTTTTGAAAATTTCGGCGTATATTTCTAATAAAAACTTATGATTTTTTATTTCTGTAAATCGACCAACATGTCCGAATACAGTATACCCATTCAAATCAAGTTCATCCTTCATTTGCTGCCTGACTTCCGGGTCATACTGAAATTTTTCTGTTTCGATTGCATTTTTTATCGTATAAACATGTCTGTCCTGGTTTCCAAACAGCCATCTGCCCGCTTCGGTTGAACAAGCGAAACAATAATCCGTGGCACGCAGGAACTTTTCTCGGTTGTTTTTATGAAGAAACAGATGGATCCAGTGCGCGAGTTTTCCTCTGCATTCAAACGACGTACCATGGCTATGGCTGATAATTTTTGCTTGCGTGTATTTTCGTGCATATATATTGGGCGCACAATGGCTTGCCGAGCTCATATGGATCCATATATATTGATATGTGTCGCGGTGCGATTGAAAAAACGCTTTCAGCTCCCGGCGGCTGCGGATCGGATTTTCTCCTCTACGTGTGATATGAAAAACGCTGCTGCCTGCCTGAAGCAGTTCCTCCTCATATGCGCAAACAGGAAAAAGCGATAAAAAATCAAAATGAATTTTCGTTTTATCAATATTACGAAATATCTGAATCAACAGCTGCTCCACGCCGCCCTTTACGTCAGACATTCCTATGATTAATACTTTTATATGCCTCGACCTCCGTAGGATTCTTTTAGTTTTTTTGTTTTAATTTTGCAAACACGATCGGCATCTTGTTTTTGACAATATACACCGCACGGCCGCAGAAGAGCGAGATGTTGACACGTTTTTTCCGAAATAGCCGTGCAAAAATCTTCAACAGCTTATTTTCAGGGGCGCAATTCCCGATCAGAGCAGCATATAAATAGGAAGCATATTGTGCCTTCATCCAGTCTTTTCGCTGCTTGTGATCCATGCCCGCACGTGGATCACAATTTCTCTGCAGCGCAGAAACAGTATATCTTATATAAAGGTTTCCCAGGATTTTTCGTACTTCGGGCGTGCACAGATTCCAATATTGGTATTGATCAAATATCATGCGAACCCGCCGCATATGCAATTCGTAATAATTTGGAACGAATTGCGAGGTCAGACTGTTTTCGATTCTCTTTCCGTAATGATATGGGGCTTCCGCCATAATATATACGCTGCCAGCCTCTTTAAAATAGTGAATATTAAATACGACGTCTTCGATCAGTTTCACATTTTCAAAATATAATCCTTCTTCTCGGATCCTGGAAAGATCATATATTTTATTACACGAGTATCCATACAGCGTTTGTTCTTCCAGGTGAATGATCTCTTCCCGAAGCGCCATGCGATCTAAAATAAGCCGCTTTTCTTTTGGCTCTACGCATTTCGTATATTTTAAAATTCCTTTTGCATCGTAATATTCTTCGGTCATTCCATAAATAACGGCGCTCACATGATGTTCTTGCAGTGCAGGTACGGCTTTTTCGAACAGGTTGCTGTCGATTGTATCATCCGGATCCATAAAGCAGATGTATTTTCCAGATGCATTGTCCATCCCATTATTTCTGGCATTGCTCAGACCTCCGTTCTTCTCAAGATGGATCACTTGTACTTTTCCTGCATGATTCTGTGCGTATTCGTCGCAGATCGCGCCACTTCCATCCGGAGAGCAGTCGTCGATCAGAAGCAGTTCAAAATCCTGAAACGTCTGTGCCAGTACGCTATCGATCGCTTTGCGGAGATATTTTTCTGCATTATATACAGGCATAATAAGCGTAATAAACGGGGTCCTCCCGGTTTTTTGATTCATAGATGCCTCCATTTTAGCGATTTGCCTTCAGCTTTGCAAATGTTTTAACGTGTCTGCGTTTGATCGCTGAAATCAAAATGCCCTCCGTATAGCAAAACGTCACATTTTTCCATTTTACCGGAAGCAGCATAAGTTTCATGTACTTCGAACGCGGGCGCGCGTGAGAAAGAGCTTCTGCAACACGCGGATTTTGCAGAATATTGCGAATTTCTGCTTTTCGCTCTTTCTTGGTAAGTGTGCAGTTTGGGTTCGTGACGTTTTCGATACAGCCTACGATCCGTTCCGCATAACGCCGGTATACCATTTCCATACTTGCTTCACGGATAGCGGGATCCTGGATATTCCAATACTGATAAAGGTCAAGCATCCAGTGATGTTCTTCTTCGCGCTTCTCATACATATTGCTTTTATATTTTGCAGTTTCGCTTTCCGCTCTGGCGCGCATGAAATGATAATATGTCTCGGAAGAAAATACAACTTTGTCCACATCTCTTACAACAGAAAGGTTGAATGGGAAATCATCCATCCATGTGGTGGGAAAACGCAGCCCGTTTTTGAGGATGTATTCGGAAAGGTAAAGTTTGTTCCACGGCGTATACAGAAGATTTCGGTCGAATAACTGATAAGCATGCTGCCGGAAATCTTCCTGCGTTTCGTAAACGGCGTCTTCCGCAGTCTGGATCTGTGTAAATTTTTCCGTATCGCTGTAATATGTGTCGATATAATAACCTGTTATAACGAGCTGCGCACGGTGTGTTTCCGCAAGTCGGTACATGTCTTCCAGCATTGTAGGTTCTGCCCAGTCGTCAGAATCCATAAAATAAAAATATTTTCCTCTGGCGATTTCAATCGCCTTATTCCGCGCACTCGGCGCGCCGCCGTTCTCTTTATGAATCACCTGGATTCTGCTGTCTTTTGCAGCGTATTCGTCGCAAATTTCCCCGCTTCTATCAGGTGTTCCGTCGTCCACAATAATAAATTCAAAATTTTTCAACGTTTGGGAAAGGATACTTTCAATTGCCTTTCCGACATATTTTTCTACGTTATATACAGGCATGATTACACTAATGCCTATTTCCTGTTCCTGATTCTCCATTAAAGCCCCTCCGCGGCTGCAGCGTCTAAAGCCGACGCAATCACCTTGTCCATGTCATAATACTTATATTCGGCAAGCCTGCCGCCGAATATCACATTTTGTTCTTTCTGTGCTTCTTGTGTATATTTTTGGTATAACTCCTGATTTTTTGCATCATTTACAGGATAATATGGTTCCTTGCCCGGCGCCCAGTCCGCGGGATATTCTTTCGTAATAACTGTCACAGGCTGCGTGCCGAATGCAAAATGTTTGTGCTCTATAATCCTCGTATACGGCGTTTCTTTGTCGGTGTAATTCATTACTGCGACGCCTTGATAGTTCTCCTGATGCAAAACTTCCGTTTCAAATTTCAGGCTTCGGTATTCGAGTGCCCCGAATTTATAATTAAAATACGAATCAATCGTCCCGGTATATATGGTTTTTTCTGCAAGATTTTTATAGTATTCCCTATTTTCATCCGTGATATTGAAATCCACGCGCAGTCTGATGTCAGCGCCTGCAAGCAGCTTGTCTATCATTACATTATATCCGCCGATCGGAATTCCCTGATATGGATCATTAAAATAATTGTTGTCATACGTAAAACGTACCGGAAGTCTTTTAATGATGAAGGCGGGCAATTCCTTACAATCTCTGCCCCATTGTTTTTCTGTATACCCTTTGACAAGTTTCTCATACAGGTCTGTTCCGACGAGGCGGATTGCCTGCTCCTCCAGATTAGATGGCTCGCCCTGCACTGCGGCTTGCTGCTCCGCAATTTTACGCGCCGCTTCCGCGGGAGTGACAACGCCCCACAGTTTGTTGAATGTATTCATATTAAACGGCATATTATAAATTTCGCCGTGATAATTTGCGACAGGTGAATTTGTGTATCTGTTGAATTCGCACAGATTGTTTACGTATTCCCAGACATTCTGATTACTCGTATGGAAAATATGCGCTCCGTATTTGTGTACTGTTACACCTTCTGTTTCTTCACAATAAATATTACCTCCGACGTGATCTCTTTTTTCGATGATAAGGCATTTTTTTCCTTTCTCGATCGCCTGATGTGCGAAAACCGCGCCAAACAAGCCGCTGCCTACGATCAGATAGTCATATTCCTTCATAACAGACTCCTTCAGCAAATTTCTACGCAGCAAAGTTTACCATAGATCCATGAAAAATGGAATACTACTCGTCTGTATTATAACCTCTATTTTCCTTTTATATGAAATCACATATAAAAACACCAAATTTTTCTTGTATGAATTTATTTTCCTCTGTCTCTTATACACATCTGACGCTG
>ENA-OYZN01000128-OYZN01000128.1-human-gut-metagenome-genome-assembly--contig:-NODE-128-length-54390-cov-7.516150_pt1 | contig 54390 bp, 42 predicted proteins | sample MGYA00243294_ERZ653483 | MGnify/ENA primary metagenome ERZ653483 (study PRJEB26926, sample SAMN06165155) | human gut metagenome | biome: ENVO:00009003; feature: ENVO:2100002; material: ENVO:00002003... | reverse complement strand
CAAATAATCACTATAAAAAACTGCAACCGATATTTTAAAAAAAGTGTAACTTCCTACGGAATTTTAGTTAAAAATTATTGACAATTTTTTTTCTTTGTTGTATATATGTAGCATACTACATTTTACGACGGAGTTTTCATGGATAAAAGACAATACGCCGGCTTTCTTATCAAGCAAATCAGCGAGAAAACCGACAAAAAAATAATCAGGACGTTCAAGAAGTACGGCGTGACCTGTTCGCAACACAGATTGTTGGTGTTTTTGGACAAGTCGGGCGGGAAATCGACGCAAAAAGACGTCGAAACGTATCTGGAAGTTTCGCACCCGACAGTCGTCGGGCTTCTTTCCGGGCTTGAAAGCAGGGGACTCGTTTCCTGCGTGTTCGACAGCAACGACAAGCGTATGAAAAGCGTATATATTACCGACGAGGGCAGCGCGCTTCTGAAATCGTCGCGCAGGGATGCTATCGATGTCGGGAAAGAATTCTGGAAAGATTTTTCGGACGAAGAAATCGAAACACTTATCGCAATCCTTGAAAAACTGAAAGGAAATCTCAACAACGATTAAAATTTTTAGGAGCATAGATGGACACAATAAAAGTATTGAAAAAGAGTATAAGGGATTATAAACTTCCCTCGATTCTCACGCCGATTTTCATCATCGGAGAGGTCGTGCTGGAAACGCTTATCCCCACTGTAATGGCGGTGCTTATCGACGAAATCAGTAAGTCGATATCCATGGACCCCATTATCAAATACGGACTGATACTGCTTGCGATGGCGCTTGCGTCGCTTCTTTGCGGTTTTATCGCGGGCAAGTTTGCGGCGACGGCGTCGTGCGGATACGCAAGGAATCTGCGCCACGATATGTATTATAAGATTCAGGACTTCTCGTTTGCGGAAATCGACAGGTTTTCGACGTCGAGCCTTGTTACAAGACTTACGACCGACGTTACGAACGTCCAGAACGCATATCAGATGATAATCCGCATTGCGATAAGAACGCCGCTGATGCTGATTTTCGCATTCGTTTTCAGCTTCCGTATAAATTGGAGAATCGCGCTTATTTTCCTTGCGGCGATGCCCGTGCTTATGCTTGCTCTTGCGCTTATGATGAAGTTCGTAATGCCGTTTTTCAGAAAGATTTTCAGAAAATACGACGATATGAACGAGTCGGTGCAGGAAAACGTGCAGGCGATCCGCGTCGTTAAATCTTTCGTCAGGGAAGACTACGAAAAAGGAAAGTTTGAAAAGGTATCGTCCGAGGTCAGAAACGACTTCACAAAGGCGGAGCGTATCATGGCGCTTGCCTGGCCAATAATGATGCTGTGCATTTTTACGGTCATCGCGGTCATTATGTTTTTGGGTGCCAAGACGATAATCACGTCGCACGGAGAGGAACTCACGGTCGGCAATTTGTCTGCGCTTATCAACTATGCGATAATGGCGTTGATGTCGATGATGATGCTTTCGATGGTGATTGTCATGCTGACGATGTCGGTTGAAAGCGCAAACCGTATCAAAGAAGTTCTTGTAACGGAATCGTCGCTTAAAAGCCCCGAAAACGGCATTACAACTGTTGAAAACGGCGATATAACCTTTGAAAACGTTTCGTTCAAATACAGCGAAAAGGCTGAAAAATACGCGCTTGAAAACATAAATCTTTCAATCAAATCAGGCGAAACGGTGGGTATTCTCGGCGGCACGGGTTCCAGCAAAAGCAGCCTTGTGCAACTTATACCGCGCTTGTACGACGTGAGCGAAGGCAGGCTTCTTGTCGGCGACAAAGACGTCAGAGATTATGACCTGGTCGCGCTTCGCGATTCGGTATCCATGGTGCTGCAAAAGAACGTGTTGTTTTCCGGCACGATAAAAGAAAACATCCGTTGGGGCAACGACGCAGCGTCGGACGCAGAAATCAAACGCGTATGTCGTCTTGCCTGCGCCGACGAATTTATCGAGTCGTTCCCCGACGGCTACGACACGCATATCGAGCAGGGCGGCACGAACGTTTCGGGCGGACAGAAACAAAGACTTTGTATCGCGCGCGCACTCATCAAAAAACCGAAAATCCTTATTCTTGACGACAGTACGTCGGCAGTCGATACAAAGACCGACGCGCTTATCAGGAAAGCGTTCAGGGAAGAAATCCCCGACACGACCAAAATCATCATCGCTCAGCGCGTGGCTTCCGTTGAGGACGCAGACAAAATCATCGTGATGGAAGGCGGACGTATCGCCGCAATCGGCACGCACGAGGAGCTTATGCAAACGAGTGAAGAATACAGGAGCGTTTACGAGTCGCAAACCCGCCACTCCGACAACGAAGAAGGAGGCGACGCACAATGAAAAAGGCTTCCGCAATGAAAAATCAACGCAATATGCAATCCGCCAAAAAGGGTACGTTTGCCCGTCTTTTGAAATACCTTTTCAAATATTACGGCTGGCAGATTATCATAATGTGCATCACCCTTCTGATGGTGTCGGCAGGCATGCTTGTCGGCAACGTCTATATGCAGAAACTCATCGACGACGTCATCACGCCAGCGCTTTCGCAGAATATGCCGTGGAGCGAGGCTTCCGTCCTGCTTGTCAGAATGGGCGCGACGATGGTTTTGTTTTTCGTATTGGGCGTTATCGGATCTGTCGTAAACAACCAGCTTAACGCAATCATTACGCAGGGAACGTTGTATCATTTCAGAAAAGATATGTTCAACAATATGGAATCCCTGCCCATTAAATATTTCGATACGCACAAGCACGGTACGATAATGAGTACCTATACCAACGATACCGACGCCGTGCGCCAGCTTATCGGCAACAGTCTGCCCGTATTGTTCCAGTCGGCGTTCACGCTGGTCGCGGTGTTCATCGTAATGCTGACGTACAGCGTATATCTGACGCTTATCGTCGTTGCGGTGATACTGCTTATGCTTTTCGTCGTCGTGAAAATCGGCGGAGCAAGCGGCAAATATATGGTCGCGCAACAGGTCGCCGTCGCCGACGAAGAAGGCTATATCGAAGAAATGATAAATGGTCAGAAAGTCGTGAAAGTGTTCAACCACGAAGACGCCGCAAAACAAGGCTTTGACAAACTCAACGATAAACTCAACGACGACAGCAGGAAGGCGCATACTTACGGCAATATCCTTATGCCGATTCTCGGCAACATGGGCAATCTCCTGTACGTATTGCTGGCGTTTATCGGCGGACTTCTGGTCATTTCGGAACTCAATACCGGGTTCAAAAACGTCGGCATAACCGGGTTCAATCCGCTGACGGTCGGCGTTCTCGTTTCCTTCCTGTCGCTTTCGCGCCAGCTCTCCAACAATATCGGCAACATCGCGGGACAAATCTCGATGGTTACAATGGGGCTTGCGGGCGCGTCGCGCGTGTTCGATATGATTGACGAACAACAAGAAACCGACAACGGCTACGTCATGCTTGTCAACGCCACGAAGGACGAAAACGGCAATATCGCCGAAAGCGAAAAACGCACGGGGCTCTGGGCGTGGAAACATTACCACAAAGAAACCGATACCACCACTTACGTGGAACTCAAAGGGGATATCGAACTTGACGACGTCGATTTCGGTTACGTCCCCGACAAACCCGTGCTGCACGGCGTATCCCTTCGCGCAAAACCCGGTCAGAAATTCGCTTTCGTCGGCGCAACGGGCGCGGGCAAAACGACAATCACCAACCTTATCAACAGGTTTTACGACATTCAGGACGGCAAAGTCCGCTACGACGGGATAAATATCAATAAAATCAACAAAAAGGATCTGAGAAGGTCTTTGGGTATGGTTTTGCAGGACACCAACCTGTTCACGGGAAGTGTCATGGATAATATCCGTTACGGCCGCCTCGACGCCACCGACGAAGAATGTATCGCCGCAGCAAAACTTGCAAACGCCGACGACTTCATCACACGACTTCCCGAAGGGTATAATACCGTAATCACGGGAAACGGCGCAAATCTGTCGCAGGGACAACGCCAGCTTTTAAGTATCGCGCGCGCCGCCGTCGCAGATCCGCCCGTCATGATTCTGGACGAAGCGACGTCGTCAATCGATACCCGCACCGAAGCGATCGTTCAGGCAGGTATGGATAACCTTATGAAAGGCAGGACGGTTTTCGTTATCGCGCACAGGCTTTCGACAATCAGAAACGCCGACAGCGTCATCGTCCTCGATCACGGCAGAATTATCGAGCGAGGAACCCACGACGAACTTATCGCAATGCACGGCACGTATTATCAGCTTTACACCGGCGCAACCGAACTCGAATAACGATTATAAAAACTACAAAAAGAAAGCCACGGAATCCCGTGGCTTTTTTGTTATTCGGTTGAGTTTTATTTGTGGGCGTTTACAAAGTCCATTACGGCGGATTCGTACTCTTTCGGGGCGTTTGCATACGACGCGCCGTGTCCCGCGCCGTCCACAAGGAACAGGCGTTTGTCCGAGGAACAGGCGTTGTAAAGTTCGTGCGCCATTCGCACAGGGATAAAACGGTCTTCCTTGCCGTGAATAAACAGTATCGGATATTTTGCGTGTTGCACCGCTTTGAGAGGCGTGAAGTCGTCGACGGTATTGCCGAATTCTTTTGCAAAAAGTTTATAAACGCGTTCCAGCGTGGCTTTCGGCGTGAAACCCATGGTGAGTTTCGAACTGTGCGCAAATTCCGCGCGGATCGAGGTGTAGGCGCAATCCGACACGACGCATTTAACGTTTTTCAGGTCAAGTTCGGACATAAGACAAACGGTTGCGCCGCCCAAAGAAATACCGTGCAAAATAATGCTGCCGTCGGGGAAACGCTCGTTGAGTTTGTCAACCCACAGGGCGGTGTCGAGCCTTTCGTAAAGTCCGAAAGTGATGTTGTTGCCGACGCTCGTTTTGCCGCCGCGGTTGTTTGTCAGAAGAACGTTGATGCCGCGTCTTAAATAAAACTGCATTATTGCCGACATATCGCCCATGGGACTGCTGTTGTAGCCGTGCACGAGAATGGCGGTATCGCGCGCGTTTTCGCCCGCGGTATAAAACCAGCCTTCAAGCGTAAGAGAGTCGAAAGTGTTAACGGGGATAATTTCCTTGTCCCACGTTTTGACAAGCCTGCTTGCAGCTGAGCTGGTGTCGTACAAATGCTTGAAATTGGGCCCCATTACCTTTTCCGCAAACGGCGTTTTTGGCGTAAACGAATGTTTACTTGGTCTGAAAAGGGCGTTAAACGCGGTTTTTGCGATGCACATAGTTGTCCTACCTTATTTTTTGAGTATGACTTTGCCGGCGGTTTTCGAGATATATTCGCCGTTTGACACAACCTTTTCGCCACCGACGAAGACGTAATTTATGCCTTTGGGGGTGAAGTCGGGGACTTTCGGATTTACTTCCACGTTGTCGAAATCGAAAACGGTAACGTCGGCGAAATAACCTTCTTTCAAAAACCCGCGGTCTTTGATTTTGAAGCGTTCCGCAGTCGCGCCCGTCATTTTTCTTACGACGTTTTCAACGGGGATATCGTTATTCTTCGCGCGCACCAAAAAGTACGGGAAGCACTGATACGTCGCGCCGTTTTGCGTGCCGGCTTCTTCAACCCACGCGTCCGTCATAAAGATGGACAGGTCGTCTTTCATCAGCCTGTCGATTATTGCGTCGTTGTAATATTTGTCGATGTAAAGTCTGCCTTGCGCGTTCGACAAATCGACGAGTTTTAAGTAGCAGTCAAAGTCGGATATTCCTTCCGATTTAGCAATTTCCGCAATCGTGCGGTTTTCGTATTCCTTATGGTCGTCCGAAATGTACGCGACCGTGAAGTCGCTGAAATCCAGCCCCAGAAGTTTTTTGGACATTTCCACGAGTACGCGCAGTTTGAAACGGTTGAAAGGTTTCTTTCGGTCTTCCTTGCTCATTGCGAGATACCAGGCGGGCATAACGATTGTGATGACCGACGCGCCGTAAGTGAAAGCGTAGTTGTCGTAGGCGATTTTATATCCTTTTTCGTTGTAGTCGTGCAGTTTTTTGAGCATAGGTTCAACGCTCGGCCACGACGAACGACCGACGAAAATAAGATGGCTGTATTCCGTCCTGACTTTCGACTTTTCCATAATGTCGATGATTTCGTCCAGCGCGATTTCGATATGCGGTTTCGAGATAAGGGGATAACCCATCGCGACTTTCGATTCAGCGCGCGGGTGAATGGTCAGGATACCGTCGTACTTTTGCAGTTCCTTTGCAAACGCGACGAGTTCGTCCGTTTTGCTGTACATGCCGGGCTCGTACATAAAGCCGAAACTTCCGCCGAACGCGCCGTTTTCCATTGCCTCGTCGACGAGCTTCATTTCTTCGTCGATTTGTTCTTTCGTGAGCGGTTTCGCGTCAAAGCCCGAAATGCTTATGCGCGTCGTGCCGTGTCCGATAAGGGGGACGATATTGACGTAAAGTTTGCCTTCGGCATTTTTAATAAAGTCTTTGAAACTGCCGGGGTTTTTGGCGTGGAATAAACCGCCGCCGACTTTGTCCTTATATTTTGTGTTTTTGTCGACGCCGAACGGCGAAAATCCGCAGTTGCCCGTGATCTGGGTGGTGATTCCCTGACGGATAAACGGCTCGTAAAACCTTTCCGCGTCGTCGTAGTCGTAAAAGAAATCGTTGTGGCTGTGCGCGTCGATGAAGCCCGGGGCAACAGTCAAGCCCGTGCAGTCGATAACTTCGGCGTCCGCGGCGTCGATGTCTTTTGCGATTTTCGTGATTTTGTCGTTTTCGATAAGAACGTCCGACACGTACGGCTTGCCGCCGCTGCCGTCAACGATAGTACCGTTTTTGAGTAAAGTTTTCATAATTGCCTCCGAATCTTAATTACTTATATTATATCATACGGTTATAGTAAAAATCTACAACTTTTTATGCGGTTTTACGATTGCATATCGTGCGGAAATTTGATAATATTTTATTGAGGTAAATATGATAACTACGGTTTTTATCGACATCGACAACACCCTTCTGGACTTCGACGTGTGCGCGACGTACGCCATGTCGAAAGGGCTTGAAAAATACGGGCAAAACTACGAAAACGGATTGTTTGAGTGTTTCAAAAAAATCAACGACAATCTTTGGCGAAGAATCGAGGACGGTACGCTCACGAAAGACGGCTTGAAAAAAATCAGGTGGAATCTGGTTTTCGACGCGTTCGGGATAAAGGGCATCGACGGGCCCGAGTTTGAAGAAATCTTTCACGACTTCCTTGCGGTGTCGGCAGAACCCGTGTCGGGCGCGCACGAACTTTTAACATATCTTTGCGGAAAGTATAAACTTTTTGCAACGAGCAACGGCCCGTTCAAACAACAGGATTTCCGCCTTGAAAAAGCCGATATGAAAAAGCATTTTTCGGGATTGTTTATTTCCGAGGCGGTCGGGGCGATGAAACCGTCGAAAGAATACTTCGATTATTGCATTGAAAACGCGAATGCGAGAAAGGACGAAATCGTGCTTATCGGCGATTCGCTTACCGCCGATATTGCGGGCGGACGGAACGCGGGGATAAAGACCGTATGGTTCAATCACGACCGCACGGTTATTCCCGAAAATAAAATTTGGGATTATTACGTTGAAAGTCTTGACGAGATAAAAAACATACTTTAAGCGGTGATTTTCGTTCAATAAAAACCAACTTATGCAAAAATAAAGCCGTGGCATCTGCCGCGGCGTTTTAATAGCTTCCCGCTTATTTGATTTTTGTCATCACGTCTTTCAGTGCGCGGTAGCGGTGTGACACGGCGTTTTTTTCTTCCGCTGTCGCAAGTCCGAAAGACTTTTTCAGATCGTCCGAATAAAAGATGCAGTCATAGCCGAATCCGCCGCTTCCTTCTTCGCGCCGCAAGATTCTGCCATAGGTTTTGCCGACGCCGAAAACGTAAGTGTCGTCGGGGTAATAGCAGGCGATGACCGAGATAAAATACGCGCTTCGGTCGGTAATATTTTCAAGGTTTTTCAAAAGTAAATCGCGGTTTTTCTTATCGTCGCCGTGAATGCCTGCATACCTTGCGCTGTGCACGCCGGGCGCGCCGTTAAGGGCGTTTACCGACAGTCCGCTGTCGTCGGCGTAAACGGGCGCGGATATTCCTTTTTCGCGAAGGAACAGGCTTATCGTTTTTGCCTTGATAAGCGCGTTGTCGAAAAAGGTTTCGCCGTTTTCGTCGATTTCCGAATCGAAGCCGACGTCGTGAAGCGACAGCACCTGAACGTCTTTCCCGAGCATCTCCGAAAATTCGCGGATTTTGTTCATATTGTTGGACGCAATTATTACCTTTTCCATGATTTCCGCCGTGTATTATTGCAACAATGCGTTTGCAAGAGCCTGGATTTCAGCGACGTTTTTGTCGCTTACCGCCGAATAAATTTTGACGTCGGCGTCAAGAAGCGTAAGGTTTTTTTGCTGTTCCAGCATGCCGCGCATAATACGCGAAGCCTGCGGCGCCCACGAGCCGTTTTCGATAAATCCGACGGTGCGGTTCTGAAAGTTTCTTTCGACAAGGTGTTCGATAAACGTTTTCATAAACGGGAAAATATCGCCGTTGTACGTCGTTGTCGCAAGCACGAGCTTTCCGTATCTGAACGCGTCCTCGACCGCTTCCGCCATATCGCATCTCGCAAGGTCGAAAACGGGCACTTTCACACCCTTGTTTTCAAGTTCCGCTTTGAGCAGATTCACCGCTTTTTCGGTGTGGCCGTAAACCGACGTATACGCGATGACAACGCCGTCGCTTTCCACGCCGTACGACGACCAAATATCGTAAAGATTGAGATAATACGGAATGTTTTCAAAAAGCCACGGACCGTGCAGCGGACAAATGATTTTGATATCGAGCGCCGCCGCTTTTTTCAGAACCGATTGCACCTGCGCGCCGTATTTTCCGACAATGCCGAAATAATATCTTCTTGCCTCGCATGCCCAGTCTTCGTCGGTGTCGAGTGCGCCGAACTTTCCGAAAGCGTCTGCCGAGAATAAAACTTTGTCAAAGTCGTCGTAAGTCATTATGACTTCGGGCCAATGTACCATGGGAGCGGCGATAAACGACAGGTTGTGTTTTCCGAGCGGCAAAACGTCGCCTTCTTTCACCACGACTTGTCTGTCCTGAAAATCCGTGCCGAAATAGTTTTTCATCATCTGGAACGCGCGAAGGGACGACACGATTTTCGCGTCCTTGTATTTTTCTGAAAACGCCAAAATATTTGACGAATGGTCGGGCTCCATGTGTTGCACGACAAGGTAATCGGGCGTGCGATCGTTCAAAGCGACCGCGATATTTTCAAGCCACTCGGCGCCGAAGGATCTATCGACGGAATCAATCACCGCGACTTTTTCGTCGATAATGACGTAAGAGTTGTATGCCATGCCGTTTTCCACGACGTATTGCCCCTCAAACAAATCAAGGTTTCTATCGTTCACGCCGACGTATTTTATATCGTTTGAAATTTTCATAATAGGATCTCCTGATGCTTATCACCATTATACAATAAAAACTGCAATTCTGTAAAACGAAAAAAAGGGCGGAAGACGTTATTATTTTTATATGTTGAAAAAGAAAATATATATACTGTCAAAAAGACAGTCTAAACGACACAAATAAACAAAATGTGAAATTTTATTCATGTTATGTTGACAAGTGGGATAATTTAGTTTACAATAAGGGCAGAAAAAAGAAAGCAGGCTTAATATGAAAAAAAGTATCTTTGCACGTTGACGGTATGTGCGAGTCGCACGAGAACGACGCCGTAAGAAAAGTGGCTGACGTGAAAAAGTACGATCGTCGCGCGATCGGGTTTGACCGAAATAATCTGCGACGACAACACCGACGTCGACAAAATAGTATCCGCAATCAAAAACGACGGCTACGACGTGAAAGAAGTGAATGTTTCGGACTTTGAAAAGCACGGCTTGTTTTTGAAATTTTAATTTGCTCTCCTTCCGATTTGTTTTATATAAAAAATACGCGCCCGAAGCGGCGCGTGTTTTTTTGTTCCGCGCTAAATACGCAAAAAAAAGGCTGACGGGTTGTCAGCCTTTTGGTTTTGACGCGGTTATTCGTTGTCGTCCTGTTTGTTTTCCTGTTTTTCGGCGATTCTTTCGCTCACCTTTTCAAATAGCGAGGGTTTTTCTGCGTCATCATCGTTTTCTTCAACGGGGTTTACGATGACTTTGACGTCCAGAATTTTGCGCTGCGTAAGCCTGTTTACGATGATCGTCAGGTTTTTGTAATTGAAGGTTTGCGCCTTTTTGGGGATTTCGCCGATTTCCGCGATAATCCAGCCACTGACTGTCTGGGAGTCGAAGTCTGCAGCCTCATCCTTATCGAGCCCGAAAGTTTCAAAGAATTTATCGAGTTCCGCACGGCCGTCGACGATATAAGTCGTGTCGTCGATTTTCGTGAAGTAGTTCACGACCTCGTCGTGTTCGTCCCAGATTTCGCCGACAAGTTCTTCCAGAATATCTTCAAGGGTAACAATGCCCAGCGTTCCGCCGTATTCGTCCACAACGACAGCCATATGCACTTTTTGGCGCTGCATGCTTTTCAGAAGCGTCGAAATTTTCATATGTTCCGTCGCGATGGTAACGGGGGTGATGTAGTTTTTTATCGAATTTTCACCTTTTTCAAGGGCGGTGAAGAAGTCGATATTATGGATCATACCCACGATGCTGTCGATTGTGTTTTTGTACACGGGCATACGCGAGAAATTATGTTCCAGGAAAAGCGCCTTGATTTTTTCCATCGGCATGTCGATGGGCACCGCAATAACGTTCACGCGCGGCACGAAAATATCCTCGACTTCCGCGTCGTCAAACTCAATCGCGCTGGAAATAAGTTCGCGCTCCTGCATGTCAAGAGAGCCGTCTTCCTGCGCTTCTTCGACCATGGATAAGAGTTCTTCCTCGGTGATTTTGTCGTCGTTTTTCGACTTGAATATCTTGCGAAGAAGGAATTTCAGCCCCGCAAACAAAATCGTGATGGGGTACAGAATGACCATTATCGCGCGCATCGGATAGCCGAACGCCATCGAAATCTTTTCGGAGTTTTCTTTCGCAATCATTTTGGGCGACATTTCGCCGAACGTCAGAACAATCACAGTTGATACCGCGACCGAAACGATACCGCTTACCGCGGCGTTTGGAATGACTGTTTCAAAAAGATTGTTGAATAATACCGAAAGCGTGATATTGACAAGGTTGTTGCCGACGAGGATCGCCGAAATCACTTTGTCATATCTATCCAGAAGATACAGCGCGTTTTTGGCGGCTTTGTTGCCGTCCTGCGCTTTAAGTTTGAGTTTCGTGCGGTTTACCGAAGTAAAAGCAGTTTCGGTTGCCGAAAAATAGCCCGAAAACAGCACGAGTATGATGATGAAAATGACCGACAATATAATACTGTCAGGGTCAGGTTGTTCTGTTAACATACTTCTCCTTACAAAAAATAATAATGTTATTTAATTATATCATTGAATATATAAATTGTAAATATATTTTATTAAAATCGCCGTTTTTTGGACGTTTTATCGGAATCACCCGGCAAAAACGGTTGTTTTTGCTATTGACAATGACGCTTTCCGGTGCGATAATAAAAAAAGGAGACGCGATATGAATATACTTTGCGACAAAATGATTATGGCCGTGTTGTCCGGCGGAAACGCCACGGAAACCGTACGCGACCTTACCGCCCGGGGCTTTTATACGACGATGCTTTCGTCAACGGGCGGATTTTTGAAAAAGAAAAGCGTGACGCTTCTTATCGGCGTCGAAAGGGCGCAGGTCGATACCATCCTGGAAATTCTGGAAAAGCACGCGAAAAAGCATATCGAGGCGTCTTTCGTGACTTCTCCCGACGTCACGGGCGTTGCCGTAAAAACGCCGGTAAAGGTCGAAACGGGCGGCACTGTCGCATTCGTCATGGACGTTTTGAGTTGCGTCAAGTTTTAAAAAAATTTTTTCAAATAAACGAAACGGCATCGAGGTTCGACGCCGTTTTTTTGCGCCGATATTATTGTAAAAAGTAAACGACGTACAGTCCCGCAAGGGTTGCGAAAAGCGTAGGAATTGCGACGACAACGCCGTATTTCAAAAAGTCAAGGAACGAAAACTTTACGTCAAGGTTTTTCAAAAGCCCCGTGAACATTATTCCCGCAAGCGCGCCGACGGGCGTCAGAAACGCGCCGATGTTGCTGCCGATTACCGACGCATACACCGCAAAAGGCGACGCGGTTTCGGTGATTGCCGAGTACAAAACGCTCATCGGAATATTGTTGATAAGGTTTGCAACGAGCGTCGACGACACGCCGTAAGTCAATATGTCGTACCTTTCTCCCGCCGCGCCGAAAACGTCGGCGATTTTTTGCGATACGCCCGTTTTTTTCAGCGACAAAACGACGATAAACATAGATATGACAAAGGGGATTAGTTCGTAGGGCAGACGTTTGAAAACATTTGTGAGTTCCGTCGGTTTTTCCTTTTTCACGGCGGCGATAACAAGCGCGCCGACAACAAGGAGAAGAAACGCGCACGTCGCAACCGCCCACATTTCGATTCCGACGTAATCCGCGATAATAAGGAATACAAGACATATTATTAAAAGCACCGCGCCGAATATCGCAAGGTACGGTTTTTCGATTTTTGCGGTCTCGACTTCGTTCACGGGGATCTCTTCCTTAAACTGTTTTTTGAACAATAAGTACAGCACGAGAAGGGCGCAAAGCCCGCCGAATATCGTCGGCAACGCCATTACTTTCAGATAACCGGAAAAGGTCATTTGAAAGGATTCCGCAAGGTATATGTTCGTCGGATTGCCGATTATGAAAAACATTGAAAACGTGTTTGCCGCAACAAATTCCGTCACAAGATATGGCACGGGATCTATGTCGGCGTTTTTGCAAAAGTAACAGATAAACGGCGTAAACGTAAGGATAATGATGTCGTTTGACGTAAACACGGTCAAAATCGACACCACGCCGTAAAGAATGAAAAACAGTTTCGTTCGGCTGTGTCCCGCAAGTTTCATCGACTTTGTCGCAAGGAATCTGAATACGCCCGCTTCGTCCAGAAATACCGACACCGTCGTCATTCCGAAAAACAGCAATAGGATTTTTACGGGGTTGACGGAGTTTCGCCCGTGAAACATCGACGCCATATCGCCCGTCAATCCGTCCCAGGCTTCCCTGAAAGTCAACACGTTAAGCGCGACGATAAGTATCGCCGAAATTACCGGCACCACAAAAAATACGGGAATACGCTTTCCTTTGATTTTTACTTCGGGCAGAAATACGATTGAAAGTATCGTTCCCGCCGCCGCTATTACGGATAATACGATTGCCGCCGTCATCATCAGTTCCTCAAACGAGAAAGCATTATATTCCCATTTTGAAAAATTCGCAACGATTATCGCGTGATAATTCCGATTTTATTTTCAATTACTGAAAGCGATGCTTTTCGGGAAGCGAAAAACGGGATTATTTTGACAAAATGCGACAAAAAACGACGGGCGGGAAGGCTCGTCGTTTCGGTGTGGTTTTTATGTTTTTTCGATTGTTTCGTCCGGAAGAAAACGAACAAAACAGGGCGGGTTATTTTGAATAATTTTCCTGCATTTTCGTCAAGCGTTCCTTGATTTTTTCACGGAGAGATTGAGGCTCGATTATTTCCGCATACGTGCCGTACTGCATCGCCCAGAATTGCATTGCATTCGGGCTTGCGACAATTTCGACGGTTAATATGCTGTTTTCGTTGCCTTTAACCTTGATTTCCGCGCCAAACCAATCGATTATATCGTCGATGAGCCGCTCGGGCAGTTTAATCACGACGCGCTCAGGCTTGTCCGCAAACATATAAGGCCGCGCGGTTGAAAGTTCCTTGTAATCGATGCCGTTTTTGTATCCCGGGACGGATTTCAGTGGCGTGCGTACGTCGTCGGAAATTTGCATGTCCGTGATTTTGTCCATGCGGTAAAAGGCGACGTCGCATTGCTTTTCGTTGTACGCCATAAGGTAGTAGTGCTGGTTGTGCAACAGCATCTGATACGGGCTGACTTTGTGGTGCGCGGTGCGGTGCAGTTTTTTGTCCGCGCCCATTTTGTTGTAGTCGAAGACAAGCTGCTTTTCGTTTTCGATTGCTTCGTCGACGAGATCGACGTTCAAAAACAAATCGCGGTTCTGAGTTTTGTTCCAGTCGCGTACCGAGTAAACGTGCTTGACGTGCGCTTTGAAATACTTGCCGCCCAAAAGTATCAGCTTGTCGATGAGTTGCTTGGAATACGTCGCGTTTATGTGGCTGCTGCTTAAAACGCTGTCGATAAGAAGACGGAGTTCCGCGTTCTCGAAAGGGCGGCTTGCGAGGTAGATTCCTTTTTTGTCGCCTTCGATTTCAAAACCCATTTCTTTGAGATAGGATACGTTGCGACCGATTGCTTTTCTTTCGACGACAAGGTCGTATTCGTCGCTTAAAATATCGATGATTTTTTGCTGAGTCAGCGGATGGTCGGCGTCGGAATAACCGCTTAGAACCTGATAAAGACGGAAAATCAGCGTTTGTTTGCTTTCCATAAAAGCCCCCTTGAAAATCGTTAAATCAATTATATCACTTATTTTCAATTATGTCGATCGTTTGTCCCGTTTTCGGTACATTAAAAGCGTCTTCCGCACAAAACACACGCGATTATCCGATTTCGGCCTTTATAAACAGAGGGAATAGTATAAGACGTTATTATTTTAAGGGCGGGATTGAGAAAATCAATGCAACGAGAAACGCAAAAATTTTTCCTTCCGTGGCGAGGTTTCGTGTGCGCGATGCTTTGACATTTGAAAACGATTGTTGCTTTATTGCAAAATAAAGGCCGGAAAACGTTTGTTTCCGGCCAAATATCGGAAGTAACGCCTTATCTTGCAAACGTAGTGTTGTCGTGCGTCCGCGAAGCAAGTTCGGTTACGGGATGTTCTTTGACTTCGTAGCGATAGTCTTTTCCGAATTTTCTGATATGCTCGTCGATAACGTTGTGACTTGCAACCGTGTCCGTACGTTTGTTTACGGATTTATTATACTGTCTGAAAACGTCGTCCGATGGCAGATTATGAACGCACTCGTAACCTTCGAGTTTTTTGGTAAAGCAGTCGGTGCGCGCGATAACGTCGCGGATATATTCGATATTGCCTTCAAACATAAGAGGTTCGGGGAAGTCCGCACCGTCGGGGAAGAGTGACATTGCATCTTTTCCGGCGTAAGTTTTATAAAGGTTTTTGGAGTGGATAAGATGTCCGCATTCCTCGAGATAAAGCCTTTCGTATATTTTTTTCATGTTCTTATCGGTTTCGTCCAGCGCGCACGAGTGGTAGAGATAGCACTCGGTATATTCGTGCATAATGAGATTTTCAAGCCAGCCGCAGGTGGTATCGAGCAGCGAGCCGTATTCGGTAACGTGCTGTTCCTCTATCATTGCTATTTCGGCATACAGTTTTCTGCCTTCGGAAGTGGGATGGAGGTCACCTATATTCATATAGTAATTCATAGTCTGCTGTTCGGCAGCGGTAATAATATTTGTTACGAGAACCGTAAACAAATCGGACTTTAAGTTGCAAATTGAGTTGTTAATCGCATCAAACGGGTGGCGATGTTCTGCAATGGTAGGACGACCGGGCATTATTTCGGTATATTCGCGAGTGATGTCTTTTGCCGATTTTCCCTGTTCGGATTCAAGAAGATTTGCAAATCTGTAAAGATGGTCGAAATCTTCGAGAAGGGCGAAATTCAATGCGTTTTTTACGTTTTCGTCTTTGACGTGCCTCGCAAGAACGGCGGTAAGGTCAACGGCGAGTTGTTCGTACGAAATTGTCGTTTCGAGCGGCGATTCGTCGACGGGCTTTAAGGACGAAATTACTTTCTGTTGTTGTTGTTCGTGCCGGCGCAGAAGCGCAAGCTCGCGGCGCAGGTCGTTATTTTTTTCATGTCTCGAAAAGTTATGAAGGAACCAGCATTGCTCAAATTCGGTGCCGTTCATAAGAATGACTCGCGTTTTCGTATAAGGTGAAGCGGTGTTTTTGTTGTAAGGTTTCAGGGTCATTGCGGACCAGTCGCGGAATTCCGATACGGGAATGGCGTTTTCTTCGTAAAAAGGATTTGTTTTTTTCATTATAATCTCCTTATGTTTGATATAAGTATTTTTGCGATTGTAGGGGAATTTATGCAATCGGGCCGTTTTTAGTTTCATTTTTCGGTTAAACTGTTTACAAAAGTAAACTAAAATATTCAGGAGGAGTATTTATGAAATACGTATCAATTATCTTCTGCCGTCGCGGACAAAGCAATTGTTCGCAGAATGCGAATGCGTAAGAGACGGGCGCACGGTATGTCTTTACGCAGTAAACGTAACCGATAGCAACGCAAACAAAATCGCGTACGCGACGTTTACGGGATACCGCGTTCAGAAAAACTGAATCACTGTTATTTCGCACAGGAGATTTTCGCAAAACGATATTGACAAATCAACCCGCTCGTTATGGAATAAGATTAATCTTTATATTGTACAAAATCTAAAACGGGGCTAAAACCCGTCAACTGCGTCTGAATCCATTTCAAAGTTATGCCAACAGATAATAATACGAACTCAGGTTTTACGCCGTGTTTTTGACTAATACTGCGTTACGCTCACGGCTTATACGGTAAAGTATTAAGCCGCTCGCGTGCCTTGTCTTATTCTAAAAACACGACGGAAAACTTGTTCACAACCGAAAACGCCGAGATTTCAGATGATTTTTGGAAAAGGCGAACGCGGTTGTACTTTTCGTACTACAAGCGAGCATTTTTCATAAAAGCGTTGAAATATCGGCGTTTTGGCAACGTTCGTATTATTATCTGTTGGCATACCATACCAAAACTAAAACGGAACTAAAACCCTGCCTTTTCTACGGTGTCAGGGTCTACGTACCGTTTTAATGTTTGCGTGAAAACTATTTGACAATTTCAGTTGGTTAAGAACATAATATAAAAAACTAATATAGATATGTGTATATTGTAGTTGTTTGGAGGACGTAATGAAAAAGAAAATTATCGTGGTAATACTTGCCGCAGTATTTTGTTGCTCGCTTGCCGCGGGGTTGACCGCCTGCAAAAAGATATCGCACGAACATACCTACGAAACCGAAGTGGTTGCCCCAAACTGTACGGAGCAGGGCTATACTTTACATACCTGCACGGGTTGCGGTGACAGCTATAAGGATACGTACGTATCTGCACTCGGTCACAGCTATGGTGAACCCTCCTGGGCTTGGTCCGAAGATTATACAAACGCAACGGCAACGTTCACCTGTACAAACGACAGTGAACACGTTAATACCTTAACGGCAACTGTCACAGACAAGGTGACCACTCCTGTAACCTGTACAACGGACGGCGAAAAGGATTATACGGCAACCGTAACCTTCAACAACCAAACGTATACCGACGTAAAGACAGTAACGGTTGAAAAGACGGGTCACAGTATTTCAGGCAATTCATGCGTGTATTGCGGACAGCCTGCAAGCGAGGGCTTGGCTATGGTTTTAATAAGTGAAGGTGAATATACCGTAAGCGGCATAGGCACTTGCACGGATACCGAAATACTAATTCCTACAACCTACAATGGCTTGCCCGTTGTGTCAGTTGAAGCAAGTGCATTTCTCAATAACACCGCTATCACAAGCGTAGTTTTGCCCGATAGTATAACTTCAATCGGCGAAAAAGCGTTTAATGGTTGCGAATCGCTTACAAGCGTACTGTTTGGTAAAAACAGCCAATTGTCTTCAATCGGACCCGGGGCGTTCAACTATTGTTATTCTCTTGAAAGCATAACAATCCCCGAAAGCGTAACAAATATCGGCTCTGATGCGTTCATCTATTGCTACGGTTTGAGGAGCGTAACGTTTGGGGAAAATAGTCAATTAACAAGTATCGGAGATGGTGCGTTCAATTGGTGCGAAAGTTTGGAAAGTATAACCATTCCTGCCAGTGTAACGTCAATCGGCGAATGGGCGTTTGTTGAGTGCTATAGATTAGTTGAAGTGTGGAATTTATCTAAACTTAATATAACTGCAGGCTCGGAAGATAACGGTTACGTAGCATATTATGCAAAGCGTGTGGAAACTGAACCAAGTGAAAGCTATGTATATACCGATGAAAACGGATACGTAATCTATTACGACGGCAAGGTAAAGGCTTTAATTAACTACACAGGCAACGAAACCAAATTAACAATACCCGACGATATAACCGAATTAAACTGTTTTGCGCTCAGCGATTGCTACAACATTACGAGCGTAACGTTCGGGGAGAATAGTCAATTAACAAGTATCGGAGATGGGGCGTTCAATTGGTGCGAAAGTTTGGAAAGTATAACCATTCCCGACAGTGTAACAAGTATCGGAGAAGGGGCGTTCTGTTGTTGCGCCAAATTGACGAGTATAACCATTCCCGACGGGGTTAAAAGTATCGGAAATCATGCATTCGCAGGTTGTTCCGCTTTGGAAAGCATAACCATTCCCGACAGCGTTTTAAATATTGGAGATTCGGTTTTCGCAGAGTGTACCGCTTTGGAAAGCATAACCATTCCCGACAGCGTTTTAAGTATTGGATATTCGGCTTTTGAAGGGTGTACCGCTTTGAAAAACATAACCATTCCCGGTAGCGTTTTAAGTATTGGAGATAATGCGTTCAAAGAGTGTACCGCTTTGGAAAGCGCAACAATTTCAGAGGGTGTTAAAAGTATTGGAGATAATGCGTTCTATAATTGCACTAATTTAGTTAACGTATCGCTCCCCGATAGTTTAACAAGTATTAGTTTCAATACGTTCTATGGTTGCACCAACTTGCAAACATATGACGACGGTACGGCATATTATTTAGGCAACAGCGAAAATCACTATTTAGTATTAGTAAGCGTAATTTCAAAAGAAATCACTTCTTTTACAATAGACGATAAGACAAAGTTTATTTGGAGCAGTGCCTTCTCCGAATGTAGAGTTTTGGAAAGCATAGAAAATACACAAAACATTTTATGTATCGGATCCTATGCATTTGAGCATTGTAACAACTTAAAGACCTTTACAATTCCCTATGGCGTAACAACCATTGAAGATGGAACATTCTTCTGCTGCACTAATATGCAGACTATAACCATACCCGAAACCGTTACGTCTATCGGTCAGTCTGCATTTGAAGGGTGCAATAACTTAAAATCTATATCTATCCCGAATAGTGTTACAAGTATCGGTAATAAAGCATTCTATGAGTGCAAGAAGTTAGAGAATATAATAATTCCTGATGGTGTAACGTTTATCAGATTTGATACGTTCAATGGTTGTGAAAGTTTAGAATGGGTTTCACTTCCCGAAAGTGTTTATTATATTGACCAATTTGCATTCAAAAACTGTAGTAGTCTGAAAAGCATAATAATTCCAAGTGCTGTAACCGATATTGCTTTTGCTGCGTTTTTGCATTGTGACGCTTTGACAACCGTATATTACGGTGGTACAGAGGATAAGTGGAGTACAATCTCCATAGAAGGTAACAACGGTTGCCTTAACGGTGTGAGAAAATACTATTTCTCCCAAACCGAACCTGAAAAAGACGGCTACTTCTGGCACTTCGATACGGACGGCGTAACCCCCGTAAGTTGGGGCAATGAACCCAATTACAGTTATGGGCTTGAGTATTCACTCAATTCAGATGGTAAAGGTTATACCGTTGTCGGTATAGGTGATTGTATAGATAAAGATTTAATAATACCTTCAACCCATGAAGGCTTGCCCGTAAATGCAATAGGTGAAAATGCCTTCAATGGCAATACCGATATTACGTACGTACTCATAGATAGAGCCGTAACCTCAATCGGTCAGGGTGCATTCAACCTTTGCAGCTCGCTTATAAACGTCTATTATAACGGCACTAAAGAGGAGTGGGAAACGCTTTGCTCTTCAATAGGGGTTAGCAACGATTATCTCATTGACGCAAAAGTTTACTATTTCTCCCAAACTCAACCTGAGGAGGGTTTCTTCTGGCACTTAGATACGGATGGCAAAACCCCCGTAAGCTGGGGCGTGGAAAGTGATTATAGCGTAGGGCTTAAATATTCACTCAATACAGATGAAAAAGGTTATACCGTTGTCGGTATCGGGTATTGTGAAGATACGGACCTTGTTATCCCTGCTACGTATAGGGAGTTGCCCGTAACGGCAATAGGTTCCAAAGCGTTTGAATACGTCAGGTCTTTTAAGAGTGTATCAATACCTGCAAGCGTAACAACTATCGGTGAGAAAGCATTCGCACATTGCGGTGTTACAAGCGTAACGTTTGCCACAAACAGTCAATTGACTACTGTTGATAGGTATGCGTTCTTTAGTAGTTCTTCTTTACAAAGCATTGCTCTCCCCGACGGTGTAACGACTATAGGTGAGGCTGCGTTCAACGGTTGCAATAATATTACAAGTATATCTATTCCCGATAGCATAACTACAATCGAAAATAGGGCATTAGACTTTAATTCGAGTGCTTTTACAGTGTACAATAACGCCAAGTATCTTGGTAATAGTACCAACCCCTACTTAGTACTTGTCAAGGCAAGCGATACGTCGTTAACGACTTGCGATATACACACGGGTGCAAAAATTATCTTAATTTTTGCGTTTGATAATTGTACTTCACTTAAAAGTGTTACAATTCCCAATAGTGTAACTACTATATGTAATGCTGCGTTCTATAATTGCAGTTCGCTTGAAAGCATGGTTATAGGTAGCGGTGTAACCACAATCGGTGACGGCATAATCTATTATTACTCTCCGTTTACAACCGTATATTATTGCGGTATGGCAGACGATTGGAATAAAATTGCAATAGGTAATTATAACAGTAAATTAACAGATGCAACGAGATACTACTACTCCGAAAGCGCGCCTACCGAAGATGGCAGCTTCTGGCACTATTTAGAAGGCGCTCCTACTGTGTGGACGTATACAACCGTAACCTTTGATTTAAATGCCGAAGCGGACAGCGACACGTTGGAAAGTGCAAAATATTACTATAGCGCAAGCTGTACCTTGCCTACTCTTGAACGACCGGGCTATATCTTCAAGGGTTGGACTTTGGATAACTCGGTTGAAACTCCTGTAATATTCACCGACGCCGTATGGCAGATTACAGATGATACCGTAGCGTTTACTGCCGTTTGGGAAGTTGATTTGCAAATGTCAGTCTTTTCCTTTACAACAAAAGCGGTAGTTGTAGGCGGCGGTACTCAAAATAGCTGTACGATCACGGGATATAAGGGCAGCGGAGTAGACATTGTAATTCCGAACGGCGTAACCACAATCGGAAATGGTATATTCCAATTCAACACTTCGATTACAAGCGTAGTAATACCCGATAGCGTAACCACAATCGGCGATAATGCGTTTGATCAGTGCGAATCGCTTAAAACCGTAACGTTTGGCACAAATAGTCAATTGACTACAATCGGCGGTTCAGCGTTCAGTTTCTGCCCTAATATTGAAAGCATATCCATTTCCGACAGCGTAACCTCAATCGGCAAGAATGCGTTCTACTACTGCAATTCGCTATCAACCGTGTATTACGGCGGTACGGCGGAAGAGTGGGCTGATATCAGTATAGATAGTACAGGCAATGATAAATTAACAAGTGCAACCGTATACTACTACTCCGAAACCGAGCCTGCATTAAACGAAGATGAAACGGCATACGACGGCAACTACTGGCACTTCGTAGAAGGCGAAATCGTCATATGGGTAAAAGAGACAGTTTAATTATTTTAACCCACAAAAAGGCGGGGAGCTGAACGCTCCCCCGCTTTGAATTTAAACAATGAAGCAGGCATACAGATGTGGCACGAAAGCGACGAGGACGCACCTCCTACGATAAGCGGCGGTACGTTTGAGATCTCAATGGGAATTGCAGGTGGAGCATTCTGTTATTATCGCTATGGTGATGATGTATGCGTTGCATTAACCCCCGATCTTACAAATTACGTAGGCGCATATAAGATGACCGCAGGCGCAAATGCGGACGGCACAAGTGCTGTTGATTATAGCGCAAGCGATATTGCTACGTATAAGTTCGCAAAGCTCGAGTCTGTCCACGTTCACGACTACGGTACGGCTTGGGAATCCGATGAAAACAACCATTGGAACGAGTGCGAATGCGGAGATAAAGCGAACACTACACCTCACGCAGACGAAGACAATGACGGCAAGTGCGATGTTTGCGATTATGCAATGTGCAATGCTGAAAATCCGGGCGGAGAGATCGAACCCGATAAGACCGGACTTTCCGGTGGTGCTATCGCAGGTATTGCCGTCGGCTCTGTCGCAGTAGTCGGGTTGGGAGGATTTTCTCTCTTCTGGTTCGTTATCAAGAAAAAGAAATTTGCCGACCTGATTGCATTGTTTAAGAAGAAATAACCGGTGCTAAACAATTACCCCTTGCCTTTCGGGGCAAGGGGAAAGCAAACTGAGATAACAACAAGAAAAAATCAATAAATGTCTTAATAACGTTTTAACGACGCATGTAATGGTTGACGGTACGTTAGCGGAATAATCAAAGACAGCAATGAGCCGCTCGGTTTCCGAGCGGCTCAAATTGTAAAATAGGGGGATGAGATGACAAAAGATAAAAATAAAATCAAATTGCTTGTTCTATGGGATATTCTGTGTAAAAACACGGACGAAAATCACGCAATGAACTCTGACGAGATACGCGAAGAGCTTGCAAAACGCGGAATCAGCGTAATGCGTAAAGTGGTTGCAACGGACATAGACGCATTAAATAAATACGGCTATGAGGTTTTATCCTATAAGAAAAAGTATTACTATTATTACGATGTAAGCCGTCCGTTTACTTCCGATTTTTACTGTGCTACAACGTGGAGACGAAAGGCGAATAAATCGGAGGGATTCCATCTCTACCCAAAAAGTATTCTCCATCTGGGCAACGGGAAGAAGATTCAATATATGAAAAAATCCGGGCAATCGCTTGCCAGGATTTCCGTTTCTTTTCGTTTTCATCGGCTTACCTTTACGCCGAAATAGTCATTATAAAGAATAATACGAACTCCGTCTTAATCTCGGTGTTCGTATTATTCCCTTGTGGCGGCACGGGTGCAAGTCAGATTGAACTATTGTCATACAAAACTCTTGCCGTTTGTGTTAGAATGTTTTAATTTATGATAAGCAAATTGTCAGATGCTGCGCAATAAAACGATTATCAGTATTCGATACTGTTTTCGTCGAGAAGGAAGTCGTAAATGCTCATAGTCACTATGCCGTTTTCGTCGCGTTTACGTTTTATATCGTCTTTTACGATGATTATTTTTTTGAAAAAGTCTTTTATATTCAAAAGGGAGTTCTTTTCCTGTTCCTGCTTTTCTTCCGTGTCCATTGCAAAAGCCGATTGAATATAAAACTTATTATTACCGCGATTTGCGATAAAATCCACTTCGGCGTAGTTACGAACGACCTTTCCTTCCGCATTTCGTTTTGCGGTTTCCACAATGCCAACGTCTACGGCAAATCCGCGCTTTATCAGTTCGAGATAAATCACGTTTTCCATAATGTGATTTTCTTCTTGTTGACGAAAGTTGAGCGCGGCATTTCTTATTCCCAAATCGGTAAAATAGTATTTCGACGGGGTGGATAGATACTTTTTGCCTTTTACGTCGTAACGCTTTGATTTATCTACAAGAAAAGCGTCTTCGAGATACGCAAGATAATTAGAAACAGTTTTATCCGCGATAGGCAAGTTGGCAACACTTCTGAACGTGTTTGAGAGTTTTAGCGGATTGGTGAACGAGCCTATGCTTGACGCAAGAATTTCCACTACGGCGTTGATCTGTTCTTCGTTTTGGACTCGGTTACGGTCGATAATATCATTGAGATATACATTTTTGAGTTGTCCTTTCAGATAATTCATTTTCGCTTCTTCGCTTTGTTGCAAAAGGACAAGAGGCAATCCGCCGTAAGTATAATAATTTTTCCATCCTTGTGCAACCGTTCCGTCATATACGGACATATACTCCGAAAAAGACAGCGGCAAAATACGCACTTCATCTCCGCGTCCTCTGAATTCCGTTACGATGTCGGTAGATAAAAATTTTGAATTGCTGCCCGTAACGTAAATATCAACGTTAGGCAATTTCAAAAGTCCGTTCAAAACGCCCACGAAATTATCTGCCAGTTGAATTTCGTCAAGCAGAATATAATATAATCCATCGTCGGAAATTAAGTTTTTGATATATCGACTCAATGCTTTGGGCAAAAGCAAATCGCTGTTTTCGTCATCGTCAAGCGAAAGTTTGATAATATGGTCGTCCTTTATTCCCTTTTCTTTCAGATAATTGTAAAAAAGCGTGTTGAGAAGATACGACTTTCCACACCTGCGAATACCGGTGATAATTTTTACCAAGCCGTTTTGCTCTCTGTCTTTCAGCCTTTTCAAGTAAACGTCTCTTTTTATGCTTTCCATATTGCCTCCGTTACAAAAAAATGTAACAATTCACATTTTTATTTCCTACTCCTATTATATACATACCAAAAGCAAAAGTCAATAGCATATTACGAAAAAGTGCAACAAGTTGCAAAAATTTTAGTTGCCTTTTGTTTTATGCATAGTAAAAAATGCAATTTGAATAAATTTCACAAAATACCCTGTTAAAACTCTTGACAAGGCAAGCAAAGCGTGTTATGATATTTACATAAATTGCAAAGGAACGTGTGCCGAATGGAATTACAGCATATAGCAAATATAATACAAGGGAATATTCCTACCCGAATCGAGACGACCATAGGACTGTCTGTTGAAACTATTACTATGCAAGAACTCAACTACATTGCTAATGTTTCGGACGATTTGCCTGTTGAAAAAAATATTACTATTCAAGGCGATAAACTTGAAAGTTACTCTTTGACAAAGGAAAAAGATGTCGTTGTCGGACTTAGTTCCGGCAAAGCAATCGTCATTGAGAGCAATAGAGCAAATAAACTGATCCTTTCAAATTTGGCAATCATACGAATTAAGGATACGGAAAAGGTTGATCCCTATTATCTATGTTGGTTTATCAACAGCAATAAAGCGGCAATCAAGAAAATGCAACAAGGCACTTCTGCCGTTTCGATTATTCCGTTAAGTATGTTGAAAAGTTTTGAAGTCGAATTGTTACCGATTGAAACGCAGCGAACCATCGGTAAAATAAATGAGTTGAAGCGGCAACGCGATCGACTAACCCATTCTATAGAAACTAAAAAAACGGATATATTAACACAACAACTTATGACAATTTATGAAAAGGAGAGGAAAAATGGCAATAAGTGAGTATGAAGTTGAAAATCTCTTTATTGAAAGATTAGGGACTATCGGTTACAAATATGTCGAATTAAAGAATTACACCGAAGTTATGCTGAACTTCAAGACACAACTTGAAGAGTTCAATAAAGAAGAAATCATCAAGGGCAAAGGCGTTGCGGAACTGTCGATTGCTGAATTTGACAGACTTCGCACACAAATTGAAAACAAAACCGTTTACGAGTCGGCAAAAATTTTGCGCGATAAGCAGGTTTTGGAATTAGACAACGGCAAGCGTATCTATATTGAGTTTTTGTCGAAAGACATAGACCGCAATATTTATCAGGTTACGCACCAAGTAACGATGGATAAAGACCATATGAATGAAGTCGTATATAAAAATCGTTGCGACGTTACAGTTCTTATTAACGGTTTACCGCTTGTTCAGATTGAATTGAAACGCCCCGGCGTTGAAATCAACGAAGCAATCAATCAGATAAACCGCTATCGCAGATATTCGTTCCGAGGGCTGTTCCATTTCATTCAATGTTTCGTTGTTTCAAACTCTATTCAGACAAAATACTTTGCAAATGAAAACGAAACAAACGCGGACGGTACATACAAAGCCATACTGAAAAGTCTTGCCTTCTTCTGGACGGACGCGAATAACGAGCGTATCAACCAACTCAACGAGTTCACGGACGATTTCTTCACGAAATTCAATATAACTGCTCTATTGACGGACTATACCGTATTACAAGATACAATGAAAAACATTATCGTAATGCGTCCGTATCAGATTTACGCAACAAAAGCGGTTTTACGTCGTGTGTTGGAAGAAAACCGTAACGGCTACGTTTGGCATACAACCGGTTCGGGCAAAACACTCACTTCTTTCAAATGCGCATCCCTTCTCCGTGATAACGGTAGAATTGATAAAGTTTTCTTTTTGGTAGACCGCAAAGACTTGGACGACCAAACCGTTGACGAATACAACTCGTTTGAAGAAGATTGCGTCGATAACACCGATTCAACCGCGGAACTCATTAAGCGTTTGAAAAACAGCGGAGAAAAAATGCTTGTTACGACCATTCAGAAACTCGCCTGCGCACTTCGTAACGAGAAATATAAGTCTATTATGGAAACGTACAAGACGAAAAAATGTGTGTTTGTTATCGACGAATGTCATAGAAGTCAGTTCGGCAAAATGCACGGTGATATTCGCAGAAATTTCCAGAACGCAAACTTTATCGGATTTACGGGAACACCTATTTTTGAAGAAAACAAAGGTGCAACAGGTCAGACAACGGCGGATATTTTCAATGCCGGCAATATGGATGCTTGTTTGCATAAGTATCTTATCAAAGAAGCCATCGCAGACGGCAACGTTTTGAAATTCTCTGTCGAATATCAAAACACATTCAACGTTGTTACGACAAACGCAGCCGATATGACTGTAAGACGTATCGTTCACGAGCAAAGCAATAACCCGAATTTCAATCTCGAAGAATACTGCAAGCGTAACAATATTGATATTTCAAATATTTATAGCGACCAGCAACGTATCGAACTCGTTACAAATAACATTTTGGAACATTACGAAAAGCATACGAAAATCGGCACGGATACCTATACGTCGCTCTTTGCAATTCAATCAGTGCCACTTCTTCAAAAGTATTACACTGCTTTCAAGAAGTTGAACAAAAAAGGCTTGAAGATTGCGGCAATATTTACTTATGCGGCAAACGAAGATATGGACGAAGGCGCAGATACACCGCAATCGAGAGAATTTTTGGAGCAATGTATCAAAGACTATAACGAAATGTTCTCTGACGGTAAAGAGAAACTGTCTTTCGGTCTTGATACGTTCGACGCTTACCGCAAGGATATTGCAAAGCGTTTGAAACAAAAAGAAGTTCCGCAGATTGATATTTTGCTTGTTGTAAATATGTTCTTAACGGGATTTGACTCGAAGCCGCTTAACACGTTGTATTTGGATAAGCCTTTGTTCTGGCATTCTCTTGTTCAAGCATACAGCCGCACGAACCGCATTTACAAAGAAACAAAGCAATACGGGCAAATAATCACGTTCCGTAATATCAAAGACGAACAGGACAAAGCCCTTAAACTGTTTTCGGGTGATGGTAATCCGAACGCATATTTGCTTGAAAATTACGATTATTACGTTGCCGAATATGCCGACAGAGTTTCTGTTTTGCGTAACATTGCACCGTCTTACGACATTGCAGGCAGATTGCAATCAGAAGACGACCAAAGAAAGTTTATCGTTGCTTTCCGTTTGGTTGCGCAAACGCTTTCAACGTTAAAAACGTTCTCAAAATTCGAGTGGAACGACCTTGCAACCGTTCTGGACGAAGACGAGTTCTTGGGATATAAATCGTGGTATCTCTACTACTACGATTTAGCAAAGAAAGACAGAGAGAAAAACGTCAAAACAACGCTTGTCGATATCGACTTTAATATCGAACTTATCCGCACGGATAAAATCAACGTCGTTTATATTCTCAACCTGTTAAAAGACGTAATCAAGAAAGACGAAAACGAGAAAAAACGCTCTATTGACTTGATTTTACGAGAAATCGAACGTTCCGACAACGAGAGGTTGAGAGCAAAACAGGAAATGTTAAAGCGTTTCGTTACGGAAAAGTTTTTCAGTCTTTCGCCGGACGAAGATATCGTAAAAGCGTATGAAGAATTTGAAGTTCAACAGCAAAATATGGATATCGAAATGTTTGCGGAAGAAACAGGCATTGACATTGAAATAATCAAAGACTTTATATGGGAATATCAGTTCAAGCACGTTATCAGCCTTGAAGATATCCGCAAAAGATTAAGTCAAAAGGGATACGGAATACTTAAAACAATCAAAATGTCGTCCGAAATAGAAGAATTTGTTAAAGAACAATACGAAAAATTCAGAGCCGAAGGAGTATAAAATTATGGCAACAGATATCCAACTTCATAAACAACAAGCACAGGAACTTTCTAATAAACTTTGGGCTATCGCAAACGATTTGCGTGGCACTATGGACGCGAGCAAATTTAAGGACTATATTCTCGGCATCATCTTCTACCGTTTCCTTTCCGAAAAGACGGAAAAGTATATGGAAGAAATACTTAAAAACGACGGTATGACTTATGCCGACGCTCTCGCGTCCAACAATGAAGAATTGCTTGCCGCTCTCGACAAGTATTCTCTTGACAGTCTTGGTTATATCATTCGCCCCGAATATAGTTTCGGCTATATCGTCAATATGATTGCGGGTAAATACGACGGCAAAGTATTTTCGGTTGACTATCTCGAAAAAGCCATCGCGTCTATTCAGCAATCTACTCTCGGTCAGAAATCGGAAGCCGCATTTGACGGTATTTTCGACGCAATGGATTTGAAAGACAAAGACTTGGGCAAAGAAGTTTCCGACCGCACAAAGCAAATTGCAAAGGTTATAAACCGTGTAAACGATATTGAGTTTTCCTACGATGACGCTCAATTTGACGTTCTCGGAACGGCTTATATGATTTTGATAGGTTTATTCGCGTCAGACAGTGGCAAGAAAGGCGGCGAGTTCTTTACGCCGAGTGCCGTTTCGGAACTTTGCAGTAAACTTGCGACAGTCGGCTTGAAATCCGTTAAAAACGTTTGCGATCCCACTTGCGGCTCGGCTTCTATGCTTTTGGAAGTTCGCAAAGCAGTTATCGCAAACGGTGGTACGGCTGAACACGCCGTAGGTCATTACTACGGACAAGAACTCAACGGAACGACTTACAACCTTGCTCGTATGAATATGTTAATGCACGACGTTCCGTATCAATACTTCAATCTTTTCAACGACAACACGCTTGAAAAGGATAATTTCGGCACGACTAAATTTACTGTTCAAGTTGCAAATCCGCCTTATTCGGCAAAGTGGTCGGCAGCGTCTTCCTTCCTTGACGATCCGCGTTTCAGTGGCGCAGGAAAACTTGCTCCGTCAAGCAAAGCGGACTTCGCATTTGTTGAACATATGGTTTATCATATGGACGATGACGGACGTGTTGCGGTTCTTCTTCCGCACGGTGTTTTGTTCCGTGGTGGCAGCGAAGATACTATCCGTAGATATTTGATAAAAGATTTGAACGTTCTCGATGCCGTAATCGGTTTACCCGCAAACCTTTTCCACGGCACGGGTATTCCCGTATGCTGCCTTGTTTTGCGTAAATACCGTAACGGCAACGCCGGCAACATTTGCTTTATCGACGCAAGTAAGTATTTTACGCCGGGCAAAAATATGAACCAACTTTCTTCTGACGATATCGACCGTATCGTAAATGCCTACGTTGAGCGTAAAGATATAGATAAATTCTGCCACGTTGCGACTATGGAAGAAATCGAAAGTAACGATTATAACCTTAACATACCCCGTTACGTTGATACGTTTGAAGAGGAAAAAGAAATTGATATCAAAGCCGTTATGGCGGAAATAAAAGACCTTGAAAGCCAACGTGCAAGTCTTGACGCGGAGATTAACAAATATCTGAAAGAACTCGGAATTTTGGAGGACTAAAAATGGATTGCTCTTATGTAAATGGAATAATTGAAAAGTATGATAAGAATGGACAACTTACTCAAAACGAGAGAACTGCTTATGCAAATTTGTCTCAAATTTTAAATAATTGGTTTAACTCTAATCATTATAATCAATTTGCATATTATCCTAGGTTAGATATTCAGCGCTCTGGCTCAAGAGCAAAGGGGACAGCGATCAAGGGAAAATCAGATATGGACATTTTCTTGTCAATATCTGATCCTTATAACACCAATACACTTAAAGAATACTATGATAGTGCATTTGAATATTTAAAGAAAGAAGGCATGACAGTTAGAAAACAAAATGTATCTATCGGTGTAAAATACTATAATTGTGATATCGATGTAGTTCCTGCAAAAAAAGTTAATTCTATGTCGTATCAAAGATATAATGACCACTATCTTTGGTCAAACAAACATCAAAACAGAATGCTTACCAATATTCAAAAACATATTGATTTGGTACAAAATTCTGGCACACGGAAAGAAATAATGTTGTTAAAAATTTGGAGGGAAAATCATGGCTTGGATTTTCCTTCAATCTACATTGAACAACTTTGCATTCAAGAATTAAGCAAAAACAATCAATATAATTTAGCGGATAACTTCTGTCATATGCTCAGTTATATATCGGTAAATGTTGAAAATAAGCGCATAGTTGACCCCAGTAACTGCAATAATATTATTTCGGATTCTCTAAATGCAAGTGAGAAACAACATATTGCAGATCAAGCAAACCGCTCACTTTCTGAAAAATATTGGGAAAATATTATTTGGTGATACTATGGGAAATACAGTTGAGATAAAAAACCTGTTTAAGGGTATGCAAGAGCAAATGATAGCGAAATTAAATGCACAGGACTTTATATCGCATCCGGGAACTAAAGGCGATGTAACGGAAAACAATTGGCTATCATGGATGAAAGAGTTTTTACCAAAAAGATATGCGGCAGACAAAGCGTTTGTCATTGATAGTGATGGACAAGTAAGTGATCAAATTGATATCGTTATTTATGATAAACAATATTCTCCTATCGTATTTCAGCAAAACGGAGCATTGTATGTTACAGCCGAAAGTGTTTATGCCGTTTTTGAAGTAAAACAAGATCTCACAAAAGACCATATAGAATATGCGGGCAATAAGATAGCAAGTGTGCGTGAACTAAGGCGAACATCTGCGCCTATTGTATATTCTACTGGGACAAAACCAGCAAAACCGCTACATAAAATTATCGGAGGACTTTTAACTACTCATACTCAATGGACGAAGCCTATAGAAGAATTACTTAAAAAACATTTAACGTCGTTAAACTTAAATGAACAGATTGATCTTGTATGTTGTCTAAAAGATTCGTCTTATTCGGTAGAATACCTTGAAGATAGAATAACATTACATAAAAATACTGATGATGAAGTCTTGATATATGTATTTTTGGAGTTATTGCTACTTCTTCAAAAAATCGGAACTGTACCTGCTATTGATTTATTACAATACGCTAAAGCGATAGATTCAATTTGAGGTTCTTATGAAAGAAGAAAAAATTACAATCACTAATGCACAAGAATTAAGACAAGAAAAATGTAATGTTCCAACTTTGAGATTCAAAGAGTATGTGAACCCGTGGGATCAAAAAGTGTTTAACGAAACGTTTGATATTTTGACAAACAATACGTTATCAAGAGCCGAGTTAAACTATGAAAATGGCGAATATAAGAATATTCATTACGGAGATGTCCTGATAAAATTTCCTGCACACATTGATACTTCGAGTCCCGATGTTCCGTATATAAATGACGAAAACGCATCTAAAAAGTTCGATAGCGCATTGTTGCACAATGGAGATATTGTTTTTGCAGACACGGCAGAAGATTACACCGTGGGAAAGGCGACGGAAATCGAAATTACTGCCGAGTGTAAAGTTGTATCCGGCTTACATACTATTCCTTGTCGTCCTAAAATGAGGTTTTCGCCAAGATATTTGGGGTATTTTGTAAATTCTCCGAAATATCATAATCAACTTATCCCATATATTCAGGGCGTAAAAGTAAGTTCTATATCAAAAACACTTATAAAGAATACGACGATATCCTATCCAAGCCTTGAAGAACAGACAAAAATAGCAAGTTTTTTGTCTTGCTTAGACGAAAAAATCGCCGTCCAAAACAAAATCATTGAGGATTTGAAGGTCTTAAAGAAAGAACTTTGCAACAGGCATTTCAAATCGGTTCACGACGACACCACGTTAGAATATATTTCGTTGAAAAACATTTTGACGGAACGAAAAGAATATTGTGGAAAAGACGGTACATATATTCACGGCACACTGTCGAAAGAAGGCGTTTCGCCTAAGACCGAACGATACGACAGAGATTTCCTTGTAAAAAGCGAAAATAAACAATATAAAGTAACGCACTATAATGACATTTGCTACAATCCGGCGAACTTAAAATTTGGCGTTATATGTAGAAATACATACGGTGATTTAATTTTCTCGCCTATATATGTAACATTTAAAATATCGAACGCAGTCTATCCTGCTTATATTGAATTGTTCCTAACTAATGCAAATTTCATCGGAAGGATTAGACGATATGAGCAAGGAACAGTGTATGAGAGGATGGCTGTTTCTGCCGAAGATTTTTTGTCTTATGAAACACGTATGCCAGAATATGCTGAGCAAGTTAAATTTGCCAATAAAATACAGCAAATTCAAGAAAAAATAGATTTAGAAACATCATTTTTAGGTTCGTTGCAACAGCAATGTAAATACCTGCTCAACGCTATGTTCATATAAACATAGCGTTGAGAAAATAGGCTTTTTGGCGTTGTAATGCTCTTAAATATTGTTCTTCCAAAACTATTCGAGTGGCAAATTCTTTTAGTGCTGTGGCTATTTTTCTTTGCTGTTCTACGTTTACATACGGAATTTGAATTTCGCACATATTTTCGTATGTAAGACACTGCCTAACACTGCCTTCTAATTTTTTATGCAACTCCTTAAAGAAAATTGCAGATTGGTAATAGAATTTAAGATAATCGGCAATAAGTTTATTGCTTGTTTTGAAGCACACATACATAGGACTAATTATACCGACTTTCTGTGTTTCTAATAAAGCAATTGAACCAACGTTAATTCTTGCTGGATTATAGGCAAAGCATCCTTCCGTGACGACTTTGTAATTGCGTTTATCTTCGCTTGCGACCGTTCTATCTTCAAATTGCTCTGACTGCTTGATAAATCCCATTTTATTACTAACGGATAAGACATTATCACAGGAATTTGCCTTGTTCCGGGTTGTAATCTCTGTAATATAATCACCCAGTCGCACATATTCGGAACTACTGAAAACTTTATTACAAAGTTCTTTCAATAGCGCATAAAAATCTCTAATTAAAGGAATTAGACACCGTATTTTCGGTTCAATTTGCGGCGAAAGACAATCTTCTTTGGGTAGTTTTCTCGAAGAATATTCAGAGAAGAATATTGCCAACAATCTACAATCTGTCGCAGTTGGTAAATACGGAATACGGAAACGTGAAGAGATTTACTCAAAAGAACTCTCGACTGATTATTCCAAAAATAAAGTTATCCGTAAAGACACTCTAATCATCGGTATGGGTTCAACTCAAATTGACATAGGTATATTAACAACTGACGATTGCTATTGTGTTTCACCTGCATATACAACATATCGAATCAAAGGAGTTAATAGTTTTTATTTGCAAGAGTATTTGATTGAGTTAAATCCGCTATTAAGTGTTCGCTATATGATTACAAGTGCGCGGCAAGGAAAGGCTGTAAATAAAGAAGCTTTGATGAAACATTTAATGACAGTCCACTCGGAGAACAAACAAAAGGAAATTTGTCAATGTTTTGAAAATCTGTACAGCCGCTTACAAATAGAAAAAGAAATGCTTTCGGCTTTGCAAAAGCAAAAAGCATTCCTTCTACAATCAATGTTTATATAAACATTTTCGAGAGCAGATAGTCTTTCTGCTCTTTTAATTTTGACAGTATCGCCTTTTCGATTTCTATCTTTTTCGAAAATGTAGAATATGTATCTACGATTTTTTTCTGCTGAATTTTGGGTATATTAGGAATAGTTAAGTCAATAAGTTTTGAATACGATAAAGCAAAACGCGTTCCTCCTTCCTTTGCTTCCAATATTTGCCGCTTAAAAGAGATTGCGTTATTCATATAGAATACAACAAAATCAATATCATACACCGTTGAAGTAAAAACAGGATATGCAGGACTAACTATACCTAAATCTACAACTTTTTGTAGATTAAACTTAAACACGCCTGTATCGCTCATAGATCTATAGGTGCAATATCCATATGGTACTTTTTTATAACCTATGGTATCTTCGCTTGCAGCCTGCTTATTGAAATAATCAGATTGAGCAAAAATACCATTCATTGTAGATGACAAAATCGGGTACTCATTATTGATCTGCGTTCTCTCATTGTATTCCAGTAAAATATCTGATAATTTTACTTTGGAATGCAAAGAAAATGAATGTATGAGTATATTGCTAATTCCTTTAATTAGGGTTTCGTATTTGCTAATGATTTTGTTTTGTATCTCTATGCGCTTAACAATTAGGTTTAGAAAATCGGCAATTTTTCGTTGTTCTGGCAATGTTGGCAAATAATGTTTAGTAGCAAAATAATCATCAACCGACATATTCAATAAGCCGTGATTTCTTGCGCCTTCTCCTGCAATATCAGAAATGCCTTTATGCCATTTATTCGTTTCAAAATAATGTGTAAGATAGTCGGAATCAACTTTATCGGTCGGACGAAAAACAAAGTAGAGACTTGATAAACAACCTTTTTCGTATTTGTCCAAACGTTTAACCGCACCCCAAGCATAATCGTTAGAATAACTTTTGTTGTACGCAAAATCACCGTTATACAAAAGATAATATCCCGACAAATCAACGCTTGCTACGGTTTTATTGAAAAATGTGATTTGATCGACAAGTCCATATTGTGCTGAAATCGTCAACGGCAACGAAGATTCGTTGTTTTTATTTCTTCTTGTAATGCGAGTTACGAAGTCTGACAAGGCGAATTTATGCCATTCGTCTGTGTATTCCGCAAATCTCAAAGTTGGAACTTTTGAGAAAATAAGTTTGTTATGTTCCAACTTTGAGATTTTGTGAATTTACACTACCATGGGAAAGAATAGAATTAAAAAGCATCATCAAAGAAATTAAGCAGTATACATCTGATTTTGACAAATACCCTTTATACAGTTTTACAATCGAGAATGGAGTAACTCCCAAAACAGATAGATATGAGAGAAATTTTCTTGTAACAAAAGAAGGTGACACTTTCAAAGTCGTTCCACCAAATACATTTGTGATGAATCCAATGAATTTGCGATTTGGGGCTATAAATTATAGCAAATTGGATTTTCTAGTTAGCGTATCTGGATATTACAACATATTTGAAATTGAAAACGGCAAAAACAATGATTTTTGGGCCGCATATTTCCTTACGAAATCGGCAATTAATTTATACAATTCAGTTGCAACGGGATCATTGATTGAAAAGAAGCGCGTGCATTTTTCGCAATTTATTGGTCTAAAATTTTTAGTGCCGACGAGTAAAGAGAAGGAAAAAATCACTTATTTTATACGCTTAATTGATAAAAGATTGGCCGTCCAAAACAAAATCATAAAACATAGAAAATCCCTAATATTTTCATTAGCAATCGAAATTTTACTTTCTTTATTGTCCTTGATAGAAAGTGTCCTGTCGCTAAACGTATTTTCTTTCTTCAATAATTTACTAAAATTATTATGGACTATTTTCAAGGAGGTAAAACTATTATGGTCACAGAAAAAAACATAAGCCAAATAGCAGACTTATGGAAGGAAGAAAAAAGGCAGTTTGTAAAGAAGTCAACGTTTGCAGCATACTCTCTTATCGTTGAAACACACTTACAGCCGGCGTTCGGTAATCTCACAACGGTTACCGAAAAGGACGTGCAAGATTTTGTCTTGCAAAAGTTGAACGGAGGACTTTCGCAAAAAACGATTAAAGATATGCTTATCGTATTGCGAATGATTCTGAAGTACGGGGCAAAGAAAAACTATTGTGTCTATGCTCCGATTGACGTTATCTTCCCGACAGATCGGGAACGGCAGGAACTTGAAGTTCTATCCATTGCAAACCAAAAGAAAATTATGCGGTTTGTAGAAGATAACTTCACATTCCGAAATCTCGGTATCTTTATTTGTTTAAGCACGGGCATTCGTATCGGCGAAATATGTGCTTTAACTTGGGACGATATCGACACAAACAACGGCGTTATACATATCAGAAAAACTATTCAGCGGATTTATATCCGTGAAAACGGTATCAGACACACCGAATTGATGATAGATACGCCTAAAACCGCCACTTCTATTCGGGATATCCCGATGACAAAGGATTTGCTATCGGTCTTAAAACCGCTACGCAAGGTCGTAAACGATTCGTTTTTTGTACTTACAAACGATTCAATGCCGACAGAACCGCGCACATACCGAAACTATTACAAAAAACTGCTCGTAAAATTAGATATCCCACCGATAAAATTTCACGGTTTACGCCATAGTTTTGCAACGCGGTGCATAGAAAGTCACTGCGACTACAAAACTGTAAGCGTTATTCTCGGACATTCAAATATCAGCACGACGTTGAATCTCTATGTTCACCCGAATTACGAACAAAAGAAAAAGTGTATCGACAAAATGCTGAAATCTCTTAAATGAAAAAACAAATTCCACGAGTTAATCCTATAGACCATAGAACATTAAAAATACGACCTACAAATGTCGTAAACTTACAGAATAAAGTCTGATTTCGGTCAGGCTTTCTTTTTTTTGCGCAGTTGTCGAAAAAGTTTCTTGCAAGATTTTTTATTAAAAACCTTGTAAAATCCCATCTTCAAATGTCCTATATAAGTGATGGGCATTTTTCTTTTGCGAAAAATACGAAGTTTTTGCCCTCTACTGTCCATATGTAGTGAGAAAATCTTTTTCAAAATAAAAAAAGTTTCGTGCAAACCATTTACTTTCGTGCCGGAAGTTTCCAATAGTAGTAGAGGGATATTTCTTTTCGGAAAAATACGAAGTTCTTACTCTCTGTTGTCCATATATAGTGAAAGGATTTTCTTCTGTAAGAAAAAGGTTTCTCGCAAACCATTAACTTTTGTACCGGAAGTGTCCAATAGTAGTAGAGAGATAATAAATTACTGCGAATTTCTTAAAATACCCCGCCAAAGGGTATGGTAAGTGTCCAATTATAGTAGGAGGATTTTTTGAAAAAGTTCAGTTAAATACCCTAACAAAGAGATGAAAACTTTCCAATATAAGTAGAGGATATTTTCAAAAACTTACGAAAAACACCCCCACAAACAGGCAAGCAAATGTCCATATATAGTGAACGGAAAAGGAGATAACAGATCATGAGTTACAAACAAGTGTACCCGCCTTAGCAGGTAGAAAACGGAAAGCAAAACCTTGAAAATAAATTTGAAAAAGGTGTCGGGAAACAAGCAGGATAAGGTTTTTGCAATCTATTTCAAAAACGATACGCTGAACAAGTCGGAAACCGACTTTTCTCAAAACGAAAAAATCGCTACTCTAAAACAAAAATTTTGCACTCTTTATGCCTTTGTTCACGGAAAAGAGCTTGACTTCGATAAGCAAATACGGTAAAATATAATCGTCGTATTGATACGATTATATATTAACGGAGGTTTAACGCTATGGCAAAATCGAGAAGTGAAAAGGACAAGAGGTATGAGGATAAGCACAAAGAAGAGCGCAAGGCAAAAAGTATCGTTTGGGGAACAAGCGTTCCGAGGGCGTTCGCGGAAGTAATAAACGACTTTCTGAAACGATACGGCTATACGAAAGTTCAACTCATAGAAGAAGGCTACAAGGCATTGTTTGACGAGGCAGCGTCGAAAGACGTGAATCTCGGCAAGATGGTGGACGGCTACGACGATTTTTTTGAGTTTGAACTGGGAAAATTTAACGAAGAAAAGAATAAAAAATAATTCGCGTACGAAACCGAGCAAGCCGAATAACCCAAGGCTATCGACGGGCTGCGTTCCCGCTGCGCGAAAATCTTAAAGGAGGATTTTGCGGCAAATGGCGAAAGAACATAACAGCCACCGGGAAAGAGAACATAGTATCCGCGCAATAACAATGACGATTGAAGCGGATACAAGACAACACCGTAGAAATAACGTTTGCTACGGGAGAAGCTGAAAAAGGCAGGCTCGACCTGCCGAAAGAAAGAATAAAAACAAGCGCGGATATTCTTGCCGGAATATTGCTCGATTTTGTAAACGGCGGAGGCAATATCGACGCGCTTACGCCCGAAAACGTATTCGGGAATAAGGAGATAAAATGAAAAAAAGAGTCGTTATATATGCAAGATTCAGTTCGCACAGTCAGACCGAACAGTCAATCGAAGGACAACTTCGTGAATGTTACGACTTTGCCCGTCGCAACGATTATCTCGTGATAGCCGAATACATAGACCGTGCGCTTACGGGAACGACAGACAAACGCCCCGAATTTTTAAGAATGATCGAGGACAGTAAAAAGAAAAATTTCGATTATGTTCTCGTTTATCAGTTGGACAGGTTTGCCCGCAATCGTTACGACAGCGCGAATTACAAGGCAAAATTAAAGAAAAACGACGTTCGCGTGCTATCGGCAAAGGAGAACATCACCGAGGATGCCAGCGGCATTCTGGTAGAAGGTATGCTTGAAAGTATGGCGGAATATTATTCCGCCGAACTCTCGCAAAAAGTCCGCCGCGGCGTAAAAGAAAGCTTGTTGAAAGGGCATTTCGTCGGCGGTTACGGTTTGTTCGGATATGACATCGTGGATAAAAAGTGGACGATAAACACTTACGAAGCCGATATCGTTCGCGATATGTTTACAAGGTATAAAAACGGCGAGAAAGCAAAGGAAATCATAGACCGACTTAATGCGCAAGGCATAAAAACCAAAGCCGGTTCGCCGTTCAATATGAACAGTTTTGCAAGGATTATCCGCAATGAAAAATACATAGGCGTTTATAATTCTCACGGCGTTATTTACGAAAACGTCATACCGCCGATCGTGGATGAAAAGTTATTTTTCGATTGTAACGCAATAATGGACGAACACAAACACAAACCGAGAGCAAACAAAAGCGGAAAGCCGTATATTTTAAGCGGAAAATTGTTTTGCGGATACTGCGGCAATTTGATGACCGCCGAAACGGGAACGAGCCAGACGGGCAAACTTCACCATTATTATAAATGTTTTGGACGTAAGAAAAACCAACACCGTTGCAATAAGAAAAGTTACAGGCAACAGGAACTGGAAGATTTGGTTTTCAAAACAACGATTGACTATGTTTTACAGCCGCAGGTGATACAAGCCGTAGCCGAACAGGTTGTAACGAAATTCAATTCCGAAATAACGAAAACGTCAACGCTTGAAAATCTCGAAAACGAATTGAAAGCTAAAGAAAAGGCGATAAACTCGCTTTTATCCGCCATAGAACAAGGATTAGTCACAAAATCCGCCAAAGACAGACTGATTGCTCTCGAAACGCAAAAAGACGAATTAGAGGAGAAGATATCGCTTGAAAAAGCGAAGCAGATAAAACCGCTCGAAGTAGACAAAGTAAAGGCATTCCTGAATTTCTTTGTCCATAGGAAATACGAAAACGACCAAGAAAAAAACGAGTTCTTCAACTCGTTTATAAATCGCGTCGTATTGCATGACGATAAGATTCTGATTTTCTATAACACCGATACCAATCGCCCGGCGGTGATAACAAGAAAGGATACCGATGATTTGCTTGCCGGTATAGGCGAAAAAATCGAAAAAAGGGGCAAATCAACTGCCAAAAACGAGAAAAACTCGCTTGAACCTCAAGGGTTCAAACGAGTTTCACTTGGCGGAGAGAAAGGGATTCGAACCCTTGCGCCAGTTTCCTGACGACCGCATTTCGAGTGCGGCTCGTTATGACCTCTTCGATATCTCTCCAATCTGATTACGTCGGGGAAATGCCCAACGTGTGTAATATACAACATTTCGCCGGATTTGGCAACCATATTGCGGCAATTTTGCAAAAATCCTTTAATTCCGACAGCCGCAAGAAATAAAAAAGTAATGCGCGGCAAATACTTTGTGAAGAAGCGACTATCCGAAAAGCATAATGGGATAAGGAAACGGAAATTTTACAGGTCGGACGATGAAAAAAGTCCGACTTTTTTTGTCATAAGGAAGCGAAGGGCGCGGAGAGCGCCGACGGCGTAAACGTCCTTGCAACAGGCTTCGTGGGTGAGAGTCAGGGTTTCGTAATTGCCGAAAAACGAGATTTCGTGTTTACCGACTGCTGTGCCGCCGCGGATCGAATTTATCGAAACGTCCGGCGTGTTTTCGTCAACGCAAGACGACTTTATAACGTCCGCGAGCATTTTGGCTGTGCCGGACGGGGCGTCGAGTTTTTTCTTGTGGTGGATTTCCGTGACGTTGACGTCGAAGCCGTCAAGTAGTGACGCCGCGAGCGCAACAAGGCGCGACAAAACGTACACGCCGTGGCTTAAATTCGCCGTCTTGAAAACGGCTATTTTTTTGGCGGCAGCCGCGATTTTTTCGTTTTGGATTTCGGAGTGTCCCGTCGTTGCGACAAGGAGTTTCGTATTGTTTTTTACACAAAAATCAAGCACGTAGTCAAGGGCGGCGGGCGTTGAAAAATCGACCACTGCGTCCGCGGGAACGGCAACGTTTTTAATGTTTTTATACAGCGGAAAACCCGTTGAAATTCCCGTGCGGTTTACGTCGACGCCGGCAACGATATTTACGTCCGTCGTTTCTTTTGCAACCTTTTGAAACGTTGTGCCGAGCCTGCCGCACGCGCCGTTTAATATGACGTTTATCATACTTTAACTTAAAAAATCGTCAATTAAAACGTCTAATTTGTCGGAATTCGCTTTTGACATTTTTGTGAGCGGCAAGCGCAGAATATTCTTGCAAAGCCCGAATTTATTGAGCGCGTATTTTATGGGGATGGGGTTGACTTCCGAAAATAATCCGTGTATCAGCGGGTTGAGTTTCAGCTGCATTTTCGCCGCTTTGTCGTAGTTGCCGAGAAGGGCGGCTTTTGCCATATCTGACACGAATTTCGGGAACAGATTCGCCGCGACAGAGATAACGCCCGATGCCCCCATACACATTGCGGGGACGGTAAGGTTGTCGTCGCCTGAAAAGACGTCCGCGTCGCCCGACAGCATTATCGTGTCGGACATTTGCGAAAGATCCCCCGCCGCTTCTTTGATGGCGACGACGTTTTTAATTTTTGCAAGTTTTCGGAAAGTTTCCGGCAGAACGTTGACGCCGGTGCGCGCCGGCACGTTGTAAACGATAACGGGTTTATCGACGGAATTTGCGATTTCCGAGTAATGCGCGACAAGTCCGCTTTGCGTGCATTTGTTGTAAAACGGCGTAACGACAAGCAGGGCGTCCGCGCCGAGCGACGAGAAAAGTCGGCTAAGTCGCACAGCCGATTTCGTGTCGTTCGAGCCGCTGCCGACGATGACGGGGACGCGCCCGTCCGCGGCTTTTACCGAAAACTTCACGACGTCGATTTTTTCGTCTTCCGACATCGTTGCGGCTTCGCCCGTGGTGCCGAGTATAACAAGAGCGCCCACGTCGTTTTCAATCTGAAAATCGATGAGGCGCCCGAGAGAATCGTAATCGACGCCCGAATCGGAAAACGGGGTAACAAGCGCGGTAGCGCAGCCTTTGAAAATTGACATTTTCGCCTTGACCTTCTTAAAAGATTATTACCGATTCGGGTTATTAAACTTTTGTGAAATCGTGAATTAAACGAGATTATCCTTTATAAGCAATTCGGCAATCTGAACCGTGTTGGTTGCGGCGCCTTTTCTTATGTTATCAGCGACGCACCAGATATTGACGCCGCTGTCGACGCTGTCGTCGATGCGGATACGACCGACGTAAACGGGGTCGGTATTTTCGATATCGACGGGCATCGGGTACTTGCAGTTTTCGATATCGTCGATGACGACGAGTCCCGGGGCGTTTTCAAGGCATTCGAACACGCCTTTAAGGTCGCAAGGTTTCTCAAACTCGATATTTATGCTTTCGGAATGGCCGTGGAAAACGGGGACGCGGACGGTGGTTGCGGTGATTCGCATATCGGGCGCGTGCAGAATTTTGCGCGTTTCGTTGACCATTTTCATTTCTTCTTTGGTGTAGTGGTTGTCGCAGAACACGTCGATTTGCGGCAGGCAGTTTGCGAAGATCTGGTGATTGAACTTTTTGGGAGGGACGCCGTTTATACCGTCTTTAAGGTCGTTGTAGCCCTGAACGCCCGCGCCGGAAACCGCCTGATAAGTGCTGTAAACCACTCTTTTAATAGTATATTTGTCATGCAGGGGTTTTAATGCCACCATAGCCTGAATCGTGCTGCAATTCGGGTTGGCGATGATGCCTTTGTTCCACCTGACGTCTTCGGGGTTGACCTCGGGCACGACAAGGGGAACGTTCTCGTCCATACGCCAGCAGCTGCTGTTGTCGACTACGGTTGCGCCGATACTTGCAAAAATCGGAGCGAATTCTTTCGAAACGCTTGCGCCCGCGGAAAACAACGCGATGTCGATTTTTTTATCGACGACGTTTTCTTTCGTAAGTTCGATAACGGTGTGCGGTTTTCCCATGAAATCAATCACCTTACCGGCGCTTTTCGCGCTTGCGTAAAGGTAATAGTTTTCGACGGGAAGGTTTCTTTCCGCTAAAACTTCCAGGAATTTATTGCCGACCATACCCGTAGCGCCGACAACCGCCACGTTATATTTTTTCATAGATACCTCCAAAATCGGAAAGGTTCGAATAACCTCTTTAATAGTTTAATATGGTAACACACGAAAGAGACTTTGTCAAATGCTGATATATACATAGTATTAAATTTCGTCGATTCGTGTCAAAAGCCGACAAAACTCCGCGATAAATTCTTGATATATTTCTTTTTATAGTGTAAAATGGAAAGACAACAAATGTCGGAGCAAAAAATGAACAAAACTAATAAAACGAACAATAAAAACAAAAAGGAAGAATTAAGCCCTTTGTATAAAAAACTTTCGCTCGGGCCCGAAATCCGCGCGGAAGAACCGAAGGGGGTATATCCTAAGGGCCGCGTGAAGCAGGTTTTTGCGGTGATGAGCGGCGAGATGAACTCGCTTATGAGAGTGAACGCGTGGTTTTTGCTGTTTGCGATCCCGCTCTTTTTCGTGCTTTATTGGTGCAGTAATTATTTCACGAGCCTTGCGACGTCGAAGTTCGATTTTATGGGCAACGTCGGCATGGCGTTCCCGGGCGGGGCGGACACCCTGCAACAGGCGCAGATTGCCGTATACGACGCGTGGCAGATCGTGTTTTATCTGCTTGTCCCCGCAATCACGATTACGTTTATCGGTATGGCGGGCGCGTTCAACTGTCTGAAAGCCTTTATGTGGGGCGAAAAGGTTGAAAAAATCACGAAAACCTTCTTCAAAGGCGTCAAAAAATATTGGTGGAAATACCTTATCGTTATGCTTGTCGATTCGCTTCTCGTGCTTGCGCTCGGCAGCGCGTTCGTATTCTTCCTGAAATTGAAGGTGATGGGTGCGCTCAACGCCGGACACTGGGTGATGATAATCGTCGTGTGTCTTGTTGAGTTTTTGCTGCTTTACGTCAACATGCAACTTCTGCCGATGATTGCGGAAGTCGACTTGCCACTCCTAAAACAGGTCAAAAACTCAATCCTTTTCAGCGTGAAACTTGCGCCGATAGGTCTGCCGTTGTTCCTTGTATGCCTTGTGCCGATTGCGTTGTTCTTTGTCAAGAGCAGCTTCTTCTCGATAATCTGGCTTGTCGTGATGATGATGTTCGGCACGACTTTGTACGGGCTTACGTTCACGGCGTTTTCGCAATGGGCGCTCGATAACGTGCTTACCCCGCTTTATATGATGACGCAGCAAAAACCGTCGTCGAAGAAAGATAAAAAGGCAAAACAAAATGCGGTCACGGCATCCGTAACGGCGGAAAGCGAAAAACCCGTCGCAAACGCAAACGGCACTCCCGCGGAAAACCGGAACGGAAAAAAGGCAAAAGGCGGGAAAAAATAATTGTACGAGATACTTGCAAAGTATTATGACGATCTGATGGGCGACTTTGACTACGACGCGTACGAAAAGTTCGCCCTTGAAAATCTGAAAGACGTTTGGGGCGGGTTCGGATACGATCTGGCGTCCGGCAGCGGCGAAATGGCAATCCGCCTTAAACGCAACGGGTTCAAGGTCGTCGGCGGCGACGTTTCGTCCGAAATGCTTGAAAAAGCGACCGAAAAAGCAAGAAAAGCACGCCTTGACGTGCCGTTTGTTTTTTCCGACCTGAACGATTTACACCTTGAAAAAAAGTGCGATTTCGTAACGGCTGTCTGCGACGGATTCAATTACGTCAAAGTGAAAAACCTGGCGGCGGCGTTTAATGAGATTTACTCCGCGTTGAACGACGGCGGTATTTTTATTTTTGACGTGAGTTCCGCCAATAAACTTGAAAACGTGCTCGGAAACAACCTTTTTTACGAGGACGACGAAAACCTGACGTACCTTTGGCAAAACACGAAAAAGGGCGAAAAAATAAAAATGGATCTGACCTTTTTCGAGCGGGACGGCGACGTGTATCGCCGCTTTGACGAAAGCGAATCGCAATATATACACAAAACGAAAGACGTCGAATCCGCATTGACGGCGGCGGGCTTTTCTTATCGGTTTTTTAACGAAAAATTCAAAAAATTTACGGAGCGTTGCAACAGACTTATCGTCGTTGCGAAAAAATAATGGACGTTATAAAAAGATTTATGCTGTTCGACAAGACGATTCTCGTCAGCGTGATTTCCGCAAAGGAACTTGTCGACAAAGCGATAAAAATTCACTCTCTTTCCCGTACCGCGGCGGCTGCGCTCGGCAGGACGCTTATCGTCGGCGCGTATATGGGGACGGAACTTAAAGACGACAAACAAAAATTGTCGATTACGATTAACGGCGGCGGCCCGCTTGGAAGAATCGTCGTGCTGTCCGATTACGGCGCGAAGGTCAGGGGCTACGTCGAAAACCCCGCGGTCGAACTTCCGCTGAACGGAAAAGGGAAACTCGACGTGGGCGGCGGCGTCGGCAAAAACGGCTATATCAGCGTCATAAAAGACCTTGGACTGAAAGAACCGTATTCGGGAAGATGCCCGATTGTCGACGGGGAAATCGCAAACGATTTTGCGTATTATTTCACGGTGTCCGAACAACAGCCGTCGGCGGTGGCACTCGGCGTGCTTGCGGCGGATAACGAGTGCGTGTCGGCGGGCGGAATATTCGTAAGCGCGCTTCCCGGGGCGGACGACAACGCAATCACGGTTATGGAAGATATATTGATGAATTTCACGCGCGTCAGCGACCTGTTCAAGGAAATGACACCCGAAGATATTATCGACAGATACTTTTCGCATTTCGATATTTTTTATCTTCCCGACGTGTATCCGACGTACGAATGCACATGCAATCGGGCGCGGCTTGAACAAGTCGTCGTGTCTTTGGGGCGCGACGAGGCATACGATATTCTGCGTGAAAACGGGCAGCTGGAGCTTACTTGTCAATTCTGCAACAAAAAGTATGTTTTCACCAAAAACGACGTTGATACGTTGTTTTCAAAGGCTTAAAAGCGTTATTTTGTACTATGGCAAAAGTTATTAAGTTTGACGACACAATCGAATATAAGATAGACCGCGCAAACGATCTTTACGCCGACGAGAACTTCGCCGACGCACTTACCTTATTGTTTGAAGTCGTTAAACGCGACGAAAAAAACAAGGACGCGCTCATTCTCATCGGACGGATTTACGCCGATATGAACGCCTTCAACGAAAGCAACGTCGCATATATGACCGCCTATGCAAAAACAAAGTCGAAGGACGCGATCAAGGGCATTATTTCGAATGCGCTCGTTAACGGCAAGTTCCGCCTTGCAAAATATTACAAGGATACTTACGGCGTCGATTACGACTTTTCGGAGTTTCTGACGGTGCAGACCGAAGACGGCGAAACCCTTTTCCCCGACGACGAAGAAGAGCAGGAGTTTGAAAGACACCTAAGGCTTGTCGTATCGAGAAAAGAAAAGGGCGGCGAAAACCTTGTCAAAGAAAAAGACCTGAAAAATCTGAAAAACCTTACGATAAACGATCTGGAAGGGCTTGGCGGAAATCCCGACTTTATGAAGTTTTCGGAACTTATGGAAAAACTTCTGAACTTCGACGACGGCGAAGAAGACGACAAACCCGAAAAACGCCGTACCGAAATCGGATTCAAACAGGTTTATCCCCGTCCGTCGGCGGAGTGCGAGCAGATTATTTCCGACGCGTTCAAACTGTTTTCGACGGGGAAACCGCAGGAGTCCTTAGACCTTCTCAAAAACATAAACGAGAAAAACGGGAAATATTATTACATTGCCGAGAAAAACAAGGCGATGTGTTATCTTGCGCTTGACCGGTTGCAGTCGATGAAAATTGCCGCCGAAACCGCGCTTAAAGGATTGCCCGACGACTTTTCGTTGAAGTGTTATTATTACATTGCCTTAAAACTCCTTGACGAAAAGACGGACGCCGAAAAAGTGTTTTTGGAAATCAAAACCGAAAAACCCAAAAACACGATGGAATATATGGTGAAACTTGACGCGTGCCGTCTTGCGCTCGACCACGAAGGAGTGCTTGACGCCGTCGAAAACGTTTTGCCCGACTTTCCGTATCAGCCGCAGTTTTTGATTCTGTACGGAAAAGCGCAGTACAACTGCGGATATATCAAGCCCGCCCGCGCGACTTTTCTGGAAATCGTCCGACTGTATCCCGACAATTTCGAAGCCCGTCTGTTGCTTGACAAAATCAACGACGGCGAAGACGGTCTTATACCGTACGGCGATATGGAAGTGATGCTTAAACGCGTGCGGATTTTGTCCGATCTCAAAATGAAGATGCAGGACAACATCGGGTTTATGAATTACCTGAAATACGACAAGAACGCTTACAGAAATATCGAATACGTGTTACTTAACGAGAACGAGCAGAACGTGTACGTCCTGATGACGGGGCTTACCACGTACGTTTCCAAGCAAATGTTCGATATGTATGAAAAACTGCTTATTTCGCCGTATGCGTCGCCGTATCTCAAAACCCTTGCGCTGACGGTTTATCTTTCGGACGCAATGCCGGGCGAGGTTGCCGTCGCGAATATCGACGAAAAACTGAAAATCGTGAAAATGGGCGATTACGGCTGGGAAAAAGGAATAAACGACGTCGTGAAAGCCGCCGCGTATTTTGCCTTTTCGCAGGTGATTATGCGTGAGCAAAAGCCGAAATCCGCCGTGGACGCGCTGAGCGAAAGACTGAAAAGAATATCGGGGTTTTTAATGAGCGACTTAAGCCCGAAAGACCTTGTGAAAGAGTTGAATTCGATTGACAGTATGGTTGCGATGAAAGACGCCTTGTGCGACTTGTCCACGCACCGCGTCAGACGCTCGACGCCCATGACCGTCATCGACGAAAAGTATCTACAATACGTCGAATTATTGAAAGAGGTTGACGAAAAATATGAAATTTGAAAATCTTGACAAATTGTTTGAACTTTACGTGCAGGAAGCCGTAAGGAAAAATAAGGAAAAGTATTCCTCGCATGAGGCGCTGGAAGACGATCTCGGCATGCTTTTCAACAGGTTTGAAAACGTCAGGATCAAAACCCTTGACGGCAAAACGCCGAAAGAGTACGCGGCGGAACTTCGCGAAGACGGCGAAATTTTCGACTACGTTTCGAAATGCCTTGAAAACAATATCGAAGTTACCGACACCATTTGCGACGAGGTCGTGCGCGCGGAAGGCGCAACCGAATACCTGAACGGGCTTTTGTACGAAAACAACAAGGACGCAAAACTTCTTGCCGCGCTTTTACTTAAAGAAATCGACGACGAAGAAGTCGAAGATATTTTCATTTCCGTCCTTACAAACGACGAAATGCCCGACGAAGTGAAAACGGTCGCTTTCGAATATCTGTCCGACGGCGACGACTGCGTGCCCGAAAAAATATTGGAAATCATAAACTCCGTGCCCGAAAAAAATCAGGGAATTCTCGTTGAGGTACTTTCAAACTTCAAGGGGAGAAAGGACGTGTTTTACTGGCTCGTTACAATGTTGCAGCGCGCCGAAGACGTGCCGACGTATGCGGGGCTTCTCGGAAGATACGGCGATACCGCCGCAATCGATATTCTCAAAAGTTTCGCAAGCGAGGTCGATATAAATTACGTGGAATTTGTCGAGATAAGAAACGCCGTCGAAGAACTCGGCGGGGAGATGACGGAAGAAAAAGATTTTTCGGACGATCCCTATTACAAGTACATAAATCATATCGGGGAAAACGGCGAAGATCCCGAAACCGTCGAAACGAAAAACTGAATATTCATAATGTTATTTATTCATAACCCTGTGTCGCAAGGCATAGGGTTATTTTATGAAAGAAGGATTGAAGTGCGCCGCCGTGTTTATCGGGACAGTCATCGGCGCGGGGTTTGCAACGGGGCAGGAAGTATTGTTGTATTTCGGAAGATCAAGCATTGCCGTGCCGATTTTTTCGGGGATTTTACTGGGACTTTTCAATGCGTATTTTTTGGCAATCGGCGCAAAATTCAACGATAGAATCAATGAACATATGTTGCAGAATAAGGCAAAAGCACTTTATGATGTATGTATGTTCATTTGTGCATATATCACTTTTATAGCAATGTTTTCGGGTGTTGAAACCCTTTTTGTGAAAATATTCGATATTAAATACACAAGTGTGGCGTGGGTTGTCGCGGCGGGTTTCATCGCTGCAAACGGGTTAAGGTTCATGAAGGGGCTGAACTCTGTCGCGGTGCCTGTGATACTTCTTTTGACAATAGTGATTTTCGTATATTCCGACAAAGAAAAAGCAAGCGGCGCATACAACTTTTTCAACGGGATAACGTACGCCGCGATGAACGTTATGTTGTCGATGGGCGTGATGATAAGGCTTGGAAAAACCGCGACGAAAAAGACAATTTGGGCGTCGGGGTGCGCGACTGCAGTCGTTATGGCGACGATGCTTGCGCTTATCACGCTTGTCGTGAAAAAGAGCGGCGGCGAAATGCCCGTGTATGCCGCGGCGGACAAGGTCGGGCTTAAATACGCGGCGGGCGCGGTGATACTTCTTTCGGTATTTACGACGATGGTATCCGCGCTTGAAACGGCGGCGGAAATAATCGCGCCGTGCGAAAAAAAGAAAACCGCGGGCGTCGTTTTCGTCACGCTTTTGTCGCTTCCGTTTCAGGGGTTGTTCTCTTTTAAGGATATAGTCGATTATTATTATCCCGTCGTGTCGGGAATGGGCATACTTATCGTAATCGTTTTATCTGTTTTCGTAATTTTCAAAAAACGGGACGGCAAAATCAAAAAATCCGTTGACTTTTAATCCCAAATATTATAACATAAGAAAAATTTACAATTTTTCCGAAAATAATTTTTAACGAGGTGTACAAATGGCAAAGATTTTGAAGGAAGGTTTAACTTTTGACGACGTTTTGCTTATCCCCAAGCGCAGCGACGTGCTTCCCAAAGACGTCGATTTGTCGGTGGAACTTGCAAAAGGGCTTAAACTCAACATTCCGCTTCTGAGCGCGGGCATGGATACCGTTACCGAATCCCAGATGGCAATCGCGATGGCAAGGGAAGGCGGCGTCGGTATCATTCACAAAAACCTGACTATCGAAGAACAGGCGGCGCACGTAGACCGCGTGAAACGCAGCGAACACGGCGTCATTACCGATCCGTTTTACCTTGGACCGGACAACCTCGTTACCGAAGCGGTTGCGCTTATGGCAAAGTACAGAATCAGCGGCGTTCCTATCGCGAAAGAAGGAAAACTCGTGGGTATTCTTACCAACCGCGACCTTAAATTCGAGACAAATTACAACCAGCCCATCGGCAATATAATGACGTGGAAAAACCTTGTGACCGCACCCGTCGGCACCACGCTTGAAGAGGCGAAAGAAATTCTCGGGGAGCACCGCATCGAAAAACTGCCCATCGTCGACGCCGATTTCAATCTGAAAGGGCTTATCACCATCAAAGACATCGAAAAAGCCATTCAGTATCCCAACTCCGCAAAGGACGCGGGCGGCAGACTGCTTGCGGGAGCGGCGGTCGGCATCGCGAACAACACGATGGAAAGGGTTGAAGAACTCGTCAGAAACAAAGTCGACGTAATCGCCGTCGATACGGCGCACGGACACAATGCGATCGTTATCGAAACGGTCAAAAAAATCAAAAAGAAATTCCCTTGCCTTCCCGTCATCGCGGGTAACGTCGCAACGGCGGAAGCCACGCGCGACCTGATTGAAGCGGGCGCGGACATCATAAAAGTCGGTATGGGCCCCGGCAGTATCTGTACGACGCGCGTCATCGCGGGTATCGGCGTGCCGCAAATCACGGCGGTTATGGACTGCGCCGAAACTGCCGACAAATACGGCAAGAAAGTCATCGCCGACGGCGGTATCAAATTCAGCGGCGACATCGTGAAAGCAATCGGCGCGGGCGCGGCGGCGGTCATGATCGGAAGTCTGTTTGCGGGAACTATGGAAAGCCCCGGCGACATCGAAATGTTTCAGGGAAGAAGTTTTAAAGTCTACCGCGGAATGGGCAGTATCTCCGCAATGGCGGCGGGTAGCAAAGACAGATACTTCCAGGACAGCGAAGACGCGAGAAAACTCGTTCCCGAAGGCGTCGAGGGACGCGTACCTTACAGGGGAAGCCTTGCTGACGTCGTTTATCAGATGGTCGGCGGTATCCGCTCCGGTATGGGCTACTGCGGAAAACATAATATCGAAGAACTGCGTACCACGGCGGAATTCGTCAGAATTTCCAACGCGTCGCTTATCGAAAGCCATCCGCACGACATCACGATTACGAAAGAAAGCCCCAACTACTCCACCAGGGCTTAACGGATTTTATTATGGTTTACGGCAATACGAAAGGAATAAAACAAACCGTGCTTGCGCGGCTTGAAGCTCTTATCGGAGCGTATGACAAAAACCTTCTTATCGACAGGACGGTTCTTTCGACCATTGCCGAAATTACCGAAAAAATCAACCGCGAGATTTGCGTGTTCGTCGCAAGAAACGGACAGGTCGTCGCGGTGGGAGTGGGCGACAGCGGCACGGTATCGCTTGAAGATTTTTCGTTGAAGCGCAGCGACAAACGTTTTCAGGGCGTGAGATGCGTGCATACTCACCCGAAAGGAAGCGGAAAACTGTCGGATATGGACACGTCCGCGCTCACGTCGATGCGCCTTGACGCAATGATTGCCGTCGGCGTGTTGCACGGAAGAGTAAACGACGTCGAAGTCGCTTTTATCAACGGCAAAAAAATCGACAGGTTTTATTTTAAGTCCGCGGCAAAAATCGACGACGCCGAAATGATTTCGAAAATCACCGAATACGAAAGAAAATCGGTGATCCCCGACGTTGTCGACAATACGCCCGAAACGCGCGGGGCAATCCTTGTAAACGTCGGCACGGGCAGCGACCTCGACGTCGAAATCGAGGAGCTGAAACGACTCGCCGACACGATGGGACTTGACGTCAAAGGCGCGGTTACTCAAAAACAAAATCCCGACAAGGGCTATTGTGCGGGGCTTGGCAAACTTGAAGAAATCAAACGCCTCGTGCAGGTGAAAAATGCGGAATTCGTCATTTTCAACAATATGCTCACGGGAAGTCAACTGAACAATATCGAAGAATACGTCGGCGCGAAGGTCATCGACCGTCCGATGCTCATTCTTGAAATTTTCGCGCGGCACGCAACCTCGAACGAGGGCAAACTTCAAGTGCAACTCGCGATGATGAAATATACTTTGCCCAAACTTTTGGGACAAGGCAAAGAATTGTCGAGGATCGGCGGCGGGGGCTCCGGCGGCGCAGCGACGAAAGGAAGCGGCGAAACCAAACTCGAAACCGACAGGCGGCGTATCCGTCGCAGCATTTACGAACTGTCGGAACGCATCGAAATTCTGAAAAAAGAAAGGGATTTGCGCCGTGAACGCCGCAAAAAATCGGGCATAAAAACCGTTGCCATCGTCGGGTATACAAACGCCGGAAAGTCCACGCTGATGAACCTTCTGACGAAAGCGGGAGTCAAGGCGGAAGACAAACTTTTCGCAACGCTCGATCCCGTGACGCGCAAGATTTTCGTCGATATCGGCAAGGAATATCTTCTGACCGACACCGTAGGTTTCATCGACAATCTCCCGCACGAGTTCGTCGACGCTTTCAGAAGCACGCTGGAAGAAGCAACGTACGCCGACCTTATTCTGCACGTTGCGGATTGCAGTTCAAAGGACCTTGAAAGACAGGAAAAAGTCGTGAAAGACGTCCTCACGTCGCTGGGCGTTACTGACACGCCGATTATAACGGTTTATAACAAAGCCGACGAAAACGCAGGCTTTTCCACAGACGAAAAAAACGCCGTCGTAATTTCGGCAAAAACCGGGGACGGCGTGAATAAACTGAAAGAAATGATCGTCGAAAAATTATTTTAATTTTCCAAGTTTCCTTAATTTGTTGACGTTCATCGGATAATCGGGCGACTTGATAAGCGCGTTCCAGAGCAGGAAGTCGTCGACCGTGGTGTCGTAAAAATTCGCAAGGCTCAAAAGTATGTCGGGCTCCACGTCCTTTAAGTCGTTTTCGTAGCGGCTGTAAGTGCTGCGGGAGACGTGCAAAGCGTCGGCAAGTTGCTGGCTGGTATAGCCTTTTCTTTTTCTGATTTGTTTAAGTAAACGACCGAATAACATCTTTAATCATACAAAAAGGCTCAGTAAACCGAGCCTTTTATCATTTTATCTTAGTAAGCGAGTTCTTTTTCCAGATATTCGACAAGTTTATCGACAGGCATTCTGATTTGCGCCATGCTGTCGCGTTCACGCACGGTTACGGTGTCGTCGTCAAGGGTGTCGAAGTCAACCGTCACGCAGAAAGGAGTGCCGATTTCGTCCTGACGGCGGTAACGTTTGCCGATGCTTGCGCTTTCGTCGTACGTGCAGGAAAAATGCTTTTGAAGCATGCGGTAAATTTCCGTCGCTTTGTCGCCAAGTTGTTTCTTTTGCAAAGGAAGCACCGCAACCTTATACGGCGCGAGAGCGTGATGCAAATGCAAAACAACGCGGGTATCGCCGTCGACTTCTTCCTCGTCATAGGCGTTTGAAAGCACGGCAAGGAACATACGCTCGACGCCCAGCGACGGCTCGATAACGTAAGGAATATATCTTTCGTTCGTGACGGGATCGACATAGTCCATATTTTCGCCGCTGACGCGCTGATGGCAGTTAAGGTCGTAGTCGGTGCGGTCGGCAACGCCCCAAAGTTCGCCCCAGCCGAACGGGAATCTGAACTCGAAGTCGGTCGTGGCGCGGCTGTAAAAGCAAAGTTCTTCCTTATCGTGGTCGCGCAGGCGCAGGTTTTCTTCCTTGATTCCAAGGCCGTAAAGCCAATTTTTGCAGTGTTCCTTCCAGTAATCGAACCACTCAAGGTCGGTGCCGGGTTTGCAGAAGAATTCAAGTTCCATCTGTTCAAACTCGCGGACGCGGAAGATGAAGTTGCCGGGGGTAATTTCGTTTCTGAAAGACTTGCCGATTTGTCCGATGCCGAAAGGCACTTTCGCTCTTGTGGTGCGCTGCACGTTTTTGAAGTTTACGAAGATACCTTGCGCGGTTTCGGGACGAAGGTACACGGTGCTTGTCGTGTCTTCCGTGACGCCCTGGAAAGTTTTGAACATAAGGTTGAATTTTCTCACGCCGGTGAAGTCGGAGTTGCCGCAGATCGGGCACGGGATTTTGTTTTCCCTGATATATTCTTCCATTTGTTCGTTCGTCCAGCCGGCGATGTTAAGGGTGATACCTTTTTTGGCGTTCCAGTTTTCGATAAGGTCGTCGGCGCGATGACGGGATTTGCACGCTTTGCAGTCCATAAGAGGGTCGGAAAAACCGCCGATATGTCCGCTTGCTTCCCAGACTTTCGGATTCATAAGAATCGCGCAGTCAAGACCTACGTTATATTCGCTTTCGGTGATGAATTTTTTCCACCACGCTTTTTTGATATTGTTTTTAAGTTCGACGCCCAAAGGACCGTAGTCCCAGGTGTTTGCAAGACCGCCGTAAATTTCGCTTCCCGGGAAGACGAAGCCGCGGTTTTTCGCAAGCGCGACGAGTTTATCCATTGTCAGATTTGCCATAAACGCATACCTCATAAAAAAGTTTATTTATATTCTATTTACAT
>ENA-OYZN01000126-OYZN01000126.1-human-gut-metagenome-genome-assembly--contig:-NODE-126-length-55118-cov-5.720012_pt1 | contig 55118 bp, 47 predicted proteins | sample MGYA00243294_ERZ653483 | MGnify/ENA primary metagenome ERZ653483 (study PRJEB26926, sample SAMN06165155) | human gut metagenome | biome: ENVO:00009003; feature: ENVO:2100002; material: ENVO:00002003... | reverse complement strand
ACGAGATAGGCTCCGGTCTCGTGGGCTCGGAGATGTGTATAAGAGACAGTCTTGAGGCCGCCTTGTTTCATCAAGCAGCCATCTATAAACTCGATCAGTGGAGTGCCCATCGCAGGAACCCATGAATTTGAGGCGAAATGCATCAACTTCTTCAGCGTCGAAACGCTCCGCGATATGCTTGATCCAGTCAACCACCGCTTCACTGTCTTCGAACACAGGACCAGGCGTTAGCTCGTTGTAATCGTAGTAGAAACCACGCCAATCGTCATAATCTCCCAGGTCATAAGCGTAGAATATCATAGGGCGACCAAGGAGAGAATACTCGAACACCAGCGACGAATAGTCAGACACGCACACATCGGCAACAACCAAAAGCTCGTCGATGGGGAGATCGCCGCTTACCTGGAAAGCAAAGTCCTTACACAAATCGGGAATAGCAGGCAGCTCTTTCACAAAAGGATGATGCTTTATCAGCAGCACGTATTCCTTACCAAGGCGGCGGCGCATCAGGTCGATGTCCAACTGGTCGGGGCCTTTTGCTGAAGCAACCCTCCCGCGGAATGTGGGCGCATACAGAATCACCTTTTTACCAGCTATTTGCGGAACGGCATCCATCACATGCTGGCGCGCTTCCTCGAGGAACACAGGATCGAAGAATTTATCGGTACGGCTAACCCCAATGGGCTGCACCACGCCAGGCTGGTCCTTCAGCACCATAGCTTCCTCGTAAGCCCACACAACCTCGGGGCTACTAACGGTAACCAGCGATAGATTCTTGTAAAACGGATGCCTCAGCAGGTCTTCCCTGCTACCACCAAACTTCAAATCAGCAGTGCTCATGCCCCATTTCTTAAAAGCACCGCAAGCATGCCACAGTTGAACTGCCTTGGTTTCTGAGCGCATCTTAATGCAGCTAACCAGGTCAGAAGCATCGGAAAGCACAACCACCTCGGCACGGGAAATATCATGCAGCGCATGGACGCAGTTCTGCAAATACTGCATGTACGACACACGGTTCTGCGCCAAGGAAATGAATCGCGGCTTTTTAGATGGGTCATCTTCAAGCCGTCGATACAGCAATTCGAAGCTGTCAGGCATATCCTGTTCCTTGGTCTCCAAAAACAGAACGCGTCCTTCAGTCACTGGCTTTCTGGCGAAATAACGATAAGCCAATGGAAAGAAGCACGAAAGCGTTACATCCTTAATGGCTCTTTTTGTTTTTCGTTTTATGAATCGTATTACAGATAACATGCCGTTCCTCAACGCGCCTATCGTACAAAGAAAGCTACACGCAAGCAGGCGCTCCAGCTGCTTCGGACTGGCAGTATAAGCCGGGATACGTTTGCCCCACAAACACCACGAGGTCTTCGGCGGGATTGCAGCCCGAGCCCACAAACGATGTGCCCACGAAGCGTTTCATTTCAGCCCACGGATATTCACCGGGGTTAGCAAGCCACGCGGAAAGCTTGCTGTCCAATTCGTCCTCGGTGTGCGCCACCAAACTGGGGCACTTCTTTTCAGGATCAACGTTCAGCCCAGGCGAGGTGCGGTAATACGCAATGTCGGGAGCATAGAACAGCACCATTTTTCCCAACAAGTACGCCTCATACACGATGGACGAATAGTCGGTTACCACCATTTGGCAAGAAAGCAAGCCAGCAGGCACATCACCCTTGGCATCACCGCCTGAGGTTAACGGGTGGTCGGACCACGAAATACCATATGGGCGTGCAACGGATTTGCCGAATCCACTAGCCTTGAGGGCGGCAAAGGGGTTTGCAGCCTTATCGTATTTCCTGATGGTAGGAGCAAATAGGGCAACGGGCTTGGAGCCCTCCGTAGCCGCAGAGCAAGCCTGGTGCTTCAGTTCGAGCAGCTTATGGTATTCGGGACGCGAAATGGGCACCACGCGCTCTATAGGGCAATCAAACGCTTCGGCAAACGCCGCACGCGCTCCTTCACCGGAACACACTACCCATGAATTGTTGCGATGGATCGAAAACTGCCGGGCTTCCTCTGCTGAATGGCCTTCCGCGACATCTAACGACTGGCAGCCAAATTTCTTGAAGGCCCCAAACGCATGCCACAGCTGGATCACCACTGGCTCTACAGGAAGCTCATTATTTCCCGCCTTACTACCCGCCACAGATTCGCACTTGAAGTTCAGCAAGCTAACTACCGGGTCATACCGATCGATGACGCATACTCTACATCGTGCCAGGTGATACAGCTCTTTAAATACCAGCTTCGAATATGCCACCGTCGAAGAGCCTTTAAAATGCTGCGACAAATATACGGGTTCCAGGCCACGGCGTTTAAAGGCAGCGCCACACTCAAGGTAGTCGTACGAAGGTTCGTCTGCCTTGCGCGAAACGAACAGCACTTCGCTTTTCCGGCCCAACAAACAGAATAGGCGATACAGGCCATTAAATACCGAACGGGCAACGATAGCTGCTGCCCCTTTTGCCTTAGATGCAGCCATAGCCTACACGTTCCATTTCATGATGGTTTTGCCCGCGCTTTTTCGCAGGTCGGCCTCGAAGGCGGAGCTCATGTCTGCAATGGTTCGCACATCAATTACCGTATCGACCAACGACTCAAGATACTTAGGAACCTCTGGGTACCGCTCGTACAAAGAGGCGACCTTCACAAAATCAGCCCTACCGCTTCGGCTACTACCGAAAAAGCGCAGGCCCTTTTCCAAAACCATACGCGTATTGATGGATACGGGATTTTCGGAAACACCCAGAAGGGAAACCGTAGCTTCGGGCTTCACCATGTCGATGATTTGACTAATAGCAGCAGCCGAGCCTTCGCCACCACAGCACTCAAAAGCGTGATCTAGCCCGCCATTGTGGGGTGTAGCGCTGTAGGAAAGCTGGGTTTCATCTACGAAAGTAAAGTCGTTCAACTTATAGCTATTTCGACCGAACACGCATACGTGCATGTCAGGAAACCACGTTTTAAGAAGTAGCGAAACAATGAAGCCCAAATTGCCATCGCCCCATACACCCACGCGGGTGCGGTGAGAATGAGCAATGATGTCGAAACGCGCTATAGCGTGGGCGGCCACGCTTACCAATTCGGTGAATGCCGCCACCTCCATGCTTACGTTGTCGGGCAGAGCCACCACGCGTTGCGGAGGCAGCGCAACCAGCTCTTGCATGAAGCCGTCGAAGCCGCTTCCGCAGAACTTGCTAGAACGCAGATAGTTTTCCGCAATTACTTCGTCCGTTTCGCAGGGGGCGTTTGGGAGCATTACCACCCTGCTCCCTACTTCGAATGTTTCGGTGGGGTCCGAAACAACACGGCCTATTGCTTCATGGATCAATGCCATGGGCAGCTTTTCCGCCAGCACCTGCGCACTGCGAGCGCCACGGTAATAGCGCACATCGGCATTGCAAATGGAAAGATGGGTTGGGCGCACATACACGCACGAAGCGCTTGCAGGCACATCAACCTGCACGGGTTCGAAAACCCGTGGAGCAACAAGTCTGTAAACGCAATTGAGCATTAGCTACTCCCCTATCAGCGCCGATGCAATGCGCATATCCTGAGGGTAGGTGATTTTCATGTTTGCCACATCGCCGCGCACTAAGGCGACTTTTTTGCCTCGAAGGACGAAGATCTTACAAGCGTCGGTGAGAATTATCTCCTCTTCGCGCGTAAGGCTTTCCATGAGTTCTTTCAGCTGCAGCAAGTTAAACGACTGAGGCGTTTGCCCCTGGTACAGGGAAATGCGATTGGGGATTTCTGCGATGAATTCGCCGTCTTCGCTTTGAACAATAGTGTCGGTTGCGGGGATAACGGTGTCGCAAGCGCCATGCTCGCGCGCTGCCTGGAGGTTTTCCCTGATAATGCGATGGGAAACGAAAGGACGCACCGCATCGTGGGTAACAAACACGGTTTCTTCGTTTACTTCGCAGTTGCTGCACAAGTACGTAACAGCATCGCGCACGGTATCGTTGCGCGTTCCGCCACCGGGAATAACCACAACGCTGTTGCTGCATTCGGGAGCGTAGCGCTTTATGATGTCGCGCGTTTGCTGAACCCATGCCGCAGGGCACAACACCAGCACGGCATCGAACAAATTCGATGCGCAGAACTTTTCAATGGTGTGCACAATAATGGGCTTCGAACCCAACATAAGGTACTGCTTAGGCTTTTCGGGGTTGCCCATTCGCGTACCGGAGCCCCCGGCCAATATTGCGGCAAACACATTCTGCTTATCTGACATGGCCAGCTCCTAGTAGTTTTTCTCGTAGTATGCCGTAGCATCTTCAATAGTGCTATCGTACACGCATTTGCCGTGGTCAAGCACCAGACCACGGCTACAAAATTCCTTTGCCGTGGCACTGGCATGGGTTACGAACAGCACTGTTACGTTTTCATCCATCATTATTTCACGAATGCGGGCGATGCATTTTCGCTGAAATGCACGATCGCCCACAGAGAGGGCTTCGTCGACCACCAGTATTTCGGGGTCGATAGCAACCGCAAAGGCAAAGCCCAGGCGCGCCTTCATACCACTAGAATACGTGCGCATGGGCTGGTCGATATACACGCCCAGCTCGGCGAAATCGATAACCTTAGGCTCGATTTCGCTGATTTCGCTGCGCGAAAGACCAAGGATCTGTCCGCGAAGTGCGATGTTTTCGCGCCCCGTTAGCTGCATATCAAAACCAGCGGTAAGTTCCAGCAGTGCGCTTACACGACCCTTTACTTCCACCGTGCCCTTGGTAGGGTGGGTAACACCCGTAACCATTTTCAGCGCCGTGCTTTTGCCGGCGCCATTGCGGCCCAGAAAAGCCACCGCTTCGCCTTTTCTGATTTCAAAGGAAAGATCGTCGCTGGCATTCACGCTACCAAGGAACATGCCCTTCTTTTGATAGTTGAAGATACCCAAGAAGCGCGCTTTGTCATTCTTGTACAGGTTGTAGGTTTTAGTTACGTGGCTAAAGCGAATTACCACTTCGTTGCTCACACTAGTTTTATGCAGGTTCTTTGCGTCACCGAGATTGGGCTTTTGTTCGTTAGAGGACATCGGCCACCTCTTCGTTGAGCTTTTTGTACACCAGCACCGCCAGCGCCAGGGTAATTACGAACACCACTGCAAACCCGCCGCAGAGCATAGGGTCGTTCCAGAACCACGTTTTGTCGTAGAACGCACCGCGGAATGAAGTCACGAAGAACGTAATGGGATTGAACGCCATAATGCCTTGCACCCAATCAAGCGGGACGCTTTTCACGTCGAAGATAACGCCTGAAAGCCAAAAAAATGGGGTAGACATAGCATTCATCAGGTTCTTTACGTCTTTACTGATAGCCGAAAGATGGCTGAACAGAATGGAAACCAAATCCCAAAACACGAACATGAGAACAAGCAGAATGGGAACTTGCAGCAGATACATATCAAACTGCATGCCACAAGCAGCGTAGATAACAAACAGAGCAACCATGAGCATCAGTTGCACCAGCATGGTTGCGCTAACGTAGATGGCAGAAATGGCGCTGAGGGGGAACTTGATCTTATTAACCAAGTAAGGGTATCGGTGCATTACATCAATGCCCGCCCCTAGCATATCCTGCATAAAGAACCATGGAATAAGCCCCGCACACAGCCATAGAATGTACGGAGGCGCAGATGCATCCGCCGCACCACCGCCCACACGTAAACCGATGTCGAGCGCAAACCAAAAGCAAAATATGTACATGGCCGGCTTTACGAAGAACCATGCCCATGAAAGAACCGCGCCACGGCTTTTTTTCACCAACTCGAAAACAGCCAAGCGGCTAATTTGCTTGCGCCATTCCCAGTTGTCTTTCAGTATGGTGTTTAAGGCTCCCAATAAACCGGTCCTTGCTTAACGCGAATAATTCCAAGTTTTGATGTTAGCATGGCAACATATTTTTAACAATTTGGCGGCATGCTTCCCTATCCGCCACCGACGGGTACTTAGCTTATGAATTCAAACTCTTCGAAGCCCCTGATTGACATCGTTATAACCGCACACAATATGGAATCCTGCCTGGGCGAATGCCTGCAATCGCTTGCCGCCCAAACCTTCGGGGATTTTTGCGCACTTATCGTTAACGACGGATCCACCGACGGCACCGAAAGCGCTGCACGAGCCTTCGCAGATACCGATGATCGCTTCAGCGTTGTATCAACCCCAGGCATCGGTGCCGGCGGAGCACGCAACAAGGGGATCGAAGAGGTTAACGCGCCTTATTTCATGGTTCTTGACGGCGACGATATCTTCCATCCCACCATGCTGGAAAAGCTTGTTGCTGCCGCACGCAACGGGAAGGCGGACATTGTCATTTGCGACATGCAAGAATTCGACGACGCAACAAAAGAGCGCAACCACGTTGCCTGGGCCCTTAAGCGAAGCCAGCTTCCCCGCACATCGGCATTCAACGGATGGCAAGACATGCCAGGCAACATCTTTGCCGCATTTATGGGTTGGCCCTGGGACAAGCTGTACCGTACCGAATTCGTGCTGGATTCGGGCATTCGATTCCCCGAAGACCTGCCCAACAGCGAAGATATGCTGTTCACTTACCCGCTGCTAGTACTGGCGCAGCGTATTGCCGTGGTAGATGAAATTTTAATTGATCACCGTATGGGGCGCGGCAACACTGTTTCTTCCTCACGCACAAAAGCCCCTTATGCGTTCTACGATGCCATATGTCGCATGAAATCGTTTTTGCAGGAACAGCCTGAATCCTGGAATGCCTTGCAGAAGGATTATTTGAACTGGGCTTTTGACTGGACGCTTTGGAACATCGAAACCATCGGGGATAGCTCGGTTGCGCATGAAATGACAAAACGCCTGCACAATGGGGGCTTTCCAGAGCTAGAGTTATCCCAACACGAAGCTTCTTATTTCACTGCTTACCCCCGCAGCATGGCAAGATACGCAACGCTGATGGATTCACTAGAGCCGAGCATGCGCGACAACGGCCCGTTGGGAAGCTGCAACAAGCTGCCCTATGGGAAATATCGCTGCTGGAACGATATGAATTACATACAAAAAGGACTTTCGGTTCTGCGCGATAAACTACGTGGACCAAGCGAATGGTAGCGGAACCAGGACGCTAGGCGAACGGAGCACGCGAGGTGAGCGAACTAGGGCGAAGCGAGCCACACGGGACGAGCGAGACCACACAAGATAGGATCTTCAGCGCGACCTGCTATTCCCCTGGCTTTGCCTTCGGCAGCTCCACATATTTGCGGATCAACGCAGGAACCGCGATAAGCGCATGGCCAATACGGTAAGCATGAGAATTCGCATAGGCGTCACGCACCGACCTCATGCTCTGCCACAAGCATCGTACATACATGTCAAACCGGATGCGCTCTTTTGGCTGCAAGGTTGCACGATAGGAGGTAATGTCTTCTTCGGGAATATCGGCCAAATAACGCGCTGCGACTTCACGCGTGTCAGCGATGCGCGCCGCATAGGCATCAACGAATTGCACAGGATATTCGTCCACGTGCGCCAGCAGCCAGTTTTCCATAAGCTGTGCGCCGACCGTCAGGCCATGCACATTTTTCATACTGGGCTTTGTGGTCATAATGGAGCCTTCACGCATGCGACGCTGATATAGAGGCTCGTTCAAAAATGCAACACGCTTCGGATATGGGATGAGCTGCATCTGAAACAGCAAGTCTTCATGCAGGATGCCCTCCGTGTAGCGCAAGCCATGTTCTTCGATAAGATCCCGGCGCACCGTGTACAGGCAGGAAGAAGGACGGAAAGCCTTGGTTTCTTCCATGCGTACGTACATTTGCACGCCTGAATGCACGCCTGGCACGCTGGCACGAACTTCTTGATTTTCGTAATGAGTGCGACGAAGCTTGCGACTGGCATAGAATGATTGCGCCGCAAAATACAGCATGTCCAAATTGTTCGCTGCTATTTCGCCATCAAGGCGTTCAAGGGCGTTGTCGGAGTAAAAATCGTCACCATCAAGAAACAGAATGAAATCACCCGTTGCTTGCGCCATGCCCGTGTTGCGACCGACCGATGGCCCAGAGTTCTGCGAGAGCGTTATTGTTTTAAAGCGACTATCCCCATCGATGCTTTCGGCAATCACACGCGCAGTTTCGTCGGTTGAGGCATCATCAATAACGATGCACTCAAAATCGGAAAGCGTTTGCCTTTTGAGCGATTCGATACATTCAGCAATGTACTTTTCGACGTTGTACGCCGTAACGACAATAGAAAACCTCATCACAGTTCCTAGAATGTTTCGGGATTTGCAGCAGCAAAGCGCTCGGCGCCGTCTTCAAGCAGGCTCCGCAGTGCATCGGCACTGGACTCGTCGAAAAGCGCCATGTCCAATTCACCCGCACTTTGCAGAGCGCGGTACTCTTCCAGCATCCGCTGAGCAAACGCCTGATGTTCCGAGGGAGCAATACGCTCGTAGTTCCAACGGTACTTGCCCCATTTATCAACAGCAAACCAGGGCAAAAACGCCTCGCGGCGCTGCGGACGGGCACGCAGGAATTCTTCGGCACTTGCAAGTTCGTCGCAAACAGTGAACACTTTGTCGGTGGTTCGCGAAGATGAGCCGGGGTTGTCCATGCGGTAGTGCAACAGGGGTTTACCCACCAAAACCGCCGTTTCAGCAGCAAACCACACCTTCATAGTAAAGCCAGTGTCCTGAAAAGCGGCACCAGGGGTTTCGCGGAAACGAATGCCTTCACGCTCCAAAAACGAACGACGATACAACCCCGTCCAGATAGCAGGAATGGAACAGATGATATTCGGCTTGCTAACGGGATTAGAGGGCTTACCGCATTCGCGCTTTGCGAAGTTGTACCACACGTGGTCTGCCCCGTCGAAGTAGTTGAAGAAGTTGCACTTTGCCACATCGGCATTGGCGCGCTTAGCGGCTTTGTAGAGCTTCTTGAACATACGCTTGTCGGGGAAATCGTCAGGTTCAACGATACCGATGTATTCGCCCTTCGCTTCAGCAAGACCGCGGTTGAGCGATGCGCCGTAGCCGGAATTGGGCTTGTCGATGATACGAATGCGCTGATCCTTTGCAGCATACGAGCGCAAAATGGAAGGCGAGCCGTCGGTTGCGCCATCGTTAATGCAGATGATTTCAATATCACGAAGCGTTTGAGCACAGAGCGCATCAAGGCACTGCGGCAGATAGCGCTCCACGTTATAGGTGGGCACCAGAACGGTTATTTTAGGCAGATTGTCAGCCATCGCACAAACCCTCAATACGCCTATCGGCACCTAATTGAACTTTTCCCTAACATGCTGAAGAGAGCGATAAAGCAAAGTTGATTCGGCCTTCTTCGCCGCTCTAACAATCGCAGTATTGTTTTCCCCCGTAACGATATGCCACAAAGGAACCAGCATATGATGTACCCTATCGTGGGTCTGGACGAATTGAATCAATGACGGATCGAGAGACGCCTGCAGGGAAACAAGCTCCGCAAACACCTCTTCATCGTTGAGGTTCGATTCGATTGCCTCAAGATAATCCTTATCTATCCTGCATACCAAGCGTGTATACAGAGTGCTATTCCCTGTTTCTTTGGCGTAATCGAGATTATGGCCGATGCCCTTCAACAGGTCGCGCACACGCGATGGAGCCCATTTGGTGGTTTTGTAGCCAACGCGATAACGATACACAACTTCTGGGATCAAATAATAGCGTTGGGCTTTCTTCATCACGTCAACAAAGAAAACAGGATCCTCGTACCAACGAAGAGCGGGGAAAACAAGGTTCTTTGATTCCATAAATTCGCGATTGTAGATATAGCGAATCCACCCATAGTCAAAGGCATCTTCCTCGAAAAGCTTGAAGCCTTCTTTCTTTACAGAATATGCCGAAGCATCGCCGTAGAAATCTTCTTCAAACGAGCCGTCCATATTAACGCAGCTGAACGAGCCGCCACACACCATTGCCTTGTTTTCTTTTGCTGCGCTATATAGCTTTGCCAAAGAATCGTCCGAGGCGAAATAATCGTCGGGATCGATGAACGCCAGGTACTCGCCCTTGGCCAACGACATCGCCACATTTCGAGCGCTTGCTGCTCCACCGTTGAGTTTAGAAACAACCCGAATGCACTCATTATTTTCCTGGTAGCCACGAAGCAGCGAAAGGCTTGAATCCGTTGACCCATCGTCGACGCATACAATCTCAAACGTTACACCCTTTTGACCAAGCACAGATGCCATACATTCGTCAAGATATTTTGCAGCGTTATAGACAGGGATCAGAACCGAAATCTGAGGCGCTCTGCCATCGGAAACCTCGGCAAGGTTCGAAACAACCACTTCCAAAGAAAGACAGTCGGGGGTCTCACCCGAAGCGAGCTTTAGGCGCTCGTCATAGCTCAGAGCCTCGTAAGACTCGTGAACAACGGGCCAAAGGGGCACCAGTACATTGCTGAAAGCTGCCCCAGAAGCTGAAGGGTCTTTGCCCTTCAGGTCGTTAAACCAAACGAACAACCCACGAACCACGGACAAAAGAGAACGGTACCCTTGAAGGTTTCCTTCTTCCGCACTAAAAGCAAAGTTGATAGGAGCATCAATGCCGCCGTCGTTCCACCGTGCAAGCAAAGGAGCAACCAGAGGGATTGAAGGCTGGGACTCAATGCTAAAGGAAAATGCGGAAGCCACCCAACTGCGACCATGCACATTGCCCGATAAGCCGCCAGTCAAAGCTACTGTTAAGTTATCCAAATCTGAGGAAATAGGAGTTTTTGCGACATCAACCACGATGAGCTCGTTTCCGCGAATAGATGCAGATTCCAAGGCCATCGAAGAGTGGGAAGACACTACCTCTTCGTAGAAAAAGCGAGCATCCGCTTCACGAATCTTAGCGAGCTCCGATTTCGCATTCAGATTCAAGGCAGAAGAAACGTATAACAGTTCATCCTTCGGGCCCATTGCAGAAAGAATCGCCTGAGCGGAACGAGCAACCGAGGGCGCTCCCATAGCTCCAACGCTAAGCACGAACGTTTTTTCAACTTCTTTTGGGCCATAATGCGCAGCAAAGAAACCATCAGCATCGGCCAACATCCCCTGAAGCTTGCCCCAGGCTTCCTCGCTAAAGAATTCGGAAGCAAGAAGACCTTCAGAATGGAGCCTTTTGAAATCTTCAACGAAACGATCGTAGAAGCTCCACTGCAAAGCGGGAGACAGACGGTCGAGGTTCCAAAGATAGCCACCGAACTGGGCAAAGCAAAGTCTGCCAGCAAGACGATCCATCAATACAGGATTAGAGCGGGTAAAACGCCACATCTCTTCGTATTCTTCGCAGATGCAGAATACCTTCTTCTGAGATTTAACCGATGAATTAGCATTATCGATTCGGTAATGCAAAAACGCATCGTGCGAAAGAAGCGCCTTTTCCGCAGAGGCAAAAACTTTGTAATTGAATGAAGTGTCCTGGAAAGAAGCGCCGGGCGTTTCAAGGAAGCGAATGCCCTTTTCAAGCAAGAACGAACGCCTGTAGAGTCCGCTCCAGATTGCGGGCTGCATCAAAAACATTTCCTGGTGGTCAAGGGGATTGAACGGCTCATCGCAGTAGCAATCCACCATGTTGCATGCCAGATCGTCGAACTTCGGATCGGAATCCGTTACATGGTAAAAGAAATCAGTCTTAACAACGTCGACGTCGGCGCCCTTTGCCATCTCGTACAACGACTCGAACATGTCAGTTTCGGCAAAGTCATCAGATTCAAGGATGCCAACATATTCACCCTTGGCGCAGTCAAGCCCCATATTCATGGTGTGACCATAGCCAGCGTTCGGCTTTGTCATTACTTCGAAACGAGGGTCGCGCTTTTCGAATTCTCGAAGAATAGAAAGAGAACTGTCGGTAGAGCCGTCGTCAACGCAGATGATTTGAATATCTTTAAGCGTCTGAGCAGCAAGGCTCTCAAGGCATTCCCGCAAATAACGCTCAACATTGCATACGGGAACTATGACGCTTACCGCACATTCGCTTTTCATTGACGCTCCTCCGATTATGGACTCGGCTAATTTTATCTATTTTACCGTTCCGCGGCGCAGGTGCAGACAAACACTAGATAAGTCACAAGCAGATCCTTTGCTCCTTCTCGAGCCCCAGGCAACACGGCTTCGCGCACTAACGCCAACCATTGCAGTCCGATGCCATCTGCAATCATAGAGCGGATATGATTAATTATGGGAACTCGGGCAGGAAGCATCAAAGGACACGATTGCAAAATGATCCAAAACCCCACAAGAAGCATTAGCTGCTACCTGCGCTGCTAGGATGCCCCCAAATAGTAAACCTCTTTGCCGTTTTCGAAATCAGAGACCACATCACATATTGCGCAGGACACTTCTCTCTCTATGCGGCCTTCTCGACGCACCGCTTCTTCGCCAGTAAGACCTTCTGCCATAGCGACAATCATCCTTAGGAACTGAACCCATTCAAATCGGATGCCTTCACCATCGAGTTGAATGAAATAGCGCCTATTGTCGGCAGGGTCTTCGTAGCGTATTTCAAAATACTCGGTCTTCCACCACGGAGCAGGAACATATACGTAGCCCTTGGTGCCAGAGATAACAAGATCGCCCTCGGATTTAGCGCCTGCGCCAACTTTTGCAGACGCAATAGCATCACGATATTCGATGGAAATTCGAGAAAAATCGTCAAAGGATTTGTTGCCCTCAGAGCATTTCGAAGCTATGCGCATCCTTACTGGATCGACCCCGAGTATCTGGAATATGGGAAGCAAGGCAGTTGGGCCCCATGCCGTCATGCTGCTCCATTTAAGACTTGAATCGGCAAAGGCTCCGAAGTTCGTTTTGAGGTTAGTGCACGTCGCATCAACGGAAACCACATCACCAATACGCCCGCCTTTAATTAGCAGCAGAAGACGGGTGTAGGCAGTTGAATACGCGGTACGAAGCGAATCCATCAGTACAAGTCTGCGCTCGTCTGCGAGCGCAAAAAGCTCTCTGCACTGGTCCGCGCTTTTCGCAATAGGAGACTCGCACATAACGTGCTTCCCTGCCAGCAACGCCTTTTTCACCTGATCATAGTGGTAATCGGGATGGGAGTGGATATAGACAATATCTACAGCATCAAGCAGCTCTTCGTAATTGGAGGTAAGGAAATCAACGCGCAGAACATCTTCATCGAAGTCGCCAATGTTGTCAGAGCAAATCGCCGCAACTTTCAAGCCGTTAACCAGCCCACACTCGTGAAACACGCGGTTCATGTAGGCCGTATAGCCAACCAAGCCAGCACGAAGCTCTTTTGAGCTTCGAATCTCAGTACTCGAAACACCCTGGGTGCGTTCGAGATAAGTAACTTGGCAAAACTCGGAAAGGTAATCGAAGTGCCCCTCCCAATCGGACCCAACAGTGAAGATATCTACGCCATAGCGCTTGATGTCGTCAATTTTTTGGCCTTCGTATTCTTCAACAATAATCTTGTCGGCGATGCCAGTTGCGCGCACGGCGGCAATTCGCTCTTCAAGCGGCTGTTGAACATTAATCTTGCCGCGCTGTTTGTCGAAATCGTCCGAAGTAACGCCAACAATCAGATAATTGCCCAAGGCCTTAGCGCGCTCTAAGAGGCGAATATGGCCCCTATGCAAATGATCATAGGTACCATAGGTAATTACCTTAACCATATAAGGCTCCAATCTATTTAGCACTCAAACGCGAAACGGCCTCTTTCAGCGCCGACACCAAAAGAGCATTGTCGGACAGGGGGTGGTTCCCAATATGCCCAACGCGGAACGAAGAATCCGCCTTGGCGCCTCCGTTCGGGCATAGCCAGATGCCGTACTCATCCTTCAGCAGGGTAAACAGCGCCTTAGCCGAAACATCGGGACAATCAATATACGTAACAGCATTCGAAGGAGAAACGAGCCTCATTTCGAAAGGAAGGCCCGACTCCACAATGCGCCTGCGGAAATCTTCCGCCAAGGCAGCGCACGAAGCCACTGCAGAGGCAGCCCCGCCCGAAGCAACAATTTGAGACATGCGCTCATGAATCTGCAGGAGCGTTGTTACTGCTGGGGTGAATGGGGTTTGTCCGCGTTCCTGATTTTTAAGCAGGTCTGCCAAATCGAAATACATACAAGGCTGAGGCAGGGTCTGGGCGCGCTTGACGGCGCGAGGACCGAGCACCATAGGAGCAATACCGGGCGGGCAGGCAAGAGCCTTTTGCGCATCGGTAATAAGGACATCAGCACCCATTGCTTCCATATCAAACGGGTCGGCAAGGAACGAGCTGATTCCATCTACAATCAGAAAGAGGCCACGCTCACGACAATACGCTCCAATTAGATCGGCATCGTACAAAACGCCCTGGGACGTTTCCCCAAGGTTGATTAAAAAGGCGGTGAATTCACCCTCCACCGCTTCAAGGCGCTCAGGCGTAAGCGGGCTGCCTGGCTCAAGTTCGATTGCGATATTCGCAATTCCGTGGAGATCAAGCAATTGACGGAACCTATGCCCGAAGCTGCCGCCATCCACAACAAGCGCTTTGTCTTTTTCGGGATCAAGCAGCCCCATAACGGCTGCCTCCATTGCGCCTGTTCCCGAATTAGTTAGGAATATTGCCCTTGAGCCCTTTGGCGCAGAGGCAAGGCTGCACAGCATTTGTTCGTTTTCGAGCATAGCCCGGGAAAACTCTGGCGTACGAAAGTACGGGGAGTCTTCCCCGCCAAGCGCCCTAACCCTCGGGTCAGAAGGAACAGGGCCGACGGCATAATTCAACATGTTAAATGTCCTTTCAAGCGTCAAGAGTCAACGCGCTAGCTCACCAGCGAATTGCCCCAAACTCCAGAACTCGAATTCGCAGCATCTACGGCAAACAATTACCACTTTATCACGTTCAAAACCCGTCTTATTTCGCTCCCCAATACCACCATCATGAGGGACGGAAGTTAAGAAACGCTGGCAAACAATCAGGGCTCTATGCCGCCAAAATCAAGTTCTACAGGTGCGTGATTGCGACGCTTCTCGACAGGAGGAAGCTCACGCCAATCGCCAAAATGCAAGGCTAGATATGCTTCAGGCTGCGCGGGCATGGGGAAATCATGGCCCTCGAACGGAAACAACAAAGGTGGCAGCATCATCGACTTTTCGTAAGGACCATACGATACCGAGAAAAGCTCATCTGACACATGCCCAGATTCTACTGCCAACTTTGCAGCCTTATTGAAGCTAGAAACGATTTTGTCGTGAGTGAGAAAAGCGCGAAGAGCAACATGCGCCACACCGCACGATGCACGCTCGATAGCACCAAGCACACCCCCATGGGGAACAACAATGCTCTTTGCGTGATAAAGATACGACATGCGCTGCCAAAATCGGCATCTCGATTGCTGCTTGGCAGCCTGCTTTTCATCCGATGAAAGCAAATCGTAGGGAGTAATATCGATAAAAATCCCCTGATCAAAACCAGCCTCTATCGTCTCCTCCGTCACGAAGCGTGTCCCGCGAAGCCAGATCTTGCAAAACAACGCTGCTTGGCTTTGGTTCGTCTCAGGCGTTGACACAACATAGTCATCGCCCAACAGCTTCGGGGCTTCGGCGACAAAACGGTCATAATCCGCACGCGGCATACCCAGATCAACATCATCGTCCCACGGGATAAAGCCCCCATGGCGAAATGCTCCGAGAACCGAGCCAGAGTCGAGGAAATAAGTAACTCCGAGCTCACGACAAACCCGATCAATATCCTTCAAAATACGCAACTCAAGAAGCTGAAGCTTTCTCAAATCCTTATCGTTGTATTGCAAGGAATCCACCACCTTACCGATCGTGACGAATCAAGTAATTTACCATTGGGCATTCTCGCCTGCTGCTACAGCCTCATAAAAGCTGGCAAGACGTACAGAAGTGCTGGCAGCATCGAACCCGCGTTCGCGAACCTGCTCACATGCGTCACTACGTTCAGTTGACTGCGCAAGATGCAGCATTTCAATGCATTTGCCCGCCCAGGCTTCAGCACCTGCCGAAAGAGGCATCCGGCACGCTCGATCACTCACAACCGCAAACTTCGGCACACCCGTCGAAATAACAGTAGGCAACCCCGCCGCCTGGGCTTCAACAACCGCTAATGGAAGACCCTCTTTTACGGAAGGAAACACAAAAACATCGGCGGCACGAAGAAGATATGGCACATCATCAACTACGCCGAGGAAGAAAACCGCTTTCTTCAACCCCAGTTCATCAACACGCGCTCTGATTGATTCTTCAAGGTCGCCACGTCCCGCAAGCAGCAGCACAGCATTAGGGAACGATTGCACCACACGAGCAAACACCTCTAACAGAAATTCGTGATTCTTGACAGGAATCAGTCTTCCCGTATGGCAAACAACCGGACGCCCCGCAAGGCCGTAATCAGCCTTTGCTTCTACATGCACTCTTTCATCGCAGGCATAACTCGCCACGTCGATACCGTTTGGGACGATGGCGAATCGGCTCCCCTCCACAATTGACGACCCAAAGCGATCGAGCCCCGCTTCCTTCGAGCATGCCATGAAATAATCCGCAATGCGACGAACAGGATGTGCCGCGATGTTAAACGCCATCCCTGAAAGGCCATTCCCGTAATTTTGAGCATGACTATGAGCAATTGCAAACGCACCTACGCGCTTCGCCTCAGATAAATACAGTGGGGCGCACGAACCAATATGACCATGAACCACCCGCCATTCTGGATGGTTCGCAAAAAGGGAACGGATGCAGCGCCTATAAGCAATTCCGTTTACTCCATTGTACCGAGGCGCACGAAAGATGCGCCCACCCAAGCTTACGATTTCGGCATCGTAATCGCCTTCGCGCTGCTCGTGCACAAGAAAATCGAATTGGATCCTCTCGCGATCCATAGCGCGATAGAGGTTCATTACCATGGTTTCGGCGCCACCACGATCCATAACCCCAATCACCTGCAAAACACGCATCAGCTTTCCTCCTTGGCATTAGAGGGCTCTCTATCTGGCTGAATAATCTCATCGGGCCCTTTTTTCAACACCCGAACCAGGAAGCACGATAAAACTGCGACCCCAGCAAAACATGCGCCTATTCCGGCAAAGCTCACGCCATTCATATCCCACAAACCCACGCAAACAAACGTAAGGGGAATCACGGCCACAAACGCAACAACATTTCCAGCGAAGTTGGCCCAAAAATGACGCAAGGTGATCAGCAGATCCCCAAAGAACCATAAAAACGCAGTAGCAGCAGTTGAGGCAATAATCGGCTGAAGCAAGTAGACATAAGGCACGATGCTCTCACCAAACAAAAGAGACAGCGCAAACTCACCAACGAGCTCAAGGACTATAGCGCACAGCAGAGTAATACCCACGATGCCGGCGATAGTTTTTCCCAATAGAGCGACAAAACCACGTTCATTCCCTTCAAAAAACAACTTTGGGAAAATATCAAGCAAGGGACCATAGAGATATTGAGCGCCCATCTGAATAACAAGAGCCGGCGCTGCAACCGATGCATAGATTCCAAGCGCCGCAGGACCAACTGTCAATGCCAGGTACTGTTTAGGAATGGTAAAAATAGCGCTGGCCGCCACAGAAGCAACCACAGCAGGCAGAGAGGTTTTCAGGAAAAAGATGGCCTTTCCTCGGGAAAGGGTGACGCAAACTCGCTCGAAGCGTTGACAATGGGGCAGGTCAAAGAAAAAGAGCACAAACAAAGCGGCAATTGTCATAGCAACGATCGCCCCATCAAGGCTGCGAGTCGCCCAATAAACCGCAACAAATGCAACGAGCGTCAATACGCCCTGTAGCATAAACGACTTTCCAATATAGTCCATGCGACGGTTTATTTGATCGACTCCATGAAGGATATCGATCACAAGACCCACGGCTTTAAAGGCATAAAACAGGGCCACCGTTATAAGCGCCTCGGGAGCACACGTCAAAGCCGCATATGCCATACAACCAACAAAGGCAACCGCGAGCATAAGGCATCGGAAACCCATATATTCCCCAACAGTATTTTCGTGTTTAATGTCCGAAACCTGGTAGGTTCCCATTTTGTAATTAGCAAACGTACCAAAAATGCCCACCACCGACATGGAAAGGGAAAGCAAGCCAGCATCGTCGTAGCCGGCAGATAAGCGCACGACAACAATGGTGGTAAGCCATTGGCAAGCAAGGTACGTCATGGAACCGATGGAGTTCCAAAGCATGTTCGCTTTTACCGAAAGCTGAGCGGGCGCCTTCCTCTCCGACCCATTACCCACTTCGGAGTCTAGTAAAGCCCGAGATGATCGCTCCTCGCTCATATGCGATATGCCTCCAATACATGAACGCCGCGATCAGTCTCGGCGGGCGGAGTACGCCAATCACCATATTCGATAGAAAGAAACTCCTCAGCTCCAGCCGGCGCCATGTATTCACGGTTTTCAAATTTCATGCGAACAGGCACAAATAGACTCTTCGGATACGTCTTCTGCGCATTTCCCTCTCCAACAAAATCAATGACCCTGTCGGCATCCGGCAAGTCCATCTCGCGAGCAAGCTCATCGAGCTTGCTCGCGAGCTTATAAGGGTTGAACCGTTTAGCGATCGGGCAAACGATTCGCTTCGCAAGACGAACAGCAAAAGTCGACCCCACCGACGGATCGGCAACAGCAAAGCTTCGCAACAGCCCCCACCGATCATTTTTTGCTAAAAGTGACGTTTTTGAGGGGTCGTAGTTTTCAAGGGGGAAAATATCAACCCATACACCCGTGGCTGCCTTTTTCCCCACAAAGTTCTCATACACAATCGTGGTCGTGTCGACAATTTTCGCAAACTGATAGATCGAAGAGCCATCGCGATACGAAACGAGCTTAAATCGTTCCGACGTACGCCAATCGTTGAAGTTATCCATGAGCAGCTCATATTGGTCTCGCATCATGACGATATCCATATCGTCATCCCACGGAATGAACCCGCCATGTCGCATAGCGCCCAGGAGCGTTCCGTAGCCCATGAAATACTCGACGCCATGAGCAGCACACACGCGATCGATCTCGTCCATGATGTCAAGCTCAATCAATTTCATGTCTTCAATGGATAAAGGGTCCACAGCTACTTCCCCTCTAAAGAGTTAGCACCCAATGAAGGGCTGTCGTCCCGCTTAGCCATCATTTCGTCTTCACTCTCGACGACCATCTTCCTCAGCGCCTCTTTTTGCGCCAACCCGCGAACCCTTGCACGCAATTGGGAGATTTCCACAGTCGAATAGAACTCGCGCAAAATCAAAACGGCAATAACGTAAGCAAATACAAAGTTAGCAGGGCTTTCGATGCCAAAGATACCCGCAAAGAAAAAAGGGATCTGCCTAAACACACCCATAAGCACCAAGCTCAGGGCAAACAAAAACCAAAACGTGGAATCAGCGATAGTCACTTCGGAGCGGCGGATCTTGCGAAGAATCAGCCAAAAAATTAAAAGGGCGCTTATAAGCAGCGTTGCGGAGAAAAGCAAGCTCACTTTTTCCTCCTAAACCACTGAACGAATAGAATAGAAATGCTCATTCGAAGCATGTATGCAACTGACTTGGTGAAGTTCAGGTAGCTTTCGCCAGCCGTGCGCTCACGCATTTCAACTTGAATTTCCTCAACCTTATAACCCCAACGCATTAGCAGAGACACGGTATCTGGCTCGGGGCCAAGGTCGAGCTCGTTTGCAAGTAAGGGGATCATCGTCTTGTCGAAAAGGCGCATACCCGACGTAGGGTCCTGAATGCGCTTTCGCGTGGTAACAAGAATCATTGCGGTAATCAGAACGCTGCCCATCATACGAGCGGAAAAGGGTTTCTTGGTTGAAGCAAAGCGACTGCCAATAACAATGTTTACGCGGTTTCGCTCCGCTAACGCAACCATATCCTCGATATAGGCAGCTGAATGCTGGCCATCGGCATCGAATTGCACTGCGTAATCGTAGCCTTGTTCGTAGGCATAACGCATTCCTGTTTGAAATGCTCCAGCAAGACCAAGGTTTGCCGGCAGGTCGATAACGTTGTAGCCATGCTCGCGGCAAATGGCAAGCGTATCGTCCTTCGAGCCATCGTTGACGATAACGTAATCAACCCCTGGCGCATTGGTACGCAGGTCTTCAATTGTCGAAACAATATTGTCTCGTTCGTTGTACGCAGGAACAACCGCAAGCACGCGGCGACCCCCGATAGCGTTGTCCACTTTCGAACTACTCCCTAAATCGATAACGCTTTAACACAGATGTTAATTGTATCGCCCATTACATTCCGTAAATAGAACAATCTCGTAAGGGTATATCCTTTTCGTATTCAACAGGCAGCAAGCAGAATTCTGCGAGGACACCATGCAGACCAGCAACGACAATACACCGACGCACAGCAATGCAAGCTCTTTTTGCTGCATTTGCATTTTCTCTGCTCTATACGAGCCCCATGTTGGCGGTGTCGAAACCTACACCAAAGGAATCGCAAATGCCTTGGTTAAAAAGGGCCATCGGGTAATCGTTGTTACGAACAACACAGACAACGCGCTCGAGCAAGAAAGCGCCAATGGCATTGAGGTTGTGAGGCTGCCCTGCAGCCCCCTGCTCAACGGCAGATTCCCGCTATCTAAGAAGTGTCCTTCTAGCGATGCGCTTTGGAAATGGCTCGATTCTCAAGCTATCGACCATGTTGTGGTAAATACGCGTTTCTACCCTTTAAGTATCCTTGGCTTAAAATTTGCGAGAAAAAAGAGCATCGAGCCCGTTCTTATTGAGCACGGCTCGGCGCATCTCACCCTGGGAAACCCCGCTCTGGACATTCCGCTGAATATTGTCGAGCACACAATGACCATGCTTGCAAAGCACTCAAAACCCCGCTGTTTTGCCGTGTCGCAGAAAGCAAGCGAATGGCTTTCCCATTTCGGGATTTCATCCTACGGTGAAATCACCAACGCCATTGAGGCAGACGAATACCTTTCGCAAGCAAGCTCGCGCGATTTTCGAGCCGAACTCAATATCCCCAACGATGCCTTGCTCATCGCGAGCGCAGGGCGCTTCGTCCCAGAAAAGGGAGTTATGCAGCTTGCGGAGGCGGTCTCGCACCTTACCGAACGCCATTCATCGGAGCACCCGGGCATCGTCGCCGTTATGGCCGGCGATGGTCCCCTGCTCCCCAAGGTCGAGGCGCTTGCATGCCCGAACGTTATAACCCCTGGCATGCTCAACAAAAGCGATCTCGCTGCACTGCTTAAGCAATCGGATTACTTTTGTCTCCCCTCACGATCCGAGGGTTTTTCTACGGTTCTCTTGGAAGCTGCGGCTTGCGGCACCGCCCCAATAGCAACCGACGTCGGGGGCATGAAAGAAATTGCCCCCTCAAATGAGTATGGCATCATGCTTCCTTCGATGAGCTCCAACGACATAACTACCGCGCTCAGCAAGGCGGCAAGCGATCCCGAAGGGGCAACGGAAAGGGGGAGCAAGGTGGCAAAGCGAGTTAGGAACCACTTTACCTGGGGCACCTCAGCGAACGCCCTTCTTGCCGCTCTTAAGAACTAGTTTTCCTGCGAGGCATCAAAAGCGATTGCGGATGGCGCTGCCAATAATCAAGGTCTCTCTATCCTCACTTCCACAAGTTCAAGTGCTCGCTTGCAATTGTTAAGAGCTTCCTCTCGAGATCCACCACACGCAACAACCGAAACAAAGCGGGCAGAATCATCGACGGCCTTCTCGTAGCGCTCGCCAATAACAGCATGGCGCTCAACATGAAGGACCCCGCTCGAAGACCTTGCAGCATCTAGACCGTCAAGTCCCAACAGTACGCCTTCGCTTGCTGGAAGGAACCTAGTTGCCACATAGCTTCCACTGTCGTAATACCCGTTTATGCTAGGCTTTTCGCCCAACGCGATCCTAACCATGCATTCAATCATGTCGATGCCCCCAACAGAGCCCTGGATAAGATAAGAAGTAATCCAGTCCCCGCCCAAACGCGCTCCCAACTCGACCATCTTGGGGCCATTGGGCGTCACGATTATCTCAACGTGAGCTGCACTGTTCTTCAGCCCGACAGCCAAAACAGCAGCCTTTGCTAATTCCGAAATAGCGACACGATCTTCGTCTTTGAGGCTTGTCGGCTGACAATGGCCGATTTCAAAGTAATTAGGAGCACCAGAAGTTAGCTTGTCCGTCACCTGTAGTACATGGGCTACGCCGTCAACAACAAGAAGCTCAACGCTTACTTCTGGACCCATCATATATTCCTCGACAAGAACATCGCCAGAAAGCCCCGCCTCCGAAGCGGCAAGAAGAGCGGGCATGAGCTCCTCGCGCGAATGGACCAAATTCACACCACGGCCACCAGCACTATCTGTCGGCTTCGCGATGATCGGGTAAGGGATTTCAGGGGCGAACTGACCTATATCTTCTTTCTTTGCAACGACGAAGGAAGGGTGAGCAATCCCTTTCCGAGCGAAGCACTCTATCATACGATGCTTGTCAGTGGAATTAAGCGCTGCCTCCACCGAATTGCCCGGCAGCCCCAGCTCCTCGCAAAGCTTGGAGACGGTCACAACCGAAGTATCACATGCCCCGCTAGCAATGGCGTCAGGCATATATTCTTTAGCAATCTCGAGCATGGCGTCGAAATCCCTAATGGAACCGCAAAAGAAATCATCTGCAATCTGCGCTGCCGGAGCATCCGGACTGATGTCCGCAACGCCCACTCGCAGCCCCATAGCCTTAGCTCTCTCTACAACGGGCTTCTGGAATACCGGACCGCCCAACAGCAACAGCTTCTTCATATGTGACCTCCCAAGCACTTCACGTCATCGCAGCTCTTAAGAGCGTCCACGATACCAAAGGCGTACGCACAATATCGCAGTCGGTATCGTGCCTTTCTCCATGAAAGCAGTTTTCTTTCGACACCAAGACTCGTCTCAGTATCTAGAAGATGAATGCGATTTGCAAACCACGACAACCGACTTGTCTAACATAAGCCCATTTCGCAATAAGGGCTATTTGCCGCCTTCCAATAAATATTTCCACAATCATAATTAACAGTATCCCCTGATAATGCAGCGATCAAACAGGTACAATTGAGCTACCAGAATATCGCCGACCAGGTGAGGGATACATAAAATGAACACTACGATTACACGGATTGGGTTTTTATTAATCCCCGCAGCGCTTGCGCTGGCGCTTACACCCGCTGCCGCAATGGCAGACGAGCTTCAAAACGGGGCGAGCTCAACTAATTCCGGCTACGCGGAGCAAACGCAAGAACGTCTTGCCGGAAAAGCGTCAACAGGAAATGAGCCCACTCCAAAAAACGAATCTCCAGAGAAAGCGGCAGAGACAACCACTCCAGGCTCGCCGTCAAACGCAAGCTCTTCTGAGCCTGCAGAGGCAGCAAAAAATGGACTCGTGCTGGAAAACGGACATCTAATCAATTACTCCAACGGCATTGAGGCGACCATATCCGGCTGGCGTGATTTCGAAGGTTCTTGGTATTGGTTCGCCAATTCCTCAAAGGCTACCGAATCGAAATGGGTTAAAACAGGCGGCAAGCAGTACCGCCTCGGGGCAGACGGCAAGATGATCACAGGAAACTTCTCTGTTGGCAGCGCTCTGTACCATGCCACTTCGTCAGGGGCAATCGTCACTGGCAACAAGTGGGTTAAAGCCGACGGCAAATGGTGGTTCCCAAACAAAAACGGCTCGCTTCGCACCGGATGGGTTTCCTCTGGCGGGAGCTGGTACTGGCTCAACACTAAAACCGGCGCAATGGCAACTGGCTGGGTTAAGGTTGATGGCAAATGGTATTTGCTCAACAGCTCTGGAGCCATGCTTACCGGGTGGCAAAAGCAGGGTGCTTGGTACTACCTCACCTCTTCCGGTGCCATGAAAACCGGCTGGCTTAGCAACGGCGGGAAATGGTACTGGCTCAATCGCGACTCAGGCGCAATGCAAACTGGATGGATTAAAGACGACAACGGCAAATGGTGGTTCGCCGATGGCTCGGGCGCGCTCGCTTCTGCCCGCTGGGTACAGGGCGCTGGCGGATCCTGGTACCGCGTTGACAGCAATGGCGCAATGGCAACCGGTTGGCGCCAGGTTTCAGGCAAGTGGTACTGGATGGATTCTGCCCAAGACGGAAAGATGGCAGCCAATAAGCTCGTCGACGACAATGGGGCATTCTATTGGTGCAATTCTTCTGGTGCCATGATTCGTAATGACTGGTGCAAAGACAGCACCTGGCATTGGGCTTCTGGATCGGGAGCAATGAGTTCTGGCTGGCTAAAAACTGGCGGCTCTTGGTACTGGCTCGACCCCTCCGACCCAAAACATCCCATGCTAACAGGATTGCAGACAATCGACGGATCCGATTACTTTTTCAAGAATTTGGGCGCAATGGCGTCAACTTGTTGGGTGAAAGTTGACGCAGCAGGAAATGCTCGCTTTGCTTCGTCTTCTGGAGCGCTTGGCAACATAACTCGCGATGCTGACGGCACATTAAAGAACAATGGCGTTCTTTGCTCAGGCTGGGTAAACCTCGGTAGTGGAATGAAAACCTATGCTGACCCCAAAACTCATAAGGCAAAAACCGGATGGATCAAAGAAGGTTCTGTATATTACTACATCAACCCCTCATCGGGTGTTATGGCAACTGGCTGGCAGAAGATCGGTGGCACTTGGTACCTTCTAGGCTACAACGGCAAAATGTTAACCGGTTGGCAGAAAGTTAGCAGAACTTGGTACTACATGAACGGCTCGGGCGCGATGCAGACAGGGTGGCTGAAGCAAGGAGGAACCTGGTATTGGCTGAGCGGATCTGGCGCCATGGCAACTGGCTGGCAGAAGATCGGTGGCACTTGGTATTACTTCGATGGCAGCGGAGCTTGGGTTCCCAACCCAGAACGCGCCCAAATGACAGATCGAATCTGGGGATGCAACAGTGGAACCCAATGGCTCATTGCCGTAAACAGATCAACTCATAAAGTTGGTATTTATAGGGGCTCTTCGCGCAATTGGTCCCTGCAGTATTACGTTGACTGCGTTACAGGAGCACCAAGCAGTCCCACAATCACAGGAACGTTCCGAACTAGCGGCGGAAAAAGGATGGCACTGAGCACCGATAGCCGCGCAAAATGGTGCACACAGATCAGCGGCGGATACTTCTTCCATACAATTCTCGCTTCAAACAACGAGCTAGGGAAAAGCCTTTCCCATGGCTGCATCAGAATGGCATACCCTGATGCGCAGTGGATATACAACAACGTCTACGCTGGAACCACCGTAGTGATTTACGGATAGCCGCGACAAAGGAGGGGGGGGCACCCCTCCTTTGTCGTCTAATCGCCGATCGCCTCTGTTTGTTTTTCTTCTCCGATGGCTCTACCCTATACTGCAATAATGCATGTTCTCACTGGCAATCAAAGGAAACACATTGAAAGAAGCGAGAAAGAAACTCTCTGCATTACTCTTCATATCTCTTTTGGCATTAGCTATATGTCCAGGCACGGGGCATGCCGACGATGAAAGCGGCGAAACCGGAGACAAGGCAAATAGCTGGAGGTTCAACAACGGCGAGCTAGTCACCACCGACCAGGGAGCCTACCCCGACGACGATGGCATTCAGGTTTTTAGCGCCGAAAAGAACGACCAGGGATACACCGTATTCAACTGGTTTGACCGCTTTAATAGCGGGTACTGCTCTGGCGATGGCGCGAAAAGGGTCATTGATGTTTCTGTCCACAACGGAAACATCAACTGGGCGCAAGTTAAAGCAGCCGGCATCGATTATGCCATTATCCGCTGCGGGTACGGGCAAGATCAAAGGAATCAAGACGACGGTCAATGGCTGAACAACGTTAAAGGCTGCCAAGAAAACGGAATCCCCTTCGGTGTTTACCTTTATTCATACGCCTACAACACGAATCGCGCCGCAGGAGAAGGACAGCATGTGTTGACATGCCTCAAACAAGCTGGCCTTTCGTCCAAAGATGTTTCGCTTCCCATTTACTATGATCTGGAAGAAGACTCACTCAGAGACAAAGACCAAGCCGCCTTTGCAAAAGCATTCTTTGCGCCCCTTGAAAAAGAAGGGTACAAAACAGGCACATACGCCAGCCAAAGCTGGTGGAACGACTATTTGGCTGATTCCTGCTTTGATCAGCGCGCAAAATGGGTAGCGGCGTATAATGCATCTCGCGGTCTGACCTATTCTGGTTTCACCAACTTCAAAAACACCAATGGGATGTGGCAGTTTTCGGATTACGGCAAAGTTCCAGGAATCAGCACTCGATGCGATCTTAATTACACCTACATGTCCGCTTCAAGCCAAAGCGTTGCTCCAAAAACAGGATGGATCAACAGCGGCGGCAAGTGGTGGTACCGTCACGCTGACGGGTTCTACACGCGCAACGATTGGGAGAAAATCGACGGCTACTGGTACCATTTCGACGCCTCCGGCTGGATGCAAACGGGCTGGCTCAAGCTTGGCCGCACCTGGTACTACCTCAGCGGTTCGGGAGCCATGCAGACCGGCTGGCAGAAGCTCGGCGGGAAGTGGTACTACCTGGACGGCAGCGGGGCTATGCAGACTGGCCAGCTCAAACTCGACGGGACCAGGTACTACCTGGACGGGTCGGGCGCCATGCAGACCGGGTGGTTCAAGGCTGGAGGCAAGTGGTTCTACGCCAACGGGTCGGGCGCCATGCTCACGGGCTGGCAGCGCATCGGCGGCAGCTGGTACTACATGAACGCCAACGGCACCATGCAGACCGGCTGGCAGAAGCTCGGCGGGAAGTGGTATTACCTCAGCGGCAGTGGCGCAATGCTCACTGGCTGGTACCAGGTAGGTAGCACCTGGTACTACTCCAACGGCAGCGGCGCGATGCTCACAGGGTGGCAGTCTATCGGCGGAAAGTGGTATTGCCTTAACGGCAGCGGAGCCATGGAGACCGGATGGTACAAGGCCGGCAGCAACTGGTACTATTCCAACCCTAGCGGCGTCATGCGCTACTCCATCTGGATCGGCGACTACTACCTGCTGGGCGACGGGCGAATGGCAACCAACCGCTGGGTCGGGGGTTACTATGTGGGCGCCGACGGGAAATGGGCGCGATAAGCCCAAAGTAAAAGTGAGGGCAGCAGTCCTCACTTTTTTATCAGAGTTAGCAGTCTTGTGTGTTTGTAAACGAGAAATCTCGCCCCCCTGTACAAACACCCTGCCGCTTCTAGCGCATTTCGGTATCATGGGAACGCAAATCTCTCCAAGGATGGTTAACATGGCACTCAAAAACAAAGCACTTAACTCTCTCCTTTCGGTCACTCTAGCAATGGGGCTCCTGCCCTACTCAGCCTTTGCCGACACGGCAAAGGCAACCGACGAAACCAATACCGAGGTACCTGTCGAACAGGGATCCGAGTTTACCGATGGCGGCATTGCCACAAAGCCCCATTCGCCCAATACGGACTCTGGCAATCAAAGCTACGAATCTGCAGAGGACACCAGTCCCAATGCTACTCCCGCCATCGAAAACGAATTCGGCATAGATTCCGATTCGCCCGAGGCCGACCCCAACGACGAATACGGTATGGATTCCGCTTATTCTGAGCTGGATTACGAAGACGGCAAGCTAGCAATCTGGGCCGATGGCCTGGACGACCCCTCTGAGGTCATGGACGTCTATCCACCCGACACCAACGATGTCGAACTCTATTCGAATGGCTCCAGCCTAACCCCTATGAGCTTCAGCGACGAGATGCTGTATTTCTGTAAGTACGAAAGCAGCTGCAATTATGATCAAGGACTTAGCTCGGGCGACGGCTACCATGCAATGGGCTATTTCCAGTTCGATAACCGCTATGGCCTGGGCAGCTTCCTTAAAGCGGTATATCAGTACAACCCCTCAAAATACAAAGCCCTCAAGGTTATCGGCGACCGCTACGGATGGGATGTAACGGGCGCAACAAGAAGCAACAACACTTTTACCCGACTGGGCAACGACCTTAACACCGCATGGCATGCCGCATACAAAGCCGACCCTGATGAGTTCTCGCGGCTGCAGAACGGCTGGGCCTACACGGAGTATTACAGTGGATCACTAGGAGCCCGCGGGTGTCTGGGCGCATTTGGGATCAATCTCGACAACCGCCCCGATTGCATCAAAGGCTTATGCTGGGGCATGGTCAACCTCTTCGGAGCCGGCGGTGGCGCCTCGTATATTAAAAACGGCAACTACTACGGCGCAAACTGGTTTTTCAAGTATTCAGGCATCAACGAATCCATGTCTGACGAAACGTTGATTGTTACGCTCTGCGACTTCGTTGTTAACAATGTTTCCAAGCGCTACCCCAAGCAACAGATATATTGGAAAGGATGGCAGAATCGCTACCGCAGCGAAAAAGAAGATTGCCTAAGTTACCTGAATGTTGACCGCTGGATCAACAGCGGCGGCCAGTGGTGGTACCGTCACGCCGACGGCTCCTACACACGTAACGACTGGGAATGCATCAATGGATACTGGTACTATTTCGATAGTTCTGGCTGGATGCAAACTGGATGGCTGAATCTCGACAATTCCCGGTATTGGCTCAATGGTTCTGGAGCAATGGCAACCGGATGGCAGAAAATTGGCGGCAGCTGGTACTACTTTAATGGCAGTGGCGTCATGCAGACTGGATGGCTGAAGCTCAGCAACAGCACTTATTACCTCAACGGATCAGGCGCCATGCTCACCGGGTGGCAGCTAATCAACGGAAACTGGTACTACATGAACGGCTCGGGTGCCATGCTCACCGGATGGCAGTGGATCGGCAATGATTGGTACTATCTCTATAACAATGGCGTAATGAAAACGGGTTGGTTGGAACTCGGCGAAACCAAGTATTACCTTGATGGGTCTGGAGCCTTGAGAACAGGGTGGTTCAAGGTCGATAGCAAATGGTATTACGCCAATGGTTCGGGAGCGATGCAAGCAGGATGGCTGAAAACCGGCAACACCTGGTACTACCTCAATGGATCGGGGGTTATGCTCACCGGGTGGCAGTGGGTCGGAAGCGCCTGGTACTACCTCAACGGGTCGGGAGCAATGGCAACTGGGTGGCTGAAACTTGGAACCACGTGGTACTACCTCAACGGGTCGGGAGCCATGCTTACCGGGTGGCAATCCATCGGAGGAAAGTGGTACTACCTTAACGGCAGTGGGGCCATGAAAACCGGATGGTACAAGGTCGGCAGCAACTGGTACTATTCCAACCCTAGCGGCGTCATGCGCTACTCCACCTGGATCGGCGACTACTACCTGCTGGGCGATGGACGAATGGCGACCAACCGCTGGGTCGGGGGTTACTATGTGGGCGCCGACGGGAAATGGGTGCGATAAGCCAGTCGTCCCGTTTATTGTTTGTTCAAATTATTTCCATATAGCCGAATATTGAACATAAGTTCAATATTCGGCTATACTTATTTATATTGAACAAACCAACGGGGAGAAACCTTTGCTATCTAAGAATGAATTCAATGTACTCGTTGCCCTTAACGGCACGCCATCCATAAGCCAGCGCGAAATAGCAAGCAAATCGGGCATTTCGCTAGGAAGCGCAAACGCTGCGCTTAAATCACTCGCCGAAAAGGGCATGGTCTCAAATGGCGCAATTAATGCAGAAGGCAAAGAAGCGCTTTCTTCCTTTAAGGTAGATAATGCAATCATCATGGCGGCTGGCCTCTCTTCACGCTTTGCCCCTATTTCCTACGAAAAGCCCAAGGGCCTTCTTCGCGTTCGAGGAGAAGTGCTTATTGAACGACAAATCAAACAGCTTAAAGAAGCGGGCATTAATGACATTACTGTTGTCGCAGGCTATAAGAAGGAATACTTCTTCTATCTCGAAGATACGTTTGGTGTAACCATCGTTATTAACCCCGAGTACGCATCGCGCAACAACAACTCTACCCTTATGCGTGTTCGCGAAAAGCTTGGCAATACCTTTATCTGCTCTTCGGACGACTACTTCACCGAAAACCCCTTCGAGCCGTATGTGTACCAGGCATACTACGCAGCTCAGTACTGCAAGGGCGAAACCCCTGAATGGTGTATCAAGGAAGGCCCGAACAAGCGAATTGCCGGGGTAACCATCGGCGGCTCCGATTCTTTGATTATGCTTGGGCATGTTTATTTCGATAAAGCGTTCTCCAAGCGTTTTTCCGAAATACTTGTCGCAGAATATGACCGCCCCGAAACCGCAGACAAACTTTGGGAGCAAATCTATATCGACCACATCAAAGAGCTCGATATGGTAGTGCGACCCTATCCCGATGGCATGATCAACGAGTTCGATTCGCTCGATGAACTGAGGCTTTTCGACCCTGAGTTCATCCAGAACGTCGATTCAGAAGCCTTCGACAACATCGTTGCCACCCTTGGCTGCACCCGAGACGAAATTCATGACATCTACCCCTTGAAGCAGGGTCTTACCAACCTATCCTGCCATTTTGCCATCAACAGCGGGGAGTACGTCTACCGCCACCCCGGCGTTGGCACCGACAAGCTAATCAACCGCCAGGAAGAGACAAAGGCGCAGGAATTGGCCCGATCGCTGAAAATCGACGACACCTTTATCTATGAAGACCCTGCAAAAGGCTGGAAGGTTTCCCGCTTCATCCCCAACTGCGAACAGCTTGACCCTTCAAACCCTACCGACATCGAAGAAGCCACCTCTCTTATCAAGAAGCTTCACGGCTCTGATGCAAAATTGGCGCTTAGCTTCAACTTCTTCCAGAAGTCGTGCGACTACGCAGGCCTTATCGAACCCTCCGACCTTGACGCCATCCCCAACTTTCGTCAGCTGGAATCAGAGTTCGCGCATCTCTACGATCTATTTAGCGCCGACGGCGTAGGGCGTACCGTGCTTTGCCACAATGACTTCTTCTATTTAAATCTTTTGAAGGACGAAAAGGGCACTCTTTCACTGATCGACTGGGAATACTCCGGCATGGCCGATTTTTCACAAGACCTGGGAACCTTCATTGTTTGCAGTGAGCTTGACGAGGCGGCAGCAGACAAGCTTATCTCCCTTTATTTCGATAACCAGGCTTCCATTGAACAGCTCCAACATTGCTATGCCGCAGTTGCCTTTGCTGGCTGGTGCTGGTATCTCTGGTCCCTTTACAAGGAATCTCAGGGGGAATCGGTTGGAGAGTGGCTGTACATCTACTATCGCTACGCCAAGAAGTACCTTGACAAATCGCTGGCCCTCTATCAAACAGGCATCAACTAACGCAACCCCCCTAGAAACCGACACCCTTTCGACAGGAGCAAACATGCAACAGAGCATTTCCAACCTGCAAAAACAGCGTCACCGCAAATACATGACAAAAGGGATAGCCTTCGCTGTGGCTTCTGGCATTTGCTACGGCCTGTATACGGCGTTTTTAACTCTGGGAGAAACACAAGGCGTATGGGCCGCATGGTTTGGTGGCGAAGGCTGGAACGGCAACGCACCCCTTAGCGCTTTTGCAATCACCTTCACCCTCGCCGCGCTTGCCGCGGGCTTGAACGATACGTTCAGCGGATTGTGGTCAGTGGCCATGTGCGCCAAGAACGGTCAGCTGGGCGACCTTTGGAAAACAGTCAAGACGAAGCCCGGCTGGGTAATGATGGTTTGCGCAGCCATCGGCGGTCCGTTCGCCACCATTGCCTACGTGGTGGCGCTGAATTCAGCAACCGCAGCGGGCAACCCGGGCGTCATTGTGCCCATCGCTGCGCTCAACTGCGCTATTGGCGCCATTCTTGGTCGCGTGTTGTTCAAGCAAAGCCTTGAGGTCCATAAGGTTATCGGCATCTTGATTTGCCTTGCCGCTGCAGGCATTATTGGTGGCACCAGCTTTGCCAACATGGGCCCCGAAGCCCTGTTTGGCTGCCTGTTTGCCTTCCTTGCTGCGTTCGGCTGGGGCTTCGAGGGCTGCGTTGCGGGCTTCGGAACCATCTTAATTGACTACCGCATCGGCATTGCCATTAGGCAAATTACAGCCGGTGTTCTAGAACTGGCAATCGCCTTCCCTGTTCTTACCGTAATGGGCGATAGCATTGCTGGCGCGCCTGCTATCCTGTGCACGGCCGTTTCCGACCCCTCTATATTGATCTTCGCCGTGTCAGGTCTGTTTGCAATGCCAGCCTTTTCGTTCTGGTATAAGGGAAACTCCATGTGCGGCACCGCACTGGGCATGGCGTGCAACGGTATGTACGCCTTCTGGGGCCCGTTCTTCATCTGGATTGTATTGGGCGTCTTGAACATTGGCGGCTTGGCTGCCGACTACCCACCCCTTTCCGCAATGCAATGGATTGGCGCGCTTATCATGATTGCCGGCATCTTCTGCATTGCCATCAACCCCACAAAAAGCACCAAGGCACATAAGGAGTAGCCAAAATGAAGAACAACCTACCCCCCTTGCACTACGCCATTATCGAATGCTTCAACCACGGCGAAGAGCTGAGCGCAAACGATGTTATCGCCGCGCTCAAGGAAGATTACTCGGGCTACAAACTGCTGAATAGCAAGGACGTAGACGAAGCCCTGGCAACCTCACGGGAAAATGGGCTGCTTGAAGAGACGAAAGTTGACGTTGATGGCGATGGTCAACTTCGGATCTTCTACAAGATGACTGCTTTCGGAACGGATATGGTGCGCCGCTACCTTGGTTAGGCGGCGTTGATCCACGCAAAAATCAACTGTATTTGCTTTTTGGAAGAAGCGTAATCAACACAAAAGAAGTCCTCGTTGCAACCCTGAGCGGACCGCAACGAGGACTTTTATCTATTCAGCAACTTTATACAGCCGCATATTGCCGACTGCCAGCACCGTCTCAAAACCTGGAGTCTCATCGGTGACCGAGAGAACTCCCTCCCATTCAGATTCGTCGAAAGATCCAATATGGATAGTTTCATCCAAATATAAAAGGTACTTTGCACCAGAACTCTTCACGGCAAGCTTAACTTCTTCGTTATACCCAACTTCATCTAACGATGTCTTAAAAAGCTCATACTCCTTGCTGGGGGATGAGTAAAACCAACGACACATAGTATTAACCCCATCCGTGCCGTATAGCCAAATGCTTCCATCCGAAGGAATGTTGATCACTAAGTCGTCAGCCACATACGGCTTGACCTTTTCAATAAACTCTCGCTCTTCCTGGCTAAATGAAACAGGATTGGCATATTTGTAATCCGATTCAATTCTCCCAGAAACATACCTCAAGCCTGAACAGGTGCCCATTTTATCCAAAACAACATTTGCAACAACGCCTGCAAGAAGCAAAAAGGCGCATGCCACACATGCAGCTTTTGTCAAAGCAAACGAATGGAAAAAGCCGCGTAGAAGCGTCATTGCCTCACCGAGTGCAACTGCGGCAATCGGAATAGCAGCCAAAACGGCTATCCCTCCAATTCGGTTGATGCCCGTATACCAAAAGCCGCATAAAACTTGCCTGATCGGATTGTCCACAACAGCGCAAACATAGCACAGCAAGCAGCTTATTAAGTACGCCGCAACAACCCATAAACAAGAACGCTCTTTACGTATGATTAGCAAGGCTCCTACGATCACCAAACACCCAAGAACAGGCTGCGGTGCGAACGTAGGGCCGAAGGACAAAGTCAGGATATTCGCCATTTCTTGAAGACCACCGGCGAAAACTTCGCGCTTCACCTGCACAACGTCCTGCATAAACGGCAAAGAGTAGGCGCCGTACCAAATAGCTCCTATTGCCAGCATGACCGTAACCGAGGCAATTACCGCCTTTGGCACAGAGCCGGAAATTCCTTGCACGGTTTTCCATGAATACAAAACTATCAGAGGAATGGATAGCACGCCGACGGCAAACAAAGCATTCGTCTGGGAGACCGTAAGGGAAAACATGGAGACCGCGAGCAGGATCACCGAGCCCGCAAAGGGCAATTCCCTCTCCCCAGAAGCAAAGATGTTTGCCAATAAATAAAGAGAGAGGGGCATTAGCGAAAAGGCGAGCAAATTTGCATCATACTGGCCGGCAATCAGAAAATTCCAGGGGAAGGAAGCGAAGGAGCAACAAACAAAGGCACCGGCAATAATTGTCTCCTCTTTATCCCTGAACAAAAACGCCAGGAGTACCCAAGCAGACAAAGGAAAGACAAATGCGCAGATTACAAAGTTAACTGCATTGTGAGCAACAGTAATGGGCATCGCAGTAGCGCCTGCCGCAATTGCCGTCAAAATGTGCCAGGCAGCAGGGTAGAAACCGCCCTCTCCTCGGACAATCAGCTCAGGGTATACAGATGCGGACAAAACAGAATAATGGCCCGATTGAAGCATTGCTTGAGCGCACTGAAGATGGAACGTAGTATCCGTCAAGATCGAGAACGACGCTGCCCCGTCAATGCCTCCCAAGAAGACAAAAGTCGTTAGACCCACCCCAACCACCGCATAGAGCCCTATGCTAAACCAGGTTCTGGACCCGGTTTTAACCAACGGCTTACGAAAAAGAAGAAATGCCGCAGCAGACACAAACACCGCAAGAAGAGGCAAGGCAAACCACGGAACGCTCAGAGGCGAAAGAGTGATGCCAAACGCAACCAAAAGGGCAACGGTGACAACCGGTGAGAAGGCAAGAGCGCGTGCCGCAGACGCAAAAACAACTCTATTCATCATATATCCTGGAATATAAAGGAGCACCAGGACAAATACCGAAGCCAGGACAAAGAAAGTCCACATAGGCTACCTCTCTTTACTCATGAAAACGAAAGTCATTCCTATCGTTGCTTGCAAGATGCATAGCCCCAGTCATCATCTATCGGGGACCCAAAAGCCAACACAGCCAAAGCGCAAACTACGCACACCCCAAGCCCAGGTTAATTAATCGAGCTTCCCATGTTATGTCATAATTTAACGATTACATCTTGCCTATACGAAGCAAGACCAAGCTCAAGATACAAGATCAACTACTTAAGAGGCGCTTCAGATGTGGCTTAACTTTTTTTGCGCATATGCTTTGATTATTCTAGTGCTTTTCGTTCCTGGTTTTCTATTTTTCAGAGGCCTTGGTCTAACCAAGATCAGCTCGTTAATATTTGCGCCAGTATTTTCGATCGCTTCACTGTGCCTGCTAGGAATCGCATTTAGCAAAATAGGGCTGACCTGCTCTACCTTCTCGATTGGCGTTCCTCTTCTTCTTGCTCCAGCTGCCCTTTTCTTTTTCCGTAGACAACACAAGAATACCGACAAGGAGGGGAAAACTGACTGGGGGATTGCTGCACTGTATACCTTTATGGGAATCGCGGTGGGCGCCTATGTCTACTTGCTCCCCCTTGATGGACCTGAATCCATCGTTCAAACATACGACAATGTTTTTCATTACAACATCACTGAGAGTTTTATTGAATCTGGAATATGGTCCGTCCTGGGCGTTGGCTACTATTTGGCAGATCCCGCCATCGACCCATTCCCTGGAGTTGGCTTTTATCCCGCAGGGTGGCACATGCTCGCCGCCTTTGCTTCAAGCGCCCTTCAAACAAGTGCACCGCTGGCCGCCAACGCTGCCAATTTTGCATTTTGCTCCATAGTTTTTCCTGTTTCGCTTTTCTCCCTATTGCGAGCCCTCTTCCCTGAAAAACCAGGTTTGGTGGCTGTCGGCGCCATAGTTTGCTGCATCCAAACCGCATTCCCTTGGTCTCTCTACGACGTTTGGCCTTTATTCCCTAACGGCGCCTCTTTCTGCACATGCATGCTCGTTGGGTCGCTATTCATTTCCGCAATCGAAAATGCCAAAAGCCGGAACCTTTTCGCCGCATATGCCACCGGATTCATCTTGGGCCTGATGAGCCTTGCTTTCCTCCAGCCCAATGCCGTTTTTGCCTTGATGGCGTTCCTCATGCCGTATCTGCTCTGGAAAATCGCTCTCTACGAAACCGAGGAAAAAAAGAGGGAATGGCGTAAAACGGCTTTAGTCTGTATCGCATTTCTTGTCTTGTTTGCCATCCTGCTGCTGATTCTGTTCAACCTCCCCTTCTTACAAGGAACCCTCACTTATTATTGGCCTCCCCTGTATGAACCATCAGGATGCATTAAGTCCATTGCCTCTTGGTCCCTCGCCACCAATGATCCGCAGCCTCAGATTGCCCTTCTACTGCTTTGCGGAATCGCTTTCCTTCTATTGAATACAAAAAGAAGCAGCTGGCTCGTTGTTTCCTTGTTGTCTAGCGTTTTTATTTTCTTTGTCGTGGCGGGAACCCCAGAAACGCCCTTGAAGCATTTCATTGGGGGCTACTGGTACAGCGACCCTTACAGAATCGCGGCCTTCTGTGGACTTTTCTCTATTCCTGTTGCTTCGGCTGGACTCTACGCCATCGCATCTCTACTAGAAAGGCTCCTTAAACAAAAAGCAATAACCCCAGCATATGCTTACGTTGGGTGCACGGCTGTTCTCGTGTTCGTAACCTTTATACCAACCCTGCCCACATCCCACGCTTTTGAGAGCGTACGGGCCTGTGCCTATGGGCAGAATTCGGCTGTATGGAATTATCTGGACAACGATGAGATTAGCTTCATAGGAGAAGTCCAAGAGGTAGTCCCTAACGACACCCCAATCATCAATCAGCCGTTCGATGGCTCTATGTACGCGTTCGGAAAAACTGGTATCGACCTGTATTACAGAGTTAACACTAACTACGGAATAGTAGACGGCGAAACCGAAGAGAGCAGGCTGATCCGAAAAAAACTCAAAGACATCGATTCCGATGAGCAGGTTCGCAGGGCTGTGCACCAAGCCAACGCTTCCTATGTCCTGCTCTTGAAACCAGACTTCAAAGATATCGGCATGTACTACCCGAACTACAACCCCGAAGCATGGGAGGGGATCGACGGCATCAATGACCAAACTCCAGGTTTCACGGTTGTTCTGGAACGAGACAGTATGAAGCTTTACAGGATAGACGATTAACCACAGCTCCTCTTTCCTTATAATTACTCAAGCAGTATTTGGTCGCCCTAAGCCCTAGAGTAATCTTCACGCTGCCAAGATTAGCTTTTTATCCTTCTTGCCGCAGAATCGGGATTGTCCGGCCGGCCCAACCAGAAAGGCAGCTATGTCCGCAATCGGCAAACTCAAAACCATCCTGCCTATTTCGTCTCGTTCGTTTCATGCTGCAGAGAAGCACTTTGTCGAACAAACCAACTCGATCAGAGCCGACCTGATTGAAACAAAGCTAAAACAGAATGAGCTGCTCGCACGGATCAAACATATTGATTCCAATGTCGATGTTATAAACGAAAAATGCGCCGACGTCAGCAACGCCTTGGCCGCCGAAGCGGAGCGCAACAAGCTGCGCATGGAAGCGCTGATGAAAAAAACCTATCCGGAAGACTCTCCTGCAGAAATTCGCCGCAGAATATTCTCTCTGATGCCTGAAGCCGAAGGCGATGCTCGCATCATGCAAAAGGCAAATGCGAAACTGATGTTTGAACTTAATTCCATCTGTCAAAAGGCTGGCTTGCCGTACTGGACAGCCTACGGTTCTCTGGTTGGCACACTTTCGCGAAATGGCTTTATCCCCTGGGATGACGACATCGACATTTGCATGATGAGGGAAGATGTTGAAAAGCTTCAGTCTCTATGCGACGCAGACCCTAATTACCAATTAACGCTCGTTTACGACGGCTATGTTTTTTGCAGGCAGCTTAGATTCAGCAGCCGCAATGAAAACATCCCTTGCTTTATCGATGTTTCGATATGGGACTGGGCACCGTCATCGAGCAAGGAAAATGACGACCGATACAGAAACCTTCGCCTTGAGCTGATGACTGCCTTCGGCGAAAAAATGGAATCACTTCCCTATTGGAAGGAAAGGGGCCTTTTGTACTCTGCGGAGAGTGGTGAAATAGCCCAGGGGATCCCCATTAGCAGGAACGATCAAAACGACAGCTTGGCATACCCCGAAATCGAAGCCATCGAGGGACTGTTCCAAGAATACCGCAACATGGCATATGAAAAAGGAATCCTATGCGACAAGGCGAATGCTACCGCTGTTGCTTACGGCATAGACAACATCTATGACGCACCTTGGCGAAGGACCTTATGGCCCTTGTCCATGATGCTTCCTGCGAAGCCGCACCAATTCGAGAATGGTAGCATCAACATTCCGAACGACGCAATAGCGGTAGCAGACGAGTGCTATCCTGGATGGCCGTATCTTCCAGACGACATTCTGGGCCACAACCATTTCACCGAAAACGCCTTCAGCGACCCGGCTGTCCGCGATGCGCTAAAGGCGTTTATCTCAGACTAGCAGCTGCCTAAGCAAGCTTTCGCAAGAAGCGCCTTATCCAAATCGTTGAAACGCGATTTGTCTCCGACAAATCCGATCTTTCCCGTGAAGCGCTTCAAATAGCGAATGCCGTGGGCTACGCTGTCGAGGTTTTGAGGGTCCTCCAACATAATGCAGGCATTGTTTTTTGCCGCATAAGAGGCAATGGCAAGGGCGTCCTGCGGATTCCAGATGGAAACAACAAGCAAAAGAGGAGACTCCTCTTTCTTCTGGTTGTTTATCCAAATGTTGATCTTTTCGTTGGCATCATAAGGGTCGCTACCGACGAACCTCGTCATCGTTGCCCCATTTTCACCAACAAACGTCAACGACTCTTCAGCGAACGACTTGTATCCGCTCACCACAAGGACGTTTTTTGACCTGAGCGATGCTCCCTTCATCCAGGAAGGAATTTCATCGTGAGCGTCTTTCACCAGCACCGGGCATTTTCCCGAGAAAATGTAAGGCGAAAGTGACACCAAATCGCCCAAACAGCCGTCGTAGGTAAGGGCAACGTCGGAACCCCATAGGCCCTTTTCTTCGCCGTGCTGGAAAATCGACCACGAAAGGCTGCAGGCGTTTTCGCCTTCCAACACTTCCACCGAAGCGGAAGGAGCGGCGGAGGATGTTTCCTTGGTTATTACATCCGCGTCCAACGTACCGCCATTAAGAACGTACACCGTCTGCGGGTTGAGCCTAGTCAGCTCCTGCGCCGTAATATCGGGCACGCTTTCGTTCTGAGTAAGGAGGATCGGCGCGTCCAATGCCCCCGCAAGGCCATTTGCAATCAGCGGCACCATTTCGTGCTCGCCCGATGCGAGAATTACAGCCTTTGCGCCATCGGGGTAGCAACGGCTTGAAAGCTTCGCCGCAATGCCATAACGTGTGTCCGCTTCGATAGATTCGATGCCGCTCATGTCGGGCTTCTTCGGATCCTGCAAGGTTTCGAACACAATCTGCTCCGATTCCTTGCTGCCCACATGACCACCCAGCACACGGTAGGTCTGGCACACTTCCTTTGCCGTGCCTGCCATGCGCAAATGACCCTTTTCGATCCATACCGCCTTGTTGCACAAGCGCTCGATCTGGTCGTTGTTGTGCGAAACGATAAGCACCGTCACGCCATGTTCTTTGATCAGCTTCGTAATGCGGTCTTCGCACTTCTTCTGGAACATGAAGTCGCCCACGGAAAGCACTTCGTCAACGATCAGGATCTCGGGCACAATAACCGTAGCAATTGCAAAAGCGATGCGCGCCACCATGCCGGAAGAGTAGTTCTTCATGGGCATGTCCAGGAACTTTTCTACCTCGGCAAATTCAACGATGTCGTCGAAGTTTTCTTCAATGAACTGCTTCGAATAGCCCAGGAGCGCACCGTTCAAGTAGATGTTTTCGCGCGCAGTAAGCTCCATGTCGAAGCCCGCACCAAGTTCGATGAGCGGAGCGATGTTGCCATTAACCGTGCACGACCCTTTGCTGGGCTCCAGCACGCCGGCGATGATCTTCAGAATGGTGGATTTGCCGGAACCGTTCGTGCCCAGAATACCGAACACGTCGCCCTGCTTCACTTCGAAGGAAACGTCGTCGAGTGCGCGGAATTCCTTGAAGCGCAGCTCGCGCTTCAAGGCGGCAATCGCGTATTCCTTGATGCTGTTCAGCTGCTCACTTGCCATGTTGAAGATCATGGACACATGGTCCACTTTGATCATGGTTTTCTTTGATGAGTCGTCCGCAAGCTCGGATTCGATTTCTAGAACGCTGGTGTTCACGTTTTCGGGCATGGTTGTTCCTTAAACGTAGAGAATGAACTTCTTTTCGGTCTTCTTGAAAATGAGCAGGCCGATAGCAAACGCAGCCACCGCCATACCTAAGCACAGCAGGTTTTCCTGCAGGCCGGGCACCGTGCCGCTCAGGATAAGGTCACGGAAGTAAGTTACGTAGTGGTACATGGGGTTGTACTGCATAAGCGGCGCCGCCCAATCGGGCAAGATTTCTACAGGGTAGAAAAGCGGCGTGGCGTACGTCCATGCGGTGATAACGACGCCCCACAGGTGGCATACATCGCGGAAGAACACCGAAAGGGCGGAAAGCGCCATGCCCACGCCCGCGCTGAACAACACCACATACAGAAGCAGCAGCGGCAGGGCAAGCAGGCTAACATGCGGCATAACTTGGAAGAAGATCATTACCGCAGCTACAGCAATGAGCGAAATGCAGAAGTTCACCAGCTGGAACAGCACTTTTTCAAGCGGGAATATGAGCTTTTCGATGCGGATCTTCTTGATAAGCGAGGAAGATTCGATGATTGAATTCATGGCGCCCGAAGTGGAATCGGCCATGAGGGCGAACATTACGTTGCCCAGGATTACGTACAGCGGGTAGTTTTCGATGCTGAACTTGAAGAACGTGCTGAACACAACGGAAAGCACGATCATCATGAGCAAAGGGTTCAGAACCGACCACAGAACGCCCAGGGCGCTACGGCGGTACTTAAGCTTGAAGTCCCTGGATACAAGGGACGTTATGGTGAACCAATTTCTTCTGGCATTAGCGCTTGAGAGCATATTTGGCATTAATGCAGTTCCTTATCGTTTAGTGGTTGCGCAGGGGGCGGCGCCTTTGCGGTTGGCTCCCAACGCGACCTAAATAATCACGATGTTTTATTGTAAAGGGTATTGGCGCACGCTTGCCAGCCTGCACGGTTTTTGCGGAAAATGGGGTATTGCTACAATCGTGGGCAACAAATTTCCCTTTCAGCTGAACTGCGGTGTTTAAACGATCTACAACAAAGGAAGCTAACTATGGAATCAAAATACATGTCTGGGGTTCAATTCGCCCTTTTTTTTAAAGAGCAGGTTTCGAGCTGCCTTGATGTTTATATGTCTATAAAAAAGCAAATCGATCCGCTTGCTTTTGAAGATCCATTGGTCATCCCCCTTCCTCAAGAAATTGCCACCGAGGCACCTTCGGTCATGGCGAGATCCAAAGACGGCTCAGCATCAATAAATATTTCCTTATCGCGAATTGATTTAATATTCAATTTGTCAGCCAGCGAGAGAACCTTCACCTGGAACAAGATGACCAAATCTTCAAAAGCTTTTTTACCGAGCTTCGCAAAAACTATGACTTTTCCCGATTCGGATGCACGACTTCATACATAGAAATAGTCGATGAGCCAGCAAAAAGAATATGTGACGAGTATCTTAAAACTGAGCACGGGAATTACTGCAATGAAGCAATGTTCAGATTAAATGACCCATTTTTCAACGGCAGAGATAAGTACAATCGCGTCACAACCGTACAAAATGGATCAATCGTTATCGATAATATCTCGTATGACGTAGTTTTCACCTCCTTGGACATCAACTCGGATCAAGAAAGAAAAGTAATTGGGCGTGAAACCGTTGAGTTCATCCTCGATCTATCGACTGATGCCACTAAAAACGAGTTGATTTAGCAATGGCCATATCCAATACAGATCCTCAGCTTCTTTATCTCAGGCCAAGCTCTACATCTACGTCTACAGCCCCATTTCAGAATCTTAGCGAAAGCTCAAGTGCGAGCTCAAATGCTGATGCCCTAATCAGGCAGGAAAATAAAATATATGCATTGGAGAGTGAGATATCCGCCATCAGGGCCGAAACCGAAGAAGCGTCAAAGCAACTTAAAGAACTCCAAAGCGAGAAGGATCTACATCAGAAAATCTCCAAAAGTTATTCTAAGACCATGGACTTGTTCTTCTGGGTTGTAGCTTTCCTCTCAATTGCTCTTTTCTTTATGGGCGCCTACGGTCTAGTCTCGCTTCTAAAACCAGACCTCTTCAGGGATATTGCTCAATGGATTTCTGTATTGTTCAGCGCAATCGGCATCGGAACCTTATGGGCATTCTGCAAATGGCTTTATGGACTTTCAAAAATCAATAAGCGAATCGAACAGCTCGAAGAAACCCTAATGAGGCAATAATGGGCTGAATCATTAACAACCATTCGGTGGATTCTAACGGTCGTCGCAGCACCATGGATTTCCGAAAGAGCCTTCTGTGGGATACGAATATACAGGAATCGCCTACGAGAGGCGGGGCGATATGCTGGCGGCTAGGAGGCACCACTACGTCGAGTTCGATGGCCCTCGCCTGGTCGGGCGTGCGGTTGTCGGCCGCGTGGGGCGATCCAGTGGCGTTTATCGACGCTATCCACCTGCGCACGGTCGACCTTCCCAGGTCGTACTCGGCCATGATCTCACTCATGGGCTTGCCGGCGTTGCACAGCTCGACGATCTGCCGCTTGAAACCGTCGCTGAAATGCCGAGGGTTCTTGGGGTCTGCCATGGCTTTCTCCGTTCGAAATGGCCCTCACGGAACTGTCCAGCTTAGCGTAGTCAATCCAAGTGGCGGCGCTGGTCGAATCCGTCGAGTCGTCAAGCAGGCCGCACCCGGTGGCCGTCGCCTGCGAGGACCGCGCCGTCCGGCTGCTCGCGCGAAGGATATCGGAGAACGCCGCCGAGATAGAGTCGCTGACCTCCGAGATATCGGCGCTGCTTTCCGCCAACGAGACGTACAGGCCTGCTCACGGTACCCAGCATAGGGCCGCGAACGGCATCGGAGCTGGTCATATCCATAGACATAGCCGACTTCGCGAGCCACGACAGGCTGACCTCGTACTGCGGGCTGGCGCCGCGCAACCGGCGGTCCGGCACGTCGATATCGTCGGTGTCAACATCGCGGCAGGGCAACAAGAGGCTGAAGAACCTGCTCGTGTTCTCGTGCAACTGCCTGGCGCGCAGCCGCAGCCGATGGGGTAACTACTACGCACGGTGCCGCGACAGGGGGATGCCGCACGGCAAGGCGTTGAAAGCCGTGGCGGGAAAGCGGCTCAAGGTGATCTACGCGGTCATGAGGGACAGGGCCCCGTACGTCGCCTAACGGCCAACGAGAATCCAAGGCCCGACCGGGCCTGCGTCAGCGCTGCCGAAAACGCCCATCGAAAGGACGAGTCCCCCTTGACAAAACTATAGGAACACCCCCCGCTGGCTTTCGGCTCATTTTCAAATCGAAAGCCAGCAGCCAGAGGATATCACCATTGCTCATCAAATTCCGGGAGGTCGGGATCAATCCTCCTGATATTTGCATCAGCCAAAGCTTTGCCAACAACGGTGGTTCTCGGCGCGAGAGGAATGTTATCCCACCAGTGCATCACTTTTCCAATATTCTCGTATTCGGACAGTTTATCGAGGAAAGTTTTCTTCATCTCCTCGAAACGCTCTTCGTTCCTCGACTTGCTCAACACTTCCTCTAAGACGACCTTCTGTTCCGCATTAGCCGAGGATGCAACTAACCCAGCTTCCCCAACATAAGAATAATCATCTATCTGTCCATGATTACAAATTCCCAACCGTAAGTACCCACAATGAAGCTCATGATCCATGAGAATCTCTAATGGCATCCCCGCTTCAGCTATAGCTCTCCTTGCTTCGTCCGCTTCCAATGAGCCCTCTTCGATTCCCCACACCGTATAACCATCGAACCTTTCGAAAAAAAGGTCTGCCATCTTTTTCAAGGCGCTCAACGCGGACGCGCGCAATGCATCATGAATATCAAGGTTGTCTACCCATCCCTCCCCCTCGGGAAGATCATCAATCGGGAACTTTCCGTAAAGGTCGTCGAGAGTTGCGAGACCCTCGCTGATCGATGCAGATGTCGGGTAATAGGATTCGACAGCGTAAAAAATCGTCAACCCATCCAATTCTTCATCAGTCAAAAGGTCAACGATATCAATAGCCTTGTTTACCCCTGTCGCAATATGACGATCCGTTGGATTTGAGAACCTTTTTCCGAGAAGCTCGGACAACATTTTCTTGTCCCTAAGCTTCGATGTCTTTGATGCAACAACGGCGGCTCGCCCCAAAGAGTCAGCACATGATGGTTCCTTAATTGAAGAAACCAACTCAGGCCTTCCAGAGAGCATACTTATCAATTCGGACTTAAAATCACCAATCCTCTGCTCCACTAGCAAACGAGATTCCGCTATGCAGCCCGAAATGGCTTGACCACATTGTTCGCTGACGATTTCAGCAACTCGTTTTTCATCGAGCCCGCTATAGTAATTGATTATTTCCGCCTGACATTGGGTAACGTTATCCCCTGCTTTTTGAATCTGTCTATCGACCGTCAAAATCACCTACTTGAATCTGAGTTGAACCATTCCCCGAAATTTGCTTTTGCCTAACTGATTTTGCCCCAGCTTTATAGCCTATAGGAACGCAAAATAAAGCGCTAAGCAGCGCCCCGACTATAGCGCCGATAATCTGGGATCCAATCCCGTCAAAAATAACAGCGAGATCCAATTTCTTCTCCTTTAATGTATTCGCGTATTCGCATCCAAAACGCAGTTCATTTAGGCTCGAAGCATAAGCTCAACCGAAACACCAATGGGCTTATTCGACGATCATATAGCACCAGATCTCTCGGCAAATGTAATACCTCAACCCAATACCCTCAGTCCCGGAACCGCAGGACGTCCAATTATCTTCACCAGCCTTTTCGGTTCCCATATGCAAGGCACCCATTACAGTTCGAGATAAGCCATCGATGGGCTTCGGTGGCGAGCATTCGGCACATGGCCTACAGTTTGGCCAAGCCCCAAGGGGCCGCCGATCGGGCGTCCCCCGGATGGCCGTGCGCCCCTGCCCCTCGGGGGCCCCGGGGGGGTGTTGCCACCGAGGACGCTCGCCGCTCCGAACGACTGATAGGAAACTGCCGGGCCCGAGGGCCACGGCCAGGTAATGTGGTGTAGAGGGAAGGGCTTCCGATCGGCCTACCGAGTGGAGGATACCACCATGGCGCCACCCACCAGGCCGGGGACCGTGGATTTGCTACACTTTTTTAGACAGTTTAGAGAGGGACCGAGGAGCCACTCGAGAAAGGCCCGACTATGGCAGGCCCCAACCACCCCAGGAAGTTCACGGAGGAGTTCAGGCGGCAGATCGTGCAGCTCTACCTCGCAGGCAAGCCCAGGCGTGTGTGTGGTCAAATAAAAGCCGACACGTTCGGCAGTGGGTTTCCGGCAATATATGCAAAAACATGCCGACCCTCCCTGAGCATGCCTAACCTGATTGGTGCTCTAAGTTCTCAATCAGAAAGGCAGAAAGGCAATGATCGACATGCCCACCATCAGTTCTATACGCCAGCAGCGAAGAGATGGTTACTCCATCTCGGATATCGCCAAAATGAACGGCGTCTCGCGCGATACGGTTTACAAGCACCTAAAAGAAGACGACTTCTCGCCAACCCCCCCATCAAAAGGCCGTCTGCAAGCAAGCTAGACCCTTTCAAGCCGATCATCGACCAATGGCTGGAAGAAGACGCCCGCACTTGGCGAAAGCAGCGTCATACCGCTCGTAAGATACGGCAAAGGCTCAAGGGCGAATACGGTGCCGATATAGCTGAGACCACCGTCAACCGCTATGTGAGGCAAAAGAAACAAGAGAGCCGCAGCGCATCGAATCAATTTTTAGATCTTGTATGGGAGCCGGAGCAAGCTCAAGCTGATTTCGAGGAAGCTGAATTCTACGTAATGGGAGTTCGCTGCAGATTAAGCTGCTTCGTGCTGGCCTTCCCTTATTCAAACGTAGGGATAGCGCAGGTCTTTCCCGGCGAAAGCGCCGAATGCGTCTGCCAGGCGCTTAAGAACGTCTTCGAATACATAGGAGGCGTCCCTACCCGCATCCTCTTTGAAAACGCAACAGGTGTGGGCAGACGCGTCTGCGAGGACGTGCGCACTACGGAGCTCTTTGGCAGGTTTTCCGCTCACTACGGCTTTTCTTATTCGTTTTGCAATCCGGCCTCAGGCCATGAGAAGGGCAACGTGGAGAACAAGGTGGACTTCATCAGGAGAAACCTGTTCGTCCCGCTACCGCAAATCACCAATATAGACATCTTCAACAAGCGCTTGCTCGATAAATGCATGGCGCTTTCCAGGAAGAGCCACTGGATCAAAAACGAAAGCGAGGAGCAGCTGCTCATCGAAGACCGCTTTGCTCTCTTGGGCTTGCCGGGAAAAGCCTTCAGCGTCGTGAGCTACATGAAAGCCAAGGCAAACAAAAAGGCAAGGTTCGGGTAGACGGCCCGCACTTTTACTCGACCGACCCGTCTTTGGCGGAAGAACGACTAATAGTCGCCTTAGGAGCAACCGAGGTCGAGATCTTCAGCGAAGACGGCACGAGCGTCTGCAATCACAAGCGCGTCTACATGGATTCGCTTGACAAGGACAGCCTCAAAACCGAGCTGAGGCTCATGCGCGACGAGGCCGCCAGGACGGGCTGGGCATCGATGATCCAAGCGGTTGAGCTTTCTTACGCCACCACCCATCGTATCGACGGCGCAAGCATTGCGGTAAGCGCCTCTCATATCGCCTCCGGCAACGACGTCATCGCCTACGACGAGCCGTCGACCTTTGCGTCTATGACAGCGTCTTTAGCGGAAAGGAGGCGTAAGCAGCATGGCCTACATGGAGCAAGAGGAAATCGCCGCATTCAGATCCCTTATGAGATCGCTGTATTTCTCCAACGAGACGATCGATAATTTCACGTCGAGCGCGACCCCTGGTCAAATCACCGCTGTGGGCAACATGCTCCTCTACGAGCTGGATGTAAGGGAGCGCAGGAAAAAGGAACGATTGCTGAGAAAGGCGAGGTTCCCCAAATCAAATCCTTTGAGGGCTACGACTTCTCCCAAGTAACCTTTCCCGACGATTACGGCGTCGAGGCCTTGAAGGGGCTCTCGTTCGTCGACGCCGCGCAAGACTTCGTTTTCTACGGGCAGACAGGACGAGGCAAAACCCACCTGGCTACAGCTATCGGGCTGGCATGCATGAACCTCGGCATGGAAACGCGCTTTTGCACTGCGGCCGAGTTGGTGCTGGAGCTTACGAAGGCAAATCGAGAGCACAAGCTGGAACAGCTGCTGAGTGATATTTCCAAGGCGAGGCTTTTGATAATCGATGAGCTTGGATATGTGCCGCTCGACAGAGAAGGAGCACGGCTTCTGTTCCAAGTCATAAGCGATCGCTACGAGAAGCGAAGCCTGGTTATCACGACCAACATCGAGTTCTCCAAATGGGGCGTGGTTTTCGGTGACAACAAGATGGCTTCTGCGCTCATTGATCGCATAATGCATCACGGAAGACTCGTGGAGTCCGGCGGTGCTAGCAAGCGGATGGAACACGCCCTTATGTTAGGAAAAGCGAATGCTTAACAGCTAGAAATTCGGGGTCGCTGCATATTTGCAGAAAGTGTCGAAATCAGGATGCAGAAACTGTCGACGACCGCTTGACCAAACACACAGCCAGTAAAGCATTCTGGTGTCCGCGGTTTCGGCTAAGGGGAATGCCGCTGTACACGGAAGCCTGGTCAGCAAGATCGGAGATGATATCCCGAGTTTTATCGATAGGCCCATCGTCAACGAAGAGAATCTTGCTTTCTGGCGACACCAAATCATCATCCATCAAGTCATTGACTACTTTTCTGAAAATAGGTGCAGTTATAGGAAAACCTCTTCTTCGTTGTAGCAAGGTATTACCAACCAAAGAACAGGGCACGCCACGGAACCTTCTCCAAACACGGTATTTACGCATGGCATTTTATTCCGGCAATCGCATACGGAACCTTCAGTATAGCTTTCCAAGTGCAGCCTTTGGCATGACACATACCAAAGGCATTCCACTCACGACCATCTTTTATCTATACACTTTGCCATTTTTTCATAAGCCGAAACGTAACCGTCTCCAGAGATGGCTACAACTTCAACCCCGAGAGATTCAAGCACCGCGGATTTCTCCTGGTCATACAATGACTTGTTTTTCTCTGAATCGACCCGATAGTAGACTATCCGATTTTCGTACTCGCTCATTTTCCTGTTTGGAGAAAACAGTGCAGCGCGCATAGACAGCAGCCACCATAGATCAATTTCGCAGTAATCAAGACCAAGCCCAACGATAGCGACATCAGAAGTAAAAAGAAGTTCAGGCCAAATGCCTTTCGGCTTGCGCTCTCCTTTTGCTAAACTGGTCAAATTTTCCCGAAATTTGTCATCGTCACCCTCTGAGAAAAATTCCTTTCTGATCTTAGAAATCAAAGATGCATAGTGTTCGTGACCCAAACAAAGAGTGTTTTTCCACGACGCGAGCCCATGCGCATGATAAAAGCTAATACCATCGGCCCCGTAAATAGGATCAAGGACATTCCTGCTTGACCCAGGATTCCCCTTTACCCTCTCCGCGCCGTAAACGGCTTCAAAAACACTATCGTAATTCGTCGTTATTACGTTATTCACTTTTATATTGCTAAAAGCCAAATGAGCCTTCCCTGGCTTAGGCTCAAAATCGCCTATCATCCGGGAGATTTCTTCGCGAAGCTCCATATAGGGGTCCGACCCCCTTCTCCCAATCATGCATCCTCGACTAGCCGCAATTTCCTCAAACTGAATCGGAAAAGGAACGCTTTCTTCGTCGCTATGCTTAGACCCCAGCCTTCCCATCATCTCAGCCCAGCTAAACCCATCTTTCAGAGTCCGATTCAGCCCATTGCCCAACAAAAGGGTTCTCTCTTTACCCATAGCACCTACCTCCCGAGGCAAAAAACAGCGCAGCAAACTTCGATACCAAGCGCCTTGTCTCTGTCGTATGTCCACTCGCAAGCAAGACTAAAGCACCGGTCCCAACCCCTCAATAGCGTTGACCGAGCGAAAATGCCCTTCCAAAAAACTGATTAGGGAAGAACGGCATTTGTCTCCTCCGGCACCAAATGAAAATTCGAACAACGCTCTATTCAGCCCCCGCAGTTAATCACCCTAAGAGGCCCCAACAACAAGGGCAACTACCGTTTTGCAGTTGTCGTTCAAGCTGTCAAAAACAAATCGGTTTTTGAAGTTTTCTTCTCCAGCCTCGTCTTTCAGTTTACGAAAGGCCTCGTCGGCAAAAGGGAAGCTAACAATCTCAACGCCGGTAAAGTCGAATATCACAAGGCCGTCAGTGTCTTTGAATTATCCCATCATAAGCTTTACCATTCATGTTGCTGACCCCCTGCACCCCTGATTCAAGCGAAACCAGAGGTATTTTTCGCGTATGGCCCAATCGGCGCCACCCTACCCCTCAAGCACCAAATGCAAATTTGAGCATCGCTCCAGCGAATGCGCACCCTCGGCAACATAATTCCAGGTTTCGGCGTAATCCCCAGCAACACCGATCTCTTCAGCGAGGAAGCGCTTGAACCCCTCAATATCATTGACGTATTTCCGGGCAAACCTATGCGCTAGCAGCTCTTTCTCGTCATTGCTGCATTCGCCGGGCTCGCCGCTTAATGCATGCTCGAGGTTGCGAGAAAGGAAGAATGTTCTTATGGGCACTTTCCGCTGTTTGCTTGTTAATTCCTTTATCGAAGAAAGCCGCTTCAAAGCTTCGCTTTTCTTCGCATTGCGCTCGGCAATGGTCGCAGGGTCGCGCGCTAGAATGCGAGCCTCTTCATAATGAAGGCGTCCATCGCTAGACGCTTCGATGCAGCTAGAAGGCACGAACGCGCCGTCCGTATCGCATATAACCACTATGCGTTCCAAGTCTTTCCATCCGTAGCCACGGTCCCGCGAAAGATGCTTCAATATCTCGTTGCGCACGTGCTCCCGAATCTTGGCAGGGTCTTGACACGACGTGGTTACATCGCCGTGAATCACGTCGAACTTCACGGCAGCATTGCTGAAGATCTTCGTGAAGATGCCACCCAAAGCAGCCTCGTCACTCGGTCCTTCAACAATGAACAACACAACCTTGCGCGTGCTAGCCATTGGCGCCCTCTTTCGCCGCCATCCCCGCTTCGAAAAATGCGCTATCTATAGCGAACTTGTTCGTTGGCTCGTACACTACCTCGGACTGGCCACCAAGGTTAATGGCCCTTAAGTACTGGCTTCTTAGGTTGTTGCTTTCCCTGCTTCCCTTGAACGGCACATAACGGCTCTTTGGGTTCGCTGTGGTGAATATCAACGATCCTTTATCCACTATTTCCAGCGGTCTAAGGTTATGAGCAGTGAAAACAAGCTGGCCCTTGCCGTGGTCTTGCAGCACCTGCAGAATTTCACCCAGCAAGAACTCGAATACACCGCTGTCGAATTCATCTATCGCAACGCACGCACCCGGCTTTGCATACACATCAACCAACAGAACAAGAATGGAAACCAGCTTTTTAATTCCCTCGCTTTCGCAACGCAAGGGGATGGTAACCTTGCCTCTGGTGCAAACCAACTCGGCACGAATGCCAAGACGACCATCATCGTCGAGCTGCTTTTCCAACTCCCTAACGCCCAGCTCCAACCCAGGGACCAGGGCTTCCATTACAGGGGCTATCGAGCTGATGGTCCGCTTCAAAACCGCATAGTTTTCCTCGGTTAAGAGCGTGGGCTTCAGAAGATTAACATCGAAGCCGTTATCTGCGAAAATTCCGAATTCGCCTTCGTGGGTGGAGATATGAAGGTGATTTGCCATGCCCTCCGCTTGCTGCGCAGCAGAGACAATGGCCAAACCCGTATGCCCGAAAAGGAACAATCGACCGGCTACACGCATAAGCGGTTCCGCTACTCTATCTCTGGATTCAAGGGCTTTCTTGCTAAGGCCCTTGTCGCCGGCGTTAGCAAGCTTGCTTAGCACGTCCAAGAACTCGGTGGAAAATAACAAAGAACTGCAGGCACCATCCGCTACTCGCTCCGTTACAAGCACCTGCATCTTGCAGATGTCGTCGATCCTGAGCAAAGGCTCCCATGCTGTTTTAGGGGAAACAAGAAAGGGGCTTCCGTCCTCTTCCCTTTCGTATTCGAATAGGGTTTTAAGGACAGGCTTCTTCGCCGAATAATCTTTATAGGCAAACTTTTCACCGCGTATTTTCGGCGTGCCATCGTCCACGCAAATAGTCAGGGAGTAAGAAAACAGGCCTTCGGCGTCCTTTCCCTTCGAGAAAAGCGCCCCCTCGAAGGAAAGGGTCGACTCACAGGTCGTGCGCGAAACGCAGTCAGCGATTTCGCTTTGCAGGGAATTGCCCGTTAGCGCTTTCTTTAATATAGACAACGCCTGTATAACCGACGTTTTTCCCGAGCCGTTTTGCCCATATAGGCCTACGATGTCGGAACCGCCCAGGGGTTTGCCCGGACTCCAAGAAGAAAGCGACACTGTGCCACTTTCGGTGTTCTTGAAGTTTTCAAGATGAATAGACGTAAGACGGATCATTGTTCTGTGCCTTCCCATTGGTAAGCACAATATTACCCCGTTTTTTGGCAAGTTTTTTCCTATTTCGGTATTTTTAATACGGTTTTAGAGATTGATTTGCTTATATTTGGAATTGGAATTATCTGTTTAATACCCTCGACAGAGCCCCGGAAGGCAGCCTATGACCAATCAAAACGCCAAATTGACGCTCCTCACTATCGCCTTTTTATGCTCAGCGTCACTCTCCGCTTACTTTTCGTTCTCCCACCAAGCGATGCTTCTTGCTCCTTCCGCCACGATTTTATTAGCTCTGCTTCCTCTCATTGCCTTCAATTCCCCTTCCTCTAATGAACCCACAAAGCCCCAAAACCTTTCCCTGCTAGAAGAGTCAATCCTGGGTTACATGAACGACGACAACGCCCATTACGCAATTTCCCTCTACGGAGAATGGGGATCAGGGAAAACGTGGTTCTGCGACAACAGGCTCAAAAGCCTTTTGAAACAGAATGGCTTTTCTCTCTGCCGCGTCTCTTTGTTTGGGGTGGAAAGCTACGAGGTGGTTTCTTCGAGGATTTTTACCGCACTTTTATCCATCGATGAATCAGGGCCAAACAAGGGGATCAAAAACATTAAGCGATTCGCCTCACGACAGCTCTCCTCGAGCTTGAAATCGATTGAGAAAATCTCTAAAGCTCCCGTCTCCCTCGATTCCAGCGCATTGCTGAATGTGATACCAAGAAAGAACTGCCTCCTCGTGCTCGACGACATCGAACGAAGCCCATTCTTCCGTGAGCACGGAAATTCCTTCGGAATCATAAATGAGCTATGCGAAAACCAAAGAAGGAAGGTTCTTCTCATAACTGGCTTAGACTACTTAGATGAGCAGAAAGAGCCGCTTGAAAAAGTAGTGTGGAGAAAATATCTATACACCCCATCCCCTGAAAGCCTGTTCGAAGCAACGCTTGCAAGGGAAATATCCTTGATCCAAAAATGCGATCTCGACGTCAAGAATGCCATTATCAGGGGAATCGAGCAGTCGGGCATCCTGAACGCTCGCGCAATAATAAAAGCAAGACCCTCTCTGGTCACAATCGCCTCCTCAACCGCTCTCCGAAAACAAGAAATCGACCACTCCGAAAGAGAATGCGCCCTATCGAAAGCCATCGAACTCGCCATCCTCGTTTCCGCAAACGCCCTGCCTGAAGTCAAAGAATCGAGCGACAGCATGAGTAAGGCGCTGATAACGATTCAGCTAGAGGGGTACGAATATTTGCAGGAGGCGTTTGAACCCCTCACGAACGGCAGCACCGTCAATAAAAACGAAATCGATGAATCGCTCTCTCGGTTCATTGAGTCAAAGCACAACCGGACAAAGCAGGATATCGAAATCGACGATGCGCTTTCTCAGCTAATGTCAATTAGAGAAATGGACAACGATGAAGCCGTTTCACTTGCGTTAAGGCTATCGAGCTACGTTCAAAGTGGGAAAATACGGCCCGAAAAAATGAAAAAAGTCTACGATGCATGCAAAATACTGCACAGCGTGGGGCTCAACGAAGCTCCATCAGAGCAGCAAATAAGAGAATCTTTCGATAAGACCATCGAATCGAATCCATATCAATCTCGTAGCGCTTTAATCTGGGGATACCAAATGATGATCGAGGCAGGCGAGCCAAAAGACCCCTTTCTTGACAGTTTGTCGGAGAAAGCAGAAAGCTCAGCCATAAAGCAGTTAGAAGTTTCATTAGATCCCCTAGAGAATCCCGGCAACATATCAACAGCCGTTCTTGAGTCATTAGAAAATCATTCCTCCAACGATAAGGATGCTTTCATCCCAGCCGCAATCAACGCCGAAACAATCGCAAAAGCCTTTGAATCCGGCAACGGAAAGATACAGATGGGGCTAATTGATTTTTTTAAGCTGAAATACAGCCATAGGGCGTTTCCTTACAATGAGGGAATCGAACAATCTTATAAGTGGCTAAGCGAAATTATCGAATGCCTTGAGAGAATTCAAGCAATGGAGAAGCTTGAAGAGTGGAGGCGCAAGACTTTTGTTGACGCCCTTTCCAAGATAAGAAGCGATATTGGCAAGAAAAGGCAATAAAAGCCGCGCTGCATTAGCCCCCCCCGCAGAACGAAGAGAGGAGCACTCCAATTCATGCAGCAAGCTCCTACCCCATCTTCTGCAAATTCAACGAGTAGAACCTTTGCCTGCCCTTGCGCGTCTCCTGCAAAAACCCTAGCTCTTTAATCAGCTTGCGCTTTTTGGCCATTGTGGGCTCGGACATCTCGGCTGCCACACACAGCTCTTCAGTAGTTGCACCGTTTTCCGAAAACAGCTCCGCTTGAGCAAGAATGAACGCAACTCGCCAAAGACCGGCGTCCTCTTCTTTGGTAGCGATTGCGCGATTTACCGCCCCAACCGCATCAGCCAAATCGCTCTGCTTCGCCTGCAGAGAATCCAGCATGCTTTCCATCGCATCAACCACCAGCCCCGAAAAGGAAATCACAAAAGGCGTTATATCTCCCTTATTCAGCGGATGCTCGCAAATCGAAAACCCCTTGTAATATTTTTCGATACGCTCTTTCACGGAATACGAAAGGCGATACCCGACTATAGGGCTAAAGCTGCGAGAAAGGACATAGCTGCTGATGAACCTGTTGGTTCGCCCATTGCCATCGTAAAACGGATGAATATAGGCGAACAAAAAATGGAACACCGACACCCGTACAAGCGCGGGGATGGCCTCATCAGCAAGGATCATCAATGCCTGATTCATCAGTTCAATGATCTTTGATTCGGGTTCAACGCCCTGGTGTATTGGCTTATGCGAGGCATCCAGAACGCTTACTGGCCCTTTACGGAAGAACTGACCATCGGGCACATGAGACGGATCATCGGCTCTCACTTCGTCGAGAACCAGCTCGTCATACAAAGCACGCACATCAGCGCAAGTAGCGATAGGAATCGTTTTACGCACTCTTAGCGCATGATATTTTTCAACAATGCCTAAAAACCTGCCCGTCTTGTCCTTTTCGGCGAGCATTTCAAGGGCATCGTCGATTTCCCTGCGCGTCGAGTGAACTCCTTCGATTCCGTTAGTAAGCACGATTTCGTCAATAAGACATTTGTCCATGTATTGCTCAATGGCCCTCTGCGGCAACATCCCTATGGTGCGGTCAATGTCTCTATCGAGCTCCATCGCCTTGATAATTAGCTCGTAAATCGCGGAGTCCATTACGTAGAATGCTTGATTCCCGCTTATCTGAAAGTTAAGACGCACGGCGTCCTTGGAATTAAAGCGCTGCTCGTACACGAGCCTGGCGTCATTTTCTGAGATATGAAATAGGGTTCTTAGGTCCCGATATTTTGACGACATGAGACACCATCCCGAATAGACCAAAAAATGTCGGTAATTATTTGGTCTATTGTCGCATATCTTACGAATAGACCAAAAAAACAGCCTATTTTTTGGTCTATTCGGGCGAAAACAGGCGATTGACCAAAATTCTTTCGTCTATTTTGGTCAATTAAGGGCGCTACCGTTCGCGACAAGCGACAGCACCGCAACGCAATAT
>ENA-OYZN01000116-OYZN01000116.1-human-gut-metagenome-genome-assembly--contig:-NODE-116-length-57286-cov-12.718963_pt1 | contig 57286 bp, 59 predicted proteins | sample MGYA00243294_ERZ653483 | MGnify/ENA primary metagenome ERZ653483 (study PRJEB26926, sample SAMN06165155) | human gut metagenome | biome: ENVO:00009003; feature: ENVO:2100002; material: ENVO:00002003... | reverse complement strand
GAATAATCTTATCTTACATCAGTTTGGAGGTTTACACAAACTTTGGGATAGTCCCACTTCACTTGCTATTACGTTGACTGAAATCGAATATGTATTATTTTCAGGTTAGATTTTTAGCTACATAGCATATGAAAAAATTCAATATGTCAGATGAATAGTAAAGCCTGTGGTTTATATCACAGGCTTTTATTTCTCCACCAGCTTCAAGCTTACAATAAAGGAAGTGATACCATCCTTACACTCTACATAAATTTTCCCTTTGTGGTTATTGACAATAGTTTTAGCAATGGATAGTCCCAGCCCATAATGTCCGCTGGCACGGTTTCTTGCCTTATCTACGCGGTAAAACCGTTCAAACAGTCTTTCCCGTTCTTCTTCCGGAATCTCCTCTCCGGTATTGCTGACCATTAATTTAATATGGTGTTGTGTTTTATTTAGGGTAACATTAATGGTGCCATTGGCTTCTGTGTGGCTCAGGGCATTATCCACCAAAATGGTGACAACCTGCTGTAATTGCTCTTTGATGCCATAAAAGGAAATGTCAGGTGTGATATCCTCCTGCATGGTAATTCCTTTTTCATAGGCAATGCTTTCTAAAGGCAAGATTCGTTCCAGCAGGGCATCACTGAGGCAAAAGGTATGTTTTTCTATACTCTCATAAGGTGTCTGCTCCAGGTGGGTCAATGTCAGAAGCGAAGTGACTAAATGATGCATCTGGTCACATTCCTTTTTGATATAAGAAAGCTGTTTATTTTCTCCAATCTGGTCCTCTAAAAGCTCACTGTTAGACAAAATTACGGTAATCGGAGTCTTTAGCTCATGGCTTGCATCGGAAATAAACTGTTTTTGTTTTTGGAAGGCTTCTTCTACGGGGCGGACCATAAGCCTGGATAATACATAGGATAAAAAAGCAAAGACAATGAGTCCTGCTGCACCGAGGATTATGGAGATAGTAAGAAGGTTTCTGTTATTTTGCATTTGTGCTGTATGGTCAATGAAGGCAATGACGGAGCCGTCATTATTCTGGAGAAATACATACCGCAGCTGTCCCACCGTACCCTGTGGTTTTCCCGTTTCGAGAATTTCCTGGCAATACTGTTCAATCTCTTCATCACTGTAGCTGTCTGACAGGGAGTTTTCTATTGAGATAAGCTGATTGTCAGAGGAGTATTTTACAAGTATAAAATGGGAAGTAACAATTTCCATATGGCGGTCATCTTGTCTGTCCGGTATAAATTCAGGGAGTTTGTCATCTGTTTTGGGCATGTCAGGCTTCATTTCCCGCTGCATCAGAAAACGCAGGCTGTTATCTGCCTCCGCCCGGGTGCCTGCCCGAAGCCATACATTGATAGCCACAATAATACTGATAAAGGTTATGGAAAGCAGCAGCATCATTATAAGCATGATACGCCTGCGCAATTGTCTGGTCATGATATGCCTCCTGTTTAGATTTTATCTCATATAATAAGCTTGTAGCCGAGCTTTCGTACTGTCTGGATGGCAGCCTTTGCTTTTAGAAAGGTCAGTTTTTTCCGGAGAAAAGAAATATATACTTCCACGTTGTTGTACTCCGTATCGGTATCGTATCCCCATATTTTTTCAATAATCTGCTCCCGGCTGATAATCTGACCGGCATTTCGCAGAAGATATTCCATGAGCTGGTATTCCTTTCCGTTTAGAGGGAGACTGTTTCCGCTGGTTTTACAAAACAGTTCATTGCTTCCCTGGAGCATATAGATATCGCCGCAGGCAAGCTCCTGTGGGGCTGTATTTACCGACTGCCTTCTGGTAAGCGCCCGCAGTCTTGCATATAATTCTTCCCGGTGGAAGGGCTTGGTGAGATAATCATCTGCACCGGAATCCAGACCGTTAATTTTGTCATCCAGCTCCGATTTGGCGGTCAATAGAAGAACCGGGGTGTGGATTCCCTGTTCCCTCAGTTGCTGCAAAACCGCAATGCCATTCATTTTGGGCAGCATGATATCTAAGATAATCGCATCGTAGACTCCGGAAAGTCCCCATGCCAGACCTTCTTCTCCGTCCTTTGCCCAGTCTGTTATATAGTGTTCCATTTTTAAGGAGGTGCAGAGTGCCTCTGCAAAACCCTCTTCGTCTTCTACCAATAATAACCGCATAGCATCCGTTCCCATCCTTTCTTGTAGTATTATAACGGTTTCCTTCGGGAAAACCAATACATTTTGTAAGGAATTACAGGCTTTGGTTTAAGCCGTATATATTCTGTAACAAGGACAGGATAACAGAGATTTCTTAAAATAATGTTGAAAGCTTCAATCTTTCTTCAAATTCATTCAAGGTTTTTTTAAGAAAACTCTGTTACGCTTTTGGTAAATAAAATAGAAAGCGGAGGCAGAGTATCAAAACATGAAGAAATTGAAACTTCGGAAAATAAGGAAAAGATTTATTGCAGGCGGAGCGGTTATCTGCGTTCTGGTAATCGCTGTAATTGGTCTGGCTTCCAGGAAATCCAGAGTAAGAGGAGAAGAGGGTGCCGGACAGATGGAGGCATCAGTAACCACGGGAACCATTCAGACCAGTGTGTCAGGAACCGGTACAATTTCCTATGCGGATTCCACGGATATTGTTCTTCCATCCGATTTAGTCGTGGATGAACTGCTGGTGAGCGAGGGCAGCTCTGTCACGGCAGGTACTCTGCTGGCAACGGTGGATGAGGCGTCGCTTGCCACCTGTTTAAGTGAAGTGGAGGAGGCTATCTCTGACGTGGACAGTGTCATTTCCTCTGAGAGCAGCAGCTCTTCCGGCAGGAGCATCAAGGCAGGAGTAGCCGGGAGAGTGAAAAAAATATATGGGCAGGCAGATGACAATGTGGCGTCTGTTATGAAGGAGAATGGAGCCTTAATGCTGTTATCTGTGGATGACCTGATGGCAGTAAAGCTTACCGGTGTTGGAAATGTTAATGCCGGGGATGAGGTGAAGGTCAGCAGCGGGGATACGGAGACGGATGGAACAGTAGAAGCCGTGGAGGAAGACGGCGTTGTGGTAACCTTTGATGACAGTGTATTTGATTACCAGGAAGAGGTAACCGTAACCAGTGAGGATGGTGTGTCACTGGGAAAAGGAAATGCATATATTCATCAGATGATACAGGTGGTTGGCACCAGCGGTACAATCGCATCCTTAAATGTTTCCGTAAACAGCTCCGTCAGCGCTTCCACCGGGGTATATACCCTGGACAGCAGTACCAAATCAGCGGAGTATCTGCAGGCAGTTCAGGAGCGGGAAGAGCTGGTTGCATTGCTGGATACACTGATTTCGATTCAGGCAGATGGTGGAATTACAGCGGTGACGGACGGTATGCTGGAAACCGTTAATGTGTCCTCTGCTTCCTCCTCATCAGAACAATCGTCTTCCGGTTCAAGTGGAATGGTTAGCGAAGCAGCTGAGGAAAACACGATTTCAGCAGACAGTGATGAGACGGGGGCAACTGTAAAAGAAACTTTGGCAGTGGAGAATAAAACAGCGGAAGCTGTGACGGTGCAATCAGGCTTTATGGCAATGTCGGCTGTCGGAAAGACCGGTCAGTCCGGCATCTCTGATACCGGAAAAGCCTCTGTGGAAGCGCCGGCTGATTTGGAAGGCGGCGCCGGTGTGATTACCGGAACCACGACAGACATGGAATATGCGGAATCTGAAGATGCGGACAGCTGGACGGACTGCACAGATGGAAGCACAAAAGTGGCAGCGGGAATCTGGTATGTGCGGTATAAGGAAACGGATGAAAAGAATGCCAGTGCAGCGGTGGAGATAACTGTAACAGAAGAGAATACAGCGTCTGACAGCCAGTCAGGGACAGAGGGCGGAGAAGCCTCTGCCAATTCCCAGACAGAAAAAACAACAGAGAATCCGGATGCAGCTGACAAGACAGAAAACCAGGAAAATACCGGGGATAAAAACAGTGAGAATCTGCCGGACACTTCCCTTTCCGGTACGAATGTAAAGAAGGGTTCCAGAAGCTCATCAGGCACCGGTTCTTCCGGTAGTTCTGCATCCTCATCCTCTTCCGGCACCACAACCACTTCGGTGGAAACGGTAAGTGCCTTTGTAATTGCAAATGGGGATAAAATGAAGGTTACCATGAATGTGGATGAGCTGGATATCGGCTCAATGCAGGAGGGATTATCCGCAGAGATTACTCTGGATGCGGTGGAAGGGGAAACCTTTACCGGAGAAATTACCAGTGTCAGCGGAGGTGCCAGTGCAAGCAATGGAGTTGCCCAGTATCCGGTGGAAATTACCTTTGAAAAGACAGAGGAAATGCTTTCCGGAATGAATGCTTCCGTGGCAGTGATTGTGGAACAGGCAGAAAACGTACTGATAGTACCGCTGGCGGCAGTAATGGATATGGGGGATAAGGCATATGTCTATACCGGATATGATGAATCCTCCGGTGAACTGACAGGACAGACAGAGGTGACCCTTGGACTATCCGATGAAAATAATGTGGAAATAAAGTCCGGACTTTCAGAGGGAGACAGCATTTATTATCAGGTTATGGGCAGTGAGGAAAACGGCAGCAGTACCGGAGGCGGTATGGGAGGTTTTGACATGAATGGCATGGGTGACATGCCGGATGGTGCAGGGAGACCGTTTCAAAATGGCGGTGAATCCGGAAATGGAGGCGGACGTGGAAATGGCGGCATGCCGGGAGGTGGTTCACAATGATAGTGCTGGATAATGTATGTAAAACCTATGAGATTGGCGGTGATACGGTGAAGGCATTAGACCATGCATCCCTTTACATTGAGGATGGCGAATTTGTCAGTATCATCGGTCCCTCCGGCAGTGGTAAATCTACCCTGATGAATATGATTGGATGTCTGGATGTGGCAGATGAGGGCAGCTATTATCTGGATGGTATGCCCATTGAACAGTATTCAGAGGATGATTTGGCGCTGGTGCGCAATGAAAAAATCGGATTTGTATTCCAGAATTTTAACCTGCTGAATAAATTGACGGCATGGGAAAATGTGGAGCTTCCGCTGATTTACCAGCGTGTTCCCAAAAAAGAGCGGGAGCAGAGAGTAAATGAGGCAATGGAAAAGGTACAGCTGGGAAAACGCCGGGGACATAAGCCCATGGAGCTGTCCGGAGGTCAGCAGCAGAGAGTTGCCATTGCAAGAGCACTGGTGACACAGCCCTCCATGATTCTGGCGGATGAGCCTACGGGGAATCTGGATTCCAAAACCGGAGAAGAGATTATGGCACTGTTTCATGAGCTTCATGCCCAGGGGAATACCATTGTACTGATTACCCATGACGAAAACGTAGCAAATCAGGCGGAGCGCAGAATCCGCATTCGGGATGGACGGGTGCAGGAGGTTGATTTGACTCCGGAATTATTGGATAGAACAGGGAAAGGGGCGCAGATATTATGATTATACAGTCCGTAAAAATGGCGGTTGATTCGATTCTCTCCAACAAAATGCGCTCCTTTCTAACCATGCTTGGTATGATTATCGGGGTAATGTCCCTGGTGGTGCTGGTATCCATTGTAAATGGTGCAACCAGCCAGGTGACGGATTCCATCAGCCAGATTGGTACTAATCTGTTAACGGTGCAGATTCAGGATGACAAGGAAAATCCGTTTACCCTGTCAGAAATCAATGCACTGACAGAGAAGGAGTCGGTAAAAAATGCCGCACCATTTTCCCAGGGAAACGGAACGGCAAAATATGAGAGAAACAGTTCTTCCATCACGCTTTATGGTACTACAAGTGCATACTATGATATTCAGGGCTTGTCGCTGGCAAGGGGACGGTTCCTGAAAAATGCTGACGTAAACCAGGGAACCTTTGTGGCGGTGGTGAATGCTACAGCTGCCGAGGAGTTATTTGAGCGCACCAATGTGGTGGGAGAAAGCATTTCCATAAATGGGTATCATTTTACGATTATCGGCGTGCTGGAGGAGGAAGATACTACCATCGGTAATGCATCGGAACGACTGGAAGCATATATTCCCTTTTCGGTATTGTCCAAGATTAGCGGCGGCAGCCGGGATGTAACCAGTTTTTATGTATCCTCAGCGGATGAGGAGAGCATGGACCAGGTGGAGGCAGATATCACAGCCTATCTGTATGAGCGGTTGTCCGGGGACACGGATGCATTTTCTATAATCAATTCCTCCACCATAATGGAAACCATGAGCAGTGTAACCGATACCATGAAGTGGATGCTTGGCGGTATTGCAGCCATATCCCTTTTGGTTGGTGGAATTGGAATCATGAATATTATGCTGGTGTCCGTTACAGAGCGTACACGGGAAATCGGAATCCGTAAGGCGATTGGCGCAAGAAAGCAGACGATACTGGTGCAGTTTTTGATTGAGGCACTGCTGGTCAGTGTATCGGGGTGTCTGATTGGAATCGGGTTGTCAGCACTTACGGTGTTTGGCATCAATCATATTATGACCTCGGTATCTGCCAGTATTTCTATTGATGTGGTGCTGGTTGCCATTGGCTTTTCCATGGTGATTGGGCTTGTCTTTGGAAGCTATCCCGCCTATAAGGCGGCAAATAAGCGCCCGATAGATGCGCTGCGGTATAACTTATAAACAGGTTGTTGTTATTATTTGAAATATGATTGCACATAAAAAAAGAGAAACCGGCTGACTTATATCTCTGTCAGCCGGTTTTCCTTTTAAGTTGCCAGGCTATGAAAAAATAGTCCGGTGAACCATTTTTAAGTGTTGTCATGCTTTGCCTTTGCATTTCCTGTTTTTGCTTTACCCTGTATTTCCGGTACAGGCGGTGCATCGTTCTTTGGAAAATTATTTTTCTTGTTGCTCTCTGTGCCGTGGGGCTCCTTTGAATCTGGTCGTCTCATTCCTGCTTTTGCCATTTTATCACCTCAGTAGAAGTATTGGCTAAGGCGGGTGAAATTATGCAGAAATCTTTGGAGGTTTCTATTCCTTTCCATTCCAGCAGTAGGTACAAAGCTTTTCTTCCGGAATACCTACAGCCGCCAGCATATCATCTAACCGGTTGTACCGGAGCGTGGTAAAATTAAGCTCTTTCCGGATTTCCTCTACCATCTGGTCATATTTTGGAGATTCCGGATGCGTATATTCCTGTAATACTTCTTCGGAGATGTCTTCCGTTCCCTCTAACTTTGCGATAACCCGGCGGGTAATCAAATCCATCTCAGAGGAGGAGCGGGAGAAATTCAGGTATTTACAGCCATAGACCAAAGGTGGGCAGGCAGGACGGATATGAACCTCCTTTGCACCGCTTTGGTACAAAAATTCAGTAGTTTCTCTTAACTGGGTTCCCCGGACAATGGAATCGTCAATTAGCAGTAAACTCTTATCTTTGATTAAATCATGTACGGCAATCAGCTTCATTTTAGCAATCAGATTACGCTTGCTCTGAATTGTCGGCATAAAGGAACGTGGCCAGGTTGGTGTATACTTAATAAACGGTCTGGAGAACGGTATGCCGGAAGCATTGGAATAACCGACAGCATGGGCGGTTCCGGAATCTGGCACACCGGCAACAATATCCGGTTTTACATTATCTCTCTTTGCCAGGCTGGCGCCGCAGTTGTAACGCATCTGTTCTACACTGACACCCTCGTAGGAGCTGGATGGATATCCATAATATACCCATAGGAAGGTACAGATTTTCATATCCTTGCCAGGAGCGATTAGTGTTTTTACACCCTCCTGGGTTACAATGTCAATCTCGCCGGGACCCAATTCCTTGAAATCTTCATATCCGAGATTGCGGTAGGCGAAGTCCTCGAAGGTAAGACAGTAGGCATCCTCTTTTTTTCCAATTACAAGAGGGGTTCTTCCGTATTTATCCCTGGCGGCATAGATACCCTTTGGCGTCATGACCATCATAGTCAGGGAACCATCAATTAACTCCAAAGCATAGTGAATACCGTCAATAATATTTTCTTTCTGGTTGATGATGGCAGCTACCAGCTCCGTTGGATTGATATCTCCGCCACTCATTTCCAGAAAATGGGAATTGCCATTATTGAATACCGTGTTAACAATTTCATCTGTATTGTTAATCTTACTTACCGTGGTAATGGCATAGGTTCCGTGATGGGAACGTACGATTAAAGGCTGCGGCTCATAATCGGATATGCACCCAATGCCCATGTAGCCTTTCATTTCCTGTACGTCCTTGTCGAACTTGGTACGGAACGGGGCATTTTCGATATTGTGTATGGAACGGTCAAAGCCTTTTTCGCCATAGACCGCAAGACCGCCACGTCTTGTGCCTAGATGGGAATGATAGTCAGTTCCGAAAAATAAGTCAAACATACAATCTTCTTTTGATACAACTCCAAAAAATCCACCCATGATTTTCTCCTTTTGCATATATTCTGTGCCAAATGTCCTTTCATTATGTAACAGAGATAAAGTAAATGCTTTCTGTTATAAGGTAAATAAAAAAGACATAAGGTTATTTTGCTTAACAAACTAAAGTATAACAATCTATACAGTGGCTGGCAAGAAAAAATTGCAAAAATATGGCATGTTAAGTTGGTGCGGATAAACGTTTCTGCCGGCGGAGCCGTTGCTTTACCAGTTCTAAAAAGCGTTCACTTCCCAATACCTCCACCATGGGTCCAAAGGACAGAACTTCAATAAGTAATTCTGTTTCCATTTTTTGATTATAGTAAATGAAGCATTCATAGGTGTTGTCATTGATTTTAGTGGTGTTTTTCTCGTAGTTGGCAAACTGGAGCATCGTGCGCTCCAAGGCATTCCGGTCCGTATGGATGCGGAGATGCACCGGTTCTTTGTAATAAGAGGAGCGGATGCGTTTATTGATATCCGGCAGCTTGTCTGCATATTCCGGCAGCAGAGAAACCTCCTTCATCCGTTCCAGGTTTAAAATTTCCACACGGTTTTTTCTGTCTGAGCGCAGAATCCCAAGAAGGCGGAATTTATCATTTTTGATGGAATATTCCAGCCGGCATGGCAGGTAATGGTGATGCAGCCGGTGGTTGGTATGGGATTCATAGGAAATGTCCACATACTGGTGATTGTGAATCGCCCTCACCAAAGTGCGGAAATGCTGCTGGTAACAAGGATTTTCGTAATCGTCCCCATTGGAAAAGCGGTCATAATAGTAAAAATCCTCCGGCTGCCAGAGAACGGCTTCACCGGCAAACAGGGCTTCTAACCTCGTTAACTGCTCCTTTTCAAAGAACAGGCAAATCCGTTTATCCTGTAAAATGGTCTTCATATATGCTCTTTGCAGACTGGTAAGGGGTACATAGAAATTGTCAGAAAGCTTGGAAACAAAAAGCTCTCCGTCCCGTTCTAACAGGTTCCATTCCTTCGAGGTGAGCTTGGGAACCAGATACAAAAGGCTTTCCTCATATCCCTTCCCGGAAATCTCGGCACGGAGAGAATCTAAGGTAAGATTGGAATGGTTCTCTAATATTGATTTCATAATTTGATAATAGCAGTTGTATATTTCGGAAAACAGCTCCATAGGTAATTCTCCTTATCATTCTATATGTCATACATCTGGTACATGGCTTCCATATCGCTATAAAAAAGAGATTTTAGTCTGGAGGCGCTGCACTCGATATCAAGAATGCGCCCGGTAAAGGTGCGGAGCCATGGCAGCATTTCATTACTGTCAAATACTTCTTTTTCATAGGTGTAGGTATCCGGTGCAATGTGGTTTATGGTTCCGCCTTTACCTTCCCGGGTAAGCCGCTCTAAAATATAGTCCTCTGCACCTTCTTTGATATGGAGGGTTAATTTTACGGTTTCCAAATGGGTTCTGCCGCCATTTTGAAAGGATACCCCCCACAGATGGTCGTGGTTTTTCATAAGCATTTCCCGGAGTGTTTTGTAATCAGGGGCAAGTTCTGCCGGTTGGACCTTTTTAATGGAATCCATGCGGACACAGGTAAAACGCTTGGATTTTGCCAGGTAAAGGCACAAAAAACGTCTTCCGGTGCGGGTGCTGGTAAAAATCTGAAGTGGAACACCAAGCATAGTACTTTCGTTGCTACTTTTAGAGCCACGTATCATAAGTTTGACGGAAAACTGCTGTCTCATGGCATTTAGTAATTCTAACAGAATCTCATCCTCCAGGGTATGGACAAAGAAGCTGTGCTTTACCCGGAAGGTCTCATTTTTACTGGAAATAGTATCTAATACTGTGTTTCCGACAATTCCTAATGGGGCGCTGAGCTGGTAGAATTGAAGAGCAGATTCCAGCATTGGGAATTGTGCAAGAGTATCCTTAAAATCGGGATTTTTCAGATAAAGCAAATCCTTTCCGTGTTTTTCTTTGCGAAGCAGACCTTCTTTTACATAAGAATTACATTTTCTTCTCACCATCTGTACATCAAAAAATACTTCATAATCATTCAAAATACCGTCGGTGATTTCTTCTATGGTCATGCCCCCGGTATCTGACAGCATGTCCAGTAAAAAGAAATGCAGCATGATATCATTGTCTGTAAAGCTTTTGGTTTTCCATACCTGATAGAGAGGGTTGGTGTCTAAAAGATTGCTGTCAATGGCAAGGGAGATGTTCTTCCCTTTTTCTGTATAGTCCCGTTTTACAAAACCTGACAGCCAGCTTTCAATACGGCGGCGTTCATTGTCATAGGTTCTTGGACTTTTGCCCTTGAATTCTTCTCTGGTTTTGAAACCATATACAAAGAAGTCCCGGACATATTCTCTTGTTTTGGGAAAGCTTTTGATAAGTTCTTTAAATTCAGACATGCAGGACTCCTTTCTTGATTGTGATTGCTATAGTTAATTGCGAAACTCTCTATTTTCAAAAGCATAGTTGTGTAAAATAAACAACTTCATAAACAGGGTACTTTGGAGCCGTCAGTACTTAGGTGCCGTGTTTTGGCACCTTATGTACTGTTACGAGCGACAAGTAGTGCAAACGTGCCCTGTGGTGAATTGTTTATTTTACACAACGTGCGGTTTCAAAAACTGCGTTTCGCAATCGCCTATTGCAATTGGTTTAATGGTGTGTCGTAATTTTTTATTGTATTGTAGCATAGATGGGGGAAAAGACACAAATAATTGTTGGCATTTTATATTCGTGATTGACAAAAAGATACTCTGGTAATAGAATATATTTAGTAATACTAAATATAAGGCGGTGAGAATTTGAACCCGAAGTATGAAAAGCAGATTAAGAAGGGAGTATTGGAGATTTTGGTGCTTAAGCTGTTGGCGAAAGAGGAGAAGTATGGCTATCAGTTAATCAATGAATTGAAAGAGAAAAGCAACGGTTTATTCGTTTTAAAGGAAGGCACACTATATCCGATTCTGTACCGGTTAGAGGATGAGAATCTGGTATCAAGCCGTTGGAGTGAACCAAAAGGGAAAGAGATATCCAGAAAGTATTACCATATTACGGAAAAGGGAAAACAGGAATTGGAAGAGCTTTGCGGATTGTGGGAAGACTTTCAGAAATGTGTAACCGCGATTTTAAGAGAGGTAGACGTATGAATCAGAAGACTTATATTAAAAAAGTTTGTAAGCAGTTAAAATGTACAAGAACAAAGAGAATAGAAATCGCAAAGCAGCTGGAATCCGATATTACCAGTGCAATGGCGAATGGCGAAACCATGGAGCAGATAGTTGAACGTATGGGGGCTCCGAAGGATATAGCGGCAGAATTTAATGAAAATCTGTCGGAGGAAGAAATCAAAAGGGCAAAAAGAGCAAAGAAAATAACAATTGCAGGTATTATAGTGGTGGTACTGTTGATTCTGGGTCTGTTGGGGTACTGGGCGGTTCCAAAGTCAAAGCCGCTTGAAGAAAGTTCAATATTTGATGTGGAACAAGTGGAAAGCAAATCAATGGCAGTGATTTTGGCATTAAATATGGAGGATTATGATGCCCTGCAGGAAGAGTATGCAGATGAAAACATGAAGCCGATTCTGACAAAAGAGTATATGGATAATGTGAAGGCAGGTTTTGATTTGGACTGGAAGTCAAATGTATCCTATGGAAATGCATATGCAGTAGAGGTTTCACAGTTAGGAAAAATATATGCAGTTGTCCAGATGACCGTTGGCTATGGGGAGAATAATGTAACCTATACTTTATCCTTTGATTCGGATTATAAGCTGGCAGGTTTATACATGAAATAGAGGGAGATGATTGGAATGGGCTTCTGGGCATTTATGTTATTAATGAATATGCTGCTTCCGTTTTGCATGATTGGATTCGGAAGGTGGATGTGGAAAACACCGCCTGCAACAATTAATGGCTTACTGGGTTATCGCACTACAATGTCCAAAAAGAATCAGGATACATGGAGATTTGCCCATACATATTGTGGCAGGCTTTGGTGGAACATTGGTTGGATTATGCTTTCTGTTTCAATTGTTATGATGCTTCTCCTGATAGGAAAATCTACAGATAGGATTGGAACATGGGGTGGAGTATTGTGTATATTACAGTGTGTAATACTGGTTGGCAGTATTTATCCGGTAGAAAAGGCATTAAGGAAAAATTTTGATAAAAATGGAAACAGGAGGAATGCTATATGATGGTTGGCTTTGTGATTTGGCTGCTTTGTGGTCTTATGTTTCTTGGATTTGGTATTGCAGCATTTCGTGCAAAAGAACCAGTAGGCTTTTGGGCAAATGCCAGGACTCCGGAGATTGAAAATGTGAGGGCTTATAATAAGGCTGTGGGTAAAATGTGGTGTGTGACAGCTGTTGTCTTTGTTGTGCTGGGATTCCCGTTTTTGACCGCCAGGCAGAATTCACCATTGTTTTTCATCTCCATTGCGGGTGTAATGATAGAAATGATTGTGGTTATGGTGGTGTATTCCCTGAAAATTGAGGCAAAGTATCGTAAGAAGTAAGAGTAGAAAAAGTGGCTGTTTATGAATAAGTAGACAGCTGCTTTTTTTGTTTTGTACTGAAGGTCAGAAAATGGCTTTTAAATCAAGTTCGCAACTTTTTTGAAATGAAAAATTTACCAATCCATATTAGAATAGCATCATCAAAGAAAACAAAACATACAAACATCAGGAAAACACAAAGAGAGTTTTTGTGGGAAAAGGAGGGAAAGACAATGTTTGTACTTTTCAATGAGAACACAAGATTTCCGGTAAAGGTTTGGTTACAGGATGAAAGTAAGCTGGAGGAGAACTGCTTGGAACAGGCATATCATTTGTCAAACCTTCCATTTATACATAAATGGGTCTGTTTAATGCCGGATACCCATGCCGGAAAGGGAATGCCAATCGGCGGAGTCATTGCAGCAAAGGATGTGATTATACCAAATGCCGTGGGAGTAGATATCGGCTGTGGCATGGTATTTACTGCAACGAATATCAAAGTAAATGACATTAAAGACATTATGACAGGAAATGGAAGCCTGATTCAGGCGATGATTGGAGCGATTATGAGAGCGGTTCCCCTTGGGGTGGAGCGCCATAAGACACCACAGGAATCCATTGTGCTTGATAAAACAAAGGATGAAATGTGGAAATACGAGGCGAACAAAGAGTTAATTCCGTTGATAGAGGACGGCTATTACCAGGTGGGAACCTTAGGCGGTGGCAATCATTTTATTGAGCTTCAGGAAGATGAGGATGGTTACCTTTGTATTATGATTCATTCAGGCAGCCGCCACCTTGGAAAGAAGATATGCGATTATTTTCACAATACCGCAAGAGAGTTAAATAATAAATGGTATAGTGACGTGCCGGAGCAATACCACCTGGCGTTTTTGCCGGTAGCAGCTGAGGAAGGTAAACAGTACATCAACTGGATGCAGCTTGCCATGGATTATGCCTTTGAAAACAGGGAGCATATGTTAATGGCAGCCTGCAATATCGTAAAGGAATTGGTTGAGAAGCATACGCACTATACAGTGGAATTTTCAGACCAGATTAACTGCCACCATAATTATGCGGCATTGGAGAACCATTATGGCGCAAATGTATGGGTGCACAGAAAGGGTGCCACCAGGGTAAGAGAGGGTGAGCTTGCGGTGATACCGGGAGCCATGGGTTCCTACAGCTATGTGGTTGAGGGAAAAGGCAATCCGGAGACTTTTTACACATCTTCCCATGGTGCAGGCAGATGCTATTCCAGAAGCGGAGCCATGGCGGCCTTTTCCACAGAACAGGTTATGGTGGACTTGAAGGAACAGGGTGTAATTCTTGGAAAACGTAAGAAAAATGATGTTGCAGAGGAGTGCCGGTTTGCATATAAGGACATTGACGAGGTCATGGAACAGCAAAAGGATATGGTAACTCCTGTCAGAAAATTAAAGACAGTGGGAGTTGTAAAAGGATAATAGTACCTGTCTGCCAGTAAAAAACGGCAGGCAGAAGAGTGGTAATAACCTGCGAGGGCAGGATTATTATAGAGAAGGAATTTATTTGCGTGGGTATCGGGGCAGTGAAGCCCCTGCCCTGCGGTGCCGGTATGTAATACAGGGTATTCCATAGGTTCTTTCACAAATTGCGCCTGTTAAGCGTAATGCCTATAAGGGATAGGCTCTAAGCTTATGGTGTCAGTGGTTCAAATCCACTCCGTGAAAACGGTAGCTCAGAGGGTAGAGCACATAAAAAAGTGGCAGACTTTTTAAGTCAGATGGTTCGAATCCATACAAAACCAAGAAGGTGCAGGCTCTTCCTCCCATCCACACCGGATTTCTTCTCAGGCAGAATTGTCATTTGCTGTAGCAGTACAGAAGATGTAATACTGCTTGCTGAAGGTCTGGAGAAGGTAATTTATTTCAGTGCCTGAAATTTGAGGATACCGCAGACTTATTTTGCAGGACAACAATGGAGAACAGTGTAGGGATGGATATTTCTGACGGAAACATTTCCGACAGAAAGCAATACCTTCACAAAGTATCCGGCGTTCTTCTGCACGATGGGATGCTGAATCAGATTTCCGTAACGGAATAAAGATGGGAGGAATGGACTGCCAAAATGCAAAAGATACGTATAGTGAGGCTTAGATACAATACAAAGATATAAGTGTTGATAAATGCATTGAACAGAATGCATATGTAAGGAGTAAATCGGTTTTTATAGACTGTGTTTTAGGAGGATGGAAGAATGAGAGTGATTATCAGAGAAAATGAAGCAGGTTTTGTGACAAAGAATGGTTTGTTTGTGAAAATGTTAACAGCGGGAAAATACTACTTTTCCAGGGTGCTGGGGTATGAGGTACATATTGAGGAAATGTCTGGTGAGCTGAATTATATGGATGTTCCATATCAGATTTTAGAAAAGGACCGGATATTCCGGGAGTCAACTGTGCGCTTTCAGATTCCGGATGGATTTATCGGTCTGATATATGTCAATGATACCCTGCGGGCATTTGCGGTCAGAAAGGAATATATTTTCTGGAATGTGTTTGAAAAGTATGAAATTAAGCTGATTTCCATGGAAAAGGCAGAAATAGAGACAGCGGTTACCAAGCAGATGTTGTCCGTAATCCCAACGAAGTACTATACTACCGTTATTGTCGGTGAGGGTGAGACCGGTTTGCTCTACTACAATCATGTGCTGCAAAAGACCCTTTCTTCCGGTGTGTATTATTTCTGGAATAACGAAAATACAGTGACTGCTAAGATTGTGGATATGAAGCAGACGGAGCTCAACATTGCAGGTCAGGAAATTCTGACAAGGGATAAAATAGGTATCCGGATGAATGTAACCTGTGCTTATAAAATCCGGGATGCTGTGGCACTGACGGAGAATATTAAGAATCTGGAACAGCAGATGTATTCCTTTGTTCAGCTGGTAATCAGGGAATTTACCGGCAACTATAAGCTGGATGAAATTCTGGAGATGAAAGAAGATATTTCCAGGGAAGTATTTCGGAAGCTTAAGGAGAATGAGGATGCTTTTTATGTGGAATTTCTCTCAGCAGGCATTAAGGATATCATTTTGCCGGGTGAGATTAAGGACATTATGAATTCCGTGCTGGTGGCAGAAAAGACGGCACAGGCAAATGTGATTTCCAGAAGAGAGGAAGTTGCTTCTACCCGTTCTTTGCTGAATACAGCGAAGCTGATGGATGAGAATAAGACTTTATACAAGTTAAAGGAGCTGGAATACCTGGAAAGAATCTGTGACAGGGTAGGCGAGATTTCCGTAAATGGAAATGCCGGTCTGGTGGAGCAGCTGGGACAGCTGTTAGGGGCAAGATAAAAGACTATATTTTTTGAATCCTTGCTTGTAACCCCTTTGTCGTTTATAATAAAATACAATAAATAATTTTAAAATTGATGTGTATTACATTTTATAGGGAGGTACTTATGGAAGAAAATAGCATAAAGAGACAAAGGGGTATTGGAATCGGAGCTGCAATTTTTAATGTGATAGCGGGGTGCGCAGGATTTGCTCTCATCTCATTTGCAGAGCTTTCCATGTGGCTTAACTATGCTGTTATGGCGGTTTTATGGATAGGTTTGTTTGCCGGTCTGTTTTTTGGCATACGGTTATTGGTATTGGATAAACGAAAAGCATGTGGGTTAACTGCAGTAATCTTAACCGGTATCATGCTGCTGTTGTTTGCGGTGGACAATGTTATTATTTTAAGGGAACAGTCAAGTGATTGGGATAGGGATGAGTCTTCCTTCGCTGTTGAATCTGATTTCCTATCTGAAAAACCAATGAGCAATTTAAATCAGGCAGATATTCAAAGTGATACTGTCATATGGATAAATGCAATTTATGCGATTCCTACTTATGCAGATAGCCGTGACTATCGTTTTATAGGGGGAACAATGCCGTATATAGAGGATGCTTCCAATCTGGAACTGATGCTGGAATCTGGCTGGGGCGTAACTGACAGAAAAAGCGCATTGGAGTGCGTGGAAAAACTGATTCAGAAAGGGCATCAGTCCAGCTATATGGAGTATATGGAGAAATTGAGTATGCAGGGATTACTGGATTTAGAGGAGAATGAGGTCAGAGAATATTTTGAAGGAGAAAATTTGGAAGATAAAGAATTGAATAAATATATAGCAGCGTACCGGATTTATAAAAATGATGCAGAAAACGGAATTATCGCATGGGATTACTGCCGTGCGGTACAGCTGCTGGGATATTATTATGTAATGGATTATATTACATTAGAAGAATGCATGGACAAATCCCTGGAAATTGCAAAGCAGCTGCAAAGTACTTATGCTTCATGGGATGAGATGGCAAATTCCTATTTATTAGGATATGAATTCTGGTCCGGACAGAGTTTAAATGAGTTTGGAACGGATGCATATCTCAGAAAATCAGAATACGAGGACATTATGGCATATGAACCATATATTTTTGCAATAGATTGGAATTATGAGTTACAAGATACATGGACAGGAGTAGAGCATTCTGTTGCGACAGAAGACATATATGATGTGGTGTGTGACGCCTATACAGATTACGTACAGCGTATGGGATATGAGATGGAGGAAGACCATTGGCTAAATGGTTCTGCGGCAGAGGAATGAGAGAACTTTGATATATACAAAAATCAAACAACGTGATATAATGCAGTCGTTCAAAGAGGAACAGCTTCGGAGTATTCCGGTAACTGTTCCTTATTTTTTTGTGCAAAAGATACAAGCCAGTCTGGATTGTTATGCAAATGTATTTAAGGACAGGAGTGAATAATATGCAGCAGTTAAAGGCAATACAACCCAAACAACCGTTTTTTTTGAATGCAACCTCCCATTACCGCAAGCATATAGTGGGGAGCATGGGAATCTCCCATTTTTATGCATTTGTAGTGGATGATTTGAATAATTTAGCGCTGGGTATTCCAGATGATTGTGTGGATATCATGTATCAGTGCGATGAGAAAAATCCGGAAATCATATTAAGTGGAACCGGGTTTATTCCAAGACCCTTAGAGCTTATTTCAGGGAAGTATTATTTTGGTGTCCGGTTTCTGCCGGGTTATATTCCACGTTTTCATTCCGTTTCGTTTGCGGAAATTGTGACCAGAGATATTGTTTTTGAAGAGCTTGCCAGAGAAATGGAGACTTATCAGAAAATTGTTCATAGCCGGGATTTTGCAGAGCAGATAGAGATTTTTATGAAGATGTATTGTGGGAAGTATTTTATAGAAGATGCTGATGAAAAATATGAGCTGAAAAATTATATCCGCAGGGAGATTGTGGAGAGCCACGGGACGAAAAAAATCAAACAGATTGTAGAAGAGTCGGGGTATTCGGACCGTTATATTACCAAGGTATTTAAGGAAAATTATGGTATGCCGCCGAAGCGGTTTTCTGAGATTATCAGGTTTCAAAATTTATTACAGGCATTGCAGCGATATGAGGAGGATACCATTAATTTCATGTCGGTTGCGGTGGATTATGACTATTATGATGAGTCCCATATGCTCCGCTTTTTCAGACAGTATATGAATGAGACACCCAAGTATTATTATGATTTTATCCGAAGTGAAGGCTATCACAACAAATTGGATGTTATGTAGTAATGCCATGGCCCGGTGTTCGTTTTTATCCTATGAGATTTTTACGGAAAAGCTATACTTATTTGCAGGCAGCAAAGAAGTTCGCAGGAAACTTTACTTTGCTGCTATTTTTTATTTGGAGGGATGCTTTATGATAGAACCTTTCGCCTTTGATTTTCAGACAACCATTGAATTCGGCTGTGGAAAATCAAAAGAAATTGTAAAGAAAATAAGGGAACTTGCAGTTGAAAGGATTATGGTGGTAACGGATGCACAGCTTATGCAGCTGGGGATTTTGGACAGCATTTTAAATGGGATGACAGAGCAGGGAATGGATTATGTTATTTATGACAGTGTACTACCGAACCCAAGGGCAGAGCAGGTAGATGAATGTGCAGCATTGTACAGGAAAGCGGAATGTCAGCTGGTGCTTGCGATAGGTGGGGGAAGCGTAATGGATGTAGCAAAGGGGGCAGCTGTAATCGCAGCAAACGGCGGAGAAATAATGGATTATCTTCTCCTGCGTGGAGAGGAAAGAAAAGTCTGCAGAAAAGCACCCGAAAAGCTGATTGCCGTACCAACAACCTCGGGAACCGGTTCTGAGGTCTCGGAATGCATTGTGATTACAGATAAAAACGGGAAAAAGGATTTAATGCTTGCACCGGAGCTGGCTCCGGAATATGCCTATGTTGACCCGGAACTGACTTATAATGTACCTTCATTTATTACTGCTGTCACAGGTTTGGATGTATTAGGTCATGCAATTGAATCTTATGTCTCCAGTCTGGAAAGCAGGTTTGCAGAACTGTTTGCACTAGAGGCAATTAAGCTTACTTTTCAATATCTTCCGGCAGCAGTACAGGGAAACCGGGAGGCAAGAAATCAGATGGCATTGGCTTCTGTGTATGCCGGAATTGCCCAGTCGAAGAACGGCTGTATTCTGCCACATGCAGTGAGCTGTCCGCTTTCTGTGAGATATAAGGTGCCCCATGGGTACGCAGTGGGAATTGCACAAATTCCAAGCATTACATTTACAAGAGATGTGTGTGGTGCAAAGTATGAGGAGATTGTGAGATATATAGGGGAACCGGGAGAGGGGACGGAAGGCGCCGATATTCTGATACAAAAGATTCATGATTTATTCCGGGCGGTTTCCCTGGATGAGAAGGTGGATATTGGAGAGCTGGATGACGATTTATTGAATTCCCTTGCAGAGGATGCTCTGCTGGAGGTGGATATCGAGGACTGCCCGAGGCAGCCGGTTTCTAAGAGCGATATTGTTGAGATATATAAGGAGATTTTGGTAAAGCAGTAAGGTGGTGAAGAAATATGGAACGTATTACAGAACATCCGATATTAGGAAAACAGGAGAAAGGCAGAGAGGTGACCTTCTACTATGACGGAATGGAATTAAAAGGCTTTGAAGGAGAACCTGTTGCAGCTGCTCTAAAGGCAGCCGGAATTATGGTGCATCGATATACCAAGAAGCTTCACACTCCGAGGGGAATCTTTTGTGCCATCGGAAGGTGTACAGATTGTGTTATGGTGGTAGACGGAAAACCGAATGTCCGGACCTGTGTGACTCCTTTGAAGGAAGGGATGAGGGTAGAAACACAGTACGGAGTTGGTGGAAAGGAGGCAGCAGAAGATGGAAAGATATGATTTGATTGTAGTCGGAGCCGGTCCTTCAGGGCTTTCTGCGGCAATAGAGGCGGCAAAAAGAGGAATGCGGGTTGTTGTATTTGATGAAAATGACAAGCCCGGCGGGCAGTTATTTAAGCAGATTCATAAGTTCTTTGGCTCGAAGGAGCATAAAGCCAAAATCCGGGGTTTTCGCATCGGAGAGGAATTATTAAAGGAGGCAGCAGCAGCCGGAGTTACCGTGAGATTAAATGCTACCGTTGTGGGCATGTATCAGGAAAAAGAAATTACGGTGAGGCTGAATGACAGAATAAAACATTATAAAGGGGATTCTGTCATTATCGCAACAGGGGCAGCGGAGAATATGATAACATTTCCGGGCTGGACATTACCGGGTGTGATTGGTGCCGGTGCTGCACAGACCATGATGAATCTGCATGGAGTTAAACCGGGGCCAAAGATTCTGATGCTTGGCTCTGGAAATGTGGGTCTGGTGGTAAGCTTCCAATTGATGCAATGTGGATGTGAGGTAGTGGCAATTGTAGATGCAGCACCGCGGGTAGGCGGCTATGGAGTGCATGCGGCAAAGGTAGCAAGAACCGGCGTTCCGTTTTATCTGTCCCATACGATTGTAAAGGCAGAAGGCGAAGACTGCGTCAGGGGTGTGACCATTGCGGAGGTAGATTCAGCATTTCAGTTTGTTCCGGGAACGGAGAAACACTTTGAGGTGGATACCATTTGTCTGGCGGTGGGGCTGTCGCCGATGTCCCAGTTGCTGAAAATGGCTGGATGCGATATGGAGGATAATCCAAAGCGGGGAGGACAGGTGCCTCTTATTAATGAAAATGGAGAGACCTCTCTTCCGGGTGTGTTTGCAGCAGGTGATGTGGCGGGAATAGAAGAGGCATCTTCGGCAATGATTGGTGGTAAAATCGCAGGGATTTCGGCAGCAAGGTATCTGGGGTATATCGGGGAAGATGAAGCGTCAGAACAGATTGAACAGTTAAAGGAATCCTTGAACAGCTTACGTCAGGGAATGTTTGCTCCTGAAAACAGGGGAAAGGTAATCGAGAAAACGGATGAAGGCATTGCAGTGTCACAAAATCTCCTTAAGTGGGGGTATGTTGCAGATGATGAAATTGAACGTTTTCCGGGAATTACTCATGGAAAGGGAATTCATCCGGTAATAGAGTGTACCCAGAATATTCCCTGTAATCCCTGTCAGGATGCCTGTATACAGAAGGTCATCAAAATCGGAGCGGATATCACAGCGCTTCCGGCAGTGGATGAAAATGCTAAATGTACCGGATGCGGTATGTGTGTGGCCTCCTGCTCGGGGCAGGCAATCTTTCTGCTGGAGGAGGAATATGAGCCGGGGCTTACCAAAATAACAATCCCCTATGAGTTCCTTCCGCTTCCTGAAAAAGGCGATAAAGGAATTGCATTAGGAAGAGATGGAAAGCCGTTATGTGAGGCGGAAGTTATTCAGGTAAGAACCGCTCCTGTAATGGATAAAACCTATCTGTTAACAATGAGTGTGCCTACGGAATACAGCATGAGAGCACGTTTTTATACTTCAGGAACGTTTTAGACACAGCATAAACACCGGATGCAGTAAAGAATTTTACAGGGCAGGATTCTTTTTCATGAAAAGGAGGAATTAGAATGAAGACGAGAAGCAACCGTTCTTATGATTTGGGAGAATATATTCCGGCAGAGGATGATGATATGATTATTTGCAGATGTGAGGAGGTTACCAAAGGAGAAATCCGCCGTGCGATTTATGACGGCATGTTTACAATGGCAGAGCTTAGAAGATATCTCAGGAATGGAATGGGACTTTGCCAGGGACAGACCTGTGGCAGGCTGGTAAAGAGCATACTTGCAAAAGAGCTTGGCGTTTCTCCCCAGGAATTGGAGCCGGCAACCTCGCGCGCGCCGATGCGGCCAACAGAAATGTGTGTACTTAGTAATGAGGAAATGTAGGGAAAGGCGGTGATGAGGATGGCGGAAAATACAGCAGATGTCATTATAATCGGCAGTGGAATTATCGGAAATGCCGCCGCATATTATTTGGCGAAAAAGGGATATTCGGTAATTGTACTGGACAAAAATGATGTGATTGGAGACGGCGGTTCCAGCAGAAATGGCGGAGGTGTCAGACAGTCCGGAAGAGATGTGAGAGAGCTGCCCCTTGCCATGTATGGAATCCGGCATATATGGCCGACCCTGTCAGAAGAGCTTGGGGTAGATGTAGAGTATTATCAGGAGGGAAATCTCAGACTGGGGAAGACGGAAGAGCATATGGCAATTTTAAAACGTCTGGCTGATAAGGCGGCAGAAGTGGGACTGGATGTACAAATGGTCACAGGAGACGAGGCAAGACAGATTAATCCATATCTTTCTAAAGAAGTGTATGGAGCCAGCTGGTGTCCTACGGACGGCCACGCGAATCCACTGATTACAACCCTGGCATTTTACCGGGCGGCACGAAGGCTTGGGGTTACGTTTATCACCGGAGAAGAGGTGGTGGGATTAAGGAAAATAAAGGGTGTACTGCGCCAGGTGCTTACAAAAAATGGAGTCTTTGAGGGGGAGCATGTAATTGTGGCAGCCGGATATGAATCAAGAAGGATTGTGAATACGGTGGGAATAGATGTACCCCTTTATACCGAAAAGCTGGAATGTCTTGTGACGGAGGCGGAACCGCAAATGTTTTATCAGATGCTGGGCTGTGCCACGGCTGATTTTTATGGACATCAGACAACACATGGTTCCTTTGTGTTTGGAGGCTCCTCGGGACTGGATATGACCAATCAGGACAATGGGAAATGTATAAGCTCCAGTCTGACTGCCTCCTGTATTTGCCGGGGCATCATGGGATATTTCCCTAATCTTGCCGATGTGAAGATTGTACGCACCTGGGCAGGTATGATTGATGATTGTATTGATAATGTTCCGGTTATTGACAGTGTGGAGGAGGTTCCGGGTCTGATTCTGGCATGCGGCTTTACAGGACATGGATTTGGAATCGGACCGGCAGTGGGCAAGGTGTTATCTGAAATAGTGGCGGGTGATATGCCGAGTGCGGATATCAGTGCTCTGTGTTATGACCGTTTCCGGGCGAAAATATAACAGTTCGGTTTTTTCCTATGAGCGCGGGAAAAAAGAATTAAACTTAAGGTAAAATAAAAAAAGAATTGAGAAAGAGTGACAAGGGTGTTGCGTAACAGCATCTCTGTCACTCTTTTCAGTTAGGAGGAAATATGAGTGATAGTAAAATTGAATTTCTTTTTTTAAATGAAGAGGATATGATTCAGGCCGGTGTAACAGATATGGGCAGATGTGTAGAGGTTATGGCAGAGATGTTTGAATTGCTGGGAAAGGGTGACTACGTTATGGGAAGTAAGAATCATAATTCCCATGGAATTATGCTGGAATTTCCGAAAACCCCGGATTTTGAGGGAATGCCGGCTGCCGGACCGGACCGGAGGTTTATGGCGATGCCTTCTTATCTTGGCGGGAGATTCCAGGTATGTGGTGAAAAATGGTATGGCTCTAATAAGGAGAATGTAAAGAAAGGACTTCCCCGTTCAATTCTCATGTATACGCTGAATGATAAGGATACGGGAGCACCGCTGGCGTATATGTCGGGTAATTTGTTAAGTGCCATACGAACCGGCGCAGTACCGGGGGTAGCTGCGAAATATCTCGCAAAAAAGGATGCCCGTGTTGCAAGTATTATTGGTCCGGGCGTCATGGGAAAAACAGGAATCCATGCGGTATTAGAGGCAGTGCCGGGAATCCGGATTGTTAAGGTATGCGGAAGAAGGCGGGAATCCTCCGAAGGCTTTGTAGAATATATGAAGGATTATTTTCCCGATAAGGAGTACGTGATTGTAGAAACACATGAAGAGGCGGTGCGTGGCTCTGATATTATATGCCTGGCAACCTCGGGAGCAGCGGAGGACCCGGAGGTTAAGGAGGAATGGTTAAATAAGGGAGCGCTGCTGCTGCTGCCTGCAACGGTTTGTCTGGAGGATGATTTCATCTTAAACCGTGCTGTAAATGTGGTGGACAATTGGAAAATGTGGGAGTGCTGGGAGGCGGAATATGATTATCCATATTATGAAAAGCTGGAAATGCTGGGCGCCTATTATCTGGACCTTTTACACTCCGGAAAAATGGAGAAAACCCAGATTATTGAAATGGGAGATATAGTGGCGGGGAAAATTCCCGGCAGACAATCGGAGGACGATATCATACTCTTTACTACAGGCGGCATGCCGGTGGAGGATGCGGCATGGGGGTATGAAATATATCAAAATGCATTAAAGAGAGGAATTGGAACGAAGTTGAAGCTATGGGATGTCCCGGCGATGGCGTAAGGAGGAGATTGCGATGGATATTTTAATTATGTTAACACCTATTTTTGCACTAATCATTGTAGCTATACTATCAAAGAATTTGCTGTTTTCCATGATTTGTGCCTCAATGCTGTCTGTTATTATTGAATGTAAGGCAGGCTTCTTTACTGCTTATATTGACCATATGTATGATGTGTTAAGCAATCCGACATTACAATACATATTAATTTTTGCTGTACTGGCAGGTGCAATGATTAAATTATTTGAAAAATCAGGCGCAATGACAGGATTTTCTAAAATTATGACGAAGCTTTCCAATACACCAAGAAAATCAATGTTTTTGACCTGGCTGTTAGGTGGAATCATTTTTATTGACGACTATCTGAATGCGCTGGCAGTATCTACTACCATGAAGGGAATTACGGATAAGCACAGGATTCCAAGAGAGCATCTGGCTTATACGGTAAACAGCATGGGAGCCTGTGTATGCGTGCTGCTTCCGATTACAAGCTGGGCAGCCTGTGCCATTAGTACGTTACAGGATACGGGTTATGACAAGAGTGTGTATATCTCTGCTGTCCCGTTTATGTTTTATCCCATTGCTGCTGTCATTATCTGTCTGCTGCTTGCAATGGGAATATTCCCCAAGCTTGGAAATATGAAAAAAGCTTATGAAAGAGTGGAAGCAGGTGGAGATACCTTAGATGAGATATCCAAGGGAACACAGGCAGAGGAAAAGGATGAAAAAACCACTGCCGGTAATCCATGGTTCTTTATTATTCCCATGATTGTACTGGTGGTAGTAACCATTGTGTTTGACATTAATCTGGTAGCAGGCTTGATGGCAACCTTATTGGTGCAGGGACTGTTATATGGCTTTACAAAAACAATGAAGTTTAAAGAATTTTTCGATTATGTAGTACAGGGCGCCGAGTCCATGACAGGAATCAATCTGATTATTGTGGCAGCATTTATTATGAATCAGTCATTGAGCAATATGGGATTTTCCGATACCGTTATTAATTTTTTCTCACAGCATGTGAGTCCGCAGCTGTTACCGGTAATTGTATTTCTGGCAGTGGCATTTCTGGCATATGTGACAGCAAACTTCTGGGCATTGGTGGTGCTTACGATTCCCATCTTTGTGCCAATTGCCGCCAATATGGGAATAAATCCAGCGGTTGTTGTAGGCGCAATTATGTCCGGTGTGGCATTTGGAAGCCACTGCTGTATGTATGCAGATGCCGTATTTATGACGGCAGTGGGTACTGGTGTGGATAATCTGGTGCAGATTAAGTCCATGATGCCTTATGCAGTCATAGGCGGAGTATTAGCGATAGTGCTGTTTTTGGTAACGGGTATTGTCATTGCATAGGAGGAGAAGATGAGTATGGAAAAGGCGGATAAGGTTTATAAAAGCAAGAAAATATATACGGTTACAAATGGCATGGTAAATGGCGGCGTGGCAGTAAAGGATAACGTGATTCTTGCAGTAGGCGGGAACGAGTTGTTGGAGCCGTATGTGACAGAGAAAACCGAGATTATAGATTATGGTGAGAAATTACTGATGCCCGGTTTTGTTGACGGTCATACGCATATGATGGCTTATGCGCCTAAGGTAGATTTAAGTGATGCGGAATCTATTGAGGAATGCGTGGAGATGATTCGGGAGTTTTATGAGGGGCATAAGGAGACGGACTGCGTCCGGGCAGAGAAATGGTATGCGGCAAACTGGGATGGTACCATGCCTGCAAAGCAGGATATTGATGAAGTGGTGAAGGATGTTCCCTTTTTTGCAGTGGATTTGGATATTCACAAGGTATGGGCAAACAGTTGTCTGCTGGAGGAGATGGGGATTCGGAAGGATACCATTGAAGCAGTGAGTAACGGCAATCCGGATATGATTTCCGTGGATGAAAACGGAGAGCCGACCGGCTTGCTGCATGACCAGGTGGCTATGGATGTGACCATCCGCTATGGCGTTCCAACCACAGATAAAACGGTAAAGGATATGCTGGATGTATGGACCAGGTATGGTGTAACAACCATAAATGACATGGATTTCTATACAGCGGATTGCGATATGTTCCGTATTATTAAGCAGTTTGAAGAGAGTGGAAAATTGAATGTGAGGGTATTTTCCTCTTTGGATGCGGATAAAGCAACGGATGAGTCCATCGAATACGGGAAAAGCTATATGAACACGGATATGTTCCGCTTAAATTCCCTCAAAGCATTTATGGACGGAACAGGTTCCGGTATGACAGCCTTTATGTTAAAGCCCTATAAGGGAACCGATATTGTGGCGAGACCGTTTTGGTCCAAGAAGGAATTGTCAGCCTTCATCCGTCTGGCAGACAAGCACCAGCTTGCCATGCATACCCATTGTTGTGGAGATGCAGCATTTCGTATGACACTGGATGTGTATGAACAGGCAGTAAAGGAAGGTGTAGTCATGAATCCAAGGTTCAGTATTGAGCATTGTGATACGGTTGCACCGGAGGACGAAATGCGTCCTGCACAGCTGGGTATTTCATTGAATCTGACACCGGACTTTTTGGCACCGACTAAAAAATGGAAGGACAATCCGTATCTGCAAGTGTACGATAAAGAGGTGCAGCCGGAGCTGTGGCATTTGAAATCTTTTGTGGATACAGGTGTCAATGTTTCCTTTGGAACAGATTACACTGCAAGCTCCATGAATCCGATGGACCAGATTTACCGTGCGGTGGAGAGGAAAGCCAATGATGGCAATCCTGCAGGCGGCTATATGCCGGAAGAGAAGCTGACGCTGGAACAGGCGGTATATTGTTACACTATGGGCCCTGCAACCAGTGTGGGAATGGAGGATAAGCTTGGTTCTTTGGAGGCAGGAAAATATGCGGACATGATTGTGCTGGATTGCAACATTTTTGAATGTTCCATGGATGAGGTAAAGCGGGCAAAAGTAGATACAACAATTGTTAATGGCAGCATTGTCTATGACACAGAGGCAGAAATAGGATGATACTTTCTCCTGCTTCCCGTTACATGGAATATAACTTGGGTTAAATTGGATAGCGGGCATCGGGTTGTGAGCCACAATCCGATGCCCGCTATCCCCTGCGGTCCATGTAAAACCTCAAAAAAGCGTGCATACCCACGCAAACACAGCACAAATTGGAATATATATAACAAAATGTATCAAATGTGTATTTTTGTTATACCCAAACATATGTGGTCCCACTATACCTTTAAGCTCCGGATAAAAATGGGGAAAGAAGTTTGAGTGACAGAGCAACACCCAATCAAAGAATACGATATCATAAATTTCCATGACATAAAGCATTGCAAGAAAGCGTTCAAAGAATTTCAAGAAACTGAAGTTGTTTCTTACACCATCCCATACCCCAAGAATAATCGCTCCTATAAATAGCAAAAATGCGATGGCTACTATGTTAGTCTATCCTAACTCTTTTGTCAATAGAGTCAAACTTTCTAGCCTTTTTACAATCAGCTTATTTATAATTGCTACATTACATCATATTCAAAGTTTATTTGATTGAATATTAGTTATTATTTTATTAGCTTGATATATGTGTCTAGTTGTTCATCTTCAAGATTGTAAATCAATTCTGCAAATGGTACTAAATCATTATTGACTGCGTATTCTTCTAATACATTATAATATTCTAGTCTGTTTTCTTTGGCTATTGATATAGGTAAAAATCCATTAATCATAAGCTGATAATTCATAATCAATCTTGACGTTCTTCCGTTACCATCTATAAAAGGGTGTATTCTGACAAATTCCGCATGTGTCCATGCCGCTAATTCAATAGGGTTTAAATGATTTTTATATTGTAAATCGGCAAAGAAGTTTTTTATTTGAATGAACATATCATTTCCTGATGGTGGGGTATGACCTGCTCCACTAATTCTTACCTCTTGCTTCCGATATATTCCGCCAATAATAATATTTTCTGTCAAAATTGCGTGTATATCTTTTACTATGTTTTCATTTAATTGCTTTCCTTCAGCAATACATTTCTTTACATATTGATATGCTTTTTTATGATTGACAACCTCATAAATTTCCCTTAGTTCTTTTCCTCCGATTGTAATACCGTCTTCTAGTACAACTTTTGTTTCTAATAAAGTAAGGGTATTACCTTCAATAGCAGTTGAATTGTGCGTGAATGTCAATTCAAAGTCTTTTTCGTATGATGAAAGAGTGACAGCATCAATAGAGGTTTTTCCCTTTTGAAAGATATTTCTTTTTTCTGTAAGTCTATCTATGTTCATTGATGTATTACCTCCAATATATATATTTCCTTGCAAGCAAATGAAATTATCTTCATTATATCATATTCTAAAGAATAAAATCTATCAAATATCAATAGTGATTGTCTGTGTGTTGTTTTGTCCTGTTTCCTGTTACATGGAATATTACATTATGCATATAATAATAAAGTGCTTGACGTACAGAAAACTGTACGATAGAATATAAGTACAGAAAACTGTACTTTATGAAAGGGGTTGATTATATGTTAGCTGTAAATTATACCAATCTTCGGGATAACATGAAAAGTTATATGGATAAAGTAACAGATGATTATGAGACAATGATAGTTACCAGAAAAGACAATAAAAACGTAGTAATGTTGTCGGAAGAATCCTATAATAATTTGATGGAAAATATTCACGTAATGGGAAATAAATCTAATTATGATTGGTTGATGGAATCAAAAGCACAATTAGAAAAAGGGAATATTTCTACACATGAGCTTGTTGAGGTAGAAGCTTATGAATAAAGTTTTTACTGAAAATGGATGGAAAGATTATGTATATTGGCAAACAGAAGATAGAAAAACATTGAAAAAGATTAATCAACTGATAGAAGATATTTGCAGAAATGGCAATGAAGGAATAGGAAAACCAGAACCATTGACCGGAAACTTATCAGGATTTTGGAGCAGACGCATCAATGATAAGGATAGGCTAATTTATAAAATAGATGGGGAGAATGTATATATTTTAGCTTGCAGATATCATTATAACGATAAATAGAATAGTAACTAGAGCACCAGCGGAAGAAAAGGCAAATTATAATTATATATCTGCTGGAAATAAATCAGAAAAATATTAACAGAACACAACAACTTATATATTTTATGGAGCATTGGAATATTCCAGTGCTTTTATTTTACTGAAATGGCAGATAAATTGTAGCTGTATTGTATGAAATAGCAGCGGGAACGTTGTATATAGGTATTAAATAATTTCACTTATCTATATGATAAGATACTAAATATGTGATGTTTGACCTTGACTTACCCATTATCTTGTAGTATTTTGGAAAATAAATAGGGACGTATAATGTTAGGCAAGGGGGTTATTATGGATAGGATTAAATTTGATGTTGATTTAGGGGCGATAAATAAAGCACAAGAGATGAATACAGAAGCATTTAAAGATATTAATTCTGTTGCATTGAGGAATATATCAGAAGCTATTTCATGTATATCTAAATTTGATACAAGTATTTTTGAAATGCAAAAAAATTATACTGGAATTTCATCATTGCTTAGTGACTTAAAAAATAGTATTTCACAACTTAATTTAGGTACTCTAGAATCTATGAAAGGTGTTACTAAATCAATGTCAGAATTATTAGATATACTGACTTTTAACGCAACAACATACTTAAGGAATATAAAAACAGAGGGTATTGCAGATTCGATTAAAGGCTTACAAGACGTAATTCGACCAATAGAAACATGGAATTTAGCAAGTGAATCAGTAAAAGCGTGGAACGAGCAATTACAATTTGTTGTAGATGCTATTTCTGATGAAGATTATAAGATATTGTTAAAAGACACTGGATATACAAAAGAAGATGTTATTGAGGATTTTAATTCAATATCGAAAGAGTTGGGAAGTAACCCTCAATTTTATCAGGAAGAGAAAAATGAGGCAGACTTTAACCCTAAAGAAGAAAAAGAACAATTGGAAAATAATTTTGCTAAAAAATATCCCGCTGCATATATCATAATAGTTTTATTTACAATTTTCTTTGAGGTACTTGGTAAAGTAGAAACAACAGATAATGTTATTGTACCATTTATTCAAAATATTATTGTAGCAGTAGAAGGTAACCAGGATAAATATTTTATTAAGGAAGAGAAGGTTAAAGTATATGAATCTTCAAGTTGCCATTCTAAAGTTTTAGATACCGTTTATTATGGTGAAGAGGTGGAGGAATTAAAAGACATTAAAATGTGGCTTGAAGTGTCATATGTTAATGAAGATGGTACAGAGTGTATTGGATGGATTGCAAAGAGAAATCTTATGTCATATAGAGACTGGCAATTTAATTCTGACGATTTATGCAATATTAAATAGGATTAATAGTTATATAGTCAAATGATAAAGAGGTACAGGATAGTTATGTATTAGGTAAGCTGGTTGATTGAATATTCAAGGGCAGTTTATAGATAGATAAAAGGAGTACAAATGAAGAAACTTACTTTACCTGCAACAGAGGAGAATATATTACAATCAATTAAAGAAAACACATATGATAGAAGTAACGATATAAAAGATTTTATAGAGGCATTGGATTTAATCGAGGATAATACATTTATTAGCCTTGATGCAAAATGGGGAGAAGGAAAGACATTTTATGTACGACAGATTGAGCAAACATTAAAATACCTGTCAAGTAAACAGTGGGGATTGCCAACTGCTAATATGGAATCATATTTTTCTAAAAACAATGTTTTAAATTCGATTTCACTAAACTATTCATATTTACCAATCTATTATGATGCATGGTTATATGATAATCACGATGATCCGTTAATGTCGTTATTACTTGTTATAGCAAAAGAATGTAAAAAATATCTTAATACAAAAATTGATTCTAATAGTGTTAGTGACAAAGTTATTGCATTGCTAGATTCTTTATCAATAACTATAGGGAATTTTTCAGTATCGGGGAACTTAAAAAAGATTAAAGATACATTTGGAGGGCAAGATATTTTAGCATCGGTAAAGACTGCTGAAGAAATCAGAGAATGTGTGAAGACTATATTTAATGATATTATAGTGGAAGAAGCACAGAAATTAGTTATATTTATTGATGAATTAGATAGATGCAGACCGAGTTTTGCTATAGAGATGTTGGAACGCATAAAGCACTATTTTGGCGATGAACGTATTATTATTGTAGCTTCAGTTAATAAAGAACAATTAGTACATACAATATCAAAATATTATGGAGTTGGTTTTGATTCAACAGGATATTTAAATAAATTTTTTGATATGAATGTCTATTTGCCGATTATTAATAGTTATTATGATAATAGGAACTTAATTAATCTTGGATTAAGACAATATAATTTAAAAAAGATAGCTGAAGGTTTATGTGAATATTATAAATTATCATTAAGGGATAGTTTAATTTTTAAACAAAATATATCATTCGTACCAGATAAAATTGTGAATGATCATACAGGAGAAGGGTGCGTTCTTTCTGCATTTGTTCCAATAATATTAATTTTAGACATAGTAAATGAAGATGAAAGAATAAGCTTTTTAAGAGGAGAAAGTAACGTTTTAAGTAAGTTATTTGAAAATGTGCCTGCTTTATACGGAATGGCGTGCAAGTTTGGTAAAGGGAACGGAGAAAAAACAGAAGAAAACTATAAAATTGGATTTTCTGAGATGAAAGAGATATATAATTATGCATTCGGCGTTAAAAATGAAAAATACTATACTGGCAATGTAGATATAAGTAATGATATAAAGGCTATATGCATTAAGATTTGTAACGGATTTGAAAAGTAATGTGGCGGTGTCGTAAGTAATCTAGTTGGTGACATAAAGTGCAATTCGATTTTACACGACCCTTGAAAAATAAGAAAGGGATTGAATAGTTAAAATGTTTTTCTGTAAATGCTACACTAAAAAATACCTATGGTTATAGAATTAAGGGGAGAACAGCAGAATGAAAAGACTGCGGATTAGCGAAAACACAAAAAGAGGCTTGGGGATTTTGAATAAAATATGTCTGACTATGCTTGTCTTTATATTTTTAGGATTAGTGGATGTCTGGTTTTTGCAGGAAATGGCAGGGGACTATAATGTGGCAGATTTCGAAAAGCAAATAACCGGTGATAATTTGACAGCTTCTGACTTTGAAGATACAGTGGGGATTGCATATGGGGATATCTGTGAGGAATGGATTACTTTAACAGAGGATGAAGAAAAGGATAGTGAAACAACGGGTAGTGGAGACGGAAATGAGGAAACTGTTTCTATGACACCGGAGGAACAGATTGATATTTTTGCGGATAAAGTTGAAGAATGGAACCGAGGACTTTCTGTAGACGCAGCTTTTGCAATGGCAGACTTAAATCAGGATGGCAGATTGGAGTTGATTACAGATGATGTACAGGGTAGCGGACATTTTGCGTACAATAATTATTTTGTAGTGACTGAAGATGGTGCTATGATAAAATTAGAGAGTGGCAGGTTTGGAGAGTATCTTAGCACATATTATGATTTGGCAGACGGTTTGATACATGTACCGGTTTACTATGATGAGAAAGAAGATGTATTTTATTCCATCCAGGGAGGCGGTACCAGAGATACACATCCCATATCATTTTGCTATAGGCTGGTCAGTTTAAGTATAAAGAATGATGTGGTCGAAGAGGAATTATTGGCTTATCGGATATGTAAAATGGATGAGAATAACAATTGGATTACTCCCGACCGATATGAGGATGCAGATGGAAATGAAATTGCAGAAGAGGAATTTGAAACCATAGCGGAACGCAAATATTCAGATTTAAAGCAGATGCAGATGACCTGGAAATGGCACAATTATACGGAAGAAATAGGTGCAATGTCAAAAGAGGAGTTGAAAGAACTGCTAATGGATTCTTATGAAAATTTTGAGATGCTGAAAGTGGGGCTGTAAGGATGATGGAGAGCATGAAAAAGCATATAAACTGATAAATGAGCTTCTTTCAAGAAAAATCTCCATGCTTAACCGGGTAAGTTTAAATATGCATTTGGCAAGGCTGGATATTAAGATGAATGAGAAAGTAAATGCAAAGATACATTTAGAATATGTAATTGAGCATGGAAATACAATGTCTATTGTTGAGGAGGCAAAAGAATTGTTAGACTGTCAGTTTTATATAGACAGACAGAAGAACTTGGAGGAAGAAGATGCAGACAACATATAACCATTGCGTAAAAAATAAGGCACAGGAGAAATGTCAGACTAAAAAGTGTTTAACCTATAATAAATATAATTTGGCGAATATGCAAATGCCCTGTCCGTTTTACAGAACAGATGATTGTGGCTTTTTGGGGAAATTGCAGGAGGTTAATGGAAAGAAGATTCGCAGGCAATATTTTGAAGGGATATGTTGGGGATATTGGATTGCTGTTATATATATTGTGCTTTTTGTGACTTTTTGCTATATAAAAGTGGGTAGAGATGATTTTTCTTTAATGGAATTTGTAATATGTTTTTTTATGACACTTGTATTCTGGATTTTTTTATGTATACTGCGATTATGCAACCGCTTTCTGATAGGCAGGTGTGTTTGTGTCATCAATGAGCAGGGAATTTACAGTAATCAGGGATTTCGAAACTGGAATGACATAAAGGAACTGGAATATCATATTGGCTCAAGAGGAAAGACTTACTATGACTGTTGTGCAGTTACTATCAGAGGGTATAAGAAAGAAATAATCATTCCACACGCACCAAGATACCTTTTAAAACTTGCAAAGAAATATAATTCTGACATCGATACTTTTTTGCGGAAAGAGGATAAGAGAGATATTATTATAATAATATGTTTAGTGACAGCATTACTGATTATATTTGGACTTTTGGTATAAGCCGAGGGGTGTTATTTTTTTCTTATGAGTGAAGACCATGTCCATATTAGTGAGGCAGGTTTTATGCATACTGGGTGCCGATATGGATAATCTGTCTTTGTTATTCAGTTTGGTAAAACAAAGAAATTATCTGGAGGACTGCGAATAGCATGAAGAAAATAATAAAAATTATAGCACTAATCCTTATCATAATTGGCTTTATTGAAGTTGTTCGAGTGAATTTGCGTAATTATATTTTTGATAAAGAAAATGCGGTAGTAGAAGCAATTTCTTATCCGGAAGCCATATTAAAAGTATTAAAGGAAGACTATTACATTATCTACTATAAAAAAGGATTTTTTGATGATGGATCAACCTTGTACTATTTTGATGGGAAAAAGAAAGGCGCTGTAATACTAACAGGGCAGAATCCGTATAGATTACATAGTTCAAACGGTAATGCAGCAATATTTTGTGGTCCTGCGGATAACAAATTTTTAGTGAAAGGAAAGATTGAGGAAAAATACAAAGATATCGTAGATGAAACAGTAATCAATGTAGAATCTTGGGATATTATTGCACCCATTAAGCGATATTATATAGATGAATATGACCATCGGTATTTATATCCAATTACCTTCATAGATGCTTATGATGTGGAGCGTGGTGATTTTACTACGGATGCCATAGATAACACATTGTATTATTTTGAAGCAGAATATTATCTAAATGATGAAGAGGATTATCTGCTGGTTTCACCTGAAAAAGAAAATGGAGAAATACATTGGTATTTATGTGAAAAAGAAAGTCCGGACTCTAGAAGAACACTGACAAAGCAAATTGAATTAGCCGGAAATCTGCCAGAAGACCAATATGATATGTTTTTGGAGGAAGAAATTGCAAAAGATAGTTATTATTCCCGATATTATATTTTAATTAAGGGAGAGTATGAGGATGAGATATTTAATGTAGAAAGCTGGAAATTTGTTCCATGGATTTATTGATATATTTTGGTATCCTTCTTTTCTTTCTGTCAAAAATCAGGGTTGCATAACGCCTTATAACGAGTTATAATAACCTACGAACAACTGAATAAGTCTTCAGGGCGGGGTGCAAGTCCCCACCGGCGGTATTTGAAGAACAGGGGATGTATCAGAAGAACCCCTCAAGCTTCTTAAGCCCGCGAGCCGCAAGGCAGGAACCAGTGAGACTCTGGTGCCGACAGTATAGTCTGGATGGAAGAAGATTAGTATTTGGATATTGTATTGCAATGTCTATAAGCTTGTATTTATGGTCCTGAAGTATGTATGTGCTTCAGGACTTTTTTACTTTATAGGAAAGTTCGTCTTATAAAGCAAAAACGCTTATATATAAAGAGGTGGCAAAATGGCAGATAACGAACAATATATGCGCCGGGCTATTGAGCTTGCAAAGCTGGGTATCGGTAAGGTTAATCCCAATCCTTTAGTAGGGGCTGTGATTGTAAAAAATGGACAGATTATCAGTGAAGGCTATCATATGGTATATGGGGACTTGCATGCAGAGAGGAATGCATTTAAGAATTTAAAAAATTCTGAGGATGCCAAAGGAGCGGAAATGTATGTGACTTTGGAGCCCTGTTGTCATCATGGCAAACAGCCGCCATGTACGGAAGCAATCATTGAACATGGTATTTCAAGGGTGTATGTGGGTTCTGATGACCCCAATGAGCTGGTTTCCGGAAAAGGAATTCAGATATTGCGGGATGCCGGAATTGAAGTGGTGACGGGATTTCTAAAGGATGAATGCGATGCTATAAATCCGGTATTTTTCCACTATATTACAACCAGAACACCATTTGTACTGATGAAATATGCCATGACCTTAGACGGCAAAATTGCCACAAGGACCGGTCATTCCCAGTGGATATCCGGTGAGGAGTCAAGGGCAAGGGTCCAGCAGACCAGAAATGCATTAAAGGGTATTATGGTGGGGATTGGAACCATTTTAAATGACGACCCGAGATTGACCTGCCGGATGGATGGCGGACGTAATCCAATCCGCATTATCTGTGATTCCAAGCTGCGGATTCCTCTATCCAGTAATGTGGTGGCAACGGCGAAGGAGGTGTCCACAATTGTTGCAACGGTGGAGCCTCATGCAGAGTACAACCGTTTCTGGAACGAACAGAAGGCAGAATTAGAAGCGTCCGGCGTGGAAGTTCTGGTGGTAAAGGAAAGGGATGGACGTCTGGATTTACGGGATTTGATGATAAAGCTTGGTGAAAAACAGATAGATGGGATTTTATTGGAAGGTGGTTCTACGCTAAACTATGCAGCCCTGCAGGAAGGGATTGTCAACCGCATTGAGGCATATGTGGCGCCAAAGATTTTTGGTGGTGCAGGATTTTATACACCGGTTGGCGGTGAAGGTGTGGAGCTTGCCACAGAGGCACTTGGCTGCAAACTGATATCTACGGAACAGATTGGGCAGGATATATTGCTTGTTTATAACAGGGTTTAAATATAGGGAAAAGACATGGAGGGGCTGATATGGGATTAAATTTTTTAATCTGTAATTTGATTTGGCTAATCATACTTTTGGTATGTTTGTTTCTGATAGTTAACAGATTGGAAAAGAGAAAAGTTCTGCAGGGTATTTTTGCAGGCTTGGTTTTGTTTCTCTGTATTTTCATTTGGATTTATTCAACAGGGGGAGTTTTACATACGGGAGTTTCCTTTGGAAAACTGTATGTCGTATTTTCCGGAACAGGTTCTATGGGGAGCTATGCAGAATATGAGCTGAATCAAACAGGTCTTATTGAAGAGGCGGGAGGTCTTGGCAGCGGGGGAATATTTAGCATGGACATACAGTATGGCTGGGTTTTTAAAGCGGCAAATCCTGGTACATGCCAGATTATAGTGAAGGATTATGCTTTTGGTGACGTTGATGGAAGCTATGTGTATGATGTTATAGTGGATAAGGATATGAACATAACGTATACAGTAACAGAACAGGATACAAAGGAAAGAGAATAGGAGTAAAAGGAATGTTTTATTCTATGAAATATGAATCACCTATTGGGAAGTGCCTGCTTGTATCCGATAAGAAACATCTTGTCGGGGTATGGCTGGAAGGGCAAAAATACTATTGTCCATTGAAGGAACCCCTTCAGGAAAATGTCAATGATGCTGTATTAAGAAAGACAAAAGCCTGGCTTGCGCAGTATTTTGCCGGTAATCAGCCTGACATTTCTGAATTGCCGCTTAGACCAATCGGCAGTGATTTTAGACAGCAGGTCTGGAAGATTCTTGCGGGTATTCCTTATGGAGAGGTTATGACATATGGGGAAATCGCCAGAATGATTGAGGAAAAGAATAATATAGAAAAAATGTCACCACAGGCAATTGGTGGTGCAGTTGGACACAATCCCATATCCATAATTATCCCATGTCACCGGGTTGTTGGAACAAACGGAAGCCTGACCGGTTATGCCGGCGGGCTGGAGAAAAAACGGTGGCTGCTGCAGCATGAAGGGATAATTGATATATGATAGAGAGGTAAAGAAATTTATGAATGGTAACAATAGCCAAAGGAGGAAATATTATGGAACTATCAAAATACTTAAAAAGCGTCATTGATATGGACAGGTCGTCAGTTGTTATCTGCAGCTTAGACCACAAGATAATTTATATGAATCCTGCTGCGATTGAGCGTTATGGAAAACGTGGTGGAAAGGATTTAATAGGAAAAAGCCTTATGAACTGCCATAATGCGAAGTCAAATGAGATAATCGAAAAAGTGGTAGTGTGGTTTGGAAAAAGTACAGAAAATAATATGATTTACACTTACTATAACGAGAAAGAGAATAAAGACGTATATATGGTGGCACTTAGGGATGACGACAAAGCATTAATCGGATATTACGAAAAGCATGAATACCGCGACAGGGAAACGGCGGGGCTATATGATTTCAGTCAGTCTCTAATATGAGAGAGTGTTAAGGAAAACATTTGCGTTATTGTATATAGAATGAAACAGATTAGCGGTAGAAAAATTTAGGCCAGTTTCTATAAAAACTAACTGCAAGGAGGACATAAATGGAACTCATGAAAGGACGTCCGGAGGATACTGCCGGCAGATTGGAAAAAGAAATTAAGGTATATGATTTATTGGACAGTCTTGGGATAGAATATGAGAGAACCGACCATGAAGAGGCTAACACAATGGAGGCATGTAATGAGATTGACAAGATTCTGGATGTCATTATTTGCAAAAATCTGTTTTTGTGTAACCGGCAGGAGACACAGTTTTATCTTTTGATGATGCCGGGAGACAAGCCCTTTAAAACCAAGGATTTGTCAAAACAGATTGGCAGTGCCAGGCTTTCCTTTGGCAAGGAGGAATATATGGAGAAATACCTGGATATCAAGCCGGGGGCGGTATCCATTATGGGATTGATGAACGATACGGAACATCACATCCAGCTTTTGATGGATAAGCCGGTGGCAGAAAGTGAATATTTGGGCTGCCACCCATGTGTCAGCACCTCCAGTCTGAAACTGAAAACAAGGGATGTTCTGGATAAATTTCTTCCGGCAGTGGGACATGAACCCATTGTGGTAGATTTGCCGGTGCCGGATGAGAAATTATAGAAAGGAAAGAGTAACATGTTTACGGGAATTGTAGAAGAAATCGGAACTGTGGTGTCCATCAGTCAGGGGACAAAAGCTGCAAAGCTGGCGCTGCAGGGAAAGATTATATTTGAGGATATGCATATTGGAGATTCCATTGCGGTAAACGGTGTCTGTCTGACAGTCACAGAAAAAACATCAAATACCTTTATAGTGGATGTCATGCCGGAAACCCTGCGGCGTTCCTCGTTGGGAAAATTGTCGAAGGGGAGTAAGGTAAATATGGAACGTGCCATGGCGGCAAACGGACGCTTTGGCGGTCATATTGTCAGCGGGCATATCGACGGAACCGGAGAGATTGAAAGCTTTGTAAGAGAGGACAACGCGGTGTGGGTAACAATTAAAACACCTGCCAGACTGTTAAAATATATTATTGAAAAGGGTTCTATAGCCATTGATGGCATTTCCCTGACGGTTGCCTATGTGGATGACCGCTGTTTTAAGGTGTCGCTGATTCCCCATACAGCATCCAATACAACCCTGCTGTCGAAGAAAGCCGGGGATGTCGTAAACCTGGAGAATGATATTGTGGGAAAGTATATCGATAAGCTTCTGCATTTTGAAGCTTCCGGGGCAGAGACAGACGAGGAAAAAGTCTCTGGCGGGATTTCCATGGATTTTCTTGCGGAGAACGGATTTATGTAGGGGAAATGGTTGAAGATTATGTAAAGTAATTATGTCAACATGTTATGTAGAGATATTATGTAAATACACTGACATACTGTAAAAAAGAATTTATATAAACAATTTTGCAAAATAATAAGATAAATATAAAGCACAATAGGTACACAAGGAGGTAATAAAATGTCAGAATTTAACACTACATTAGAGCTTGCTGAGGACTTGAAGGCTGGAAAATGTATCGTGATATTAGACGATGAAAACAGGGAAAATGAAGGAGATGTGATTTGTGCGGCGGAGTTTGCCACCACAGAAAATGTAAATTTTATGGCAAGCTATGCAAGAGGTTTGATTTGTATGCCGATGGATGCAAGCTATACGGACAAGCTGAATCTCCCGCAGATGTGCATTACCAATACGGATAATCATTGTACTGCATTTTCTGTGTCTGTGGACCATGTCAGCACTACAACAGGTATTTCCGCTTATGAGAGAGGAATTACCGCCAGAAAGTTTGTGGAGGAGGACGCAAAGCCGGAGGATTTTAGAAGACCGGGACATATGTTTCCGCTAGAGGCAAGACCGGGCGGAGTCATTGAAAGACAGGGACATACAGAAGCAACCGTTGATTTTATGAAGCTTGCAGGCTTGAAACCGGTAGGTCTTTGCTGTGAGATTATGAAGGAAGACGGAATGATGGCAAGGAAAGAGGATTTAGTTGCTTTTGCGAAAAAACATAATCTGAAAATCGGAACCATCGCAGATTTAATTCAGTATCGAAAGGAACATGAAGTATTTGTAGAATGTGTTGCTAAGGCAAAGATGCCAACCCGCTATGGTGAATTTACAATACACGGCTATGTAAATAAGTTAAATGGTGAGCATCATGTGGCACTGGTAAAGGGCGATATCACGGATGGAAAGCCGGTGCTTTGCAGAGTGCATTCCGAGTGTCTGACCGGAGATGCACTGGGCTCCGCCCGCTGTGACTGTGGACAGCAGTATGATGCGGCAATGAAAATGATTGCAAAAGAGGGACGGGGTGTGTTACTGTATTTACGTCAGGAAGGCCGTGGAATCGGTCTGATTAACAAAATCCGTGCCTACGAGCTTCAGGACCATGGCAGGGACACCGTGGAGGCAAACCTGGAATTGGGATTTCCGGAGGATGCAAGGGATTATACGATTGGAACCCAGATTTTAGTGGACCTTGGTGTAAAGGAAATGCGGTTAATGACAAACAATCCACTTAAGGTATATGGTCTGGAAGGGTATGGTTTAAGCATTGTGGAACGTGTACCGATTATCATGGAGCCGGGCAAATATGATGAATTCTATCTGCGCACCAAGCAGGAAAAGATGGGGCATATTTTGAACTATAAGTGATTTCATGGATAAATTGGGATTTATCAAAAGGTTATAAAATTAGCATTAGAAAGGAAACAGAAATGGAGTTTTATGAAGTAATTAAAAAAAGAAGGACAATCCGTGATTTTGAGAACGAGCCTATATCCGACGAGGTTATTGAAAGAATTATTGATGCAGCTTTAAAAGCACCTACCAATGACCATATGAGAGATTGGCATTACATTGTAATCAAAGACAAGGAAATTGTTGCAAAACTTCTTGATATTATTCCCAAAGGAATATCTGATGAGGATATGACTCAACTCCTCAAAGACTGGAATCTGAATGATGAAGAGCAGCAAGAAGCATATAGGAATGCTGTTCCTAAGCAATACAAAATGCTGATGGATGCTTCCGCTGTAATTGTTCCGTTACTGAAACTGAAAACAGATTTACTTCACCCTGACAATATTTCACATTTAAATGGTTTTGCTTCAATATGGTGCAGTGTAGAGAATATATTTCTTGCTGCAACTGCTGAAGAATATGCCTGTACGCTCAGAGTTCCTTTGGGAAATGAGGGAGCACATGCAAGAGAGGTGTTGAATTACCCCGAAGATTATTTTATGCCTTGCTTTATCGGAATAGGCAGACCAAAAGGTAACGTACCTGCGATAAAGCAGAAAGATATTGATATGAAACAGCGTATCCATTGGAATAATTGGTAAAGAGACAAATACAAATTTACAGGTAAAAAGCCATAAGGCATAACACAATAGAAAGGAAATAAGAATGATGAAAACATTAGAAGGAAAATTAGTTGCAAATGACATGAAAATCGGCATTGTTGCCGCAAGATTTAACGAGTTTATCGTATCCAAGCTAATCGGAGGTGCCATGGATGGCTTAACCCGCCATGATATTCCGGAGGATAACGTTACCCTTGCCTGGGTTCCGGGTGCTTTTGAGATTCCGGTGGCAGCCAAGAAAATGGCACAGTCCGGAAAGTATGATGCGGTAATCTGCTTAGGTACGGTTATCCGTGGAGCAACCAGCCACTATGATTATGTATGTAATGAGGTGTCAAAGGGAATTGCACAGGTTTCTCTGGAAACGGGAGTCCCTGTTATGTTTGGTATTGTTACTACAGAAAATATTGAGCAGGCAATTGAGCGTGCAGGAACCAAGGCTGGTAACAAAGGTTATGACTGTGCGTTAGGCGCCATTGAGATGGTAAATCTGTTAAAGCAGATGTAGGGTGTTACTTACAAAAAGTGAAAAGGAGAGCGGTTATGTCGGCTTTACTATTTTTTGACATTGATGGAACACTGATTACGCTGGATGATGAACACAGGATGCCGGACAGCACAAAGCATGCACTTTACAAGGCAAGAGAAAACGGTCATAAAATCTTTATCAATACCGGAAGGGTGAAAACAGCCATTGATAAGCATTTGCTGGAGTTTGGATTTGATGGTCTGGTATGTGGATGCGGTACCTATATCGAATATGAGGGACAGGAAATCTTTCATCACACGCTGACAAGAGAGCAGAATATTTATTATGCGGAAAAGCTCCGGGAATATAAATACCAGACGGTATTTGAGGGGAAGGACCGCCTGTTTATAGACGGAGACCATGGTCCAGGCAGCTTTATGGAATATATCTACAATTATTTTTCAAAAAATGTGGATTATCCCATTGAAGATTCCGGACATCCGGATTTTTGCTATGATAAGTTTACCACTACCCGGATGCCGGACAGCAACGAGGAGGCATTTAATGACCTGTTTTCCAAGGATTTTAATTTAATACCTCATGGTGGAATGGTAACGGAAGCAGTACCGGCTGGGTTCAGCAAGGCGACAGGAATACAGTTTTTGATGGAATATCTGCAGATTCACAGCTCGGATTGTTATGCATTTGGGGATTCCATAAATGATATGGAGATGTTACAATATGTACCACATTCTGTTGCCATGGGCAATGCAGTGGAGGATGTGCTGCAGGTGGCAGAGTACCGGACAACGGATATTTTGGAAAATGGAATTGAGAATGCATTGCAGCATTACGGATTGATATAATAAGCAATTGCACAACTAGGATTTGAAAATAGAGAGTTTCGCAATTACCCAATTGATATAATACCAAGAGGAGATAGAGATGTTTCGATTAGAAGACCGCCAATTTCATATGATATTACTGCTGATATTGGGAGCAAGCGCTGTTTTGTTCTGCTTTTTCGGAGTCAGGCATATTCCGGCGGTAGAGGAGCGGGGCAGAGCAGAGGGCATGGAGGATTTTTCCGATGGCTGGGTCTGCACCTACAAGACAGAGGATGAACAGAAGCTTCAGGAGTACCGGAGCACAGAGGAGGGCTCTTCCGGTGGAAAGGATAATATTATCCAGGAGGTATTGACACTGCCGGGTAAGCTGCCGGTGGCGGAGGGGGAAACCCTGTCATTGCTGCATAAGGTGCCGGAGCTGGAACTGGATACCATTTATATGATGCTGAAAACCGACTACCAGACAGTAAAGGTATCGGTGGGGCAGGATATACTTTATGAGAGTGACAAAAGAGCGAAGAAGCTTCCGTCCTATCATGTAATACCGCTGTCCCCGGAATATCAGGAGCAGATTATTGTGATTGAACTGACCGGGCAGTCAGGTGATTACATGGAGGTGGAAAGCATCTGTACGGGAACCCGCAACCAGTTATGGATGGAGCTTCTCATGGAAAATGGCGTGGCTGTAGTTACCGGATTACTGTTAATCTGTATCAGCCTTTGTATGCTGCTGGTATATGCCTTTATAAAAAATGCACGGAAACAGAAGAAATGTCTGTTATACAGCAGTCTGGAGGGACTGTTTCTGGGTCTGCTGTTTATTGTGGGTGGAAAAATATTTCCGGTTCTGACAGGGTGGAATTATGGCGCATATCTGCTGAGAGCCTGTCTGATTATTGTTCTGGCAGTGCTTCATCTTATGAATATCCGGTGTTTTGTCAGCCGGAGGCGGGTATTGTTATTTTTGGATACCGGAATACTGGTGTTTGGGGTCTTCTATATCAGTGCGATTGTGCTGCAGGCATTTTCTCTGGTACAGTTTGACACGGTTTACAATATTGGAAGAGGACTGCTTGGCATCAGCATTTTGATGTATACCGTTATCCTTGGAATAACAGTCTATTATTACAGACAGAAGGAGGAAAAGCCGGTTTTCTATGCAAATGCGGTTCTTCTGTTCTGCATTCTGGTACAGATTATCATGTGGTTTTCCGGCAGGGAGATAGAGCTTAATAATATATATATTCCAATCGGATTTGTGATTTATATTGTTATGCTGTGGATTGTTACCCTGAAAAAAGCGCTGCCGGTTACCGCCGGAAAACAGCAGGCTTCCTATAGTGAGGAGGAAATGCGGGTACAGCTTGTGGAACAGATGAAGCCCGATTTTTTGTTTGCTTCGTTCCATACACTGCAAAAGCTTATTAAAGATGGTTCCGGAGAAAGCGTAAAGATGATATACTATATATTTGTATATATAAAATGCACGCTGAAGGCAATCGAGAAGGCAGGAGAGGTAATACCCTTTGAGGAAGAATTGGAGCATATGATTGCATATCTCCAGCTTCAAAGGATGTGTAATGCAGGTGTGAATTTTAGCGTGGAATGTAAGGTAAAGGATTTTCATATTCCAAGGTGCAGTATTGAGCCTATGGTGGAAAATGCGGTGGAGCACGGGATATTGAGCCAGGGTGATACCGGCAACATTGTAATCCGGACTTATCTGCGGGCAGAGGGCTATGCAGTCCAGGTTGTTGATGACGGGGCTGGTTTTGACAGCCGCATATTAAAGCGGAAAAGTCCAACGGCACTGCTCAATTTATTGTCGATGCTGGAAGAGACCTGCCAGGCACAGACGGAGGTTATCTCAAAAGAGGGAAAAGGAACCGTCATTACGGTTGTATTGCCTGCGCTGGAAAATGAACAGCTGGATGAACCTGAGGAATTAGAATAACATGTGGAGGTATATATGATAAATACTACTTCTGTTGAGGGACAAGCGGAAAAAGAAGAAAAAATGAGTGTGGCTGACCGTTTTATTACGGCTATGTTTATACCAAAAGACTATGGCAGGCTGCTGCGGCTGTCTGTGGGAAAGCTGATACAGTTTCTTGTATTACTGGTATTACTGGTTTCGGTAATCCGCTATGCGGTTCCGGCTCTCGGTGCAATTGCGGGAATGGGAGGCGTTAAGGATATCATACTTTATGAAATCCCGGAATTTTCCCTGAAGAATGGTGTATTTACACTGGAGGACGATATAGAGAAGATTGACGAAATGAACGGAATCTATTTAGTGGTGGATACCAGTGTGGAAAAATATACAAAAGAGGATGTGCCTGCCAATATGGTAGAGGCGGTTATGATAAGCAAAACCGGTATATTGTTCTATAACCAGGTAACTGGAATTGGGGAACTGGCGCAGGAGACAAAATTTTCAGATTTCGGGGAAATAGATTTTGATAACCAGGCGCTGGCAGAGAAAGCCCCGCTGATTTATATGGGGCTATGTGTTTTGTTTGTGCTGCTGTATATGTTTGAGATGGTAAAATACCTGGCAATGGGTCTGTTTTATGCTGTTTTGATGCATTTGCTGACGAAACCGGTAATTGCGGAGCTTACCTTTGGGGAACTCTATAAAATGGCGATGTATGCACAGGCTGTGGGGGCAATTATCAGTGCAGTCATGTACTGTATTAATGTTCCGATTCTGATTCTGGCAGCAAGCTCCTTCTCCTTGTTGATTACAATCATGATTATCAATAAAGCCCTTCTTTATATGAAGATGCAATCAGAGCTTTAATGTCCGTTTCTGCCATCTGGCTTAAGGTAGAATTGTGAAATGCGATTTCGTGGGTAACCTCTTTGCCGAACCAGTGTGGCGGAGTGTAAGAGAGTGCGGTTTCTTCATCCGGAAATTCCACCTCGGTAAGATAAAGCCCTTCAAATAATCCGTGAAAAATATCCAGTTCAATTGTCAGATTGTGTGATTCCGGAATTTTATAGCGGGTTTTGGTAATGATATTTCCCTCTGTTTTAGCCAGAAGCTTCTCATAGGAAGCTATGGTTAAGGGAAATTCCACCTCCTCTCGCTTCATCAGTCCCTGCCCCTTATAGGTCAGGATATAACAGTCGTCTTTTTTGCGGATTCTCAGCACCGGTTCCGTAATAATATATGCCTGTTGTAAATCACTATGGGGATAGGCTGACAGGTCTTCCGGGATAAGTGCTTTCTCTATCAAGAATTTTCTTTCAATTTCCATATGTGCTGTTCCTTGTTTTACCTTTCTGAATAAATTCTATGATAAATCCTATCATAGTTCGCCGGAATTGACAAATATTAAGTAATAAACTAAAATATTATTAGTTATGCTTTAAGGGGAGAAGGGAATGGGAAAAGGGTTATATACAAGAAAAGACTGGCAGTCAGGAGGAAAAGAATTATGAAGAAAGCATATTTATTTTTTGCTACCGGATTTGAAGAGGTGGAGGCGTTAACGGTTGTAGATATTTTGAGAAGAGGCGGTGTGGATTGTAAGACCGTATCGGTTACGGGGGATTATGATGTGACCAGCTCCCATGCAGTCACAGTCCGGGCAGATTTGCTGTTTGAGGAACAGAGCCTGGAGGATGGGGATATGCTGATACTGCCGGGAGGAATTCCGGGCACGCCAAATCTTAAGGCACATGCAGGACTGGATAAGCTAATCCGCCAGTATTATGAGGCTGGCAAATATTTAGCGGCAGTCTGTGCGGCGCCTACTGTTTATGGAGAGAAGGGACTTTTACAGGGCAGAAAAGCTACCTGTTTCCCGGGAATGGAGAGCGGTCTTGTCGGAGCAGAGCACAGTGAAGATAAGGTTGTGTGTGACGGACAGTTTATCACCAGCCGCGGAATGGGAACCTGTATCGATTTTGGACTTACGCTTCTTGCAAAGCTTACGGATGAGGCGAATGCACAGACGGTAGGAAAGAAAATCGTTTACTATGTTTGATAAAATCGTTTTGGAAATCGATGACTGCATAGACAGAATGTAAAAATAACAGAGGACATGCATATGTATCAGGTAAAAATATCAGTCAGGGGATTAGTGGAGTTTATTTTCCGCAGCGGAGATATTGCCAGCGGAGACGGAACCTTTTCCAGGGAAGCTATGGCAGAGGGCAGCAGAATCCATCGCAAGCTTCAGGGAAGGATGGGCTTGAACTATGAGGCGGAGGTACCTCTTAAAATTGATATTATAAGACCCGATTTTGTACTGACCATAGAGGGCAGGGCAGATGGCATCCTTACGGAGGAAAAGGGTGTCACCATTGATGAGATTAAAGGGGTCTACAAAAAGCTTGACCATATGGAATGTACTGTTTTTGTGCATAAGGCGCAGGCAATGTGTTATGCTTACATATATGCACTGGATAAAGAGCTGGATGAGATTACGGTACAGATGACCTATTGCAATCTGGATTCAGAAGAGATTAAAAGGTTTCAGGAGACATTTTCCTTTGAAGAGCTGCAACAGTGGTTTCATGACCTTGTGGAGGAATACTGTAAATGGACTCAGTTTGAGGTGGATAACAGGAGACTGCGAAATGATTCCATCGAAGAGCTTGCATTTCCCTATACCTACCGGGAAGGGCAGCGGGATATGGCGGGAACGGTTTATCTGTCCATAAAAAGGAGACAGAATCTTTTTGTACAGGCGCCTACCGGAATTGGAAAAACCATGGCGGCGCTGTATCCGGCAATTAAGGCAATGGGAGATGGATACGGGGAAAAGCTGTTTTACCTTACGGCAAAAACCATTGCCAGAGGAGCTGCCCTGGACGGTCTGGAAATTCTCAGGAATAATGGTCTGTATTTCCGGAGCGTTCTGCTTACGGCGAAGGAAAAGATATGCCCTATGGAGGAAATGAACTGCGAGCCGGAGCATTGTCCCTATGCAAAGGGACATTATGACCGTATAAATAAGGCGATATATGACTGTATTACCAATGAGGTAAATGTTACGAGAGAGACCTTGCTGGAATATGCGGATAAGCATATGGTTTGTCCCTTTGAGCTGGGACTGGACGTGAGCCTTTTTGTGGATGGAATTATCTGTGACTACAATTATGTATTTGACCCACGGGTAAAGCTTAGAAGATATTTTGCGGAAGGGGCAAAGGGCGATTTCCTTTTTCTGGTGGATGAAGCCCATAACCTGGTGGAACGGGCGTCCTCCATGTACAGCGCCGCCATTTATAAAGAGGATTTCTTAAAGCTGCGAAAGCTGCTGCTTCCCTATAATGCAAAGCTTGGCAGGCTGCTTGGAAACTGCAACCGGGAAATGCTGCAATTTAAAAAAGAGTGTGACAATGATAAGGGCTATATTATGATTTCGGATTTGGATTCCCTGTATGTGAAGCTGCTGCGGCTTCATGCCGGTATGGAAGCCTTTATGGAGGAGAGTAAGGAAATTCCGGCATTAAAGCCCCATAAGGATGAAATACTGGATTTTTATTTCCAAATCAACCAGTTTTTAAGCATTTATGAGCTTTTGGATGAAAGCTATGAAATATATGGAGAGCAGGTGAGTGATTCATCCTTTATGATAAAACTTTACTGTATTCATCCGGCGAAGAATCTCACAGACTGTATCGAAAAGGGGAACGCCACGGTTTTCTTTTCCGCTACGATGCTGCCCATCACCTATTATAAGGAGCTGCTCCATAACAGCGAGGAGGATTATGCCATCTATGTTCCCTCTCCCTTTCCGAGGGAGAACCGGGGGCTGTTTACCGGTGTGGATGTCAGCAGCAGATACCGGCTGCGGGGACCTGCCCAGTATGAAAAAATGGCAGGCTATCTGGATATTCTTGTAAACAGCAGGGCGGGAAATTATATGGCATTTTTTCCGTCCTATAAGATGCTTCAGGATGTTTATGACACAGCGATGGAATCCGGCTTGTTGTCAGAAACCGAGGTAATCTGCCAGAAATCCCATCTGACTGAGACGGAGAGGGAGGAATTTTTAGCCCGTTTCCGTGAGGCAGACCATCCGGTGCTGGGATTTTGTATTCTGGGCGGAATATTCTCGGAGGGGATTGATTTAGCGGGAGATTATCTGATTGGTGTTGCGGTGATTGGGACAGGGCTTCCGATGGTATGTAACGAGAGGGAAATTAAACAGCAGTATTTTGCAGACCGTGAGGATAAGGGCTTTGAGTATGCCTATCTCTATCCGGGAATGAATAAGGTGCAGCAGGCGGCAGGAAGGGTAATCCGTACCATGGAGGATAAGGGTGTCATTCTGTTATTGGATGAGCGGTTTGTGACCCGTCAGGTGGTGGAAACATTTCCGGCGGAATGGGCAGATTACCAGGTGGTCACTCTTGACACGGTGGAGGAAAGACTTTCGGATTTCTGGAAGAAGAAGTAAAATAATTGCACCCCATCCAAAAAAGAGGTATAATACACCATTAGAGGAAAAGGCAGAGGAGAACAGATGAAGAGATTATTTGTAAGTGATTTGGACGGAACCTTATTGAATAGCAAGGCGGAAATCAGTGACATTACCGCACGGATTATTAACCAGGGAATTGCCGATGGGATGGATTTTACCATATCCACAGCCAGAACTCCTACAACGGCGCTTAAGATTGTGGAGAGATTACATATCAAGCTTCCGGTTATGCTGATGAACGGGGTGCTGATATATGATATGGCATCCGGCAGATACCTACAGAAAGCGGTCATGGAGGAGACTGTGGTTATGGTATTGCTGGGACTGATAAAGCTAAAGGGTTTAAGCTGTTTTTTATATGCGCTGGAGGATGGACAGTTCATGGCATATTATGACAGTGTCGAATCTACATCACTCAACTATTTCAGGAATGAGCGTATCATGAAATATGATAAGAAATTTACCGAGGTGGAGGATTTAAGCCTGATTGCCGGAAAGGATATCATTTATTGTGTGCTCCGGGAGCCGAAGGAGAAGCTGGAGGGACTTTACCGGGAATTGTCCGTGGTAAGGGGCGTAAAGGCTGAGTTTTATCCGGATGTTTACAATGAGGCGTATTATATGCTGGAGATATACAGTGAAAAGGCATCCAAAAAGGAGGCACTGTCTTATCTGCGTACTACCAGGCATTATGACAGTGTCATTGGCTTTGGGGATAATCTGAATGATAAGGCATTGCTGGAGGCAAGCGATTATTTCTATGCGGTGTCCAATGCCCATCCTGAGATTCAGAATATGGCAGATTCGGTAATTCCCTCAAATGATGAGGATGGAGTAGCACGTTTTATTGAACAGATGATGCAACATGAAAAGGAATAAATGCGAAATGGAGTTGCTATGGAAAATATAACAGTAAAGGATATTGTGGAAATGACCGGTGGTGTACTGATGTGTGGAGACGAGAATACACCGGTGACAGATATCTGTATTAATTCAAAAGAGATAAAAGAGGGCGATTTATTCATCCCTATCATCGGAGAAAAGGTAGATGCCCACCGTTTCATTGAATCGGCACTGGAAAAGGGAGCGGCAACCCTTACTTCCCAGCATAACGGGGTAGTGGTGGCAGAAAAGCCTTATATCCGGGTGGATAATACAGTGGATGCCCTGCAGAGGATTGGAGCGGCAATCCGGAGCCGGTTTACCATACCGGTGATTGCAGTGACCGGAAGTGTGGGAAAGACCACCACCAGGGAAATGATAACCAGGGCGCTTTCTGCATCCAGAAAAACCTTCCATACCGATAAAAATTTTAATTCCCAGATTGGAGTGCCTATTACGCTGTCTAAAATGAGCAGCCGGGATGAGATTGCGGTGTTGGAGCTGGGAATCAGTGAAGAAGGCCAGATGGACATTTTATCCCAGATGGTAAAGCCGGATATGGCGGTGGTTACCACCATCGGAGTGGCTCATATTGAGTTTATGAAAACCCAGGAGAATATCCGGAAAGAGAAGCTTTCTATTGTACATTTTATGAAAGAGGGGGGGACACTCTTCTTAAATGGTGACGACAGGCTTTTGAGGGATGCGGTGACCACGGAGGGTCTTACCTGCAGAACACTTTTTTATGGAACAGAGGACTGGTGTGATTACTATGCAAAGGATATAGTATATCACGATTCCTATACCACATTTACCTGCGTTCACGGAACACAGGAGGTGGCAGTGCTGTTGAATACTCTGGGAAAGCATAATGTGGGAAATTGTGTGGCGGCTCTTGCTGTGGCGAATGAGAACGGAATTTCCATGGCGGCGGCAGCCATGGAATTTGCAGGCTTCGAGGGACAGCGCCAGCGCATACTTCAACTGGAAAACAAGTTTACATTGATTGATGACACATATAACGCAAGCCCGGATTCCATGAAAGCCAGTATTAATGTGCTCTGCGATATACCCTGTAAGGGACGCAGGGTTGCAGTGCTTGGAGATATGTTTGAATTAGGCGAAAACGAAGTGAAATACCACAGGGATATCGGCGAATTTCTGGTGGATAAACCCCTTGACGAGGTGGTGGTGTTAGGAGAGCTCTCCCAGAATATCAAGCAGGTGATTGAAAAGAGCGACAGCAGGATTAAGGTTTATACCTTTTCCGATAATGAGGAGGCGTCTATTTATCTGATGGCTACGTTGAAACCGGAAGATGTGGTGCTGGTAAAAGCCTCCAATGGCATGAATTTAAAAGAGATAGTGAATATCCTGTTATCAGAGTAGCGGACAGCTGTTTTGATTAAAATTGTGAAGTTATTGTGATTCTTACAAAATGCTACTTGACACTTTTTATCAATAATGGTATCATTCAAAACAGTAATCATTACTACTTTTTGATTACGGATGAGACGAAAGTCAAAGGACTGTTTTTTAACACAGCAGTTCAGAAGATAAACTTTAAAGAAAAGGAGATAAGATTATGAAGTTTGTATGTCAGGTATGTGGTTATGTTTATGAAGGAGAACAGGCACCAGAGCAGTGCCCACAGTGTAAGGCTCCTGCTTCTAAGTTTACAGCACAGTCAGGTGAGAGAGAATGGGCAGCAGAGCATGTTGTAGGTGTTGCACAGGGCGTCAGCGAAGATATCCTTGAGGATTTAAGAGCAAATTTCAACGGTGAATGTACAGAGGTTGGTATGTATCTTGCAATGGCAAGAGTGGCACATAGAGAGGGCTATCCAGAGATTGGTTTATACTGGGAGAAGGCTGCTTACGAAGAGGCAGAGCATGCTGCCAAGTTTGCAGAGCTCTTAGGTGAGGTTGTAACAGATTCCACAAAGAAGAATCTTGAGATGAGAGTGGAAGCTGAGAACGGTGCTACAGCCGGTAAGTTCGATTTGGCTAAGCGCGCTAAGGCAGCCAATCTTGATGCAATCCATGATACCGTGCATGAGATGGCTCGTGACGAGGCAAGACATGGCAAGGCATTTGAAGGTCTGTTAAAGAGATATTTCGGATAATACAAAATACAGAAGAAATATGTATGGAAGATTTACAGGAGTGTGTCGGAGCAATCGGATACACTCCTGTTTTTACGATTCGGAGCTTTGGCTTTTTTATGGGATTTTTTTGTGCATTTTGTCATGAAACCTTATTAAAAATGGGGAATGGTTGTAAATACTAGAGAAAATGCTTCAAAAAGTTGCAAAACTTACTTTTTTGGGGTAGTATGAACATTGTAGTTAAGTAACTTGAGAATTTTTACATACATATTTATTGAAAAAATGGAGGAAATGTAGAATGGCAACAACAAAGAAGACAGCTGACCAGGTTAAGGCAGCTATGGCAAAAGTAGAGGCAGCTAAGGCGGCAGAGGCAGCTAAGGCAGACGCAAAGGCAGAGGAGAAGAAGGCTCCCGCAGCAAAGAAGACAACCGCAACAAAGGCAGCTACAGAGAAGAAGACAACTACAGTAAAGAAGACTACAACAAAGGCAGCAGCAGAGAAGAAAACGACCACTGCTAAGGCAACCACAGCAAAGACAGCAGCAGAGGAGAAGAAGGCTCCTGCAGCAAAGAAGACAACAACCGCAGCAAAGAAGGCACCGGCTAAGAAAGCTCCGGCAAAGAAGGCAGCTGTAAAGACTACCCAGACTGTATATATCCAGTGCTCTGGTTATGAGGTGACAACAGCAGATATCACAGAAAAGGTTGTAGCTGCAGTTGGCAAGAAGTCTGTAAAAGAGATTAATATTTATGTAAAGCCAGAGGAAGGTATGATTTATTATACAGCTGACGGTGAGCAGGGAAGCGTAGCATTATAAGAAGATTCTCTCATATTGAGACGGAATAAACGGGAAGCATCGAATTGTGAGAAAACGATTCGGTGCTTTTTTGCCTTTGACATATACTTGACAAGAAGCCGGGAAAAGGGTAAGTTTAATTGTGTCAGGACAGTTGCCCGGTAAAACAGAAAGAGGAAGGTAGATACATAGATGAAATTAGGATTTATAGGCTGTGGGAATATGGCTACAGCAATTATAAAAGGGATTCTTGCTAATGGAATTGCAGGAAAGGACGATATAATCGGAGCGGATTTGTCAGAGGCGGTACGCAATAAGATAAATGGAGATTTGGGTATCCAGGTTACCACAGACAATAAGGAGGCGGCAGCAAAGGCAGAGGTTCTTTTTCTGTCAGTGAAGCCTCAGTTTTATGAGACAGTGATTGGCGAAATAAAGGATGTTGTGACAGATACACAGCTGATTATAACCATTGCACCGGGAAAGACCCTGGACTGGCTGGATAAGCAGTTTGGTAAACCGTTAAAAATTGTGCGTACCATGCCGAATACGCCGGCTCTTGTCGGGGAGGGTATTACGGCAGCATGTTATAATGGCAATGTGTCCAGGGCGGATTTGGATAAGGCAGTAACCATACTTACAAGCTTTGGAAAATGCGAAGTGGTGCCGGAGCATTTGATGGATGTAGTGACTTCTGTCAGCGGCAGTTCTCCGGCGTATGTATTTATGTTTATAGAGGCCATGGCGGATGCAGCGGTGGCGGATGGTATGCCGAGAGCCCAGGCATATGAATTTGCGGCACAGGCAGTGCTTGGAAGTGCAAAGATGGTGTTAGAGACAGGAAAGCATCCGGGAGAATTAAAGGATATGGTATGTTCACCGGGAGGAACAACAATTGAAGCAGTCCGTGTTTTGGAAGAAAAAGGAATGCGCAGTGCTGTATTTGAGGCGATGAAGGCATGTACCCGTAAAGCAAGGGGCTTGTAAAAGGTTCCATAAATTTTTAATAAGTGATTGCGAAACTCAGTTTTTGAAACCGCACGTTGTGTAAAATAAGGAGTTTCGCAAATGCCTAATAATTTTTTAAAAATATGAGGAGGGAAAATTTATGCAGTATGAAATTGTAGGAAAGACAGTGCCGGCGGTAGAGGTTACCCTGGACAGAGGAGAATCCATGTATACCCAGAGTGGTGGAATGGTTTGGCAGACAGAGGGAATTCAGATGGCAACCAACACAAAGGGCGGTCTTATGAAGGGAATTGGAAGAATGTTTGCCGGAGAGTCATTATTTATGGCGACCTATTCCTCTACGGCAGACGGAGCTAAAATTGCATTTGGCTCCACGGTTCCGGGAGATGTGATTCCGGTTAATTTAACGGGAACACCTGGCATTATCGCACAGAAGAAGGCATTTCTCTGTGCACAGGAGGGAGTGGAGGTGTCCATTGCACTTACCAAGAAATTTTCAGCCGGTTTATTCGGAGGAGAGGGTTTCATTTTAGAGGATATCCATGGTAATGGATATGCCTTTTTGGAGGTGGACGGTGACCAGGTAGTGAGAGAGCTGGCACCGGGTGAAGTGATTAAGGTGGATACCGGTAATGTGGTTGCCTTTGACAAGACGGTTAAGTATGAGATTGAGACAGTAAAGGGACTTGGTAACATTTTCTTTGGAGGGGAAGGTTTGTTCCTGACAAAGCTTACAGGTCCGGGGCGTGTGGTATTACAGACCCAGAATTTCAATGATTTTGCAGGACGCATTATTTCCATGATGCCAAGCAGAGGATAAGCTGTTTTATTACAGATATGGAAGGAAAGAATGAGAGCTGATTTTACGAAAAAGGTAAAGCAGCTCTTATTTTGTTGCCATACATATGAGAAAAGGGTCCAGTGGACCATTTTTGAGTTGCCAGGCATATGAAAAAAGTCCGGTGAACCATTTTTGAGTTGTATGGAAAGTTCTATAAATTTCTGATATTTTAAAATCAATAGTACTAAAAATATTTTAGTACTTGACAATGCATAGTAGTTGGTATATTATAATACTTGAAAATAAGAATGAGGCTAAGGATTGGAAACGAGGTGAAGAGGTGAATGCACAATTTAAAAAGGGTGTTTTGGAATTAATTGTACTAAAATCCGTTATCCATCAGGATATGTATGGTTATGAATTAGTAGAAGAGGTTTCCAAGGTTATTGATGTGAATGAGGGAACCATATATCCATTATTGAAACGCCTGACCAATGAACATTATTTTGAGACCTACTTAAAGGAATCCACGGAGGGACCGCCAAGAAAATATTATCATATTACGGCAACGGGAATTTTGTATCAGAGTGAATTAGAGGAAGAATGGAATGAGTTCTCGAAACGTGTAGGTGATTTTTTGAAGGAGAGAAAAGGATGAAAAAAGAAGAATTTTTAACAAAACTTAGAAAGAATCTTTCTGTTCTGGAGGAAAGGGAGATTCAGGATATTGTGGAGGAATATGAGCAGCATATTGATATGAAGATGAAGGAGGGGCTTTCCGAGGAAGAAGCCATAAAGGATTTTGGAGATTTAAAGGAGCTGACTGCCGGTATCTTAGAGGCATATCATGTGAAGTCAGATTACAGTACAGATAAGAAAAATATTGATTTTGACAAGGTAAAGGAAGAGAGCAGGAAAGCCACGGAGAAGGCAACCAGTGCATTGGGAAAAGGAGCCGGTGCGCTGGGGAAAGGGGCTGGAGCTGCCTGGAAATGGTGCGGGCGGCAGATAAAGAAATTGTGGAATTTTATCAGGAAGCCGTTTACAGGGATGCAGAGCCGGATTTATGACAGCAGGAAAAGGGCTGAGGGAAGAGGCTTTTTTGGAAAAGTCTGGCTGCTTTTTTTAGAATTTTGCAGATTTGCAGGACGATGTGTGGTATGGTGTCTGCGGTTAATGTGGAATGTGTTCTGGCTTTTTCTGGGTATTTTTGCAGGCTTTGGCACGCTGGCATGTATCTTTTTACTTGGGATACTGGCTGTTTTAATTGTGATGGGGTATCCGGTGGCGGGAGTGACCATGATTACAGTAGGCGGAGGGCTGGCTGTCTGCTCCATTATGCTATTTTGTTTTGCTTTAATAAAGAAAAAGCCGGCGAAAGAGGATGATGGTGATATCACAAAAGATTATGATGATGGAGATTCAGAAAATGAGGAAGGCAGCTGGGAATACCCGGAGGAGCAGACCTCACAGGCAAAGCAGATTACTGTAAATTCATATCAGGAGGTGCCGAATCATGCGTAAAATATATAAAATAATCGGAGGAATGTTAATTACAGGGACACTGGTGGCTGGAATTGGAAGCGGTGTGGCATTTGCAGAATACAGTACCTTTGAATATGGAGGGGAGACCGTTTTAGAGGGAAGCAGACGCTTTTCAAAAAACCTGGAATATAAGATACCGGCAAAGAATACGGCTACAGCACAGACGGAGAAAACAGAGGAGACGGAGGAAGCCGGGGATGCAGCATCCGAACAAAAGCAGGTATTAAATATCTGTGCAAATTACCATTATACAGTTGCCGAGGACAGCTCCGTACCGGAGAATACAGTGCGGTTTACGGTTTCTTATCTCACCGATGAAACGGATGTAGAGCCTGAGATTATAGAGAACGGCTCAGAGGAAGCAGATGGGGAACGGTATATTTATCTGGACTGTGATTATGAGTATAATGATTTGCGCGATATTATGCGGGCGAAGGATTTGATTCTGTCGGATTTGAAGAATCATAAAATCAGTGATTACCAGATGGATAGAGTGGAAGAGATAGAGATTTCCATAAATCCAAAGGCAGCTTTTACAATGAATATTAATGGAATGCCATATAATGAATAAGTAGAAATAGCCAAAAGACAGGAACAGGTCAGATATTGCAAGCTGCAATATCTGACCTGTTGGAATTTATGGGGTATATTTATATGAGGGACTATCCCAAAGTTTGTGTAAACCTCCAAACTGATGTAAGATAAGATTATTC